>SCPN01000408.1_pt1 | contig 103635 bp, 90 predicted proteins | sample 6106831 | NCBI WGS metagenome assembly SCPN01 (sample SAMN10720447, study PRJNA508395) | human gut metagenome | isolation source: Participant 1, 0 month | reverse complement strand
AACAACAAGAACTATGAAAATGGAGGTGAAGAAGCTGGATCCTACACGGCCGGTTACTTCCGCCGTAGTCTGTTGGAATGGAAAGGAACGTTTTAGCACTGCACAAAATTATATTCCTGTAACTAAAAATCTTGATGTTATGGGCTTTAACTATTGTGCACAAGGCAGATGATTATCATGCCAGCGTGCCGGATCAGCCGGTTATCATAACTGAGGCGAGTAGCAACAGCGGTACCAGAGGCTGTTACAGTACAAATGAGGCGGCGGCAAAATATTATATTTATGATGATGATAATGCTGAAAAAGTAAAGAGCGGCAAAAATGCAGTCCGTCGGGGGATTGCGGAACAGGAATGGAAACTTTGTTCTGAGCGGGAATATCTGGCGGGGATATTTATATGGACAGGAATAGATTACCGCGGGGAACCAACGCCGTTAGGGTGGCCGGCCGTTTATTCCCAGTTTGGTGTTTTTGATTACTGTTGCTTTCCCAAGGATAATTTCTACTATTATAAAAGCTGGTGGGGGGAGGAAGATGTGCTTCATATTTTTCCGCACTGGACATTTCCGGGAATGGAAGGACGTAATCTGCCAGTGTTTTGCTTCAGCAATCTGGAAGAAATTGAACTGTTTGTAAATGGGCAAAGCTGTGGCAGGCAGAAAATGGAGAAAAACGGCTATCTGGAATGGAAAGATGTAACATATTTTCCCGGAGCTGTCACCGCGAAAGGGTATCGTAACGGACAGCTGGTTTTAGAAAAGAAAATTACAACAGCGGGAGTGCCTTCACGCATTGAGGCGGAGATATTCCGTGAAACACAGCAGACAGCGGAAAAGCAGACAATCATTTTAAATTTCAGTATAGTGGATGAAAATAGTAATATTGTTCCCTATGCGGACAATGAGCTTTCCTTTGAAGCTGAGGGAGGCAGAATCCTGGGGTGCGCTAACGGCAATCCTGGTGATCACAGCCCGGAAAACATTCCGTTAAAAAGAGCTTTGTGGGGGCAGCTTGTGGTGCAGGCAGACAGAAAACAAACGGTAAAGGTCAGGGTAAAGACAGCAGCCCTGCCTGAGCAGGTTTTCGAAGTGAAATAACAGAGGAGGCTGCCTGCCAACTCCCTTTGGAAAAAGATCGTAAATCATGTATTTGGTTTCACCTGAAAAATATTTCCTTATCCTTAAAATATAAATAGATTTCCTGCCGGCTGTAATAAATACTGTCATCTCAGCCGGCGGGGAATCTTTTTCTTTGCCCTCAAACTGAACAATAATGCGATTGAAATATAGAAAAAGACGAATAGATTTAAAAAAATAGGGCTTAAAAAATTTAGAAACTGATAAAAATGCTGAATATTTTAATAAATTTCAAGTTTTCATGGTTGAATAGCACAAAACCATAAGCGCCTCTCCGGAAAAAGGCGAGCCGCGAAGTATGCTCAAAAATAAGAAAGCAGTTCCTTATGCAGGGAAAAAGGTCAGCCTGCTGCAGGAAATCAGGCAGAAATGTTTTTTTTACCTGATTGCGATACCTGGCGTAATCTGTCTGATACTTTTCAGTTATCTGCCGATGGCCGGTCTGTATGTGGTATTCGAACGCTATACCTATCAGGGAGGGCTGTTCGGAAGTGAATTTGTAGGATTACAGAATTTTAAATTCTTCTTTATGAATCTGAATAATGCCATCCGGGCTACCAGGAATACACTGGTGATTAACGGGTTCAGCATTGGGCTGGGTGTAATAGTTAATGTAGGGCTTGCAGTGCTGCTGAACGAAATTAATGCCAAAAGATACAGAAAGGTAACCCAGTCGGTGATGCTGTTCCCTTATTTTATATCCTGGATTGTTGTGGGTATGGTGGCGCTGGCTCTCTTTGATGAAAATACGGGAATAATTAATTCTGCGATTTCCGCACTGGGGGGCACCCCGGTGGAATGGTATTCCAATGCGGACTACTGGTGGCCGATAATGATTATAACTACCATATGGAAAAACGCTGGCTATGGTTCCATCATTTATTTCTGCGCACTCACAGGATTTGACCAGAGCCTGTATGAGGCGGCGGAGATAGACGGGGCAAGCCGGTGGCAGAGAATCAGGCGGATTACGCTGCCGCTGTTAAAGCCTACCATTATAATTATGTTTCTGCTGAATATTGGGGGCATTCTGGCGGGCGGAGTGGATCAGATTATGGGCATGACCAGCCTGAACCCGCTGCTGTTGGAAAAAACGGATACCATTGCCACCTTTGTATATCGGTCGGCAATCGTAAACGGGCAGTTTGAGTCAGCTTCTGCAATTACCTTATATCAGTCTATTTTTGGTTTCTTTCTGGTGCTGGGTTCCAACCTGCTGGTAAAGAAATTCGATCCAGATTACGCTTTATTTTAAGGAGGCAAATCCGCTGCTCGCCGGAGGGCAATTTTCTAATGAAATTGCATTTTGCTTCGCAAAACCAGGAGGATTAAAAAAATGAAGAAACAACAAGAGACACAGTCCCGTAAAACGAAAGAAAGCATCCTATGCTATGTAATTGTGGGGATCATGGCGGTCAGCTGCTTCCTTCCTCTTTGGATAGCTTTTGTAGCATCCATTTCCGATGAAACGGCAATTGTCAGTTACGGGTTTTCCCTGCTGCCCAGGAAGCCTACCCTGGAAACCTACCGGTTTATTATGGAAAATAAAGGAACTATGCTGTTAAGGGCCTATGGGATATCCTTTTTATGTGTAATCATCGGCACCATTTACTCGGTGGCCGTAATGTCATTGTTTGCCTATGCGACGGCGCAGAAAAAAGAAAATTTCAGATTCGCTAATATTCTTTCTTTTTTTGCATGGTTTACCATGATTTTCAGCGGCGGCCTGCTTCCCTGGTACATACTCTGCACGAAATATTACGGGCTGCAGAACAATATCTGGGCGCTTATCCTGCCTTATGGAATGAATGTTTTTTATATGTTTGTATTAAAAAGTAATTTTAAGGCGGTCCCGGAGGAACTGGTGGAAGCGGCAAAAATAGACGGGGCCTCCGATGCCAGGGTATTCTTTTCCGTGGCGCTGCCGCTTGCCAAGGTGGGGCTCGTCAGCGTAATCCTGTTTATGGCGCTGCAGTATTGGAACGATTTTTATTTATCCTTGTACCTGATTACAAAAACGGACTTATATACACTGCAGAAGCTCTTATATAATATGATGGCGAATATTTCGGCCTTGCTGACCAATTCGTCTCTGCAGTCGGCAAAGGATCATATAGTGCTGCCGTCCAATACGGCGCGGATGGCCATGACGGTTTTTACCGTTCTGCCGGTACTGGTGTTTTATCCCTTTGCCCAAAAATATTTCGTCAAAGGAATTACGGTGGGAGCCGTGAAAGGTTAGGCCTTATATATCTGTCACAGTACGGATATTTAAAAGGATAGATTGTTATGTGCGTTAATAGGCACAGGAAGGAGCAAAATGAGAAAAAGAGTTTTGGCATTGGTAATGGGGTTAATGATGTCAGTATCTGTGCTGGCAGGCTGCGGATCGGGAGGAACCGGTGAAAATACGGAGGCTGCGGCTTCTGTCTCCGCAGAATCAACGGCTGCGGAAAGTACGGCGGCACAAAGTACGGAGGGCGCTGCCGATACGGCTGATAAGGAGCTGGTGGATCTGAGGCTGATTTTTTACGGGGATATGTCTTCCAGGCGGGAGGAGTTCTTTAAGAATGAGTTTCATGACGCCGTCCTTGAGGATCTGAATATCAACCTGACGGTGGAATTCCTGCCCTGGGGTTCTGATACAAATGTTTCCACGATGCTGGCATCCGGGGAAAGATTTGCAGTGGAGTATATCGTATCCAACTATGACTGGCATACCAAAGGATATCTGGCGGAAATCGATGAATCCCTGCTGGAAACCCACCTTCCGGATTTGATTGCAACAAGAGGTGAAAATAACGGCTTTGAATGTACGAAGTATAACGGTAAAATTTACGCCGTTCCTTTCGGTAATAAGCCATATGCCGGATCCATGCAGTATTTTGACGTAAGGGGCGATATCCTGGATGCGCTGGGATACAAGAGCGCGGATGTGAATACGCTGGAGAAGCTGGAAGAGGTTATGGCTTTATGTAAGGAAAAATATCCGGATATGAGAACCGTAATGAACCTGGACTTCCTTCCGTACGCGCTGTGGTCCTACTGCGGAGAGGGAACCAGATCCGTCAATGAAGCCAATGATTTCGTCTATGTGAATGAAGAGGAAGAGGGCGATACCGTCTATAGCTATTTTGAATCCGACGCCTTTAAAAGCTTTGTGAAATCACCAGCAGGTGGGTGGAGCTTGGCTACATCAACAAGGACCTGATTACCAATCCCTCTCCCAGAGCGATGCTGACTGGAATGCGGCAAACTGCCTTCCAGAAACGGAATGCCCGGTTCCCTGATTTCCAGCAGCCTGAAACAGCGGATCTGACGCCTATGAAACCATGTGGTAAAATTGGGGATCAGAAGAAGGTTAAGAATAAGGATTATGACTGGGGCAATTGCAATTTCAGCGGCTGATCAGGGAAAACGTATCCCGCTGGCTGGATTTGTTTAACTGGATGTACAAGGATCAGGAGCATTTTAATTTCTGTATATGGTGGAAGGTAAGGACTATGAAATAAATGAAGATGGTTCCATTAATGCTGGTATCAGATTCCTTTATCGACAGCTGGTTTATGGAAGCTATCCCTATAATGTTTACGACTCATCCATACCGCAGGAAACTATCGAGGAATATGAGCACTTTGATGATGACGCAATTTTTTCCAAACTGACAGGATTTTCCTTCGATACAAAGCCGGTTGCTACGGAAGTGGCAATGCTCACCTCTATCTATGATGAGAAGCTGAAACCCATGGCATGGGGCTTCCTGGATTATGATGAAAATATCGATGCCGTAATTGCAGAGCTGAAGGCAGCAGGACTGGATAATTATATTGCGGAATATCAGAAGCAGTTTTCTGAATTTTACGCACAGAACAAACAGTAAGGGCTTTTTGATGCAAGCCGGGAAAGGCGTCCGCAATCCTGCGGGCGCTTTTTTCAGCAGACAGGGAGAGGAAATTACTGACGATCCGTCTGCCGCGTTCAGGGGATTTGGCTGTTTTCAGATACAGGGCATTCTGCTACAATAGATGCAGAGAAAGCGGGAGGTACAAGGTTATGAAATGGCTTCGGGAAAAAACAAAAACCCTATTTTCCAAAACACTGCTGGGGATGCTTTCCATATCTCTGACGGTGCTGATTGTGGTGGCGGCAGTATTATTTGCCTGGTTCCGCACGCAGATGGTGGAAGGGTATTATGAGCTTACCCGTGCAACCATGGGAAATACGGATGCAGTTTTCAGCCGGAGCATTACGGATGCCAGGAATTTGTTATCAGAGTGGTATGCCTCTCCTGACGGAGTCAGCCTGCGGCTGGAAGAGGATACGGATTTTACCAACCACATGTCCTTTATCAATAAGGTGCTGAGCATATTAAACGGTACTGCGTATCTGCAGTCGGCCTGCTTCATAAATTATCAAAAGGAAATGGCTCTGAATATAGGATCCAACGTATCCATTCCTGAAAATCTTGATCATATACTGATAGATAAAATGATACAAATTAACGGACAGAATAATGCCTGTGTATGGAATGTACAAAGCAGGCATTCCGATCAGGATGCGATTCCCCTTCTTACCATCCCCATGGCTGAAACGGCGATTACCGATCCCCGTTTCAGCGGGATGGCGGTGATAAATATTGATTTGAGGCAGATGAATAAGAGTCTCTTTTCCAATACGCATGAGGAACAGTTCCGCATTGTGATTTTGAATAAGGATGGGGTAGTGGTTGGCAACAGCAACCTGGAAAATCTGGGAGAGGACTGGTCTGACAGGGAATGGGTACAGCGCGTACTGGCACATGAGGAGCAATTTGAATTGAAGGAGGATGGGAAGCGCTGGGAATTTTTATCCTTCCCTGCACAGCAAAACGGATATTATATTGTGGCGCAGTCGGATTATGTCACGCAGATTGTGAATATAAATTACGTTTTTTATATTGTTTTTGCCGTTATCATAGTGGCGGCGGTGACAATTATCCTGATGATGATGCTGGTTTCCCGCCGTATTTTCAGGCCCTTTAACCAAATGGTCGGGAATCTGAAGGAATCACAGATTGCGGAGGAAATGGAACCGGGTGCGATGAGACGAGATCGCTTTCCTGGAGCATTTTTATCAGGGGATTTCCACACATATTGAAACACTGAATGAGAAAAAAGAGAATGACTTTATTGTAAAGAACCTGCTGCTGGGAAATCAGAGGAAGGAAATCCAGGATCTGATGCAGCAGAAGGGAATTCTTTCGGGAAACCGTCCTTATTATATGGCTGTAGTTTTTATGGAGAGTGCGGACCGGGCAGACAGCTTCAGTATGCAGGAATATGATATGCTGAGAAATATGGCGGGCAGCGTGTTTACAACAGCCCTGGAGCAGTTCGGGCATTGTACCGGCCTGGAAGTGGGCCTGAGAAGAATGCTGTTCATCGTTTATCGGGAGGATGGAGAGGAACAGGCGGAGCAGCTGATCGTGGAGGCGGTTGGCAGAGCAAAGGCTTCCATACAAAAGCTGTCACAAATCCGCACCTATATTATGGTGTCCCAGGCATTGCGGGACGGCGGCAGCGATTGTGTCCGTTATTTCGGATGGATCAACGATTGCCTGAAAACAAGACATTTATTGGGCTGTGAAGAAACGGTGGTTCTTACCGGTATGGAAAATGAGATACCGCAGGACTGGGATGATGTGATTATTGGCTGTTTGAAGCAGAGGGATAAAGAAGGGTATATGGAGGCTGTCCGTAATCTGCTTGAGGCTTGTGAGATGATGCCCTACGGACAGTTTGTATCCAGGCTGGAGCAGACTGGGGCAGCGATACTGAAGGCCGGGAGGATGAGCCGGAATGCGGAAGGCAGGGAAAATGGAAGAGGTTCCCTGAGGGAGCGGATAGCAGCGCTGACAGGAAGGGAGGAGCTGCTTTTATGGCTGGAATCCCTGTATGATGAGGCAGCCATCCAAATCAGCAAAATCAGCAGCCATTCTACTGCAGCCATGATGGAAGAAGCGGTGGATTACATACGGAATAATTATGACGACAGTAATCTGAATGTGAACCTGTTGGCGGATAAGCTGAATATCAGCGCCGCCTATTTTGGGAAGCTGTTTACGGAATTTACCGGATCCAGGACATTGGATTATATTCTGAAGGTCCGCATGGAAAAGGCCAGGGATCTTCTCCTTTCGGAGGCGGATAAGGATATTTCACAGATTGCAGATGCCGTAGGCTATAACAACAGTACCTATTTTACGACTGCTTTTAAGAAGTTCTATGGCGTAACCCCTTCCCGGTTCCGGGATTATCATGCGGTTTCCGAGCTGGAGGGCGGCAGCGCTTCCCGGGAATAGTTCCGGGCGGCTGCCGGAATGAGCGAAATATAAAAAAGATTGGTTATGAGGAGAGCATACGATGCGTACTACGAATGTTGTGATATGAATCTGGTGCTGATAGTCAGAGCACCGGCTTTTTGTATCCTCCAGAGGACGATATATCTGGAGCGATAAGCCGTTTCGGATCCGGTTCTGGCATGGCGAGATCAGAATCCGTTCGGATTATCCGGTGGAACTGAATGCAGATGGGAAAAATCTCAGGGATGCCTGCCTGAATGCAGCCAGGGATAAATATACACTGCCTTCCAGGGTGCCGGACAGGTTATTTTTTGAAAAACCGCAGTATAATACCTGGATCGAACTGAATGTGAATTCATCCTGGTGGTGCGTATTAGAATATGCTGAAAATATTATCAGCCATGGAATGCCCGCAGGGATTCTGATGATAGATGCCGGCTGGCAGATTTGCTTCGGAAACTGGGAATCTGGTGGAAGCGATACCCTTTCCGGAGCCGGAGAAAATGATCAAACGCCTGCACGAACTGGGCTTTACGGTAATGCTGTGGACGATGGCGGTGGTTGATCCGGAGGCACCGGATTATGAAAAACTAAAGGCACAGAAGCTGCTGCTTCAGGATGCGGACGGCAATACGGCGGATCGTTGGTGGTGGGCGGGGCGCACCGCTTTACTGGATTTGTCCAATCCATCCGCGGTGGAATGGTATAAAAGACAGCTGGATTATCTGCAGGAAAAATATGGTGTTGACGGTTTTAAGTTTGATGGAGGGGATGCCTATTTCTTTGATGAGGACGATGCTTCCTTCATAAAAGGCTGTGAGCAGGATCAGATTGCATGCTATGAAGAGCTGGGGAAGCTTTATCCCTTTCATGAGTTCCGCTGCGGCTGGAAGGGCGGCGGAAAGCCCTATGTGCACCGGCTCCAGGATAAAATGCATACCTGGGAAGGAGAGGGGCTTAACCAGATTATTCCGCATTCCCTGTTGCAGGGGCTGACCGGGAATTTCTACCATTGTCCGGATATGCTGGGGGGAGGGGTTTTTAATGACCTGTTTGAAACAAGCTTTGATGAGGAGCTTTTTATAAGATGGACACAGGCGAGCGCACTTTGCCCGATGATACAGTTTTCTCTGGCGCCATGGAGAGTATTAAGCCAGGAAGGCTTTCGGATTGTGGAGAGGATGTATCGGCTGCATCAGGAAATGGCGCCCTTCATTCTGGAGCTGGCCGATAATGCGGCTGCTTCCGGGGAACCGATAATACGGCCGATGGCATATGAATTTCCGGAGGAAGGGATGGAACGGATCCTGGATCAGTATATGCTGGCAGCCGTGTATGGCAGCCCGGTTATATGAAGCTGGTGCGGTAAGCTGGAGGCTTTATTCCCGGAGTGGAATGGTGCCATGGAGGACGGAACGCTGTATGAGGGCGGGCGGACTATCCATGTGGAAGCAGGTTTGGAGCGGCTGCCTTATTTCATAAAAATTGGATAAAGGTAAAAGAGTGCTGCTTCATATTGACGCAATATCATAGAAATCCTATAATTAAGTTCTGCGCGCCGGCCTGCAAGGGAAACCACGATTACAGAGGCAGGTCCTGCGCCGGACTTTTTTATATTAAGGGGAGATAGTGTGTTATGTTAATCAGGAATTATGTGCAGCAGCTAAAAAAAGAGTTTAAGAACTACAGCGGGGCCGATCTTATAAAGGATCTCATGGCCGGGCTGACGGTTGCGGCGGTGGCGCTTCCGCTGGCGCTGGCCTTCGGCGTAAGCAGCGGTGCGACGGCGGCGGCCGGGCTGGTTACGGCAATTATTGCCGGCCTGGTAATCGGTGCGTTTTCGGGCGGGTTTTATCAGATATCCGGCCCTACGGGAGCAATGGCAGCCATATTGATGTCCGTTATTGCAGGATATGGCTTGCAGGGAGTTTTTGCGGCGACGCTCATTGCGGGTGTCCTGCTTGTGCTCTGCGGTATTTTCCATATCGGCAGGCTGACAAGCTTTATCCCGGCGCCTGTTATTACAGGATTTACATCCGGTATTGCCGTGATTATTGCGATGGGGCAGATTGATAATTTTTTTGGAGTTGCATCGGAAGGATCCAGCGCGGTGCAAAAGCTTTTCAGCTATGGGCGCCTGGGTTTTCCGGTGAATTTGCAGGCTGTTTTGCTGGGAATGTTTGTTGTATTATTTATGGTGTTTTTTCCGAAAAAATGGAACGCGGTGGTGCCGGCTTCCTTTCTGAGCATTATTATTGCCACAGTGATTTCTGTTGTAATGAAACTGGATGTGGAAACGGTGGGCGCCATTCCCAAAACGCTTTTCCTGGAGGACCGTCTGTATATTGCAGCGCTGAATCTCCAGGATATCAAAGGGCTTTTCGGCCCGGCGGTGAGTATTGCCATGCTGGGGATGATTGAAAGCCTGCTGTGCGGGGCCAGCGCCGGAAAAATGGCAAATGTCAGGCTGAACAGCGATCAGGAGCTGGTGGCGCAGGGCATCGGAAATATTATCCTGCCCTTTTTCGGGGGGATTCCCGCAACTGCGGCCATTGCCAGGACGAGCGTTGCGCTGAAATCCGGGGCGCGCACAAGGCTGACCGGGATATTCCATGCGCTGGGGCTTCTTGTTTTTATGTTTATCCTGGGGCCTGTGATGGCAAGGATTCCCCTGTCCGCCCTTGCGGGGGTTCTGATGGTGACCGCCTTCCGCATGAATGACTGGAAGGAAATCAGGTATATTTTTTCCCATCATTTCAAGGGGGCCGCAGCCAAATACCTGATTACCATGGCGGCGACTATTTTGTTTGATCTCTCGACCTACGGCGATCTGCTGGGGGTGGTAACCGGGCTGGTTCTTCTGGTCAGCCGTTTGTCCCATATAGAAATCAATTATGAGAAAGTGGATATGAGCCGTATCAATATTACGGACGAGAAGCTGAATAAGAAGTATGAAAATGCTGCGGTCGCTTATCTGACGGGAACCATAATTTTTGCGAACACGCAGAATATTGAGGAAATCCTTGTAAAAATGCAGGAGTTTGATACCGTCCTACTGTCCATGCGAGGGGTTTCCTATATGGATATCTCAGGCGCCATTACCTTTATGCAGGTTACGAGCTGCGAAACAGGGGAAATAGGTAACCTTTTATGCGGGAGTCTACCAGCACTAAGGATGATGCTGAAACGCTCCGGTATCTATGATATGATCGGTGAGAATAATTTTTACTGGAGTGTGGAGAGGGCGCTGTTGGATTAGAAGTACCTTTGATGTAACTTTGAGGGTACTGAACAGTTATCCATTGATTTTATTTTTGCATTGTTCTAAAATTAACCCATGGAACCATCTTTTCGTATGATTGCGTACAGGGATTTAGGTCCCTGGTTGGACGGCGCGCAGATACCCGTATATGTGCATCTACGACAGGATGGTTCTTTTTTGTATCTTGAAGTTTTGCTGCGGCAGGCGTAAAGGAAGAGCCTGGAATGAAGGGGATAAACATGGGGGAAAATGGCAAAAAATCAATTTTTAAAAAGGTGCTTTGGTCAATGGGGGCGGTTATGACCGGCGCCATTTTAATTATTGAGATAAGCAGCCTGTTATTGATACATAAGGACGGCAGCGGCATTGCGGAGCTTCGCTCTGAAGATACCCATTGACAGCTACGGAGTCTTCTGGGAGAACAAGCTGAATGAAACATCGCGGATGATGTTAAGTTTTATCAGTGCGGAAACAGGGGCATTGTACAGCCAGCTGTGCAATTCTGAGGATAAACTGACTGTGGAAACCGCAAAGCTGCAGCTTCGTTCACAGATTGGTGGATAAGGAATGCCAGGCAGGATATGAATCCAGGACCTTTATTAGCGTCCCGGATAGAAAACATATATTTTCTTTGAAGTGGGATGAAAAGAATACTTCCTATCTGAAATCGCAGGGGATCAAAGAAAAGGTTTTCGATTATATTGCGCATAATACAATAGCCAGCAAGGACAAATGGAGTGTCCTTTATGTGCAGGATACGCCGTATCTGCTGAAAATTCTACCATAGCGGAAAACGGCATATCGGCAGCTCCGTAATTTGCAGGGCATATTCTGGTTATTTGAGAAGTATCTGCGGAAGAAACTGGGTCCTGGAAATGGTGGATCGCGCGGGAAATACGGTTGCGCACATGGGAGAGCCTTACAAGGGGATGACAGTTTCCTATGACCGTTTTCTGGAGTATACCGATGCCGGTATCCGTGTGACCATAGGCAGCGGCAGGCTCTACAGCAATAAAGGCACGGGAGTGCTCATTTTAATGGGAGCTATGCTGTTTGCGTCGCTTCTGATATTTCTGGTCTTGGGGAGGCAGACCAGGGACGTATTTGAACCGTTGGAAAGGCTGCGGGCGGCAATGGAAAATTACAGCGGCGGGGATATGGATACCAGGCTTCCTGTGGTACATGATAATTCCCAGATTGCGAATCTGTACCGTACCTTCAATAACATGGCGGATCAGATTGCACATCTGAAAATTCAGGTTTATGAAACGGAGCTGGAGCGGCAGAGAATCAACAGCAATTACCTGAGAATACAGATACAGCCGCATTTTTATACGAATATACTGAATCTGTTCTATGGTATGGCGCAGATGAAGGATTGCCTTTCCATCCAGAAACTGGCGCTTGCCTGCGGGAGCTATTTTCGCTATCTTCTTGGCAGGAAGGGGACGTTTGTCCTGCTGCAGGAGGAATTAAAATGTCTCAGCAGTTATGTGGAAATCCAAAGATATCGCTATCAGGATCGGTTTGAGGCCCGGATATCGGTGGAACCGGGACTGGAAGAACAGGCGGTGCTGCCTCTTCTCATACAGACATTTTTCGAGAACAGTTTGAAGCATAATATTATGCGTGTTCCGCTGCTGCAGGTAGAAGTGACGGTGGAGGCTGTGGAAACAGAGAAGATGAAGATTACGGTCAGGGATAATGGAATCGGTTTTAAAAAGGATATCCTGGAAAAAATAGAGCGGGATGAATCCATTGAAGCAGGAGGAGAGCATATAGGAATCCAGAATGTGAAGGAAAGAATCCGGGTATTTTACGGGCAGACAGCGCAAATGCAGATAGAGAGCGTACCGGGCAATACGGTGGTAACCCTGCTGCTTCCGCTGATGATATCGAAGGGGGACTCAGAGAATGAAACTGCTTCTGGTAGATGATGAGGTTACTATGATCCAGATCATGGAGAAAGCCATAGACTGGAAAAAGAAAGGGATACAGAAGGTTTTTGTGGCTTATAATGCGGATGAAGCAAGGGATATCCTGGCGTCGTCTGCGATTGATATCATGATTTGCGATATTGAAATGCCGGGAGAGAGCGGCCTTGAACTGATACAGTGGATGCAGGATGCTTATCCGGAAATTATCTGCATAATCCTGACTGGCTTCCCTGATTTTAATTATGCAAGAAGCGCGATTTCCCTTGGGGTCTATCAATACCTGCTCAAGCCGGTTTCCTTTGAGGAGCTGGAGAAGGTGATAAGCTCAGCGATTGAACGGGTGGAAGAAAATATGGCCGTATCCGCGAAAACGCCGAATGAAAAAGACAGTGAAATGTCAGATCCCATCAGGCAGGTCAGAGGCTATTTGGAGGAGCATTATAACGAAATTATCACACGCAGGAATATCGAGTCCCTGGTCCATCTGAACGGGGATTATATTAACCGGGAATTTAAAAAATGCACCGGCTATACTTTAATGGAATACATACAGAGGTACAGAATTATCATGGCGAAGAAACTGCTGCGGGAAACAAATCTTTCTATGGCGGAGATCAGCGCCCAGACCGGCTATGACTCTCCGGCCTATTTCGCCAAGATTTTCAAGAAACTGACATCCCAGACGCCAAGTGAATATCGTGTCAGGCATGAAAGGGATTGATGGGAAAAGGAGCATCTGCGGCCGCACTGCGGCTGGTGCAGATGCTCTTTTTCTTTATAAAAAGTCGGTTTTGTTATGGAATGCATCGGTATTGAAATTGAAGAATGAAGGTGCAGAACGTATGATAAGGATATCAGAACAAGAACGGCCGTTACCATTTTAAAATTAGGAGGAAGTATATGAAAAAGAAGTTAATTACATTGTTATTGGCAGCTTCCATGATAGTATCGACGCTGTCGGGCTGCGGAAATTCTTCATCAGGGGGCGGAAGCGACAAGCCGGCTGCCGAAACAGGGAATGAAACGGGAAATGAAACAGGAACGGCGGAAGCGGCTGATGCGGCCGACTCTGTTTTAAAAGACGGGGATATGGCAGAAATCCTTATGATATGGCCTGGTTCCAATGCTTCTCCTGCCAGCATGCAGGAGGTAGAGGATGCAATGAACGAAATTATCGCCCCGGTGGCTGATGCGAAAGTAAAGCTGCAGATTATTGAATGGGGAGCTTATGGGGATCAGATTAACCTGATGCTGTCCAGCGGGGAAAAGATGGATATTTTCATGCAAAGTGATGGTATCAGGGAAGAAGGACAGAGAGGACAGCTGTATGATGTTTCGGACATGATTAAGACTTATGCGCCGGAAGCCTACCAGGCGATGGAACGTTACATAGATGCCTGCTATTTTGACGGCGCGCTGTATGGACTTCCCAGCTATCGGGATATGGCGGCGCAGGCGGGCCTGGTATGCAGGAAGGATATCCTGGACGAAACCGGTATTAAGGAAGAAGATATTAAGACAATGGACGATGTGGAGAAGGTATTGAGCCAGGTACAGAAGCTGCATCCGGGTATGTATCCTTTGATTCCGTCCGATTTAACCAGCGGCTGCTTTTTGAATTATGTAAAAGGTCAGTTTGATGAAATTGCGGCAGGCGTAGGCGTGGATATGAAGGATGATCCTTCAGATGGCGTGACTGTCATTAATACCTACGATACGGAACAGTATAAGAAAATGGCGCAAGCCGCTTATGAGTGGAATAAAAAAGGTTATTTTATGCCGGATTCCACAACAAATACCACACCGAGGCAGGATATTCTGAAAGCAGGCAATGCCTTTGGTTATTTCGGAAATTATCATCCCGGCATTGTAACGCAGGAAACGATGAATACAGGACTGGAGATTACCGCTATCCCGATTACGGAAAAATCACTTTCCACCGAATCCGTAAACTTCATTGAATGGGTAATTGCGGGGCAGTGTGAACATCCTGAGAAAGCGCTGGCAGTGCTGAATCTTTTGTATACCAATTAGGATTTCCAGAATCTGTTCCGTTACGGAATAGAAGGCAAGGATTATGTAGTGAAGGACGAGGCCAAAGGAATTGCCGGTTATCCGGAAGGCGTTACCGGGGACAATGTAGGCTGGGGCAATGAAATGTGGTTTTCCGGGAATGCATCCATCGGATATGCATGGGAGACCGACCCGGAGGATGTGTTTGCAAAATATACCGAGTTTAACGACACGGCAAAATTATCCCCGCTGTACGGCTTTATCTTTGATACATCCAAGGTGAAGAATGAGATTACGGCAATCAGCAATGTTAAGGGAAAATACAAGGCGATTATTGAAAACGGGGATGCGGATCCGGCAGAATCCCTGCCAGCCTTTAACGAAGAACTGAAAGCGGCGGGAATTGACAATGTTATTTCTGAAATGCAGGCACAGGCGGACGCCTGGCTGGCAGAACAAAAGTAAACAATAATGCTTATAAGCGGTCGGTTGATATCGTTATCGGTTGACCGCTTATTCTTTAGGGCGGTATTTGATGTCAGGAGGCGCTGCATATTGCAGGAAGGAAGAAAAATTTGATAAGGACTGCCGCTGCAGGGGCTTTGGAGGAAAAAGTGAATATGAACGGTAAAAAAATAAAACTTTTCCGTAAGGCATTGCCACTTTATATTATGGTATTGCCGGGATTTGTATATCTGCTGATTAACAATTATATTCCGATGTTCGGTATTGTCATCGCATTTAAAAATTTAAATTTTTCGAAAGGTATTCTGAAAAGCGACTGGGCAGGCTTTTCCAATTTTGAATATCTTTTCAAGGCGCCGGATGCATTGCTGGTTACCAGGAATACACTTCTGTATAATACGGCGTTTATTATTGTAAATACATTCGCGGCAATTTTAATTGCAATTCTTTTGAGTGAGTTACGCAGTAAGACCAAGGTGAAGCTTTTTCAGTCCTGTGTGCTGATTCCGTCGTTAATTTCCATCATCATCATCAGCTATCTGACCTATGCGTTTTTTAGCGGCCGAACCGGATTTATTAACGGAAGCCTTACTGCGTCGGGCAGGGAGGCAATTTCCTTTTATACGGAGCCCAAATACTGGCCCGGGATTTTGATTTTTATCAACTGCTGGAAAGGCGCGGGGTATTCTTCCATCATATATCTGGCGGCGATACTGGGAATCGACCAGGAAATGTATGAGGCCGCAGAAATCGACGGCGCAACCAGATGGAGCAAAATCCGTTTTATCACGCTGCCGCTTTTAAAATCAACGGTAATTACATTGACCCTTATGAGTATCGGAAGAATCTTTTATTCGGATTTCGGCCTGTTTTATCAGGTGCCGATGAATTCCGGAGCCTTGATTAACGCAACAAATACGATTGATACGTATGTGTATCGCGGGTTGATTGAACTGGGAGATATCAGCATGTCGTCTGCGGCATGTGTATATCAGTCACTGGTGGGCTTTGTCCTGGTGCTGGCAGCCAATCGGATAACCAGAAAATACAGTGCTGAGAATGCATTATTTTAGCAGACAGGAGGACAATATGGTTGGGAAAAAAGAAAGACGTTATCAGTGGATGCTTACTTTGGCGATGGGGCTTATATCGCTGATTATGATAATACCTCTGGTTCTTCTGGTAATGGCGTCGCTTACCAGTAACAATGAGATTATAATGCATGGCTATTCCTTCTGGCCAAAGCAGTTCAGCCTGGAAGCATATCAATATATATGGAATGAAAAGGCTCAGATTTTCCGCGCCTATGGAGTTACGCTTATGGTAACTGCGGTTGGCACGGTGGCAGGAACCATGATGACGCTGCTTTATGGCTATGTTTTAGCGCATCCGGATTTCCCCGGGAGAAAATTCCTTTCCTTTTATTTGTTTTTTACCATGCTGTTTAATGGAGGCCTGGTTCCTACATATATCATGTATACCCGTTACCTGCATATGAAAAATACGATAGGCGCACTGATAATACCGGCGCTTTTGATGAACGCCTTTAATGTTATCCTGGCCCGCACTTACATTCAGTCCAACATGCCGATTGCATTAAGCGAGGCCGCCCAGATTGACGGCGCCACGGAATTCCGGATATTCGGCCAGGTAGCGCTGCCGCTTTGCAAACCGATTATTGCCACAATCGGCCTGTTTATCGGTTTGGGGTATTGGAATGACTGGATGAATGGGTTATATTATATCACAGATGCAAAACTGTTCAGCGTGCAGCAGCTTTTGAATAATATGATTAAAAATATTGAGTTTTTATCAAAAAATGCAAACAGCAATATCAACATGTCCAGCATCAGCGGAGGGATTCCCCAGGAAACCGTCCGGATGGCTATTGCCATTGTAGGCCTGCTCCCGCTCCTTGTGGTATTTCCTTTTATGCAGAAATATTTTATTAAGGGAATTTCGGTAGGAGCCGTAAAGGGCTGAGCGGGCCTGGAAAAAACAGCAGGAGGAGAGCTATGAAAAAGATAGAAGAAATGAAATCCTTTGAACAGGCGCAAAAAGAATATGTGCCGGAAGAAGTACACAGACTGGACGAGAGCAGTATGCAGTGGTTTCGGGACGCCAAGTTTGGGATGTTTATCCATTGGGGACTGTATTCCATGCTGGGAAAGGGAGAATGGGTACTGTTCAGCGAACGGCTGAATGTGAAGGAGTATGAAAAACTGTCGGAGGAATTTGCGGCCTGCAGGTTTGACGCCCGTGCATGGGCCAGGGCGGCTAAGGATGCGGGAATGAAATATATGGTGCTGACAACCCGCCATCATGACGGCTTCTGTCTGTTTGACAGCAGGAGCAGCAGCTTCAATGCGATGAACAGCGCGGCGCACAGGGATTTTGTAAAAGAATATGTGGAAGCCTGCCGGGAAGAGGGATTTAAGGTGGGGTTCTATTATTCTCCCCTGGACTGGAGATTCCCGGGCTATTTTTTCCCGGATCTTTATTGGGAAAATGCGCTGGAGCTTAAGAAACAGTGCCATGATCAGCTGATGGAACTGATGACGAATTATGGGAAAATCGATTTGCTCTGGTTTGACGGGGAGTGGCTGGCATTGGGCGGAATCGACTGGTCCTCCGAGCAGGGGTGGTTCCGCAGGCCGGAATGGGCCGTCAGCGAATATATGAAAGTTAATTATTTCTGGGAATCGGAAAAAATAATCAATGAAATACGCAGGCTTCAGCCGGATATTATGATAAATAACCGTTTCGGCTGGGAAGGTGATTTTCACGTGAGGGAACGCCGGATTGATGATATCCGTACGGATAAACCATGGGATTCCAATGATTGTATTGCGGATTCCTGGGGATACATTCCAGGAAGGCCGGTACTGTCTTTACGGGAACTGGTTCATAACCTGATTTCTATTGTGGTCAGGGACGGCAATTATCTGCTCAACGTCGGTCCCACAGGAGACGGGGATATGGAACCGGAACAGGTGGAACGTCTCAGGCAGCTTGGTGACTGGCTGCAAAAATATGGGGATACAGTGTACAAAACGAGAGGCGGCCCGGTTATACCGGGAAGCTGGGGCGGAACAACATACTGTAAAAACAGGGTATACGTCCATATCATTGAATGGCAGCAGGATACTGTAAAGTTTATGATACCGGATAACGAACTGGTTTCCTGGCGATCCTTGAATGCCCGTGACGCAGAACTTACGGAGGATGGAGGCAATATTGAAATCCGGGTGCCGATAGCTTCACGTGATATGCTGGATACGATTATTGAACTGGAGTTTAAAGAAGAAATCCATTGGGATGGTGTGAAAGGAAAAGAAAATGATGTTTACGGGCTGGGTGACGGATTAAAATAGGTCTGGCGCAGATACAGAACCTGTACAAAATATCAATTACTCCCTGGGCGGAAATCAATAAGGCGGCGGGGGATTAATGAAGTCCTGAAACTGGCCTATAGCGCCGGAGGCTTAGGCGAACCAACTTCCCTCCGGTTCCCGCAATTGCTTCCTGTTTTCCTCATATTCCTCCACCGTCATTTTCCTGATTTTTATGAAAACAGTAATCCCTCCGGATTCATTTTTTTCAATATGCAGCCCATAGCTGGGACCGTAAAAGAGCTTCAGGCGCTGGTTCAGGTTTTTCAGGCCGAAGTTCTCCCGGCTGTGGCGGATCGGCTCTTCAATTTTCTGGTTCAGCACAACGACCTCTTCCTCTGTCATGCCATAGCCGTTATCCTTTACAAGGAGCTGAATATTGTCTTCATCCAGGAAGGTTCCCATGAATTCAATTTCATTGTCCGGCCGGTTGGCGTCAAACCCGTGGACGAAATAATTTTCTATCAGGAGCTGGAAGACATTCCGTATGATTCCGTAATTGAGCAGGGCGGAATCAAAGTCATAGCGGAAGCTGACGAGATCCCCGTATCTGGCGATAAGAAGGGACAGGTACTTCTTGCTGAAGGCCAGTTCCTCACGGAAGGTTACGAAGGTTTTGGCTCCGATGAAGCTGCGGAAAATGGAGGCCAGGTTGGCAATCAGCCCCGCTGTCTGGGAATCCCCGTTGCTGTAGCACTTATTGCGCAGCATTTCCAGGGTATTGTATAAAAAATGCGGGTTGAAGGTAGCCTGCAGCTCTGCCATTTCGGCATCCTTTTGCTTCAATTCAAAATAATATGCTTTCTTAATGCTTTCATTGAGCCGTGAGCTCATCATATTGATATCCTGTGCGATTTCCGGGAAACCATTTTGCCTGAAATTGGTAGGCAGCTGGTAATCCAGGTTGTTTTCCGCCAGAATGTTCAGTCCCTCCTTAATTACAGCCACTTCCTCCGCCACCTGCCGCTGAATGCTGCGGCCGATGAAGACGGAAAATCCGAAAAAGGCAATAAATACGGCAAGGAGCAAAGGGGTATCCTTGTGGACAGACCGGAGCATATCCCCGTAATTAATGGAGCAGACAACATAGGAGGAAGCGTTGCCGGAAGGGAGCGCCTGCACATATTTACGGGTGCCGTTTACCGTGTGGATACCGTCTGTTTCTCCATCCGGCTGATAAAGTGAGCCGATATCATAATTCCCCTCAGAATTATAAACAACCTGTCCGTTGGATATGACATAATACTCCATGTTTTTTACATTATCGGGAAACAGAGTGGCAGATTGGGCGAGGGTGCTTGTCTTATAGCCGATGATAATGCTGCCTTTCCCAAAGCCGAAGGGCACGCCGCCGCTGATGGCAAAGGTTTCATTTCCGGCGGAAGCAGCGTTTAAATAGCGCATGCCATAAACCTCCATCTGCTGTTTTTTGTCCGTCAGCTCTTTGATATAGGGAAAGCTGTCAGGCAGCGTATTAATGGAAGTATCATTGGCGTATTGAATATAATTTACCGGCCTTAAGGCGGAATACAGGGCAATCCATGTAATCCTGTTATCCCGCAGGCTCATCCTTTTTAACAGGCTGGAAAGCTGGTTCTTTTCCTGAGGGGTCAGCTCGTCCTCCGCTGCGAAATAGCTCTTTACCAGTGTGGAATCCTCCTTCATTGTTTCGTAGACAGGCATATAGGCCTGCCAGAAATTGTTCAATATATTTCCGTATTCCTGGCTGGTATAGGTGCTGATCATTTCCATGGACGATGTAATCCGGCTTTTTTTGTCGTGGTAGGAAAAATATATGGCAAGAAAGCTGAAAATAAGCAGCAGGATACAGAAAACGGAGGCGCTGGTGAGAAAAAGATTATTTACATGATTGTCCGGTTTTTTATTGTTCATTGGTTCTGCTCCCTGTATTTCTGAGGTGACATTCCCGTATATTTTTTAAAAGAGGTTATAAAATAGCTGGTTGAGGTGAAACCGTTTTTTTCTGCGATGGTATTTACCTTTTCCTGGGAGTTGACCAGCTGTTCCCTGGCTTTTTCCAGCCGGTAGGTATTCAGGTAATTGTTAAAAAAGGTATTGGTCTCTTTCTTAAACAGATAGCCGAGATAGGCTGTGGTAATGGTATGCTTCGCACAGAAATCTTTGATGGATACCCCATTTGCGTATTCTTTGTGGATGTAATCAATCGCCTTTTGTATGATGGGGGAAAGATTTACATAATCAATAGAAGCGTCCGGGTCTGCCTCTATCCTGCTGTTGTCCGGTACAAGCTGGATCGTTCCGGCCGGAGGCTCCGGAGAGGAAAGCAGTTTTACTGCCCCCTGGTAGCTTACACAGAGGTTTTCACTCTGCTCCGCCACGGCTCCTGCGGCAATGCGTATTTTATCGGAGATATCCAGCTGGCGAGCAGTTTGCCTCAGTACCCCGGCCAGCTGCTCCCGGTCTATTTCTTTCCCGCTCACAATCAGGACATAATAGCCCTGATTGTCCCAGACATGAAGACAATCATATACGCGGGACAGCTCCGGCACACACTTCTCGGTAAAAGCGGACAGGGAAATGGAATGCTCCGCTTTACTCATGCATACGGCACAATAGGAGCGCTGGTAAATATTAATATCCCCCAAAAGACTGCTTCTTTCTCCCAGTTCATCCTCACCGATGCTGCCGGTAAGCCAGCGGCGCAATATATTCTCACGGAAGAGAACCTCCTGGTTTTTCCTGTGCAGGTACATATTTTCCACTGTATTTTCAATTGTCTCCGTCAACTCCTCCACCTGAATCGGCTTGAGAAGATAATTATCCACGCCCAGCCGGAAGGCAGCCTTTGCATATTCAAATTCACCATAGGCTGTCAGCAGGATGCAGTGGGTATCCGGGGTAGTCTGGCGGACCTTTGCCAAAAGTTCCAAGCCGTCCATACGCGGCATGCGGATGTCGGTTATCAGAAGATCTACCTGATTTTTCTCCAGAACAGCAAGGGCCTCCCTGCCGTCGGAAGCGGTATGGATATTTTCTATTCCAAGGCTTTCCCAGGGAATGGAGTTTTTCAGAAAATTCGTAACAGATATTTCATCGTCACACAGCAATACCTGGAACATATTACCTCCTGTAATTTAAAGATACTATTTGGGAATGAACAGTGACCTCTGCCTTAACAGTATGTAAATCCGTACTATAATTTTATAGGAATAAGGCAGGCAAGTAAAGCCGGCTTTGTGAGGAATACGGAATTTCCTAAATTATCCGAGATTTTTTATATATACAAAATTTATGAAACTATTTATGATTGAGCTAAGAAATTCGAATGGATGTCACGTGACGGTTAGAAGCTGAAGACTATAATTTTATCAGGAGGGAATGTATGAAAAACAGATATTGGAAGAGAGTGGCTGCGCTGGCGTTGTCCGGTGCATTGGTGATAGGGACGCTTGCCGGCTGCGGAAGCGGTACAACGGCTTCTTCGCAGGAACAGCCAAGCCAGGCAGGGAACAAAGAAACGGCCGCGCAGGCAGCGGGAACGGAAGAAGCGGCAGAGGACAGCGGAGTAAGCTTTGATTTGGCGGCATTTGAAGGTGAGCACAGCGGGAACCCGGTTTCCATTTCCCTGTATCCCTTTAACGCGAATCTGACCAGCGGGACTGTTTCGGGTTATCTGGGAGATTTTTTCAAAACAAAGGGGCTTGCCATTGACGTATGGGCTTATTCGGACGAGAAAACCAATGCAATTCTTGCCAGCGGGGATCTGCCGGATGTTATGCACGTAAACGCGGAAAATCTCTCCCTTATGATAGATGCGGGCATGGTGCTGAAGCTGGATGATTATCTGGACGACCTTCCGCATGTGCAGGCGGCGATTGAAAAAAACGGTCTTGGGCCCGCGCTGGAATTCGTAAAAAATTACAGGAGTAACGATACGGGCAGTCTTTACGCAATGCCTACCAATGTGGGAGGAACTGATATTACAGACATGGGAGACCGTAATGTGGTAAGGCTGAACTGGAGCATTTATGAAGAAATCGGCGCGCCGGAAATCAACAGCTATGATGAACTGATCACAGTGGCAAAACAGATGATGGAGGCCCATCCCACAGATGACAGCGGCAATAAAATCTATGGAACTGTGCTGAATTCAGGATCCGATACCGAGTATTGGGGAAATATTATTACATGGCTCAGATGGCATGGCTATACGGAAAACCAGCTTCCCTATCTGCTGGAAACAAACATGATAGAGGGGAAATATTCTTCCATCCTGGAGGATAACAGCGTTTATTACCAGGGATTGAAATTCTACTTCGACTGTATGCAGGCGGGGATACTGGATCCGGATAGCATCAATACGGACCGGAGCACTGCCGGGAAAAAGACGAGAATGTTCGGCGGCGGCACACAGCCCGGATGGCGTAACGAGTATTTTGAATATTGGATTCCGGGAACAAAATATTATATCAATAGTGAAACGCTTTACGGCGATGCCATTTTCGGAAATACGGATGAATATATTGTGGTAAATGCCAATACGAAAAATCTGGAAGCATGTCTTGCCTTTATCGATATGATGGCAGATCCGGATGCACAGATGATGGGGAATGCAGGACCGGAAGGCGATATGTACGAGATTAACGGCAATGTTCTTACACTGACCGAAAAAGCAAAGGAATATAATCAGGCAGCGACCGGAGACAAGTACTTTTATGACAATGGAGAACAGGCCTATCTTTGGAACACAAGCTGGATTCTTGCCCAGTCTGCGGTTATGACATATAAGGGGCCCAATGGAGAAGATTTAATCAGTGTCCATACAGGCTGGCCGGAAGAAAAAGCAATTGCCAATGACAATGAGGCATATCGTTCCTGGAAAGAAACCACAGGCTATGACAGCTGGCAGGATCTGGTGGATACCAATAACTGCGCTGTTTATACAAGTGACCTTGATTTCATCAACAGCTTTTTAAGCACACCGGATGACTCTATGAAGCTTACTATGAGCACCATTAATGATAAGGTGGTAGATGCGAGCTGGAAAATGGTCTATGCGGAGGACGAAGAAACCTTTCAAAGCATTTGGCAGCAAATGGTTGCGGACTGTAAAGATCTGGGCGCGGAGGATCTGATACAGTGGCGTCTGGATGATATCGAAAAGGCAAGAAATGAAAGAGATGCGGTCCTTAATGCAGCTGAATAATTGCCTGGCTGGAGTCCTGTCCGGAATGCAATAAATGGAAGCGCCGTGTTCTGTGAAAAGAATTGATTTTTCATGGGCACGGCTGTTTTTATGCACAAAACATAATTATAAGAAAGAGGATGAACAGATGGAAAACAGAATCAATATGGACTTGGGTTGGAAGTTTTTCAAAGGGGATCTGGCGCCGCATACCAATACGGAAGGCTGGGGAGGAGCCAAAGGAAAGTCCTTTTATTTCGGCGCGGCAGGAAGGAACCTGGAAGATTCGGGCTGGAAAGATGTAGATGTGCCTCACGATTTTGTCATGGAGGGAGATTATACGCAAAAAAACGAGGTTTTTGTGGGATCAGACAGGGTGCCGGATATGGAAACCATTGACAGCAGACATTTTGCAGGCGGTTCCCTGGAAGGCGGAATTGGATGGTACCGGAAAAAATTTGAACTCCCGCCTCTCAGGAGGAAAACGTGTTTTCTGACCTTTGACGGAGTGTTCCGCAACAGTACCGTATATGTGAATGAACATTTTGTGGAACCCAAAGCGGTTATACAGGGTTCACTTGATGTGACGGAATATATCAACTTTGAAGAATCTAACCTGGTGGCAGTAAGAGTGGATTCCACCGGTCGGGAGGGCTGGTGGTACGAAGGCGGCGGCATTTACCGGCATGTATGGCTGACTGTGAAGGAACCAGTCTATCTGCCGGAAGACGGCATTTATATTACGGCGGAACCGGTTCTTGAGACCTGCTGTGCGAAGGTCCGCATTGAAACTACAGCTGCAAACCGCCGTGATAATGAGATTTTAGTGTGTATACGTTCCGTGATTCTTGATGCTGTGGGACAGGAAATCTGTTCGACATCTACCGAAATGGATATTTGCTTCTGGGATGAAAATACAGTGGAGCAGGAGATGCATTTGACGGATATCAGTCTTTGGGGGCCGGAGAATCCTTATCTGTATACCCTGCGGACCGAGCTTGTTTATGATGGGAAAGCTGTGGATGTAAGGGAGACCTCTTTTGGTATCCGAAGCATAAAGGCGGACGGGGAAAAAGGCCTGCTGCTGAATGGTTCCTTCTTTCAGGTGAAGGGCTTCTGCCAGCATATGGATCATGCGGGAACGGGCATAGCAGTCCCGGATAAGCTGATGGAGTACCGTCTTCATAAGATGAAGGAACTGGGAGCAAATGCGCTGCGCTGTTCCCATAACCCGCCGTCTCCCGAACTGCTTGCCATGTGTGATAGGATGGGGATTCTTGTCATGGATGAAACCAGAAAAACCAGTGTTTCAAAAGAAAGCTTGGAGCAGCTTAGAAATATGGTGAAGCGTGACAGGAACCATCCCTGTATTTATTGCTGGTGTATCGGAAACGAAGAAGTGAACCTTCAGTTTAATCCGGAAGCGGGACGGGTAGCTCATGCAATGCGTATGGAAGTTAAAAAGCTGGATCCTTCCCGTCCGGTTACCATGGCCCTTGTGTACTGGAATCCCAATGGCACAAAGGACAGCAGGGATATCTCCCTGGAAGAGCTGCTTCCCCTGGCCGGAGAATTGGATATTGCAGGCTTTAACTATTATCCCGAGAGATGGGATCCGTATCATGAAACGACCTGCGGACAGCCGATGATGAATACGGAGGCCTTTTCAAACGGCTGGACCCGTTCCTGTTATGAGACAAATACGGAACAGGGGTATTTTTATCCTATGGATCCGGAAAACGGTAATAAAAATATTCGGAAATGGAGCGGGGATTCTGCCTTTAAGGCGGAAAATATGTGGAAAATGTATCATGCCCGTCCTTATCTGTCCGGGTATTTTGTCTGGACGGCCTTTGATTATAAAGGTGAACCGACGCCTATGCCGTATCCGGCGGTTTCCACCCAATACGGCGTGATGGACTACTGCGGCTTTAAAAAAGATATCGCCTATTATTATCAGAGTTGGTGGTCCGGGCAACCGGTTCTTCATGTATTCCCCCATTGGAATCTGGCAGGGCAGGAAGGACGTCCGGTTACCGTATACTGTTACAGTAATTATGAGGAAGTGGAACTGTCGGTCAATGGCAAAAGCTATGGAAGGAAGCGGATGGAACGGGATTGGTTCCTGAAATGGGAAAATATTATTTATGAACCGGGAGTTTTGTGTGCGGTTGGCTATCAGGGCGGAAGAGAAGCAACGCGGGAAGAAGTACGGACGACAGGGCCTGCGGAAAGAATAGAAATGACAGCTTATGAAAACTGTATTTGTGCGGATGGACAGGATATTGCCATTATCAATGTCCGTATTCTGGATAAATATGGCCGGGTAGTCCCCACAGCGGATCCGCAACTTACATTCACGGTGGAAGGCACGGGAACCTTCCTGGGAGCAGGTAACGGAAATCCGGGAAGCCACGAGCCGGATAAGCTGCCGGTAAGACGTGCTTTTCATGGACTCTGCCAGCTTCTGGTGAAATCCAACCCTGCCCCTGGGAAAATAAAAATCACCGCAAAAGCGGAAGGTCTGTACAGTTCAGTATGTATGATTGAAAGCAGGGCGGAAAGCAAATAAACCGAAATTATTAAAACTATCGGTAATTTCTTTCATATACGGCAAAGCGCTGTGCGTGTAACATAATAGTAGCAGAAAAAACAATTAAAATACGGAGTTGAAAGGAAGGGGGACACTTCATTGAGTAAGTCAGAACCTAAAAGCAGGAAAGATATGTCGGCGTCAAAAAAATGGCTGGGCTATAAGGTTTTTCTTATGGCTTTGCCGGGAATCCTTGTGATACTGCTGTTTTATTATCTGCCGCTGTGGGGCTGGTCCTTTGCGTTTTTCCAGTATAAGCCGGGAAAATCGTTGTTTGACAGTAACTTTGTAGGGTGGCAGAACTTTCAGGAATTGTTTGGAAACAAGGTAATGCGGGCGAATCTGTTCCGCGTGCTGAGAAATACCTTTGCCATTCATCTGCTGGGATATGTATTTTCTCCGTTGCCTATGCTGTTTGCGGTATTGCTCAGCGAGATGAAATCGAACAAATTTAAGAAGGTGGTGCAGACCGTAACCACTTTGCCGAACTTTATAGGCTGGGTAATCATGCTTTCCCTGGCTATGGGGATTTTTGGATACAACGGCGTTGAATAATGCGCTTATCGGGATGGCTGGATTTCGGAGCCGGTCAACATCCTGAACTCCGATAAGCATGTATGGCTGACCCAGGTGCTTCTGCAGCAATGGAAAGGCCTTGGATGGAGTGCGATTATTTACTTTGCGGCGATTTCCGGTATCGATCAGGAACTGTATGAAGCCGCGCAGGTGGATGGCGCAGGCCGCTGGCAGAAGATAAGGTATATTACGATTCCTCAGCTGATCCCCACGTTTTTCGTGCTGTTGATTATGAGCATCGGAAATTTCCTGAACAATGGTGTGGATCAGTTCCTTGCATTCGGCAATTCACTGAATAAGGAATACATAGAGGTACTGGATCTGTATGTGTACAATCTGGGTATTGGAAACGGCCAGATTTCCTACAGTGTTGCGGTAGGAGTCATGAAATCCATTGTAGCGCTGGTACTGTTCTCCATGGCTAACTATACGTCGAAAAAAGTACGTGGAACAAGTGTTTTCTAGCAGGGTGAATTTGTCGCTTAAGGAGGTAAAAATATGGCAAAAACAAAAGTATTACCAAAGGCTAAGAAACCGATGTCCATGGAAGATATCGGCTATAATATAATTTTCGGGATTCTGTTCACCTTACTGGCGCTTCTGTGTGCCTATCCCTTTTATTATCTGCTAATCTGCACGATCAGCAATAACCAGATGGTGGAAGTGGGAGCCATAACCTGGCGTCCGGTGGGAATTCACTTCGGCAACTACAAAGAAATTCTAAAGGTGGAAAACCTTGGAAATTCAGTTTTGATCACGCTGGCCAGGACCGTCCTTGGAACCGGTGTCAGTGTGTTTGCCACAGCATATACCGCATATTTTTTCACAAAGCAGGAAATGTGGGAAAAATTCCTGAAATTTTCAGGTTCTATGGAATTGCAACCATGTATTTTTCGGCAGGCATGATTCCTATTTATTTGAATAACCGGATGCTGCATCTGGTGAATACTTTCTGGATTTATATTATTCCGGGTATGATTTCCGTTTATAATATGGTTCTGCTTAAAACTTCCATGGAAGCTATACCTCCGGATTTGGAGGAATCCGCTTATCTGGACGGCGCAGGATATTTTACCAGGCTCTTCCGGATTGTGCTTCCTCTTCAGAAACCAATCTACTGCCACGGTGGCTTTATTTCAGCGGTAGGCCACTGGAACGAGCTTTTTTACAACCAAACTGTATATTACCAATCCCAAACTGTATACCATGCAGTTCCTGCTTTATGAACTGCTCAATCAGATCCAGGCGCAGGCGACACAGATTACCAATGACACGCAGCTTTCTGCAACAGCAGCCACGCCTACCAGCATCCGGCTTACGCTGACAGCCTTCGTAATTCTTCCTATTATGCTTGTGTATCCATTTGTGCAGAAATACTTTACCAAAGGAATTATGATGGGAGCGGTGAAAGGTTAAGCGTTTTCAGTAAAGCACAGAAAAGCCAGCGGGCGGCACGCCCGTGGGACAAAGGGATATCGGATCGGAGGTAGGACAATGATATTTGACCAGATGGAATTTCATAATGTGGAAGCAATGGTATGGGAAGAAGACGGTTATAAGATGTCTCGTCTGCCGAGGGATGTGGCAAAACAGCTGGATCAAGGGATTCGTGATAACACATCCTTCCTTTCAACCGGGGTTGAGGTGAGATTCCGTCTGACCGGGGAAGAAGTTAAGCTCCATCTCCGGGCGGATCCGGATGAGGAAGCACAGACGGTGCTGATATACTATGGTTCATTCCAGGGGGGATGGCAGTATTCTGCCAAAGCACTTAGGGAGACGGAAACAGTTATTTCAGTAAAATATCCCGAAGAGCTTGAAAAACTGGAAGCAATTGCAAGGCAGGCAAGGCTTCCTTTTTCACCCCGGATGGTAAGGGTTCTGCTTCCTTATGGTACCTGTAGATATTTGGGCAGGGAAGGGAATACGGAACCGCCCTGTAAATCGGATGCGCCTGAGAAATGTTATCTGGCCTATGGCTCCTCGATTACGCATGGCGGAATGGCATTGATGACACCCTGGACCTATCCGTTTCAGGTGGCCCATAAATTTGGAGTGGATTATATGAATCAGGGCTATGCAGGCTCGGCTTTTATGGAAAAACCAATGGCAGAATATATTGTTTCAAGAAAAGACTGGACATTTGCGTCTGTGGAGATGGGGATTAACATGCTCAAAAAGCCTTTGAGTGACGCGGCCTATGAAAAAAGAATTGAGGAGTTTATGGGAATTCTCGCAGCAGACGGCAGGCCTGTTTTTGTAACGGATATTTTTACGCATAATGGGGATATGCAGGAGAGGACGGAACTATTCAGGGAGATTGTGCGTAAACATGCGGAAGGGACAAAGCTGATATATACGCCGGGAAAACAGCTGTTAAGTAATCCGGAATATATATCTGCGGATATGACACATCCTACAAGGGAGGGGCTTTCGCAGATTGCCGAAAGGTGGTCGGAGGTTATGCGGCAAATTCCATACTTGGCTGCCAACCCGTAGGGTGGTATCCTATAATCAGCACTGATTCACCGTTTGCCGGACATGAGGCCAGGGGGTCCGCAATGGAAGAAGGAGAAGCACAATTATGGGACAATCCGACAAAAAACAGGAAGACTTCTGGTTCACCCTGCTGCGCAGGGAGGATGAACGCGCGCTGTGGCATCCGGAGCTGGAGCTGATTTTCGTATTAAAGGGGGCCGGGCGGGTGTGCCTTGCCCAGAACGGGCCGGTATACCGTATCAATGAAGGGGATATTTTTGCCGTCAACAGCTTCCAGATGCTGGAGCTTGAGCTGGACGGGGATGCGTGTGCGCTGTCGCTGTCGATTTCCCTGCATTATCTGGCCTCTGTCAGTCCGGAGCTTCTGAATCATAGGGTAAACTGCCGCTCCTTCCTGTATCCGAAGGACAGGCAGGGGATCTATGATGTACTCCGGAACAATCTGGCCCGGGCCTTTCAGGCGCAGTATAAATATGAGATGAGGCAGTCCCTGTATATAAAGAACCGGATTGCGGCGCTGCTTGAGAATCTGGTCCGGCATTTCCTAGAGGAAAAGGAAGAGCTGCCGGAGGGCAGCGGCTGGGAACGGCTGGAGCAGGCCATTGATTATATCCATAATAATTACAGGGAGCCGATTACCCTAGAGGATCTGGCGGAGCATACTTTCCTGAGCCGTACATACATATCACACAGCTTCCGCAGATATCTGGGCGTGTCCTTTATGGAGTATCTGACGAGGGTGCGTGTCTGCCATGCCGTCTGGATGATGCACGGCAGGGAAACGCTGACGGAGATCGCCTATAACAGCGGATTTCCCAATGTGAACGCCATGATCAAGGCGTTTAAGCAGTACCGGGGTATGACGCCGGGAGAATACCGGAAACAGGCCGCGGCGCAGCAGGAAACCCCGCAGACGGCGGCAGCGGAGCCGGATGAAATGAACCATGTTTTTTCCTCTCTGATGCGTTATGCCGGCAGCGATCCGGAGGTAAAGCAGTACAAGGAAAAGGTGCGGGAGCTGGTGATAGATCTGGAGGGCAGAAAACCGCGCATCACTCAGCACTGGAAGCGGATTATGAATGCAGGTTATGCGAGGGAGCTGCTGGACGGAGCGAGGCAGCAGGAAATAATTCTTCTGCAGCAGCAGATCGGATTCGAATATATCCGCATAAAGGGGATTCTTGATGATGATATGTGCCTGCTCCGGACGGATATGATTGGCAACCGGGTAAAAAATTTCACCTATGTGGATGAAGCCATTGATTTTATTGTGTCAGCAGGGGCGAAGCCCATGGTGGAGTTAAGCAATATGCCCAGGCTCCTGGCGCGCAGTACCTCCATTCCCTCCATGCGGGCGGGGGTGGTTTCCTATCCGGAGTCCCTGGAGGCGTGGAAAGATCTGATCCGAAGCCTGCTGGAGCACCTGGTGGAGCGTCACGGCAGAGATCGGGTGCGGCAGTGGCTGTTTGCCCCGTGGCTGATTCCGGAATATATGAATTTCGGTGTATGTACGGAAGCGGAATATGAGGAGATTTACACCTGTACCTATGAGACGATAAAATCCGTATGCGGCAATTTCCTTGTATGCGGCCCGGGAACAACGGACTGCCGGAAATATCTGCCTCAGTTTCTTGCCATGTGCCGCCGGAGAGGCTGCATGCCGGATATCATCAGCTTCCGCTCCTTTGCCGGGGTGAATCCGGAGGAGGAAGAGGGCGGCCTGAATCTGATAGTGGGGAATGAAAGCTTTCCCATGGCCGTCAGCAGGGATGAGGATATCCTTTTCCATCTGACGGAGGAAGCCCGCGGGATTTTAAAACAGGCGGGGGCAGGGGCGCTGCCGCTGGTGGTGGAGGAATGGAGCAGCACGATCTGGCAGAGGGATCTGTGCAACGACACCTGCTATAAATCAGCATATCTTTTTAAAAATGTCCTGGAAAACAATGCCCATTTAAGCGGGATGGGGTATTTTGCCCTGAACGACAGGCTGGATGAAATCCCACCGGTGCCCCAGATGTTCTGCGGCGGCTTCGGGCTGTTCACCAAAAACAGCGTGAAAAAGAGCGCTTACCGGGCGATGGAGCTTCTGGCGCAGATGGGGGACCGGCTGGTGGAAAAGGGAAACGGATACTTTATTTCACAGCGGGATGAGGAGATACAGATTTTCCTGTATAATTATTGTCATTATGATTTGCTTTACCGCTACCGCCACACGGTAAATATGACGCAGACCAACCGGTATCAGGTATTTCAGCCGAAGGAGGCGGAGGCTTTTTTCATCCAGATGTCCCATCTGGCGCCGGGAAAATACCGGATAAAACGGTATGGCATTACAAGGCAGGGAGGCAGCAGCTATGACGCCTGGGTGCGTATGGGAGCGCCGGATACGCTGAACCAGGAGGAGTCCGCGTTCCTGGAGGCGGGCTCGTATCCTGAGTATCGGACAGAATGCGAAGAGGTACGGGAGGAGGAGCCTGTTCTGAATATCAGAGCCAGTGTGAAGCCTCTTGAGGTCATGCTTATTAAAATCCGGAAGGAATAAGGCTTGCCGCCTTCATGCAGCCACACGGCCTGTGCATAAAATGCACAGGCCTGTTTGAATTAATGCCGGGAATCATCAATTTTTGCTGTTTTTATCATGAAATCTTGCGTTAGCAGGAAAAGTGAAAAAACTGCCATCCAAAATCCGGCAAGGAAGGGAGAAAAGGTAAGGAGAAATGCGATATCCTGTGGCGGTTCTTTTTTGTATAGTTGATATAACAAAAAGAACCAAAGGAGGAGCAGTTTTATGGTTGGAAAAGCAGCGGAGGCAAAGCTTTCCGGGCAGACGGAAAAAATAGGGGTATTTGAAAAGGTGGCTTACGGCGGAGGGGATCTGGCAAGCAACCTGATTTTGGTCCTGACCTCGACCTTTGTAACCTTTTTTTACACGGATGCGCTGGGGCTGAATGCGGCGATTATTGGAAGCATTATGATGTTTTCGAGGCTGGCGGACGGGTTCACGGATATTTTCATGGGCTACGTAATGGATCGGGTAAAGACGAAATACGGCAAGGCGAGGCACTGGATGCTCTGGCTTGCGGTTCCCATCGGCATTGCATGTGTGCTCGTATTCCTGGTGCCGAATACAGGGGATCTGGGAAAATACATATATGTGGCGATTACCTATAATCTGGTTACCACATTCCTGTACACCATGATCAATATCCCTTATGGCGCGCTCACATCTTTAATGAGCCGCGATCAGGGACAACGTACGGTAATCAATATTTTCCGTATGTTTATGGCACAGTGCGGTTCTCTGCTCATCAATGCATTTACCCTTCCTTTCGTAAATGCCATGGGCGGCAGCAATCAGCAGAAGAGCTGGATTCTTGTTTCCATTATTTATGCAGTGGCAGCGGCGGCGCTTTTCCTCCTCTGCTTTGCAAAGACAAAGGAGCGTGTGCGGGTGTCCTCCGTACAGAAGGAAAACATCAGCTTTGTGAAGGGCTTCAAGCTTCTTCTGAAGAACAATTACTGGCTCATCATTGTGGGTATCTGGGTATGCACGGCACTTGGAATGTCCCTGGGCATGGGCGTGGGCACCTATTATGCCAAGTGGATTCTGGGCAACGAAAACCTGGCAGGCTTTATTACGGCGGTATCCATCGTGCCGGTGCTGGTATGCATGCCCGCAGTAGCGCCGCTGAGCAAAAAATACGGGAAGCGGGATGTAGCCTTTGTGGGAAGCATTATCAGCCTTGTGGGGCAGGTGCTTATACTTATGAATCCCACAAGCGGCGGGTGGCTGATTGCATGCTCCCTGATTAAGGGCGTGGGCAATGCGGCTCTTACGGGAACTCTGTTTGCCATGGTGGCTGATACCATTGAGTATGGACAGTGGAAAACCGGAACCCGTGTGGAAGGCATGCTTTATTCCAGCACAACCTTCGGCGCAAAAATCGGCGGAGGCGTGGGCGGCGCCGTAGCGCTGGCCATTATCGGCGCGGCGGGATATAATGGACTTGCGACAGTACAGCCGGAAACCGCCATTACGGCGATTAAGAATCTGTATCTGGCGGCGCCGATTCCGTTCATGCTGGCCATTCCGGTATTCTATTATTTTTATAAGCTGGATAAGCTTTATCCCACAGTAATGGCAGATTTACAGAAACGGGAGACGGAAGGAAAATAACAGTTATTCAGGGGAAAAATCCGCTGCCTGCAAAAGTGGGCAGGTATTTTCTCTGACAAACAAGCAGGAGGTTAACAAGATGGCAAAAAATTTTAATTACGATGAAGTACCGGTGGTGGAAACCACCGGAGGAAGGCTGAAAGGATTTCTCTATGAAGGGGCCTATATTTACAGAGGCGTGCCCTATGCATATGCGGATCGTTTCCAGATGCCAGAGGAAACATCCTGGGAGGGCGTAAAGGACGCCACCTCTTACGGGTTTGTGTGCCCGCTGATGAACCAGGATACGCCCAGCGCGGAGCTTATGGTACCCCACCGTTACTGGCCGCAGGATGAGCACTGCCAGAACCTGAACATCTGGACAAAGTCCCTGGATAAGGAAGCGAAAAAACCGGTGGTGGTATGGCTGCACGGCGGCGGATATTTTGCCGGATCCTCCATTTGAGCAGGTTGCCTATGACGGGTATAACATATGTGCATGGACGGGGATGTGGTTGTGGTTTCTGTCAATCACCGTCTGAACCTGCTGGGATACCTGGATCTGTCCCCTTCGGAGAAAAGTACAAAAACTCCGGGAATGCAGGCCATGCGGATATGGTGGCGGCATTGCGCTGGATCCATAAAAATATCGCCCTGTTCGGAGGGGATCCTGAGAATGTAACAATTTTCGGGCAGTCCGGAGGTGGCATGAAGGTGGCCGACCTGATGCAGATTCCCGACGCGGACGGCCTGTTCCACAAGGGCATGATCATGAGCGGCGTAGGGGATGCGTCCACTGCCTATCTGCCGCGGCGACGGGCGTGAAATCGTCGGGGCGCTGCTCGCGGAGCTGGGGCTGCGAGGGGATGTGGAAAAGCTGGAAACCGTACCCTACTATGAGCTGGCAAAGCCTATACGAAGGTCAGTATGCCGATTGCCATGAAGGGCGGCTATGTGGGAGGCTCCCCGCTGTTAAATGATTATTATCTCGGCAGCCCGCTGGAGTGCGGCTTCCGTGAACATGCATATCAGATCCCGCTTTTGATCGGTTCCGTATTCGGGGAGTTTTCGTTCCTGCCGGAAACCTATGATAAAACAAAGCTGTCAGGGGAAGAGGCCAGGGAGATCATTGCAAAGGTTTACGGAGAACATACGGATGAAATGATTGCCGCCTTTGCCAAAGCCTATCCCGGAAAATATGCCACGGATCTGCTGAATGTGGACCGTGTGATGCGTCAGCCCTCCAAACGTCTGGCAAAGCTCCACGCGAAGGGAGGCGCGGGGACCTACCTTTACAACTTTATCCTGGAGTTCCCGATCCAGCATCAGAAAATCGCATGGCACTGTTCGGATATCCCCTTCTTTTTCCACAATACGGATAAGGTGGAGGTATGCGGCATCCAGGGTGTTTCCGATGAACTGGAGGCCCGGATGTTCGGCGCCCTGATGACCTTTGCACGGACCGGCAGGCCGGGACATTCCGGACTTCCCCAGTGGGATGCGGTAACGGAGGAAAAAGAGCCTACCATGATCTTTGACCGCAGCTGTGAGGTGCGCGACCATTATGACGACGCTCTGTATGAGCTGATTGACAGTATTCTTCCTCCCTTTAACCTGATGGAAATGATGAAGAATCAGGATGTCCAGCACTGAGCATGCATGAAGAACAGGGCTGCTGCAAATTGTTTGATTTTGCAGCAGCCCTTTGTATTGCAGTCCCCTGTTTTTATATGGTTTAGAGGTGAGGGATGATATGCCCTTCCCATTCCCTGACAGCCGCAACACCGGTCAGCCAGGCAATCGTAGGAGCAAGATCCAGCAGGCATGCGTGCTCCAGCTTCCTGCCGTGCTGGAAGTACCTGCCGCAGAAAAACATGGGAATTGTCATATCCTCAGGACAGTTATCTCCATGGCTGCGGTCATGGCCGCCATGATCAGCGGTGATGATGATATGGTAGTCATTGCCAGCCGCCTGATAAATCCTCTGGGCACAGGAAAGGGCGTTGCCGAGCTGCCCCAGATATTCGGGAGACATCCAACCATGGTCGTGCCCTCCCTTTTCATCGGTTTCCACCAGATGCAGAAAGAGGAAATCCGGTTGCTTCCGGGAGATAAGGGATAAAAGCATCCCGGTCAGAAGGCTGTCGGAATTATCCTCCTGATAGGCATTGATATAACCGGTATATTTCATGGTTTCCGACTGCCAGATGTGACGGATCGGTTCCCAGTTATGGAAAGCGGCGCATACCTTCCCGGAGGCGGCCAGCTGTTCGGCAATTCCTTTTACCGGCCGTACAGGAGGGGTATAGGTGTTGGTAAGGATACCGTGACGCTCCGGCGGGACCCCGTAAAACATGGAAGTATGGCAGGGCAGAGTGACTGGTGGCAGCACGGAGCCGCCCTGCAGTGTATAAGTGCTTTTTTCCATCAATTCCTGCACAAAAGGATGGCCGCAGCCAACGGCTCCGTCGGGACGCATACCGTCAATGGATATGAGGATTACTTTTTCGTTCATGTTAATCTCCTTTTTTGTACTATAAATAATAAAATAACAGCCAGGACAGACAGGAAAACCCAGGATAAAAACATACCGGAATAGGTGTGGGACTCCAGCCAGAAGCCATAAAAAGAGGAACTGATTCCAGCGCCCAGGTAAGTGGCGAAATCCATCAGTCCCACCACCTTGGATACACAGCCGTATTGCTGGTAGCGCATAGGGTAAATGGTGAGGAATGAGGTATTTATCAGTGAAACCGCTGCAGAGGCGGTGCTCAGGCATATGGCGGAGGTTATCAGGGAAATTCCGGAATAACACAGAGGGACCAGGCTGACCGCCGCTAAAATGAGTGCGAATAAGGATACCCTGTGTTCGTTTCCGCCACAGGCCCGGTAGATAAGCGGGTAAATCAGCCTTCCTGCCAGGGTCAGCAGTGGAACCGCAAATACAAAGAAGGACATAGTGGGCAAATCCACTGAAAAAGTATCCATAAAATAGGAAGCTGCCCACAGAGTGATGTTGTCCTTGAGCACGCCATGGCACATGGCGGAAAGGAGCAGGAGGATCAGCCCAGGTGAAAACAGGGAAGCCAGGGTTTTTTTCTCCTGATCTGCGGCCTGCGCCGGTACACCGGGAAACAGATAAAACACGGCAATAAACGAAAGCAGTGCGGCCGCACCCGGCCAGATAAAGGCATACCGCAGATTGCCGAAATAGATGGCCGCCGTTGCCAGAAATACGCCGAGAATGCTGCCCGTGCCCACGGAGGAAACAAGCAGTGAGGCGATAAAGGATTTGCGCCCGGGAGGATAGTGGCTGGCGACAGTACGCAGTAATGGCCCCCAGAGCATGGATTGGGCAAAGCCGTTGATTCCCCAGAGAAGAGTGATAACCGCCGTACCGGGAAGAAAGCCAATTCCCAGATTAGAAGCCGCAGTCAGGAAAAGACCGGTCATTATCATGATTTTCGGCGGGAAAATATCTCCCAGATACCCATTCAGCAGCTGGCCGGCAGAATAAAAAAGGAAAAAGATACCTCCCATAGTTCCAATTTGTGCGGCATTCATGAGCTTTTCCGACTGCATGACAGGTGATGCTACTGTCAGGTTCAGGCGTGCAATATAGATAGAAGCATAGGCAAAATAGGCAACGAGGAAAAGCAGCCGGCCGGAGGCTTTTTTCATAGCTCATCCTTCTTTCTGATCCGTTCCAGAATCTCATTCCGGGTTCTTAAGTGTGCCGCCGCCTCTTCGCCCTGGCGCAGGGTCAGTATTACTGCGATGGCATCCAGGATACAGATATGGGCGAGCCTGGCGGAGACTGCCTCCACGGGATAATTGATGTCATCAGGGTAGGCGGTGAGAGAATAATCTGCGGTTTGGGCCAGAGGGCTTGTACGGTAGCTGGTAATGGCGGCGGTAACGGCTCCCTGCCCCTTTGCCAGCTGCAGTGCCTGCAGGGTGGCCTGTGTCCGGCCGCTGTGGCTGATGGCGATTGCCAGCTCTCCTTTTTTCATATTCATAGCGGCGACCGGCATGAAGAGAATATCCTTATAGCTGGATGCGGAAAGCCCCAGCTGGAGGAAGCGGTATCCGGTATCCTCAGCGATGGGGGAAGAGGTGCCCACGCCAAAAATACAGATACGTTCCGCCTGTAAAATCTCATTTACCAGGGCCTCAACAATGGAAAAATCCAGCATGGAGAGCGTATTCTGCAGAGTACGCACGCTGGAGTCAAAAACCTTGCGTGCTGCGTCTGCGGAGGTATCGCTGTTGGTAAGAAGAGGCATGACAGGCGCAGGCCTGCTGGCAAGCTCCATGGCCAGGGTGATACGGAACTGGGAAAACCCGGTATAACCTAGGGTTTTACAGAACCGGATGACTGCGGAACCGGCCGCAGCAGAGGCCGCAGCCAGATCGGCCACGCTCATTTCCACCACGGAGCTGCTGTTCGCGAGTATGTAATCGGCAATCTGCCGTTCGGTTTTGGTAAGTGTATTGTATTGGTTCCTGATAGCGGCGAGGCAGGCTTCATTTTCCATAAGTACCCTCCTTAACTGTAGAATAAAATTCCCAAAATATATTTATTAAATGTAATTATATTCTAAAATAAAAGTTTGTCAAGGAAAAGAAATTCTATTATCGACAGGGAAAATAGTTTTATCATCGGAAGAAAAGAAGTAACTGTCCAAACGACTGACACTGTAAAAGAACGGGAAAGACGACCACAGGAATAAAGAAATTTTTTCTGCCAAAGCGCCTGAAAGCAATGAATAAAGCTCAGGTTGACAGGCAACACTCCTCAATAGGATACAGAAAGGGATTTTCAGACGAAGTATTTTATTTGGAGGAGACAGCAATGAGCATTCAAAAAGGTGATATATATTACGCAGACTTACGTCCGGTAATCGGCTCAGAACAGGGAGGCATCCGTCCGGTTCTTGTCATTCAGAATGATATGGGCAACCGCTACAGCCCCACCGTCATCGTGGCCGCAATAACAAGCCAGACCGGAAAGCATAAGCTTCCCACGCATATACCGCTTGAGGATTCCAAATTCGGTTTAAGAAAGGATTCCATCATTCTTCTGGAGCAGGTGCGTACCATTGACCGCTCAAGGCTTAAGGAATACATAGGCAGAGTGGACAATCTTTTGTTGGGACAGGTGGACCGGGCGCTTGCGGTAAGCTTTGGGATGTGTATGTAGGGTAAAGGTTATTTGGAAATGCGGTAGATAGTCAAAAACTATTTATCGCATTCTTTATTTTTTGTAATACCTGCTTCGTAACTGTTTTGTGGGTCAGTATATTTAGCCGTGCAGGCAGACATTTTCTTTTCCGGCGAATGGAGATAGGAAAAAGAAGGAGATGATAGCGGAAGCAGTGGCCGGTAACCAGCTGTTTTTCTCAATTGCCTGTGTCATGAATTACCAACCCTGCATTGCTGCGATGAACTGGATCGGGGGCTGCATCCATTGCTTGCGGAATTTGTGATTTCCAAATTCCAGAGCCCGGAGGCGAATCCTGGTCATGCACAACTCATTTTTACAACCCATGATACGGAACTTCTGAATATGGAAATCATACGGAAGGATCAGGTTTATTTTTTGGATAAAGACAGGCATAGCGGGGTTTCGGAACTTTTCAACCTGACAGAATTTCAGGTGCGGACCAATGATAATATCTGAAAAGCATATATGGCCGGAAAATATGAGGGCTGTGCCGGAGGTGGATACGGTGGAGGTGGAATGATGGGAACAAAAGCTATCCCCACACAACAGAGGGATAGCTTTTCTCTAAAATTATTATCTGTTCAGGACAGACATCATTTTAAATGGATCTGCCATTTAATCATCACCGGATATCCACACATCAGAACTTCCCATCCAGATAATCCTGATACCACTGCAGCCACGCGTCATACTGCAGCGCCTTCAGCTGCTCCAGATGTGCATTCCAGGAGCTGTCGTCGATTCCCTCCAGGATACTTGTAGCGATATAATTGCGGATATAGGCCAGAAGCTCCGTTTCAATAAAGGTCCTTTCATTGGTCTTGGCAGGATCCACGAAGCGGATGGGCAGCTGGTTTTCTGCAGGGAGGCAGTAATCATGCACTTCCTTCACGCATTCGATGCGGTACCAGGAGGTCCAGGCTACATCCTCCAGCACCTCCGCATTTTCGTCCTTACGGATCAGGGGGCCGTAATCCACCATGCCATAGGTGTATTTATAGTTTTCAATCGTGAAATCGTCCGTCAGGCTTTCGGGCAGCTTTTCGAAAACTGTGCCGTTTTCGTCCATGTCCCAGGCCTCTCCCTTAGGACCGAAACGGGAGGTATATTTCATGTCTGTACTGCTTGATAAATAATCCCACCATTCCAGCAGCCGGGGAACGTCCTTGCAGGCGCTGGTAATGGCAAAGCCGGTGCGGTTGGCGGCGAATTTATCCTGAGAGCCGGTTTTTACATAGCCGGGTCCGTCAGGCGCCTGAAGGGCAGGAACTACCACATAATCGGCCGCTGCCGTTTCGCTCTGATCCCCATAAGGATTCCAGGCCCAGTAGCAGCCTACTACGCCCTCGCTGAGCTTGGCGTGATATTGCTCGGAGGTCTGGGAAAAGGATTCCATATCCAGCAGCCCTTCCTCTACAAGCTGGTGGGCAAACTCGAGAAAGCTCCTGAATTCCTCTGTGTCTGCGGTCCCCACAACCTTTCCGTCCTTTACCATTTTAAAGGCGGATTCATCACTGGAATCCGTGCCTGCAATACCCCAGGGATTGGCAAGGTTCATAATCTTGGAGCACCAGTCGCTCTGGGACGGCTCCAGGGGGATTTCGTCCGTGGTGTCCCCGTTGCCGTTCATATCGCCGTCCCGGAAAGCCCTGAGCACATCCAGGAACTCCTCTGTTGTAGTGGGAATTTCCTTCCCGGCTTTATCCAGCCAGGCTTTGTTGATGAACATTATGCCTTCGCCGTCGTTTTCGTAGCTTGTCTGCCGTCCGGTCATGAGAGAGCGGATGGAGCCGTCCGGCCAGGTTACCAGATCGAATCCGCCGTTGATGGTTTCATAGTCCGCGGCCACATGAGGCGCATAGGTCTTGAGCAGATCGTTTTCCGCCAGGTTGGCGAAGGAATCCATGTTGTTTGCGATCTGCCCCTCGCCTACCAGGCCGAAAAACGCATCCGGCAGATCGGAGGCAAGCATGATATTTACCTTATCCTCCGCATCCGCTGCGGAAATGGGAAGCCATTCAATATGGACGCCGGTAGCCTCCTCCGCCTGTTTGAAAACCTCCTTGTTGTTAAAGTCCTCATCCTTTGTCAGCGGATGAAGGAGCACTGCGATCTTGAAGGTGGTTTTCTCCTTGCTGTCCGTCGGGGCCGGCTCGCAGGCTTCCGTCTGCGCAGCCGCCGTATCACCGGGAGCCTGCGCCGCATCTCCGGAAGCGGCATTCTGCCCTCCGCAGCCTGTCATGGCGGTGAGTACTGCCGCCAGCAGTAGTGCAATCAGTTTCTTTTTCATTCTCTGCCTCCTTATTATTGTTTATCATCATGGAACGCTTTCCATTGATATCAGCCTTTGATGGAACCGATCATTACCCCTTTTACAAAATATTTCTGAAGGAAAGGGTATACGCAGAGGATCGGCAGGGTGGAAACGACGATAACGCCGTATTTGATCACCTGCACCATGGTCTGCAGCTTTCTGGCCGCCTCCGCGTCCGTTGTCATGGAGTTGGCGGCCCCGGTGGCGGCGGTCAGCAGGATTTCACGCAGATACAGCGCCAGCGGATATTTGCTTCTGTCAGTAAGGAAAATCATGGGATTGAAATAGGAATCCCAATAGGAAACGGCCAGGTAAAGTACCAGGACAGCCATAATCGCCTTGGAGAGCGGAAGCGCTATTTTGAAAAAGAAGCGTCCGTTGCCGCAGCCGTCCACGCGGGCGGCGTCCCGCAGCTCCTCCGGGATATTGTTTTCCATAAAGGAACGGGTAATGATGATATTGTATACGCCCACAGCGCCGAGAATAATCATAAGCGTTCTGGTATTGGTCAGCTGCAGCTTTTTAATTACCATATAAAAGGGAATCAGGCCGCCGCCGAAATACATGGTGAATACAAAATATGCCATGAGCAGGTTGCGGAAGGGGAGATCCCTCCTGGAAAGGGCATAACCGGCCATCATGGTAAAAAAGGTGCCCAGCGCCGTACCTCCGATGGTATAAATCAGGGTGTTCCCATAGCCTGTCCAGATACGGGAATCCTCAAATACCTTCTGATAGCCGAGCAAGGTGAAGCCCTTGGGCCATAGGAGCATCGATCCGTTATTTACATAAGAAGGATCTGAAAAAGAGGCCATCAGTACGAAATAAATGGGATAGGCCATAATGAGAATAATGATTGACAGAATGGCGGCTACAATGATATCGAAGACCGTATCCTGGGTAAAACGGAGTTTTTTCTTACCGGTTACCGTTTTTTGTGTGTGCATTACAGGTTCCTCCCTCCTTGTGTTACCATAAGCTGGAGCCGGAAAGCTTTTTGGACAGCTTGTTCACCACAACCAGCAGAATAAAGTTTATCAGGTTATTAAAAAGGCCGATTGCCGCGGAATAGCTGTATTGCTGTTGCTTCAGGCCGATTTTGTAAACATAGGTGGAGATGACCTCCGCCGTGGTCACGTTCAGATCGTTCTGCATCAGGTATACCTTCTCATAGCCCACGCTCATAATGCTTCCCGCGTTCATGATCAGCAGGATAACCATGGTGGGGATGATTGCCGGCAGATCGATATGGATTATCCGCTTCAGCTTGCTGGCGCCGTCCACCATGGCCGCCTCATGGAGCTCCTGGTCCACGCCGGAAAGAGCTGCCAGATAAATGATGGAGCTCCAGCCCATATTCTGCCAGATGCCGGACCATACATAAAGATGGGGAAAGACGGCTGCATTTCCCATGTAATGCAGGTCGTCCGGGCCGCCCAGCATAGCGATGAGATGGTTCAAAAACCCGGATCTGGGAGAAAGAAAGACGGACATCATGCCCACCAGGATGACAGTGGAAATAAAGTGCGGCATATAGGTGACCGTCTGCGTCAGCTTTTTAAAGCGGGTGCCCTTAACGCTGTTTATCATCAGGGCCAGGAGGATGGGAATGGGGAAGCCCACCACCAGGGAATAAAGGCTGATTACCAGCGTATTTTTAACAATCTGCCAGAAACGGGGCAGTTCAAAGAAGGTGCGGAACCATTTCAGCCCTACCCACGGGCTGCCCAGAATGCCCTTTCCCGGAGAATAATCCTGAAATGCCATCAGTACCCCGTACATGGGTGCATAGCAGAAAACCCCGATAAACACCACTGCCGGAAGCAGAAAGAGATACAGGCAGTAGTTCCGCCGGATTCCTTTCCACAGCTCCTTCTTCCTGTTCCCAGGCAATATTTTCCCATCCCTTTTCATACAATTGTCTCCCTTCCGGTATTCTGTTGTTTTTTGCTTCCTTGTTTGCCTGGCGGCAGCATTCCGCGTTACTAAGCGGAACGGTTCCCCTGTGGCTTCCCGTTATTGCCGTCCCGGGTATCCTGTTCGGCAGGGGAGGAAGCGTTTCTGCCATTCCGGGAGCGCAGGCCCGCCACAAAGGCAGCGATAATAAGGCTGTCTTCTTCGGATGAATCTATGATGAAACGGATGATTTCATCTTTGTAATCATTAGCTTTCATGTTGAACCCCTCCACTGCATACTTGAATGAGTACATAATAGCATTGAATGACTACATTGTCAACGCATTTAGATTGACTCACTACAGCTTTCTTGCTATGATAGGCACAACGAGGTGATTTTATGAAATTATCAGACAGAATCCGGCTTATTATTTCAGAGAACGGCCTGAAGCAGAAGGAATTCGCGCAGAGCATTCAGGTCACGGAGAGTTATATTTCCAAGCTTCTGAGAGATGAAAGCGGAGTGTCTCATTCCACGGCCATGCTGATAGAAGAAGATACGGATATTCCGCAGGCTGGATATTGGACGGCAAGGAACCCAAAATGAGCAGGAAGGGCAGGAATGCATCGCTGTCGCCTGTCCAGAGGAGAGTCATCGCTGATATTGAGCAGATGGACGATAAGGATCTGGCGGCGGTCAAGGCCTTTATTGACACGTTCAACAGCTACAAAAAGGCTCTTGGCCAGGAGAAGAAATAATGGGGTTACGTCTGTTTCGGATGGAGGGGTTCCATGAATATCAATGAAATTGCAAAGCTGGCGGGGGTTTCCAGAGCCACGGTATCACGCTACCTGAATAACGGCTACGTCAGCGATGAAAAAAAAGAGCGCATTCAGGAGGTGATTGACCGGACGGGTTACAAGCCCTCCACGCAGGCCCAGACGCTGCGCACCAAAAAGACGAGGCTGATCGGCGTCATCCTTCCCAAAATCAATTCCGATTCCATCAGCAGGATGGTGGCGGGGATCAGCGTGGTGCTGAAGGAAGCGGGCTACCAGCTGCTGCTTGCCAATACGGAGAACCGGGAAAAGGAAGAGCTGGAATACCTGCGGCTGTTTTCAGAGAACCATGTGGACGGTATTATACTGATTGCCACAATCATTACCCGGGAGCATAAGCGGGCGCTGAAGGCGCTGCAGGTGCCGGTTGTCCTGCTGGGCCAGAGGCTGGACGGATATTCCTGCGTTTACCAGGACGACTGCCTGGCGGCGCGGGATGTGTCGCGGCTCCTGCTGCGGGGAGCCGGAAAAATCGGCTGTATTGGCGTGACGCAGCAGGATGAGGCCGTGGGCGCGGGCCGGAGGAAAGGCTTTCTGGAGGCGGCGGGGGATGCAGGGATAGCGGAAGACGCGGTCAGTTTCCTGGAAACCGGCTTTTCCGTGGAGGACGGCTATCGGGCGATGGATCAGCTGCTTGCCCTGTGCCCCGGTGCGGACGCTGTTTTCTGCGCCACGGACAGTATTGCCCTGGGCGCGCTAGCCAGGCTTCAGGAGGCGGGAAGGCAGATCCCGGAAGAAGTGGCGCTGGCAGGCGTGGGGGACACGGTGTCCGGCCGCATCGTCAGCCCTAAGCTGACAAGTGTTCATTTCTATTATAAGACCAGCGGTAAGGAAGCCGCCAGGCTGCTCCTGGAGCTGCTGGACGGGAATGAGGCAAGAAAACAGATTAAAATGGGCTACCGCGTGGAGGAAAGAGGAACCACGAGGCAGCGGTAATATAAAACAGAAGAACAGAAATAGAAACAAAAATAAATACAGAAATACAAAGCTGCGGGAAAAACAGAAAATGATCTTTCCGCAGTTTTTTTGTGTAATTTCAACAGAAGCAGGGATACTATTTTGGTGGAATTATGAATTTACAAGTACTCATCAGCAGGTTATAATAAAGACAAGATGTGAGAACGATTTCATATAAAATATTCACATTGTACTAGCTATTTTAGACATAATAGTAACGATTCATATGAGAATGATTCCTTATAATGTGAAAAGGAGAGGGTGTTATGGATTACAGGAAAGCAGCGCAGGATGTATATGAGAGCATCGGCGGCAAAGAGAATATTATCAGTGCGGCGCACTGCGCCACCAGGCTGCGGCTGGTAATAGCGGACAATGACAAATGCGATAAGGATGCGGTGGAAAATATTGAGGGAGTAAAGGGCGTGTTCTTTGCCTCCGGCCAGCTCCAGATTATTTTCGGGACCGGCACGGTTAACAAGGTATATGACGAATTCCTGCAGATTGCGGGAATCGGCGCTGCCACTAAGGAAGAGGTAAAGCAGGCAGCCTCCGCCAGGACCAGCTTCTGGAAACGCGCTGTGAAAACGCTGGGGGACGTATTTGTACCCATCATTCCGGCCATCGTGGCAAGCGGACTTTTAATGGGACTTCTGGAAGGCCTCTGCAAGATTTATCCGGCCATGGCCCAGTCCGGCACTTATACCATCCTACATCTGTTCAGCAATGCCGCTTTCGTGTTCCTGCCTGTGCTCATCGCCATCAGTGCGGCGCGGGTTTTCGGCGGAAATCTGTTTCTGGGCGCAGTAGTGGGCATGATTATGATTCATCCGGATCTGCTCAATGCCTGGAGCGTGGCCGGCGCGGAATCCATCCCAACGGCGGATGCCTGGTTCGGACTGTACCAGATCAACCTGGTGGGTTACCAGGGACATGTAATTCCCGTGGTAATCGCCGTCTGGATTATGTGCATGCTGGAGAAGAAGCTGCATAAAATCGTGCCTGAAATCCTGGATCTTTTCGTAACGCCTCTCGTAACCGTACTTGTGACCGGCTACCTGACGCTGACAATCATCGGCCCTGTATTTTCCTGGATTGAAAATGGCGTCCTTTCCGGCATGCAGTTCCTGATTACCCTGCCCTTCGGCATCGGCGCCGCTGTCTGCGGGGCTGCCTATGCGCCTACGGTAGTAGCCGGCGTGCACCATATGTACAATGCGCTGGAGGCCGGACTTCTGAGCGGGACAGGCCTGAATACCTGGATGCCCATCGCTACAGCAGCCAATGTGGCACAGGGAGCCGCCGCCCTCGCCCTTGCCTTAAAGACAAAAAACAAAAAGACGAAATCCATGGCGCTTCCGGCTTCCCTGTCCGCTTTCCTGGGAATCACCGAGCCTGCTATTTTCGGTGTAAATATCCGTTTCATGAAGCCCTTTGTGGCCGGCTGTATCGGCGGCGCCTGCGGCGCCCTTATCGCGGGCTGGACAGGAATCGGCGCTTCCGCATACGGTGTGACGGGACTGTTCGGTTATCTGATTACCACGGATTACACACTGCAGTATACCATGATTATTGCCGTATCCGCAGTGATAGCCTTTATCCTTTCCTGGGCGCTCTATAAGGAAGAGCCTGCGGCTGTCAGGAATGCGTCTGATTCCGCAGCGGCAGCGACTGTTTCCGGGCCGGCACCTGTTTCCGGACCTGCAGCACCTGTTTCTGGTCAGGCAGCTGAAAAATCCGGCAGCGATACAACGGTATACAGCCCGGTTAGCGGTGAAGCCATTGCGCTCAGCCAGGTAAAGGACGAAACCTTTGCCAGCGGCGTGCTTGGAAACGGTATGGCTATAATACCCTCGGAGGGGAAGGTATACGCTCCCTTTGACGGGACGGTGCAGACCATTTTTCCTACGGGCCATGCGGTGGGACTGCTGGGCACGGACGGTACGGAGATCCTGATTCATATCGGCATGGATACCGTAAAGCTGGAAGGAAAATATTTTACCGCCCATGTACAGGACGGCTCCGATGTGAAAAAGGGAGATCTGCTGATAGAGTTTGACCGGGAAGGAATTCTTGGGGAAGGCTATGATATAACAACCCCCGTTATCGTGACGAACACCGGAGATTATGCACAGGTAAATACGCAGGCGGCCGGCTCTGTAAAGGCCGGGGAACCGGTGCTCTCCTGTGTAAAATAAACGGTGTGCCAGACAAAAAGAGGAGGAGCAGCGGCCATGAACGAAGCAGGACTGCAGATGATCCGCAAAATCAGGGAGGCGGAAGCGGCGGCGCAGGAAGGGGTGCTGAAAGACCCCTGGCGTCTGAGGTTCCATCTTATGCCGCCCGCAGGATGGCTGAACGACCCTAACGGCCTGTGCCAGATGAACGGTGTCTACCATGTTTTTTTCCAATATTCGCCCTTTGACCCCTGCGGCGGGGAAAAGTTCTGGGGGCATTACACCAGCCGGAACCTGACGGACTGGGAATATGCGGGCGTTCCCCTGGCCCCGGATGAGCAGTTTGACAGAAGCGGCGTTTATTCCGGAAGCTGTCTTATAAAGGATGGGATCATGTACCTGTTTTACACAGGAAATGTGAAGCTTCCGGGAGACTTTGACTATGTCACCCAGGGACGGGAGGCTAACACGGTGCTGGTGGAAAGCCGGGACGGCAGGACCTTCGGGGATAAAAAGCTGCTGCTCACAAACAGGGATTATCCGGCGGACTATACCCTGCACATCCGCGACCCCAAGGTATTTGCCCTGGAAGACAGATACTATATGGTTCTGGGGGGCAGGAAGAAAAATGACTGCGGGGCGGTGCTGCTCTATGAAAGCTCTGATTTGGAAAACTGGCGATTTTGCCGGGAGCTGACCGTGCCCATGAAGTTCGGCTATATGTGGGAATGCCCTGATTTGTTTTGCACAGGGGGAAAATGGTTCCTCTCCCTTTCCCCCCAGGGGCTTCCCAGGAATGAACACGAATTCCAGAATGTCTATACGGCAGGTTATTTTCAGGTAAACGGAGATTTCCGGGCGGGCTGCCGGCTGGAGGATTTCCGGGAATGGGACAAGGGGTTTGATTTTTACGCTCCTCAGACCTTTACGGATGAAAGCGGCAGGACCCTGCTGATCGCCTGGGCCGGCCTGCCGGATGTTGAGGAGGAATATGTAAACCCCACGATAGAAAGCGGCTGGCAGCATGCGCTTACGGTCCCGCGGGTCATCCGGGAACAAAACGGCCGCCTGCTCCAGTATCCGGTTCCCGAGCTGGAAGCCCTGCACGGCGAACGGCAGGAGGTGAGGGCCGGGGAAGCCGTGTACTGCGCCCCCGCCTTTGATTTGATAGTCCCTGTGGATGAAAAAGGAGGCGCCGGTGCCAGCGGCGCAAAAGACAGTAAACTGTCAATTACGATTGCAGACGCTCTCAGGTTTACCTGGGACGGAAAAGAGGCGGTGCTTTCCTTCACGGACGCTGTTGCCGGCAGACAGATCGGCGCCGGCAGGGGACGCACGCAGCGGAGGGCGCTGATCTCCGGTATACAGGAAGTACGTATCCTGGCAGATACATCCCTGATAGAGATTTATGTCAACCAAGGTGAAACAGTGTTTACCACTCGTTTCTACCCGACAGAGGATACCAGGCGCCTTCTCGTGGAAGGCGTATACGCTAAAGCCGGCGTTCTTTGGCCCATGTGTCAGGAGACTGAATAATTAAAAAATAAAAAGCGGCCTTCCCGCCTGCCCGGCATATTTCCCGTGCCGCAGGGCTTTACGGCTGCAAAATGTGAAAACTTCTTCCGAAGAGAAAAACACGGTGTTTTCTTGCGGAGGAAGTTTTTTTGGTGCCCGGATTTATGCACAGTTGGCAGAAATTGTACCTGACGTTTATGCAAGATGGATCGAAAACGAAATATTGACCGGAAATGAATTGTGTATTATGACTTCCCATAAATATTTTTTATCATTATATAAATATAAATAAATTTACATTATTATTCCGGGCCGATATAATCTGGAAGAAAAAAACATATGAGGTGGATCATGGACTTTCTGAAAAAGAATGGAAAAGGAATTTTACTGTGCTTTCTGGTTGCATTTCCCTCCTGGCTGCTGGTCAGGCAGGTAGGGGCCCTGGAGGTGATAGGAGCTCCGGTTATAGCGATCATAGCGGGAATGGTGCTGGCAATTGCCATCAGGGACAAGTCTTCTGTCAGTGGAGGCATCGCCTTTACCTCCAAGAAAATTTTGCAATATGCGGTAATCCTTCTGGGCTTCGGCCTGAATCTGGGAACGATAGGGAAGGTGGGGATGACTTCCCTCCCCGTTATCATTTCCACAATCACCACATCCCTGGTGGTTGCAATACTCATGTACAGGCTTCTGAAGATTCCCGGCAAGACGGCGGCTCTTATCGGCGTCGGCTCCTGCATCTGCGGCGGTTCTGCCATTGCGGCCGCAGCGCCTGTCATTGACGCGGACGATGAAGAAATCGCCCAGGCCATATCCGTTATTTTTCTTTTTAATGTAATAGCGGCGCTTATTTTCCCCACGCTGGGAAAGGTGCTTGGGCTGACTGACACGGGCTTCGGGCTCTTTGCGGGAACAGCGGTCAACGATACCTCCTCCGTTACGGCGGCGGCCTCCACCTGGGATACGCTGCACGGTACAAACGGCGCGGTATTGGAATATGCGACCATCGTGAAGCTGACGCGGACGCTGGCAATCATACCGGTTTCGCTGATGCTTGCTTTTGTAAGGATGCAGAAGGAAAAGAAAGAAATGCGGGGGGAAGGGAAGCCGGTCAGCCTGAAAAACGTATTCCCCACATTCATACTCTATTTCGTCGCCGCCTCCATCATTACCACAGTTATCACCTCTGTCTGCACCGGGCCTGTCCTGGGAGCCGCCAATGAAATCTTCGGTTTCCTCAAGCAGCTGAGCAAGTTCTTTATCGTTATGGCCATGGCGGCTATCGGAATTAACACAAATGTGGTAAAACTGGTAAAAACAGGAGGCAAGCCTATTGCTCTTGGATTTACCTGCTGGGTGGCCATTGCCCTTGTGAGCCTGACCCTGCAGCAGATGCTCGGCATCTGGTAAGACGGTACGGTCTCAATATCTGAACTGCGTCAGAAGAAGTCCTGGTTTTCAGGGCTTCTTTTTTCAGTTGTTCCGGTGATATTAAATTTCATAATTCCGTTTCTAAACTTCCGCAGCATTGCTTATTCCTTTCTTGTATGATAAAATTATTAGATATATGTGGGTTGGGCAGGAATGAAAACATAATGCAGAGGGCGGAGACATGATTTCACAGAAAAAAATACTGGTGGTAGAAGATAACAAATTAACAGGGCGATGCTGAGCGAGATTTTATCCTCGGAATATCAGGTCCTGGAGGCGGAAAACGGAGCGGTGGCTCTGGATGTGCTGAAGGAGTATGGGGAGGGGATTTCACTGATCCTGCTGGACATCATCATGCCTGTCATGGACGGCTATACCTTCCTGGCTCATGTAAAGGCGGATCAGGCCTATTCTTCGATTCCTGTGATTGTTACGACGCAGAGCGACGGTGAATCCGACGAGGTGGCGGCGCTTTCCCATGGGGCGGCGGATTTTGTGGCGAAGCCCTACCGTCCGCAGATCATACCTGCACAGGGTGGCGAGCATCATTAATTTAAGAAACGGCGGCTGTGATCAATATGATCCAGTATGACCGGCTGACCGGGCTGTACAGCAAAGAGTTTTTTTATCAGCGCGTGAAGGAAATTCTGCTGCAGCATCCGGACAGGAAGTATGACATCCTGTGCTCCGATATAGAGAATTTCAAGCTTATCAATGATATTTTCGGCATACCGGCAGGGGACCGGCTCCTGTGCGGCGTGGCCGACATGTATACCAGGCTTGTGGGAGATAAGGGGATCTGCGGCCGTTTTAACGCGGATCAGTTTGCCTGCCTGCTGGAGCATACCGCAGAATATACGGACGACATGTTCATTGAGCTGGGAATGGAGATCAATTCCCTCTCCCATGCGAAAAATATTGTGATGAAATGGGGGATTTATTCCATACACGACAGGGGGATTTCCGTGGAGCAGATGTGCGACCGGGCCTTGCTGGCGGCCAACAGCATCAAGGGGCAGTACGGAAAATACTGTGCTGCCTATGACGATCAGCTGCGGAGCCGGCTCCTGCGGGAGCAGGCCATCACGGACGGAATGGAGGCGGCGCTGGCGGAGGGCCAGTTTGAGGTATATCTGCAGCCCAGAGTACCGGATTAAGGATGACAGGCTGGCCGGAGCAGAAGCGCTTGTACGCTGGAACCATCCGGAATGGGGAATGCAGTCCCCTGCGTATTTTATTCCTTTATTTGAAAAGAACGGTTTTATCACCAAGCTGGATCAATATGTCTGGGACCGGGCCTGCGCAGTGCTGAGGGAATGGGAGGATAAGGGATATCCTCCGCTTTCCGTTTCCGTCAACGTATCCCGTGCCGACATTTACAACGCGGACATTGCGGATATTCTGCTTAACACCATCCGCAGGCACAGGCTCCCGCCTTCGCGCCTCCATCTGGAGATTACCGAGAGCGCCTATACGGAAAATCCGGCGCAGATCATCCATACAATCGGCCGGCTGCGTGAGCTGGGCTTCGTGATTGAAATGGACGATTTCGGAAGCGGTTATTCGTCCCTGAACATGCTGAATAAAATGTCCATTGATATTCTGAAGCTGGATATGAAGTTTATCCAGAGTGAGACGGCAAAGCCGGTGAATCAGGGGATTCTCCGCTTTATTATGGGACTTGCCCGCTGGATGAACCTGGGCGTGGTCGCGGAAGGCGTGGAAACCAGGGAACAGCTGGAGAGGCTCAGGGAAATCGGCTGCGATTATGTACAGGGATACTTTTTTGCCAGGCCCATGCCCTGCGGAGAGTTTGAAGCGCTCCTGAGGAAGGAACGGACCACCGTGGACGAGGGGCAGGCGCAGGCGAAGGAGCGGCCCTGGGTGGAGCAATGGTCCCGCGTGATCCTGGTGGCGGATGAGGATGCGGAGTACCGCAGCCAGGTGAAGAAGACCTTTGAGAATAACTATCAGGTAGTGGAGGCAGCCGACGGGGAAGCGGCGCTGGCCTGCATTGCCAGCTATGAAAATAAAATTGCCGTGGCGATCCTGAGTATGACGCTTGACGGTCCGGATAATTTTTCTGTGCTTGAGGTGCTGCTTCGGGAAAAATCTGTCTGGAACATCCCTGTGATTGCCACAGGCCCCGGGGATACGCAGCTGGAGGAACGGGTGCTGGATGCGGGCGTGGATGATTTCGCAGGAAAGCCACATACCCAGAAAAGCCTGTGGAACCGGGCGCTGCGCGCCATGGGAATTACAGCATCCAGGGAGCGGGAGCGCACCCTTCAAAATGAAGCCTACCGGGATTTCCTCACAGGGCTTCTGAACCGGAGGGGGCTGGAGGCGTCCGTGGAAGCCCTGCATAAGGAGGACTGCCCCCTGGCGGTATATCTTTTTGATTTGGACAACCTGAAATACATCAATGATTCCTTCGGACATGGAGAAGGGGACCGGATGCTCATGAAGTTCGGTGAAATTATCCGCAGCCATACCAGGGGGACAGACATTCTCTCACGGTTCGGCGGAGATGAGTTTGTCGTAGTTATGAAGCAGATGCGTTCCGAAGAAATGGCTCTTAAAAAGGGAGAAGAAATCTGCCGGGCGGTTCGTGAAAGCGGATGGAGAGAGGGTCTGGTACCGGCATGCTCTGCCGGAATTGTGATTGGTAATGAGGAAGACGGCCTGAATGAAATGGTAAAACGGGCGGATGAGGCGCTTTATAGTGCCAAAACCGCCAATAAAGGCGGATGCTGCCTCTGGAAAGGGTGAAGGGAGCCTGGAGATCATGGGGGAATACGAATATCAGGGGGACAGCACAGGGATGGACAATAAAGACCTGAAGGAGCGGCCTTTCCCGGAATATCTGCTGAAGAAGGAACTTTCGGAAGCCAACGAAAAAATGCAGGAAATCATAAATGCCATACCGGGGGGCGTTGCCATCTATAAGGTATCCGACATTTTTGAAACCATCTATTTCTCGGATGGTGTGCCGGAATTGTCCGGCTATACGGTGGAGGAATACCGGGAGCTCGTGAAACGGGATGCGGCGGAAATGACCTATTGTGAGGATTCCAAAATGGTGGTATCCAGAGCGATGAAGGTTGCCAGGAGCCATGGCGTGGATGATTTTGAGTTCCGTAAGCAGCACCGGGACGGGCATATTGTATGGGTGCGGATACGGATGAAATGGATCGGGGAAGAGGACGGCTGCCCTCTGCTCCATTGCGTATTCCATAATATATCCGATCTGAAAGAAGCGCAGCTGGAAATGGATCATCTGATTAACTCCATACCGGGCGGGATTGCCAGCTACCGGATAGAAGGGGGACGTTTTATCCCCACTTATTTTTCCGACGGCGTTACCATGCTTTCCGGCCACAGCCGGGAGGAATATGAGCGGATGATTGGCAGGGATGCGCTGAACGTGATTTATGAACAGGACAGGAAGCGGGTTTTTGAGGCGGCGCAAAAGGCAGTGGAAAGCGGCGGCGTGCTGGATGTTTCCTACCGGATGTACCATAAGGACGGACATCTGGTCTGGATTCATTTGAATGGCAGGCGGATGGGGCCGCTGGCGGAAAGCACGAGGTTTTATGCTGTTTTTACGGGGATTTCCGAGGAAACCAGGCTTTTTCAGAGCATTGCCAATGAAACGGCGGACGGGATTTATATCATTGACAGAGATAATTATGATCTGCTTTATGTCAATGAATCCAGGACTCTTTTCAGCAAAGGCGCTGAATGCGTGGGGAAGAAATGCTATGAGGCGCTGCACGGCAAGGATGCGCCCTGTTCTTTCTGTACCCTGCGGTGTCATCAGCCGGACGGGATCGAGCATGAAATGCGGATTGACGGTACGGACCGCTATTTCATGGCCCGTTTTAACGAAACGGAATGGAACGGGATTCCCGCCTATGTGACGTATATCCGAGATGTGACGGACGAGGTGAGGACGAGAAAAGAGAAGGAGCGTCTGGAGGAATACTTCGAAACGGTGGTGAAGAATCTGCCGGGCGGTATTGCGGTGGTGCATTATGAACCGGACGGAAGCATGATACCGGAATTTCTGTCGGACGGTTTTGCGGCTCTGACCGACATGCCGCTGGACAAGGCCTGGGAGCTTTACAAAGAGGATGCTATGGTGGGCGTTCATCCGGAGGATCGGGATTATGTAAATAAAAGGATGAATGATTATATCAAAAGCGGCGACAGCCACTGCGAGATTGTTTACCGCCTGAAAAAAGGGAAGGACAGCTATGTCTGGGTGAAAAACAACCTTACCCTTATCCAGAACGAAGGCGGGGAGCGCCGGGTCTATGCCGTTTATCATGACGTTACCAGGGAACGGGAGGAACAGGAGCGGCTCCGGAAAAAATATCAGGATCTGATTATCAGCCATTACCGTACTCCTGATCCCAATGCGCTCGTTATGGGGCACTGCAATATTACGCAGAACCGTATCCTGGAAATTATCGACAGGACCGGTTCAAATCTGCTGGAGACCTTTGGTACGGTGAGGGAAGAGTTTTTTATGGGCCTTTCCAGCCTGGTCGTGGATGAACAGGAACGGGAGGAATTTCTTGGTATTTATTTGAACAGACCTTCCCTGGAGGCATTCCGCCGGGGGGATACCCAGCGGCGCCTGAAATGCTTTGTAAAGCTGCCTCATGAAGAAAGGGGGCGGTATGTCCTCATCAATATGAATCTGGTTGCCACGCCGGACAGCAAAGATGTGACGGGGATACTGACAGTGTCGGATATAACAGGACAGACCATTTCCGACAGGATTCTGCATCAGCTGTCCGTTACAGGCTACGACTATGTGCTGGATGTGGATTTGTCCATGGACAGCTGCACGCTTGTTTCCAGTAATGAAGGCGCCTCCCGCGTACCTTCTCAGCAGGGCCGGTATACCGAATGGATAGATTCCATGATCCGTGACAGCGTGGTTGGGCAGGATGCACAGTTGTACTGGGAAAGCCTGAATCCGGAGAAAGTTTCTGAGAAGCTGGGCAGGGAGGGGGCTTATGCTTTTTCCTTTTCCATGGTAGATGACAGCGGGGATATCCGTATTAAAAATATGACCGTTTTCGCCACGGATCTCAGGCTGGGAAGGGTATGCCTTGCCAGGACGGATATTACGGAATCGGTGAGGCAGCAGCAGGGGCTGCTTTATATGATTGCCTATACCTTTGATCTGGCGGGCTTTGTGGATCTTAGCAGCGGCGGACGGCTGACCATGTATACCAGGGACACGGTGCTGAAGAACCTTCCTCCGTTTATCATGGAAAATTATGATGAAGCGATCATGCGTTTCCTGGGCAGCCATGATTCAGAGGATGCGAAGCGGGATGTCAGAGAGCTTTTCCGGACAAAAACGATGCTTAAAAACCTCAGGGAAAAGCCGTCAGACGCTATGATTTCCTTTTTTCCTACAAGGAAGATGACGGCAGCCTGCGTTATAAACAGGTCAATGTACTCTGGGGAGATGCCAATCACAGGACGATCTGCCTGGTACGTGCGGATGTGACGGATATGCTGGCCTCCGAACGTCAGACCAAGAAAATACTGGAGGATGCGCTGGCCCTGGCGGAAGAAGCCAACAAGGCAAAGAGTGAATTCCTATCCGCCATGAGCCATGATATCCGAACGCCCATGAATGCGATTACGGGGATGACGGCTCTGGCTGCCGCCCATTTGGATGACAGGGAAAGAGTGGCGGACTGCCTGAAGAAAATATCCGTGTCTTCCAGACATCTGCTGAGCCTTGTCAATGATATTCTGGACATGAGCAAAATAGAAAGCTCCAAGATTACCCTGAACCGGATGAGCATATCCCTTTCCGGGCTGGTGGAACAGCTGTCGGCCATTATTGCTCCCCAGGCCGGGGGCGCAGGGCTGCGGTTTGTGATAAACAAAGGGGATATCCGGCATGACTGTTTTTATGGGGATGTCCTGCGGATCAACCAGATTCTGATCAATATCCTTAGCAATGCGGTGAAATTTACGCCGGAGGGCGGTACGGTGGAGTTCCGGATTGAAGAACTGGAGACCTGCCGGGAGCCGGAGCATACGCGCTACCGGTTTACGGTCCGCGATACGGGGATTGGGATGTCGGAGGAATTTTTATCCCATATTTTTGATCCTTTTACCCGAAGCAACAGGACTGCGGGGATTGAAGGAACCGGATTGGGTCTGAGTATAACCAAGGGGCTTGTGGATTTAATGGGCGGAACGATAAGTGTGGAAAGCCGGGTCGGGGAAGGAACCACCTTCTGTGTGGAACTGGAGGGTGAATGCGCGGACGGAATGGACAGCGACGTCAGTGAAGAGACGGATGCAGGAATTCTGGAGCCGGGGGCGGACACGCTTTTGGCCGGCCGCCGTTTCCTGATTGCCGAGGATAATGCCATAAATGCGGAGATTATCAGCGAGCTTCTCCGCATGTTCGGCGCGGAGCCGGTTCTCAGGCAAAATGGCGCCCAGGCGGTGAGGGAGTTCCGTGACGCGCCGGCAGGAACCTATGATGCGGTGCTGATGGATATTCAGATGCCGGTGATGAACGGCTATGAGGCCGCGCGCGCCATCCGGGAAACCGACAGGGAGGATGCCGGGACAATTCCTGTGATTGCAATGACTGCCAATGCCTTTGCGGAGGATATCCAGGCAGCCCGGGATGCGGGCATGACGGCCCATTACTGCTGCTTCCATTGATGTGGGAATGCTGAAAAATACGCTGACCAGAATACTTGGACGGACGAATAAGAAGAAAGGGAAATAAAAATCGAGGGTTTACGATGAAGTCGGATAACGGACTTTATAAGCTTATTTATGAGTATTTTGAGACAAGGCTTCTCTATGGATATTATGCCTGCGGTGACAGCCTGCCGTCGATTGCCAGAATCGGGGATATGTTCCGCATGGCTCCCGGAACCGTGCGGTCCGCGTTGGCGCTCCTGGAAAAAAAGGGATATATCCGGATTGATGCGAGAAAGACCGCCAGGGTGATTTATGAAGCGCCCAGGTTCAGCTTCCGCAAAAATGCGGCCCTGTATTTCGTGCCGAGAAGGAACGGAATTATGGACCTGGCGGAATCAGGAAAGCTTCTGTTTGAGCCTCTCTGGGAGGAAGGGCTGCGTCGGATGGATCAAAAAACATGGGATCGGTTTTGCAGGCCGCCGGAAGAACCTTTTCAGGGGGCTGTGTCCATGCCTGTATCATTTTATATAATGGTTCTTTCCAACTTAAACAACCGGCTGATTCTGGATCTTTACTGGGAAACGATTCGGTATATCCGTTTTCCTTATCTGGACAATAAAGCGGATGTGGAAACTGAGGTCTGGAATGCGGGAGAGCTGTCACAGGAAGAAGTCATCTCAGCCCTGAGAAACCGGTTCGAGGTCTCTTATGGCAAGGCCGCCTCGGAATTGTTTGCCTTTATGGACGAAGCGGAAAATGAGTTTTCCTTAAAGCAGGTAAAGCAAATCCCGTTTTGCTGGGATGTATTCCGCAGCAGGCCGCAGCGGCGGTATTCCCTGGCCTCGCGCATTATCCGCGAGATTATCCACGGCAGCTATCCGGCCGGCAGCTACCTGCCTTCCCTTCCTCATATGGCAGACAGATATGGCGTGGGGATGAATACCATCCGGCGTGCGCTGGATATTCTGGAGGATCTGGGAATGACCCGATCCTATCACGGAAAAGGGACAATCGTCTGTACGGAGCCTGAGAAAATCGAGGCTGCGGGCAGGGAAATCAGGGAAGGTATAGAGCTGTATCAGGAAAGCCTTCAGCTGCTTGCCCTTACAATCAGCCAGGTCCTTCTGTATACGCTGCGGGCGGAGGGAGAAGAGGTGCAGAAGCGCCTGGGGGAAAGCTTCTCCTGGTATTTACAGGAGGGAAAAGGATATCTGTGTTTTGAGATTTGTATAACCTTTATTGTGGAAAAATGTCCCCTTGCCCTTGTTCGCGAATGCTATCAAAAAATAAGGGAGCTGCTTCCCTGGGGCTATCCCTTTTCCCTTCTCCGTATGAAGGGAAAGCCTCATTCTGTTCTATGGGATGTACCGGAGCAGGCGGTGGAATATCTGAAAAACGGGCGGCCGGAGGAGTTTGCCGACAGCTGGCGCAGGATTGTGGAGGCGGAGGAGAGCCAGTTCCGGGCCTTTATCCGTGATTCCTTTCCCCTGCCGGATCCACATGGCGCCATGGAGCGGCAGGCTCCGGGGCAGCCGGCTCCCGGAACGATATAAACCAGGCGGGCGGTTTCTTTTGCAAAAAAAGGGTGGATGACATATAATAGACACATATTGCTGCATGCCGCGGCAGAGGGGCAGCCGGCACAGGAGACTGGGGCGCAAAAGACCCGGAAGGAACGGCGTGCAGCCTTGATTCCCGGAAACAGAAAGAGCATGGTACGGCGGCATGACAGCAGCTGCAGAAAGGACGGTTTTAATGGGATTAATCAGAGCGGCAGTACAATCGGCGGCATCGGTAATGGCGGATCAATGGGAGGAGTATTTCTACTGTGACTCCATTCCTGCCAATATCCTTGCGGTAAAAGGAAGCAAAAAAACCTCAAGAAGAGGCTCCAATAAAAAAGGAAGCGACAATGTAATTTCCAACGGTTCCGTCATTGCGGTCAATGAAGGACAGTGCATGATGATTGTGGACCAGGGCAGGGTTGTGGATATCTGTGCCCAGCCCGGGGAATACATTTATGACACCTCCAGCGAGCCCTCTGTTTTTTACGGTGATTTAGGAGAAAACATACGTAGATCCTTTGAAAATTTCGGCATCCGGTTTGCCTTCGGCGGGGAAGCGCCTAAGGATCAGCGTGTTTACTATATTAATACAAAGGAAATTGTGGGCAATAAATACGGCACGGCCAATCCGGTTCCCTTCCGTGTGGTAGACAGGAATATCGGGCTGGATATTGATATCGCCATCCGCTGCCATGGGGAATATTCCTACCGTGTGGTGGATCCCATCTGCTTTTACGTGAATGTATGCGGTAATGTGGAGGGGGCCTATTCCAGGGAGAATCTGGACAGCCAGCTGAAAAGTGAGCTGATGACGGCCCTTCAGCCGGCTTTTGCAAGAATATCGGATATGGGAATCCGTTATAGCTCCCTTCCGGGACATACGCAGGAAATCGCGGCGGCGCTGAACCAGGTGCTTTCCGAAAAATGGGTGAAGCTGCGCGGCATCGCGCTGGCATCCTTCGGCGTGAGCAGCGTGAAGGCGTCGGAAGAGGATGAGGATATGATCAAGCAGCTGCAGAAGGCGGCGGTGCTCAGGGATCCTAACATGGCGGCTGCAACAATCACCGGCGCGCAGGCCGATGCGATGAAAACCGCGGCAGGAAATAAGGCTGCCGGGCCGATGATGGCCTTTGCAGGAATGAATATGGCAGCCAATGCAGGCGGAATAAATGCGGGCCAGCTTTTTGAAATGGGACAGCAGAACAGACAAAACAATGCGGCGCCCCAGACAGGGACGGGCACGGCATCCCAGGCAGGGGCTGGCATGTCCCAGGCTGCCGGCGGCTGGACCTGCAGCTGCGGCGCTCAGGGAAATACGGGCCGCTTCTGCGCGGAATGCGGAAAGCCGAAGCCGTCAGATAACGGCTGGACCTGCTCCTGCGGCGCGGTAAACAAAGGAAAATTCTGTACGGAGTGCGGAAAGCCCAGGCCGGCGGGCGCAAAGCTTTACCGCTGTGACAAATGCGGCTGGGAGCCTGAGGATCCGGCTCATCCGCCGAAATTCTGCCCGGAATGCGGCGACAGGTTTGACGACGGGGATGTGAAGTAGAAAAAGAAAGCAGGAAGTGACTGGCAGGCCTTGTTTGGGAGGACGCCGGCTTTCCTGCTTTTTTTCAATGTTATAACCTGGATGAGCAGTTACCGGATAAAATTGGTGGTATTTCCTCTTTCCGGTTCAGGCGCATGGATTCCGGCTTCCTTACCCGCCTGGATGCAGTGCAGCAGCCAGGCCATGTTCCTGGCGAGATTGCGCATGGTCTGCAGACCTTCCTTATCCTGAAGCACCTCCTCCGGGGTATTTCCATGCACCATATTCCAATAGGAGGAACCTACAAGGGGCATGTTGGAGATGGTGAAATATTTGTTCAGCTGATCCAGCGTGGCAGTGGATCCGGCGCGGCGGCAGCTTGCCACGGCGGCGCCGGGCTTGTAAACCATACTGCTTTTCCCGGCATAGAACATGCGATCCAGGAAGGAGGTAATGCCTCCGCCCGCGGAAGCGTAATGAACAGGGGAACCGAAGATAAAGCCGTCTGCCTCCGCCGCCTTTTCGATAGCGGTGTTCACAGTGTCTTCATAGATGCATTTCCCCTTTCCGGCGCATCCGCCACAGCCCATACAGCCGCGGATGGGAGCGGCGCCGATATGGAAAATTTCAGAATCAACGCCGCATTCCTGCAGGGTCTTTGCAATTTCGGACAGTGCAGTGAATGTACAGCCATTTTTGTGGGGGCTTCCGTTAATTAATAATACCTTCATGCTATGTACCTCTTTTTTCATAATATAATCAGGCAGGGACTCTCCAGGGCCGGAAAACAGACGCTGGTCTCCCTTATCTTATTATTATAGCGCGCTACAGCCGAAAATTGACAGTAAAATAATCAAAAGCAACACGCACTTTATGGAGATTGAAACTTAATGACAGATTCCGACAGCCTTAATGGGGCTGTGTTAAGAAAAGCTATAGGGAATGACGGGATATACGTATATAGTGCGTCAGAATTAAGATTAATTTGTGACAAAACCTCTTGAAAAAAGACTTGAAGTCATTGTAAAAAGTGCCTGAAACCCGCATAAATGCTGGAGAATTTCAGGTACACGAATCTTATTGGAATCTTAATGCCACAGAAGCAATCTTAAGACTATCTTAATGCCCGGGATGCTATGCTTAAATTAAGAAAAGAGTTTAAGCGAGCATCCTTTTTCGTATCCGGAAAGCTGTGGATACGGAAAAAAGGCAAGGAGGCGATCATGAAATGACGATTCTGACAAATATTTTATTGCTGACCGCATTGACTGCATATCTGCTGATTGTAGGCTTTGTTTTTACAGGACATATGGATGAGATCCTGAAGGGATACCATTTCCGGCCGAAGGGTGCGGCGCCGGACGATGATTACGAGGTGCTCATCGGAGGCGAAGGGGAGCTTGCCATCCTGTTTGAAAAGAAGCTCCAGGAAAACGGTATCAGCTGTCTGCGGATTCCGGAGTTTGACAGCGCTGCAAGAGAAGAGCTGACGGATGTATCCTCCCGATGGCATGAGGTGGCTGGCGCGCCGGGGATGACGGTGTTCGCCCTGGATGGTTCCGATTACCATAACCTGCTGTTGTGCGGCATGGCAAACCGCCTGGCAGGGGCGGAGCAGCTGTACGGCATCTGTAATGAATCGGGAAACCGGGGGATTTACCTGGAGAACCGGATCAGGGTCCTGGAAAAAACGGGAGCGACGCCCGAAGGATTGTATCATCTTTTTGAAAGACAGAGTTCAGGCAGCAATGCCTGAGCAGCACAGCCCCGTGACTGTGGGTACGGGCGGATGCCTGCTGCCACCACGTTTTCTCACGGTTTGCGCAGTGAATGCGCAAACCTGCCTGAACTGTTACAGAGAAATAACAATAAAAAATAATAAAAGGAAAAGGATTGGGAAATGTTTCATTATATCAGAAACAAACTGACACAGGCGCAGATAATTGCGATGGGATATTTTCTGGTAATTACCGTAGGGACGCTTCTGCTGATGCTGCCTGCGGCTACAAGAAGCGGTGAGATGGCTACGCCCCTTACCGCTTTGTTTACGGCAACAAGCGCCACCTGCGTGACAGGTCTTGTTGTGGTGGATACCGCTTCCTACTGGAGTGTGTTCGGACAGTGTATCATCCTGCTCATGATTCAGGTGGGCGGACTGGGCTTTATGACCATTGGCGTGCTTTTCGCCATGTTCCTGAATAAGAAAATTTCCCTGAAAACAAGGGGAATCCTTCAGGAGAGCATGAATACCAGCCAGGTGGGCGGCGTGGTCAGATTGGTGCGTAAGGCGCTCATCGGCACCTGTATTATAGAGATGGCGGGCGCGGTTCTTCTTTCGTTCCGGTTTGTGCCGGAATTCGGGGTGCTGCGGGGAATTTATTTCGGTATTTTCCATGCGATATCCGCTTTCTGTAATGCGGGCTTTGATTTGATGGGAACAAGCAAAGGCCCTTACTCCTCCTTCACCTCATATGCGGATGATACGCTGATTAATGTAACGATTATGGGACTGATTATAATCGGCGGCATCGGTTTTTTTGTCTGGGATGATATCTGCAGAAATAAATGGCAGATAAAGAAATACAAGCTGCATACTAAAATTGTTTTGTCCTGACGGCGATTCTCATTGTGGGAGGCGCTTTATCTATCTGTTTGAAAAGGATAACCTGATGGCGGGCATGTCCGTAAAGGAAACGGTGCTCACCTCCGCCTTCAGCTCCGTAACAGCGCGTACTGCGGGCTTTAATACCATAGATACGGCGGGGCTGACCACCAGCTCCAAGATGCTGACCGTGCTTCTGATGTTCATCGGAGGCAGTCCCGGATCCACGGCAGGCGGCATCAAGACCACCACCATTGTGGTGCTTCTCATCTATGTATGGTCCAACCTGCGCGGCGCCAGAGGCTGCAATATTTTCGAAAGAAGGCTGGAGGACGATGCGGTGAGAAAAGCCAGCGACGTGGCTGTAATCAGTCTGTGCATGGCGATTATCGCGTCCATAGCCATCCCTTATTTCCAGCCGCAGCTGGTAATGGAGGATGTGGTTTTTGAGGTCTTTTCCGCCATTGGCACGGTGGGCATGTCCACAGGCATTACCAGGGATCTGAGCGCGGCCAGCCGGATTGTCATTGTCCTGCTGATGTACTGCGGACGTATCGGCAGCATGTCCTTTGCCCTGTCCTTTATGGAACGCAAAAAGGTGGCGCCCATAAAGCTGCCGGAAGAAAAAGTAATGATAGGATAAGATAAGATGAAAACAGTATTGATTATAGGCATGGGGCGGTTTGGGCAGCATTTAACCCGAAAAATGCTGGAGCTGAAAAATGAAGTCATGATAGTGGATCAGAGGGAGGAGGCCCTGGAGGCTCTGCTTCCTCTGGTGACCAGTGCCAAAATAGGGGACTGTACCAATGAAGAGGTGCTTCACAGCCTGGGTGTGGGAAATTTTGACCTGTGCTTTGTGTGCATCGGCACCAATTTCCAGAGCAGCCTGGAAATCACCAGCCTTTTGAAGGAGGCGGGAGCCAGGTTCGTGGTCAGCAAGGCCACCAGGGATATCCAGGCAAAATTCCTTTTAAAAAACGGCGCGGACGAAGTGGTGTACCCGGAGCGTGATATCGCGGAAAGAGTGGCCGTCCGCTATTCTGCTGATAATGTATTTGATTATATCGAGCTGGATGAAGACTATTCCATCTATGAAATCCCTCCCCTGAAGGAATGGGTTGGAAAAACAATCGGCGAGGTGGATTTCCGCGCCAGGCTCAACAGCAGCATTATCGGTACGAAAATCAACGGCGAGACCAGCTTCCTCCCCGGAGCGAACCATGTATTCCGCGCGGAAGAGCACCTGATGGTAATCGGCCGTAAAAAAGATATTGATAAAATCCTGAAACATCTATAGAATAGAGACAACACAGGTTTCAGGAGGATTTATTGTGAAAGAGAAAATGGAAAGGTTTTTGAGATTATATCAGATCCGGTATGCGGGACGGCTGGCGGGGATTATGCTCATTACCTCTCTGTTTTCTTTTTTGCTTCACGGGCTGGGCATCGGTAAGGAAAATATACTGATGCTTTTTATTGTGGGGGTGCTTCTGGTGGCCTATTGTACGAATGGGTACCAGTATGGCGTAATCGCTTCCATTGTCAGCGTTATGGTATTCAATTACCTGTTTACGGAACCGGTGCGTACGTTTTCCATATCCAATCAGGATGATGTGATTCTGCTCATCTTTTTTCTTGTGGCGGCGCTCATATCCTCCAACCTGACGGTACGGTTCCGGAATCAGGTGGAGGTGGCGAGGAAGAATGAGCAGCTGGCGGAGCAGCTGACCATGGAGCAGGAGAGAATCAAGTTTGCCATGGAAAAAGAGCAGATGCGCAGCAATCTGCTGCGCAGCATTTCCCACGATCTGCGGACGCCTCTTACGGGGATTGCGGGGGCTAGCAGCCTGATCGCGGAGTCCGGGGATAAAATGGACCGGGAAAGCATTGTGAGCCTGGGCAAGGACATCAATGAGCAGGCGGACTGGCTCATCCAGCTGGTGGAAAATATCCTGAATATGACCAAGATTGACAGCGGCAAGCTGGTGGTGGAGAAAAAGCCGGAGGCTGTAGAGGATGTGATTAACAATGCGCTTTCTTATGTGAAGGGGCGGAGGAAGCAGCGCCGGGTGGAAATAGACATCCCGGAGGAGATGCTTCTGGTGGAAATGGATGGAAAGATGATCGTACAGGTGATCATCAACCTTCTGGACAACGCCATCAAGCATACGAAGGAGGACGGCTTTATCCGGATAAAAACGGAGGCGGCCCCGGAAGGGGTCTGGTTTTCCGTAGAGGATAACGGTACGGGGATCGAAGAGGTAATTAAGGACAGGATTTTTGATGAGTTTGTGACCTTCCGGCCGGTGAACCGGGATACGGGGAAAGGAATCGGCCTGGGGCTGGCCATCTGCAAGGCCATAGTCACGGCGCACGGCGGTACGATTGAGGCTCTCAACAGGGAGGAAGGAGGCGCATGCTTCCGGTTTTACCTGCCATTCGACGGGCATCTGCCGGAAAAGGAGCAATGATGGAAAACAGTGAAAAAGAAGTGAGCATCCTTATTGTGGAGGATGATAAATATATATCCAATTTTATCTGCATGAGTTTAAAGCAGGAAGGCTACCATTATCTGAAGGCGGACACCGGGAGGGAGGCCATCGGCTTAAGCTATGCCAACAACCCGGATGTGGTCATCCTGGATCTGGGATTGCCGGATATGGATGGCATGGAGGTCATAGAGCATATCAGGAGCAATTCGGACAAGCCGATCATCGTGGTATCAGCCAGGCAGGAGGAAGGCGAGAAGATTAAAGCGCTGGATCTGGGCGCCGACGATTATGTGGTGAAACCCTTCCATATGGGCGAGCTGCTGGCAAGAATCCGCGTTGCTATCCGGAAATCCGAGCAGAGCAGCGGCGGCAGCGATCTGGGGGAAAGCTTTGAATGTGATTATCTGCGGATTGATTTTGTGAAACGCATGGTGTTTATTGACGGGAAGGAAATCCATGTGACGCCCATTGAATATAAGCTGCTTACGCTTCTGGTGAGCAACCGGGGAAAGGTCCTGACACACAATTATATCCAGAGTAAAATCTGGGGATATGGGGAGGGCGGCGATCCCAACAGCCTCCGGGTATTCATGGCGACGCTGCGGCGGAAGATCGAGAAGGATACCACCAACCCGCGGTTTATTATTACAGAGGTAGGCGTGGGGTACCGGTTTTCGGAATAAAGGGAAATGGGGCGGCCGCCGCCGGAAAGGGAGTGAGCGGAAATGAAAATGCGTGAGGAATATACCTGCCCGCTGGAATTAACCCACGATATGATTAAGGGAAAGTGGAAGCCTGTTATCCTGTGGCAGCTGAGCAAAGGGCCTGCTTCCCTGTCCGCCCTGAAAAAAGAAATTGCAGGAATCAGCCAGAAAATGCTGCTTCAGCACCTGAATGAACTGCAATCCTGCGGCGTGGTGGAGAAAAAGTCCTATGAAGGATATCCGCTGAAGGTGGAATACTTCCTGACACCGCGCGGTTATAAGATTTTCGGCGCCGTGACCATCATGCAGGAGGTGGGGATTGAGATTATGGTGGAAGACAATAAAACGGATTTATTGAGGGATAAGGGCCTGTTATGACGCAGACCCTTTATAACTGCCATTTAATAGTTACTAAAAAGTGTGTACTTTACCAAAGGAAGGCAGACAGTTATAATGGGGAAAAAGGAGGGCGAGCGATGAAAAATGCGGAAAACACAATAGGAAATCTGATTGATAAGCAAGGGGTGGCTTTTATCAGCTCCGTGGACGGGGATGGCTTTCCGAACACCAAGGCCATGCTGCCGCCGCGTAAAAGAGAGGGCATCAGGACCTTTTATTTTACTACGAATACATCATCCATGAGAGCGGCGCAGTATCGGAATAACCCAAAAGCCTGTATTTATTTCTGCGACAGGCGCTTCTTCAGAGGCGTTATGCTCAAAGGGACGATGGAGGTTTTAGAGGACAGCGAGAGTAAGGAAATGATTTGGAGAGAAGGGGATACCATGTATTACCCGAAAGGTGTCACGGATCCGGATTACTGCGTCCTGCGGTTTACGGCTGCCGAGGGAAGATATTACAGTAATTTCAAATCGGAAACCTTTGAAATCTGACAGGCAAAACAGGTACGGGCCGGAAAACATAAATGTTATTCGGCCCGTATCTATTGTCAGCAGATAACCAGAACCGCTTATCTGCTGAGAAAGCAATTTTATTTTTTTCCCAAAAGGCGCTTTTTAAAGGCCTTAATTTTATATATGGAATTACTCGTATAGAGCACGGCGGTAATTAACATCCCCAAAGACAGTCCGCTGCAGAAGGAAGCTATGGCTTCCGTAATTCCCTGGCCGGCAAGGCCGGTTATATCCAAAGCCAGGTAGATGAGAAAGCTTACAACTCCTGATCCATGAAAAATATGGAGTTTTTCATCATTTCATTTTTTCATCATTACTGTAATCTGCTACCTTTAATACGGTTTCTTCCAATTCTTTATTCATTTTCCCACTTTTCCTTTCTCCATCAAGTATTTCACTCAATTCAACATTATAATAATCGGATATCCTGATTAAGATATCCAGGCTCGGCAGATTGCTGCCGGTTTCCCATCTGGATACGGTTCTGTCAGAAACATACACCAATTCTGCCAGCTGTTCCTGGGTAAGGCCTTTTTCTTTTCGAAGCTCCTTGAGGAAGCTTCCAATTTTTTTCTGATCCACCAGGTATTCCTCCTTTCAACAGCAATCATAGAACAAATCGAATGAAAAAAACACGACACAAAGCGGGAAATGCCGTGTTTCCATATACCAGACACTGCATGTGCAGTCCATGAATACAAACTCTGCCCACATCAGGACAACAGGTATCAATTTCCCTGGCCCGGATCCCAAATCTTTAAGCACATCACCCTATTTTCAATACGGCATCCAGGCACAGCTTTAATGCATATTCACAGGCGTTGCCGCCCCAGTTTCGCGGATCATACGCTTCGGCATCTGCAAGGCTATCTGCGGTGTAGAGTATCATTCCCCAAATGACATCACGAAGCCTGGCACAGGCGGCAAGCGCCGAACATTCCATTTCCACCGTTGAACAGCCTTCTTCCTTTCGGTAAGCGACCTTTTCCTTAGTCTCACGAAAAAAGCCGTCAGTAGACCAGGTAATAATCTCCAGGTAATTCATTTTGTGTTCTAAAATAGTTTTCTCTATGGCTTTTCTTGCTTTCTCGTCTATATCAATAAATCTTGACGGCGGAGCATAGTGATAGGAAGTTCCTTCATCTCTCAACGCTTTATATGGAACAAGGAAAGTGCTTTCCGGAAAATCCTCCAACACTCCGCAGGAGCCTGCGGATATAATTTCTTTTACGCCATAGCCAATCAGAAAATCCATGAGCTGTGCGGCGGCCGCCGCTCCTACGGGAGCCTGGCAAAGGCAAATGTCCGTATCCATATATTTTGTTACATAAATTGGATACTGCTTGGTAGCGCTGATAAAGGTTTCTACTTGTCTTGTCTCACTGTTTTTCGCATATTCATCGATGTACTCCCCAAGAAATGCGAATACGCATTTTGATGGAAGCTTCAGGTCAAGTCTGTCATGCGTAGGATTAATGACTGCTGTTTTCTCGGTATCAAATTCTAAAATCGGTATTTCATGTTTGATGATACCCATAGTTCTGTTTTCCTCCATAAATTCAGTATTATCCAGCCTGGCTGCAGGCACCTTGATTGTGAAGATATGTTCTCAATTCCGTCAGTAATTGAGGCTAAATCCAATAAACAAAAATCTATTTAACTGAAATTCCGATCATTATTGTTTCGGATTCCAGGTTATTCCATACAGAATGCGGAATATTACCTTCCACAAGAAACGCTTCGTCTTTTTTCACCACAACTTCGCTGTCCGCTAATTTTATTTTTGCTTCACCCTGAGTTACAATAAAGAGGTGATTATGTTCATGCGTATGCTGTTCGGTTGGGCCGCCGCCATTTAAATCGACGTATGCTATCGAGCCATCAATAATTGTTCCCATTGCTCCAAAAAGTTTCTTCGCTTTGAAATTTATGTGGTTGGGCGGTGTAATAAAATTATCCATAATACGATTCTCCTTGATTAAGTTTAGTTTATATTTTTTTCAGATCGGGTAAATTCCTCAGGATTCTTTCATAATCTATAAATACATAGGGCAAATGCTTCACAATTCTTTCCTTATACCAGTTCAGATACCATTGCTTCAGGTGAGCGGATTCTTCCGGCCAGCCTGTTTGGGCGGCCACATACTCATCAATCATCTGATAGCGCATAAATAAATCCATTTTCCCAATCCAGTAAGCGCTGATAGTGTTGGTTTGAAGATATCCCTTCAGGTAGGAGAGCAGATAAGCTTCGGCAAAATTGGTACGTTCCTTTTCCGTCAGATTTTTAAGCGGCCCCGCCCCTTTTGCACCATAAAAAACATTGCACTCGCCATATCGGCAGCATACCAGTTAAACTGACAGGCATCAAAATCGATTAAGGTTATTCTTTTATTTTCGACAAGAAAATTGTCGGTGTGGATATCAAAATGGACAATCCCATAATTTTCGTTTCCGATAGGAAGCTGTTCCAGTTCTTCCAGGAATCTCTTTTCTCCCTGACGCACAGCTTCGTCCGGTATCGCAATATTCCTGCGCCAGAAATGCGGGCCATTCCATTTGAATTCGGGGCAGCGTTGGTTTCCTTCGTAACACATGGTCAGTTTGTGCATACGGCCCATCAGCATACCAAGCTGAAAGAATAGCTCTTCATTAAATTCTTTAGGGTCGTTAATGTCCACAATTTTTCCCGGCGCTTTTTCCTGCAGGGACAGGATGTAGGTTTTGCCGCCGGCCCCGGCCACTTCATAGAGCCGGTTGTTTACACTCCGTACCGGTTTGGCAATGCCCTCCATTCTTAGCGCCAGATATTCTGTCCAGCGCGTCTCAAATTCCACATGAGCCTCTTTCATATTACTGAATTCAGCAACCCTCAGGATACGGCGGCGTAATCCGGATTCGGCCTCAAAATGCTGTCGCCTGAATATCCGGTAGTTATTTCCCCAGCGGTGTTATATGATAAAGCTGTTTGGCTTGGGACAATAGCAGATTACTTTCCAGCTCCACTTGGAATACCTCCAATGTTTAAAAGCCTGTCATATATTTATTATTTTCCGGTAATACGCAATGTTCTTCATGAAGGGTATATAGTACCAAATTATTATTATTCTATTGGGCGGAGGTTTGGCTATTGATTATTTACAACCGTAAAGCTGACACTTCCGTTTTGGCCTTTTTTCCTGTCACTGTAACTGTATATGTACCGCTTTCATTAATTTCAAAATCAAATTGCTGGGAACCGATGAGTTTCTCGCTTACATAGAAAGGTTCTTCATCGCCTTTCTGAATTGTAAATGATAAGCACCCGTCCTTTGCCGCGAGCTCTGCATGAATAGTATCGCCTTCTGCTGCAGCCAAAGCTTGCGAGTCTGTGGTATTTAATATCTTATAATCCATGACAAGCTCACTGTCATTTCCTGTTCGGCTGCCGTCAAAACCTGTCCCGCACGCTGTTAATGTTAAAATCAATATGAAGGAACACAAGATACACAAATTTTTTTCATCATTTTCTCCTTTGATTTGAAATTTATTTTATTTTAACAGAGAACAAATGCTTTTCCACTTTTACACTATATTTCAAAGAATAGGCAGGGATTCCTTTGGCGATAGCTTCATAAATACTTCGGATTTCATTTGCTATGCTTTCCTGGGATGCATACCACCAGAAGGTAGATGTTTTCCCATAAACGATGATCCTCCATTACTCTGCACGCCTATAGAGAGTGCATATTTCGGGGATTTTTCCCGCCCTTAAATTGGGGAGGACATAACCTTACAGCAGGTCATGACAATATTTTCATTTGGGGATTCAATTACGAATTGATCCTGTTACTTGCCGGTTCCGGGTTTTCGCCATTGGCAATTTCCGTTTCCATAAGACTATCCAGAGAAATATTCAGTTCTTTAAGATAAAAGCAAAGCTTTCCACCTCAGGATACCGATGCCTTGTTCCCATTTTGATACGGCCTGCCTGCTGACATCCAGCAATTCGGCAAGCTTCTCCTGGGAGATATTTTTTTCTTTCCTGATTTGTTTCAGGTTTTCCGCAAAGCTCATATCATTACCTCCATTCATAGATTATGAATAGATTATAGGTGTCAGTCAAAGGAATTAGTACCAACTGCTATTTGCGTTTCCGCTACTTGAAGTTGCATACTTATAAATTTTTATTTTTCGGTCCGGCCGAGAGGAAATTTTCAAGCAATCTCAATTCTCATCAAAACTACTTCCTGCCAGCCAGCGTGGCGGGAGAAAAAACCTTTAGGGTTACGGCCGTATTCACTGAACCCTATACTTTTGTATAATGAGATGGCTCTGTAGTTTTCACTTACGACATTTAACTCTAACTGTACATATCCGGCAGTTTTGGCACATTCTATACAAGTCATAGTCAAGGCCCGGCCAATTCCCATGCCCCAAAAACTCTTTTCGATACTGATACCAAACTCAGCACGGTGCTTGACCTTGTCTTTCTTTCCTATGGCTTCAATACCTGCAGTTCCAACAATGTGCCCATCAACAATGGCGCAAATTTCAATTTCATTTACACTGTTTTCCTTATCTATTAAAAACAGTCGTTCCTGTTCTATATCAAAACTGTTCTCATCCGAATATGACAGTAAAAAATCTGTCTGGCTATGAGTCAAATTAAAAATATCATATACTTGTTGAGCATCTGAAGCCACCGCGTTTCTTAATAAGCATTCTTTATTATTTTTGAGAACGATTTTTTTAGAATATTTCATTTATGTATTTACTCTCATTCAATTTGATATGTGTATATAAAACAACGCCATAAACTAATACCACACCTATTTTATTGTAAGAAATTATAGAAACTAAAAAATTAAGCCATAACATTTTGGTATATTAATTCCACGGTATCTTCCAGACGTAATTCTTTAGTTAAAATAGTTTCTGGTATGAAATTTATAAAATCTTTCTCCCTCCACCATCGCTTCATATCAGCCTCACTGAAATCATTTCTATTTGGTTTTGTATTATGTCGAAGCAGTGTTTCTTTAAATGGCAAATCATAATAGTATGCAAAAATATTTTGGTCATATTCTTCTATGGCAGATTCAAATAAACGATGATACTCATTAGCGGGTAAGATACCTTCGAGTATTGTGATTTCGGAATTTTTCCTGCCATATTTTAATAAATTAATCATCAATGGCTCTGATTTCGCAATCCCTTCATCTCCCCATACATGCAGTACTTCCATACGAATCATATCATGGGAAAGCCTCATAGTATTAGGGCCGAACTTTTCCTGCAATTTTTTTGCAACTATTGTTTTCCCACTACCGGAATTGCCCCTTAATATAACTAATTTTTTCATAATTTTTCTCCTTGTCTTTTTTATTAAGACTAATTGTGTTCATAAATAAAATTATTGTTATTGGCAAGGCGACTCTTAAACGAGTTCGGTCAGTTCTGCTTTATAACCATTCCATAACTGCCTTTAATCAATCGTTCCAAATCCGGTATTGCAGGGGACACCAGCCAGCCACATAATCCAGAAGATCTGCGATATAATCACGGGAAAGGCCATCATTCAGACTATTATGGTATTCATATAATGGCTGATACACATCTTTTTGTTCTAAGTTCATATCGTGCAGCTCTGTCAAAAGTGCATATCCCTGCTGTATCCTGTCATAATAGGTGTTTTCTGTAATGTGTGAGGATAACATTTTAATTTGAGCAAATATTTTTTCGCTGTTATTCATTATAAACCTCATACGAATTCAAACTTATCAGGCCGGGAAATTTGTTTAATTATAACAGAAATATAATAAAAAATGAAGCACTGTATTTATTATTGCGATAAACAGTAATCCATAATATAAAATATTCTGTCAGCAGACAAACAGGGGCCGGAAAACGGTTTTTTTCCGGCCCGTTGATCTTGCATGCAATTAGAATTACGTATTTATCTGTTCTTTCTCTTAATTGAAAGAAGGACTGCGATAATTACCACCACCAGTATCAGAAGGATGCAGGAGGCTATGAGAACGATGGTAATTGTCTTGCTTTCCGTTTTCTTTGTCAGCTCCTTGACAGGAAGCTCTTCCTCCGGAGTGGTTTCCGGTGCGGGAGTGGGTTCCTCCATCGTTTCCGAAGGGGTTTCGGTTTCCTGTGTTTCCGTTTCGCTTTCCGTCTCTGTTTCCGTTGTTGTCTCAGAACCTTTATCCTTCGGCGTTGGCGTATAGGAGGAGGTCTTATTGGAGGAAGGCGCGGAAATTTCCCACGATTTTCCTGAATTGCTGTTGGAGGCGGAGCCGGAACCGAAGAGCGGGAGCGGGCGTTGTAAGCGCCGCATTTACCTTGGCGTAAAGCTCACTCAGAAGGGAGAGCGGATAATATACACGTCCCTTTTCATAAACCAGCGCCGTTTGGGCCGGTATAATGACAGGCTTTCCTCCGTCCCATCTCACAATCAGGGCCACATAAGGATTTTCCCGAAGGGCGGCCATAACTGCTTCAGGCATTTTATCATAGGTAACTGCATTGACATTTACGGTATCCCCGGCCTTTGCTTTTTTAATCAGCTTGACCACACTGTCCCAGAAATCCTTCTCATAGTCAGGTACGTATGTGTTGGAAGAAGAGTTATTGTCATTATTGTTGGAGCTGTTATTATCCTTATTGTCGGAGTGGTGGGAATCCTCCGCTTTTTTTACGTCCTGGTAAATAACTGAAAACACCGAAAACTTATCACATTTAATGGTAATGGTCTTTCCGGAAGAATCACTGTTGGTAAAAAGTGAAGCGGAAGTACGCGATCGGCTGTTCTCATGTAATCCGGCAACATAAAAGGTTCTCTGGTATCCGTTTGCAACTGCCTTTATATCCTTTGGAACAGGGAAGCTCAAAATGAGCTGTTTGGGTGTTTCGTATAAAGCAGTGGTTGTGGTGGTGCTATCTTTGGTAATAATCTTATACAGCTTTATATCGTAGTTTCCGGAAGTGATAACGGCATCCTTTAACAGGGACTGGATTTCCTTTTTCTGTTCCGGATTAACAGTAGATTTTTTTACATTGATTGTTATTGTGTAGTTAGTAATGGCGCCGTTTCTCAGTTCCCTGGCTTCCTGCGCTGTCATATCGTACAGAAGTGCGGCATAGTCGGACATGGTTACGATCCCGGTCTCATCCACATCTATTTTAATAGAAGGGAGAGCCAGCAGGGAACGGTGGAACTTCAGCAGCGTTTCTTCGGGGATATTGGGCGTACGGTTTTGGCAAAGCTCCTCATATTGGATTTTGGCATCCAGATAAGCATTGGCCTGAACTGTACTGACACTGCTTCCTTCTTTTAATTCAGGAAGGCTGTCAAACACCTTTTTCATATCCTCAGATTCCATAATAACGAAGGATACCGCAAGCCTGTGGGTCTTGGAATCCCCGGCAGGTACATTTTTCAGCTGATAGGTATTTTCCTTGAGTTCCCCTTTGATATCAACACCGTCAAAGGTAACGGAATCAAGCTTATAACCCGGCTCAGGCGTAAAGGTGAAATCAACAGTCTCCCCTTTACTTAACGAGAAGGAGCCGGATGGAGATACCTTACCTTTACCGGATACTGTAACTTCAATTGCGTAAAGGGCATCAGAAACACCCTCCAGGGTTATTGCGCCCTGTGCCTCTGTATAATTATTGCTGTCCTTCGGCGTGAACGTCCAGGAATAATCATGTTTTCCTTCCTGAATCGTCTGGCCGTCATCCCAGCGGATAGTGCCTTCCGTGCTTCCTTCCTTCAGGGAAAGCGTAGGGAGGCTGCCGCTGACAGAGATGCTGTCGGAGGAAATAACAGGGGTAACATCAGGCTCTGCCTTACGGATTTTCACCTTAAAGTCATGATGATCCTCATAAATGATCTTATTCTCGCCTTTGATTGCCGCCTGCACCGTAACCCGGCAGGTAAAGCTGCCCGCATCCCGGAACTCCATATTGAATAAGTCATAATCTGATTTTCTTGTTTCTTTTCCGCTCTCGTCAACCCAGGTCCAGATAAAATAGAAAATCACATCCCCGTCCTGCGCGCCCTGATAGGAAGAGTAATGGGGATGGCTGGCTGAGACATTGAGAGAAGCCGGTTTGCCGTCATAGGTCTTATCAATATCGCCGCCAAAGCCTACCTGAGGCAGATCCAGCGGCTGAATCAGCGTGAGCACCTCGCCGGTCACAAGGGAATCAGGGGTAACCCCGGTGCTGCTTCCCTTATCAAATACCCACCTCCAATTATTGGAAGACGTACCCGCGGAAGGTTCCGGAAGCTTATAATCCGCCTTAATTGTCCAGGATTTATTATCCTTCTGCACATACTTCAAAGGCATCCGGTACAATGCCGCCCTGGCCTTAGCCGCCTCATTTCCCGCCTCATCCACAAAACGCAGGGTGACAGGGTAAGTCAGCTTTTCTGCGCGATCCACCGGCGGTTTGACGGTAAGCGCGTCATAGGAAGACTTGTCCGGGCAGACAACCGCAGCAAGCGCTCCCCCGCCGAATGCCGAATCCCCATATACAGTGTTCTTACCCGAAAGATAAATGAAACGGTATCCCGCGGAATAAAAAGCATTTTCCCCTACCGATGTTATTCCTGCAGGAAGCCTGAGGCTGCCCGTCAGCCCCGTACAGTTAAAAAATGCGCCTTTCCCGATGGCAGTAAGACCGGTGGCAGCAGATAAATCCAGCCCAACAAAACTAATGCTGGCATAATTACTCTGATTAAAGGCATTATCCCCAATGCCCTTCACCGGAACGCCTCCAACCACAGCAGGAATAACCAGCTTCATCTGATTCGTTCCCTGTGCCAGCAGGCCCTGTATATATTCGGGGTTCACCCCTGTAATAATTCCGTCCTTCCCGCAAAGGTAAGGCTCAGCGGGCGCAGGGGTTACAGGTGTCCCATTCCCGTCAGGTTCACCGGGCGTCTCCGGCGGCGCCTCCACAACAGGAGGCTCCGGGTTGGAATTCCCGCTCACGTTCCCAGCCTCATCCGCCAGGACGGTCATTCCCCCCAGAAAAAGCGTCAGCACCAGGCTGACTCCAAGCAATATAGAAACACGTCTCAAACCATTCATTAAGATGCCTCCCCTCTTCTAATTGCGGACTTGTTACGCAATTACCTATTAAAAATAAACAATCTGCTTCCTTATACCCCCATTATGAACCATCCCACATAGGAAAACAATGAAGTAAATCTTAAGATTAACAAAAGAATTCCAATCCGCAAAATCTTAATGGAATAGCAATACAAACCCAAAATACAAGTAAAATTTTCCCTCAAACCGTAATAAAAATGCAATACCTCTTAAAGAAATAGTGATAAGTTTCAACAGCTTTTACGAGAATCATCTGTCCATCCTCCCATGTCCTGGAAAACCTCCCAACCGGACGGCCCGTACACTGTGGGGGTAATCCCCCCTTTTAACACAATTTTAACATGGGAGGGATTTCTCTAACCCTATTTTTTTACGGACCCTGCTATACTTCAATCAGTAATCAGGGCCGGAGCCGTCAAAAGGCCTCGCCCTGATGCATCAATACAGCTATGCCGTCCCCGGGCGGCGGAAGGGAGACAGTGATGGATATATTGATTTGGCTGATAGCTGCGACAGGCATCGGCATGCTGATTTATTACTTTGTTATTTTATTGAAGGGAGAAGACAGGTAATGGAAAGCTTTATGCAATATGCGGTTTATCTTATTATCCTTGTGGTGCTGGCTGTTCCGCTGGGAGCTTATATCGGAAGGGTTATGGACGGCGGGAAGGTAATCCTTTCCCCCATCTGCGGTCCCTGCGAAAGGCTGATATATAAAATCCTCCGTATAGACAGCAGGGAGGAAATGTCTGCGAAGAAATACATAATGAGCGCGGTCATATTTAATGCAATCGGTTTTCTGGTATTGTTTTTTATGCTGCTTCTGCAGGGGATCCTGCCGCTGAACCCGGAGCACATCCCGGGAAACTCCTGGCACCTGGCCTTCAACACGGCAGTCAGCTTTATGACCAATACCAACTGGCAGGCCTACAGCGGTGAAAGCGCGCTGAGCTATTTTTCCCAGATGATGGGCCTGACAGTACAGAACTTTGTGTCCGCGGCCACGGGAATCGCGGTGTTGTTTGCGGTAATCCGGGGCTTTGTCAGAGTGAAGCAAAACGGCATCGGCAATTTCTGGGCCGACCTGACCAGAGCCGTTGTTTACATCCTGCTTCCGCTGGCTGTTGTGGGAAGCATCCTCATCAGCTCCCAGGGGGCGGTGCAGAGCCTGCGGCCTTATGATAAGGCGGAGCTGCTTGAGCCGGTGGCTTTGGATGAAAATGGAGAAATCATCGAAGGAGCGCATGTGGATAAAGAAACCGGCGCGGTGACGGTGGACGGCGTACCGGTTGAGGCGTCCAGGATCGTTACAGAGCAGGTAATCCCTCTGGGGCCTGCGGCAAGCCAGATTTCTATCAAGCAGCTGGGGACCAACGGCGGCGGCTTCTTCGGCCTGAATTCCACCCATCCCTTTGAAAATCCCACGATTTTCAGCAACCTGATTGAAATGCTTTATCTGCTTCTGATACCGGTGGCGCTCTGCTTTACCTTCGGAAGGAATGTAAAGGATAAAAGACAGGGCTATGCGATATTTGCCGCCATGTTTATCCTTCTGACGGCAGCTTTAGCTGTTTGTGCGGTAAATGAACACAACGGGACGCCTCAGCTGGCGCAGGACGGCGCGGTGGCTGTGGACAGTACGGACGGGACAGCCGGCGGAAATATGGAAGGGAAGGAAACACGCTTCGGCATTGCCACATCCGTGACCTGGGCAGCCTGGACCACTGCGGCCTCCAATGGTTCCGTAAATTCCATGCATGATTCCTATACGCCTGTCGGCGGCCTGGTGCCATGCTCCTCTGCAGCTGGGAGGTGGATTCGGCGGCGTTGGCTGCGGACTCTTTACGGCATGCTTGCATTTGCCATCCCTCGCCGTTTTCATAGCAGGCTGATGGTAGGGCGCACGCCGGAATATCTGGGAAAGAAAATCGAACCCTTTGAAATGAAAATGGCTGTGCTTTGCTGTCTGGCCACACCGCTTGTAATTCTGGCAGGCAGCGGTATTGCAACGCTCCTCCCTTCCACGGCGGACAGTCTGAATAATACCGGGGCGCATGGCTTGTCGGAGGTGCTTTATGCCTATTCCTCGGCCGGAGGAAACAATGGTTCCGCCTTTGCCGGCTTCAATGCAAACACCCCTTTTATTAACGTATCCATTGGCCTGGTTATGCTGGGCGCGAGGTTCATCCCCATGGCGGCCATGCTTCTGGTGGCGGGCAGCATGGCTAAAAAGAAAAAGGTGGCTGCAACGGCAGGAACCCTTTCCACCTGTAACGGGCTGTTTGTATTTCTTCTGATATTCGTGGTACTTCTGGTGGGCGCCCTGAGCTTCTTCCCGGCATTGGCGCTGGGGCCGATTGCGGAATATTTTCAGATGGCAGGCTGAGAGATGCGCCATCCTGAACAGTTATTTTATTTAATATGGAGGTAACAGAAATGAGCAGCGGAATTAAAACAAAAAGTGCCCTTCACGATAGAAAAATGGTCCTGCGGGCCTTCTGGGATGCATTCCTGAAGCTGGCGCCATCGGCACAGCTGAAAAATCCGGTAATGTTCCTGGTATTTGTGTCGGCGGTTCTGACCACGGTGCTGTGGCTCGTATCCCTGTTTGGAATCAGGGATGCGGCGCCGGTCTATATCCTGGGCATTACGGTTATTCTCTGGATTACCGTATTGTTTGCCAACTTTGCCGAAGCCATTGCGGAGGGCCGGGGCAAGGCCCAGGCGGACTCCCTGCGGGCTGCAAAGCAGGATGTGGAGGCGCATAAAATCCCTTCCCCCCAAAAGAAGGATCAGATCACAGACGTTGCGTCAGCAAAGCTCTTAAAAGGGGATATCGTAATCGTCAGGGCCGGGGAACAGATACCCGGTGACGGTGAGGTAATTGAAGGCGCAGCCTCCGTGGATGAAAGCGCCATTACCGGGGAATCAGCGCCGGTGGTCAGGGAAGCCGGGGGTGACAGGAGCGCGGTCACCGGAGGAACGAGAGTCCTTTCCGACTGGATTGTGATAAGAATTACCAGCGATCCCGGACAGAGCTTCCTGGATAAAATGATCGCCATGGTAGAAGGCGCGGCAAGAAAGAAAACCCCCAATGAAATTGCGCTGGAGATTTTCCTGGTTGCCTTGTCCATCATATTTATCCTGGTAGTTATGGCCTTGTATGCGTATTCCCTGTTTTCGGCAAAGCAGATGGGGGTGGAAAACCCCACCTCCGTGACATCGCTTGTGGCGCTTCTTGTCTGCCTGGCTCCCACAACCATAGGCGCGCTGCTTTCCGCCATCGGCATTGCGGGCATGAGCCGTCTGAATGAGGCAAATGTGCTGGCGATGAGCGGCCGTGCCATTGAAGCGGCCGGTGATGTGGATACACTGCTGCTGGACAAAACAGGCACCATTACCCTGGGTAACCGGCAGGCCAGTGAATTCATCCCGGTGGATGGTCATACGGCGCAGGAGCTGGCGGATGCGGCGCAGCTGGCTTCCCTTCCCGATGAAACACCGGAGGGCAGAAGCGTGGTAATCCTGGCGAAGGAAAAATTCGGCATCCGCGGAAGAAACCTGTCGGAGGCCCCTATGGAATTTATCCCCTTTACCGCCAAAACAAGAATGAGCGGCGTAAATACGAAAGGTTCCGAAATCCGCAAGGGCGCGGCCGATTCCATGAAGGAATATGTGGAGGCGCATGGCGGGATTTACAGTGGGGAATGCGGCGATGTGGTGAAGAGAATTGCCAGCCAGGGCGGCACGCCGCTGGTGGTATCGAAGGATCATATCATTCTCGGCGTGATTTATCTGAAGGATATCATTAAGGCGGGAGTAAAGGAGAAATTTGCCGACCTGAGAAAGATGGGCATCCGGACAGTGATGGTTACAGGCGACAATCCGCTGACCGCTGCGGCGATTGCGGCGGAAGCAGGTGTGGATGATTTCCTCGCAGAGGCAACACCGGAAGGAAAGCTGGCCATGATCCGGAAGCTGCAGGCCGGGGGACATATGGTTGCCATGACCGGCGACGGCACCAATGATGCGCCGGCGCTGGCCCAGGCGGACGTGGCGGTAGCCATGAATACAGGTACCCAGGCGGCAAAGGAAGCGGGCAACATGGTGGATCTGGACAGCTCGCCCACCAAGCTGATTGACATTGTAAGAATCGGCAAACAGCTGCTGATGACCAGAGGCAGCCTGACTACCTTCAGTATTGCCAATGATGTGGCCAAGTATTTTGCAATTATACCGGCCCTGTTCATGGGGCTGTATCCCGGATTGGCGGCGCTTAATATCATGGGGTTGCACAGCGCACAGAGCGCAATCTTTTCTGCGATTATTTACAACGCCCTGATCATCGTGGCGCTGATACCGCTGGCGCTTAAGGGGGTTAAATACAGAGAGGTATCCGCAGGGAAGCTGCTTTCCCGGAACCTGCTTGTTTACGGGGCAGGCGGAATTATCGCCCCCTTTATTTGTATCAAGCTGATCGATATGATGCTGACGGCTTGCGGGCTGTTTGCCTAGGAAAAAGGCAAAGGAAGGCTCATATTTTGCAGCGCAAAGTAAGTAGGAGGATGACAGGAATGAAGGATTTCAGAAAAATTTCAGGGAAAAGCGCCCTGCTGTTTTTGATAATGATGATTTTGTGCGGTCTTTTGTACACGCTGGCCATGACCGGGATATCCGCACTTTTTTTCAAAGATAAGGCCAATGGCAGCATAATAGAGGTAAATGGGGTTAAGTACGGAAGCGGGCTGCTGGGACAGCAGTTTACGGATCCGGAGCACCTCTGGGGAAGAATCATGATTCTGGATGTATCCACTTATCAGGATGAGGAGGGGAATCCGCTGATGTATGCGGGCGCTTCCAACAAGTCCCCCGCCGGGGAGGAATTTGAAAAAATGACCGCCGAAAGAGTAGCCATGATCCGGGAGGCAAACCCGGATGCGGATATGGATGCCATCCCGGTGGAGCTGGTTACCTGCTCCGGCAGCGGCCTTGATCCCCATATATCACCGGCGGCCGCAGAGTATCAGGTGCCGCGGATTGCCCAGGCCAGGGACATTCCGGAGGAGAAAGTCAGAGAGGTGATTGCAAAGTATACAAACGGCAGGTTCCTTGGTATACTGGGAGAGAAAACTGTGAACGTGCTTGAAGTAAATCTGGCTCTTGACGGAATTCTCACAGAATGAGGAAGCAGCGCCGACAGTCCCGGGACTGCCGGCTTACTGTGATTTCAGGAACAGCCGTTTTCAGCTAAGGAGAATAGACGGAATGGATGAAAACAGACCGAATCCCGATAAGCTTCTGGAGCAGGTAAAGGAAGAGGAAGCAAGGGAAAATCAGGGAAAACTGAAAATATTTTTCGGCTATGCAGCGGGTGTGGGGAAAACCTACGCTATGCTGGAGGCGGCCCGTCAGGCGGCGGAGTCGGGAATCGACGTGGCGGCGGGCTACATAGAGCCTCATGCCCGCCCGGAAACCATGGCATTGCTGAACGGGCTGGAACAGCTGCCCGTATTGGAGCTGCCCTATAAAAATATCCTGCTGAAGGAATTTAATTTGGATGGGGCGCTTTGCAGGCATCCCCAGCTGCTTCTGGTGGATGAGCTGGCCCACACCAATGCGGCGGGCTGCCGGCATACCAAGCGGTATCAGGATATCCAGGAGCTGCTGAAGGCGGGAATCAGCGTGTATACGACCGTGAATGTACAGCATCTGGAAAGCCTGAATGATATTGTGGCATCCATCACCGGGATTACGGTGCAGGAAAGAATCCCGGATTTTGTATTTGACAGGGCGGATCAGGTGGAGCTGGTGGATATCGAACCCCAGGAACTGCTGGAACGGCTGAAGGAGGGAAAGGTTTACCGGCCCGGGCAGGCGGATAACGCCATGGATCATTTTTTCACGATAGACAATCTGACGGCGCTGCGGGAAATAGCGCTTCGCAGAACTGCCGACAGGGTGAACCGGGTGACGGAGAGGAACCGGGAACAGAACCGGGACAGCGAATATTATACGGGGGAGCATATCCTGGTGTGCCTGTCCTCATCGCCCTCCAACGCCAAGGTCATAAGGGCGGCGGCAAGGATGGCCAATGCCTTCCGCGCCCGGTTTACGGCTGTGCATGTGGAGATGCCCGGCGGTGAGGGGATGGCGGAAGAGGATGCGCTGCGGCTCCGCATGAACCAGCGGCTGGCAGAGCAGCTGGGGGCCAGGGCGGTAACCCTGTACGGCGGGGACATTACCAGGCAGATAGCGGAATATGCCAGGATTTCCGGCGTGTCCAAGATCGTTCTGGGAAGAAGCTATACGAAGCGGCGGCTTTTTTCTCAGAATGTGAATTTCGCGGATCAGCTTACTGCGCTGGTGCCCAGGCTGGAGGTCTATCTGATTCCGGACAATTATACACAGAAATATCAGCGGAAAAAACATCTGGAAAGGCTGATAGCGGCAAAGGGACAGAATTATCTGCGGGATACGTTGCTGATGGCCGCAATTCTGGCCGCCTCCACCATCCTGGCGTATCTGTTCCGGCTGCTTGGCATTGATGAAGCCAACATTGTAACCATATATATATTGGGAGTGCTTCTAATCGCCCTGATTACAGAAAATCAGATATATAATATTCTGGCCTCGGTGCTGAGCGTGGCATGCTTCAACATTTTTTTTACCTATCCCTATCATTCCCTGCGCGTCAGCGATCCGGGATATATGATTACCTTTTTAATCATGTTCCTGGCCGGCTTTATTACAGCTTTCCTGGCAAAAAGGGTGAAATCCTACGGCAGGCAGGCCGTAAAAAAGGCATGGAGGATGGAAATACTCCTGGATACCAGCCGGAAGCTGCAGATGGCCTCCGGAGAGGCGGCAATTGCGGAAACGGTGGCGGAGCAGCTGGTAAAGCTCCTGAACCGGGATGTGGTATATTATGCGGGAGAACCCGGGGAGGGCGTCAGGCCATACTGTTTTCCCAGGGAAAAAAACAGCCATATCCAGGAGCTGCTTTCCCCGGATGAGACGGCGGTTGCCTCCTGGAGCTTCAGGAATAATAAGCATGCAGGGGCATCCACAGGAACCCTTCCTGGCGCGAAGGGGCTGTACCTGGCGGTACGCAGCGCCAACGCAGTATATGGCGTGGTGGGCATCTGCCTGGGGGAAGGCTTCCTTCCTGCCTTTGATGAAAGCATACTGAACGCCATGCTGAACGAGGCGGCGCTGGCGCTGGAAAAGGAAAAGAGCATGGAGGATCGTAACCAGGCGCGGCTGCGCATTAAGCAGGAGCAGCTGCGCAGCAATCTTCTCCGGAGCATTTCCCATGATTTGCGGACGCCCCTTACAAGCATTTCCGGCAATTCGGGTATGTTGATGGACCGGGGGGACAGCCTGAGCCGGGAGCAGAAGCAAAAGCTGTATGAGGATATTTACGATGATTCCGTATGGCTGTATAACCTGGTGGAGAACCTGCTGTCCGTAACGAAGATTGAAAACGGCAGCATGGAGCTGAAGCTGCAGCCGGAGCTGCTGGAGGATGTGATTGACGAGGCGCTTAACCATATCCGGAGGAGGCTGCGCGGGCATAAGATACAGGTCCGCCTGGAGGACGAATTTCTAATGGCCTGGATGGATGCCAGGCTGATCATGCAGGTGATCATGAATATTGTGGACAATGCCATCAAATATACGCCGGAGGATTCCCATATCGATATTTCCGCAAAAAAGCTAGGTGACAGGATTTATGTGAATATTGCGGACGACGGGCAGGGGATTCCAGATGACAGAAAGGAAAAGGTATTCGACCTTTTTTACACGGGAGAATACCAGGCGGCGGATGGTACGCGCAGCATGGGGGTAGGGCTTTCCCTGTGCCGCTCCATTGTGGAGGCGCACGGAGGCCGGCTGGAGGTACGGGACAATGTCCCCCGGGGGACCTGTTTTCTGTTTGATTTGAAGGCGGAGGATTTGGGCAGGGATATTTCGCAGGCGGCTCTGTAAAAAGAGGCTCCTGCGGAAGGAAAGGTGCGTTTGAAGTATGGAAACAAAACATAGCCTTCTGATTGTGGAGGATGAAAAGGCAATCTCCAATCTGATTGCGACTACCCTGGAAACCCAGGGCTATCATTATGAAAAGGCATCCAACGGGGCGCAGGCCCTGATGGAAATCACCTCCCACAGCCCGGAAATCATTCTTCTGGATCTGGGTCTGCCGGATATGGACGGCGTGGAGATTATACGCAGGGTCAGGAGCTGGTCTTCGGTCCCGATTATAGTTATCAGCGCGCGCACGGAGGATCAGGATAAAATAGAAGCGCTTGATGCGGGTGCGGACGATTACCTCACCAAGCCCTTCAGCGTGGAGGAGCTGCTGGCAAGGCTGCGTTCCACCTTCAGGCGCATCAGCTACATACAGTCTGAAAACGGGCAGGTAACCACTGTTTTTACCAACGGGGATCTGAAAATAGATTTTGCGGCGGCGGAGGTCCATATGGGAGAGAAAGAGCTGCATCTGTCTCCCATTGAATACAGGCTGTTGTGCGAGCTGGCGAGAAACGTGGGCAAGGTGCTCACCCATCAGTATCTGGTGAACAAGGTATGGGAAAATGTAAATGTGAGCGATATCCCTTCCCTGCGCGTCTATATGGCAACCCTGCGCAAAAAGATCGAGCCGGACAGGGAAAATCCCCGCTACATCCAGACCAGGGTGGGAATCGGTTATAAAATGAACCGGTTGTAGGCCGGAAAGGGGTTTTTATGAGCAGGAAAGAGGAACAGGCGGGACCTGGCGCAAGGGATGGGCGGCTGTGGCCGCTTTATACGCTGGAAACGGCGGTGTTTCTGCTGTCAGCCACATTGGTGGGAATGCTGTTTCGTAAAATAGGTTTTAAGGAAACAAATGTGGTACTTTTATATATCCTGGCCGTATTTATCACCTCCAGCCTCACCAGAGGCTATTTCTGGGGAATTCTGGCCTCGGTGGCGGCCACTCTTACCTTCAATTATTTTTTCACAAGGCCTTACCATTCCCTTCAGTTTTATGATGCGGGCTATATGGTTACCTTTGCGGTCATGACCGTGGTGGCCTTCGTGACGAGCACGCTCACCTCCAGGAAGAAGGAAAATGCCGAAAGGGCGTTGGAAAAAGAGCGGGAACACAGGCCTTATACCGCCTTACCAGCCGTTTGACGGAGGCGAAGGAGCTTTCGGATGCGGCGGAAACTGCGGTTGTAATTATCAGTGATTTGCTTGGCTGCCAGGCTGCCTGCCTGTGTTATGATGAAAAGGGAAGCCCGGAAAAGACCTTCCTGCAGCGGACGGAGGAAGGAACGCTTGTCATTAAAAAGCTGGAGGGCGAAGAGGAGCTGAAGAAAAGGCTGGGGCAGCTGCATACGTCCTTTGCTGTCGGGCCGGAATTTTATGACTGGCCCGTTTACGGAGGGCAGGGAATTCTGGGCGTGGTACGGATTCCGGCGGAAAAGGCGGCCGGATTTGATGATGCGCAGATGGTTTTTCTACATTCCATGCTTGAGTGTGTGGCTCTGGCCATGGATCGGATACTGGCGGTCAGGGAGCAGGCAGCCTCCCAGCAGCAGATGCAGCAGGAAAGGTACCGGGGGAATCTGCTCCGGGCAATATCCCATGATCTGCGTACGCCGCTTTCAGGAATTATGGGCACGTCGGAAATGATTATGGATATGTCCTGCAGAGAGGATCCCCGCTATGAGCTGGCCCTGGGGATCCATAAGGATGCCGTCTGGCTCCACGGCATGGTGGAAAACATCCTCGGCCTTACAAGGCTACAGGAAGGACGGATGATGATCCGCAGGCAGGAGGAGGCGGCAGAGGAAATTGTAGGCGGCGCGGTGGCCCGGATGGCCGGCAGGGCGCCGGAGCATGAAATTCAGGTGGAGGCGCCGGAGGAGGTGCTCATGGTGCCCATGGATGCCAGGCTGATTATGCAGGTGCTGATTAATCTCCTGGATAATGCGGTAAAGCATACCGATGTGACGCAGGAAATCAGGGTGACGGTAAAAAAGGACAGCCGGGGAGAAAATGCCGTATTCACCATAGCGGACAGAGGAGAGGGCATTGCTGCGGAGGATCTGCCGAATATTTTTCAGACCTTTTATACCTCGCAGATCAAGCCGGTGGATTCCCGGAAGGGAATCGGGCTGGGTCTGACCATCAGCGAATCCATAGTCCGCCAGCACGGCGGGAGGATGGAGGCCCATAACAGAACGGACGGCCCGGGGGCGGAATTTATTTTCACCCTGCCCCTGAAAACGGATACGGCGGAGGAGAAAGCTGTAAATGATGGAAAGGAGCAGGTCAATGGAACAGTATCATGAGACGGTTCTGGTGGTGGAAGATGATATACAGATCAGGAATTTTATCTGTTATGCGCTGAAGGCTGAGGGTTTCCGGTGCATAACCGCAGGAAATGCGGCAACGGCCATGAAGCAGCTGCTGGCGGAGCCGGCGGACATGATGCTTCTGGATTTGGGCCTTCCCGACATGGATGGCGGGGAGGTGCTGAAAAAGGTAAGGGAGTGGTCGGAAATGCCTGTCATCATCGTATCCGCCAGGGATCAGGACAGGGAGAAGGCCGCTGTTCTGGATATGGGCGCGGATGACTATCTGACAAAGCCCTTCTCCGCAACGGAGCTGTTGGCGCGCATCCGTGTGGCACTGCGCCACCTTTACCGTCAGGGGCTTCCCCGGCCGCAGTCGGTGTACCGGGTGGGAGGCCTGGAGCTGGATGTGGAAAAGCATACCGCTTCCCTGGACGGCGAACCGCTGCACCTGACCCCCATGGAATTCAGCCTGATGTCTCTGCTCATGAAAAATGCGGGCAAGGTGCTGACCAGCGGTTACCTGCTGAAGGAGGTCTGGGGCGTTTCCTATGATTCCGATACCCAGGCCCTCCGTGCCCTGATGGCGGCCCTGCGCCGTAAGGTAGAGAAGAATCCGGCCAAGCCGCGGTATCTCCTGACGGAAATCGGAGTGGGGTATCGGATGGCTGATGAATAGCAGAAAGGTTTTCGTTGATTGTGTAAAAGAAGCGGGTAAGTTACCCCTCTTGTGTATAAGGGTGTCGAAGCAGGAGGGCTGTGGATAAAGAGTCGGATTAAGAAGGATATATGTGGAAGCGGGAAGGAAAAATTCTTATGAATGATTTAGTATTGGTAAGACCGTCAAAGGAAATGGAAAAGATATCTGGGAATACAGGCAGGAGTATTTGCTTTGTGGGGAAAAACATATTAATGGATGCTGTGGAATTGGCTATTATGATGACTTTGATACATGGCTTGAATTTGTCCTTGCAATTGGGAAGGATAAAATGTCGAGGGAAGGGGTTCATGCGAGTACCTTTTTTTCGGTAAGGAAGTCAGATAACAAAATTATTGGTTCCATCCAGCTGCGTCATTTTTTGACAGAAGATCTGAAAAAGCATGGAGGACATATCGGATATGGTATAAGGCCTGGTGAAAGAGGAAAGGGTTATGGAAGGCAGCAGCTGCTACTTGTTCTGGAAGAGGCTGCCAAAATGGGGATTCCAAGGGTAATGATTTCCTGTGATAAAGACAATATTCCTTCGGGGCATACGGCTATGAGCTGTGGAGGTGTACTTGAGTGTGAGAATTGTTATAAAGGCAGGGAACAGCAAATTTACTGGATAACTTTATAAGAAGCTGGTAGCAAAACCGGCTGTTCGGGTACATGCCGCTTGTCTTTGGCTTCATGATTTTAATTCACAACATTCTCACACGCCTGCCTTAAACTCTCACACCACTCTCACAGGCTTTCCGTTAAAATAAGTTTATCAATAAGAAATGGAAAGCTGATTGAATATGATTACAGGTGATATCAGACATAGAAGCGCTGAAGAGCGCGGATAGGAGTGAAAATGAGAACAGCAACAATAGCGGGAACAAAGCAGGAATATTTGGATTGGTTAAGTGAAAATGTAAGAGGTCTTCTAAATGACTGTTGTATGGGAGAAACCAGGGAGATGATATGTGAAGCAATGAAGGAGTATCCGGATGCGGCGCAGCCTCATAACCTGCTGGGAATTCTGATGGAGATGCAGGGAAACCATGTTGCAGCCATGAAGCATTTCCGGGCGGCTTCAGTACTGGATCCCACTTTTCTTCCTGCAAGAAAGAACATGGAGAACTACGGCAGCTTTTCCAGGCCGGGAGCAGCCGCATATACAATGGAGGACTGCGGAACGGCTGAAAAAAAGGAACACTTTAAAATTGAGTATGATGAAAACGGCATCGGCCATGCATCTCATATGAAATGCCCCGGAGTCACCCCCACTACCTTTTTAAACTTCTTAATAAAGTAAAAATAATCATTAAAGCCCACTGCTTCACTGATTTCAGCCAGGCTCAAATCGGTGTGGGAGAGCAGTTCCTTGGCCTTGCCTATTCTCAGCTCCGTCAGATACTGGGAATAGGTAAGGCCTGTTTCATTTTTTATCAGGAAGCTTACGTAAGAGGAATTCAGGTGAAAAAGCTCGGAGAGCTTTTTCAGGGAGACATCCTTTTCATAATTTTCATTCAGATACTTGATAATCTGCATGAAGGAGGAAGCCTCAGATGCATTCTGAGGCTGCGGCGGCACAGGCTCCGGCGTGCGCAGGCGGGCTTCCATTTCTTCGAGGACATCTGCAAAGGAGCCATAAGTTTCCGCAAGCTGTTCGTAACCGTTCAGGAAGTGTTCGTCAGCTCCCGGAGAGGAATCAAGGAAGGGGCTGGCATATACCAGGTTATAAAAACGATAGGCGCTGCCAATATCCAGAAGAAGCGCGCAATTCTGTTTTTGCAGCTTATGCAGGAAGGCAAGGAGGGAATCCGCCGAAGCCAGCGCCTCCTGCAGCTGTCTGAAAAATTCTTCCGTAAGGCCGGCGGAAACGGGAACCTCCGTCAGGCAGGAAGCGCCGGTGATAAAAAACTGGCAGGCCATCAATTCCGCTTCCGTCACTCTGTCCTTCAGCTGGGCAGGAGACAGGGGAGCGGCTGGCAGACTGATGCCGCATTTTTCCGTGCTTTCCCCAATGAGGCGGCAGGCGGCATCCCGCTGGAAGGGTTTTTCGCTCAGGTACAGATACTTCCTTTTCCCCAGACGGACCGTCAGCCCGGCTTCCAGCGCTTCCCCGCAGTCCGGCATACGCACGGAGGATGCGATATACAGCTCTCCGTCGGTGAAGCCGAAATCCCGGAGAATGCTCCGCAGGGGGGCTTCCTCTCCTTCTTCCATATAATCCAGCAGTGTGTCGGCCTGTAAGGAAACTTCCCTTCGGATGTTCCGGACAGCCTGGCGCAGGAGCTTTAGAAGCTCGGGAATATCAACAGGCTTCAGGCAATAGCCCAGCACACCCAGCTGGATGGCGCGCTGGGCATAGGAAAAGTCCGCATAACCGCTGATCAGGATGATCTGGATATTGGGATTGGATTCATGAAGCCTCTCACACAGCTCCAGGCCGTCCAGGCCGGGCATGCGGATATCCGTGATAATAATGTCCGCTTTTTGGGCTTCCGCAAGGCGGAGGGCGTCCCGCCCATTGGAGGCGGTGCCTGCGGCGGAAAGCCCCAGCTTCGTCCAGGGAATGGAAGCGGTCAGCATTTTTACTATTCTGCTTTCATCGTCGGCAATGATAACACGAAACATAGTTTTGCTCCTTTATAAGGTCTGCTTTGAAGGGGGGACAGGAGGGCTGTTGAGGTCCCGTCAGGCAGGGTTCTGCGCAGCCTCGGCGGGCAGCGTCAGGAGAATGCGGGTTCCCTCCCCAGGTTCGGAATCCAGCGTGAGTCTGTAGTCCTTGCCATAGTTAAGAAGGATTCGATGCGCCACGTTGAGTATTCCTACATGCTGCTGGGAATAGGTGTTGATGATGCTGATATCGGCCAGATGCGTCTGAAGCTGTGCAAGCTGGTCCGGAGGAATGCCGATGCCGTCGTCCTGGATGGTAATCAGCAGCCTGTTTTCCTGCACCCTTGCGCCGATGAACAGCGTACCCTTCCGTAAGGCGGGTTCTATGCCGTGGAAAACTGCGTTTTCCACCAGCGGCTGAAGCAGGAACTTCATAATAGGCACATCCATGGCTTCCGGGCGGACGCTGCAGATGACCTCCAGCTTTCCGGGGAAACGTGCCTTCTGGATATCCAGATAGGCCATGGTGATTTCCAGTTCCTGGGATAAGGGGACGATTGCCTGGCCCTTCACATTATACCGGAACAGTCTGGCCAGGGCGTCGGACATGCCGGCGATTTCCGGCACCTGCTCTTCCAGGGCAATGTCCCGGATGGATTCCAGGGTATTATAAAGAAAATGAGGATTGATCTGGCTGCGCAGGAATTCCAGCTCCGCCTGCTTTTTTTCCAGTTCTGTTTCATATAAGGAAACTGTGGTGTTGTAGAGCTGGCGGGTTAGTGTCTGCTGCTCCTCAATGAGTTCGTGGAAGGAATCATTCAGAGTGCGGATTTCAGTACAGCCGTCCAGCTGCAGGGGCTTTCTTTTTTTATTCAGGGGCTTCTGCCTGATTTCCCCGATATAGCAGGAAAGCTGGTTCAGCGGGGAGACCATATTGTGAAGCAGCGTATACATGAAAAATGCCAGAAGGATAAGCGAGACCGTAATAATCAGGGTGATTATCACAGTGGTATGCAGAACCTCCCGGTGAAGCTGTCGTTTATCAATGGCGCTGATGATAGAGTATCCCATGCCGGAAACCGGCGTGACATAAATAAGATAATCATGGGTATCGTAATGCATAGTTTCTCCTGTGGTTAAGGCGTTCTTTTTTTCACAGCATTCCAAGAGGCTGCGGGTGATATCCTCCGGGCAGTTAAAGGAAAAGATATTCTCCCTGACGTCAGTCAGAAGAAAATAGGTGGTGCCCTCCTGCTGTGTAGGAAGAATAATCGGCGCCTTCCTCAAATCAATGGAGAGAATCAGGCTCCCCTGGTATTTTCCATAGTTGGCCATCTCATGCATACCGTATACGTTGCAGCCAAAGACCATCCGTTTTTCCCGGGAACGATTGGAATCCGTGAGAGGGGAGGATAAAAAACCGAAGCTGTAAAGTCCGTGAGTCCCTTCCATTTGTGCGGAAAGGCGGCGCAGCGTATCTGCGTCATACACATTGGACCAGGACATTTCGGAGGAGACCAGGGCAATATCGCTGATATCCTGGTTCATGATGGAATAAGAAGAAAACTGGACAAGCAGCTCCTTCACGTATTTCTGGGTTTCAGAGGAATAGGGAGTGTGCAGGAGCCCTTCAATATTGCGGTCAAAGAGCAGGGTATTGAAAATGGAGTCGATACGCTGAAAAAGGTAATTTATTTCCCCATCGAATTTCTGGGACGTATTTCTGGCATAGGATGCGGCATTCTTCAGCAACAGGCGGTCCAGCGCAGTATAAGATACGATGGAAAGAATCAGGCAGAGGGCGGCCATACACCCCAATATAATCTGAAACTGCTTCTTAATGGATAGCTTTGACATATTCCTCCCCCTTCCTTATAGATAAAAGTATAGCATACCCCTCCGTAACCCTGTATGGAAAAATGCCGGATCCCATCTAAAAAAAATCCATTTTTATGTAAAAAAGTCCCGATTCCTAAAATTTATCCATTTTCCGGGATGCAAACTCCCCTGATTTGACCATACTTATCCGTTCTGTATTTCCCTATAATTAAAGACAGAAAAGCATAAAACAAACAGCGAGGTGAAGGGATGAGACGGGAAAAAAGGGTGGCTTTGAAGCCAAAGGGAAATTTCAGAAAGCATTTTCGGAATGACTGGATGCTTTATGCTATGCTTCTTCCGGTTCTTCTGTGGTATGTGATATTTTGCTATCTGCCCATGGGGGGCATCAGCCTGGCTTTTAAAAATTACCAGTACAATACGGGATTGTGGCACAGCCCATGGATCGGGCTGACGCACTTTCAAACCATGTTTAAGGATGCGGAGTTCTGGAGGGCTTTTAAAAATACGCTGATTTTCAGTTTCGGGAAATTATTGTTCCATTTTCCCATGCCGATACTTATGGCAATTGCCCTGAATGAAATCCGGCAGACGAGAGTGAAAAAATTTTTCCAGACAGTGTTTACCTTCCCGCATTTTATTTCATGGGTGGTGCTGTCGGGAATCCTTATCAGTATGTTTGCCTCCAACGGGATTGTAAACCAGGTATTGGGAGCGCTGAAGCTTCCGGAGGTATCGCCCCTGATGTCATTGAAAGCCTTCCGGCCGTTCATATGGATCTCCAATATATGGAAGGAATGCGGCTGGGACGCCATTATCTATATGGCGGCTTTGACGGGCATTGATCCCCAGCTATATGAGGCGGCCAGTATAGACGGCGCGAACCGGTTCCAGAAAATGCGTTTTATAACCTGGCCGGGTATCCTTGGCGTTGTCTGCACCATGCTTATTCTCCAGATCGGCGGCATTATGGGAGGCGCTTCCTTTGATCAGATATTTAATCTGTATTCCTCCCCGGTCTATCCGGTGGCAGATATTATCGACACATATGTATTCCGCCAGTCCTTCCAGGTGGGGACCAACTTTGGCTATACTACGGCCATTGGCCTGCTGAAATCAGTAATCGGCGTAGTTATGATTACCATTGCCAACAAAGTGGTGGTAAGCGCCGGAGAAGAAGGGCTGTTCTGACAGGAGGGAGGATTATGAAAAAAAGAAAAATATCGCTGTTCGATGTGATCTTATATCTGGTTTTCGGGCTGATAGCACTGATAACTATTTATCCGTTTTATAACGTGCTGATAGTGTCTTTGGCCAATACCCTGGCCAGCGCCACCTATTCCCCATACCTGTATCCGCACGTATTTGACCTGACGGGATATAAAACCATTATAAGCGACACTTATTTTTACAGGTCGCTGGGAACCACGCTGTTCGTCACCATTGTGGGAACCACCTTAAATATGGTATTCTCGGTTACAGCAGCCTATGTACTGTCCAGGAAAAGGCTGATAGGGAGAAAATTTTTTCTCAGTGCGATCCTGTTCACCATGCTGTTTTCAGGCGGATTGATTCCCACTTATCTGGTGGTAAGCGGCCTTGGGCTGGACAACAGCATCTGGTCCATGATTTTTCCAAGCATGATAAGCACCTATTACCTGATTATCATGAAGAATTATTTCGTCAGCCTTCCGGCCAGCCTGGAAGAAGCGGCCAGGATAGACGGGGCTAATGAATTTGTGGTGATGACGCGTATTTTTATTCCCATTTCCAAGCCGTTTATGGCAACCTTCCTGCTGTTTTATGCAGTGGAGCGGTGGAACGAATGGTGGAATGCTTACCTGTATATCAGCGATAAAAATATCAAGCCGCTGCAGATTTATCTCCGGGATGTTCTGGTCAATTTCAACAGCCAGCTGGCCACCCAGGCGCAGTCCATGATGAGCAGCCATAATAAAGTATTTGTCCAGTCCATCCAGATGGCGACTATCATTATCACCATGCTGCCTATCCTGTGCGTGTATCCTTTTGTACAGAAGTATTTTGTAAAGGGCGTATTGGTCGGTTCCGTCAAGGAATAGGCCTGAAATAAAGAATGAAGGAGAGAAAACGTATGAAAAAGATGAAAAAATTAACAGCGGTCTTAATGGCAGTCACCATGGCGGCAGGCTTACTGGCAGGCTGCGGCGGGCAGACAGGGGCAGGCGCCCCGGCGGAAACGGGAAAAGCGCCGGAGGCCTCCGAGGCCGGGGCAGCGGCCGCGGAAACTACAGAAGCCGTATCCGCCGGCGCGGAGCCGGTGGAGGTTACCATTGCCATATGGGGGGCGGAGGACGGATTGTCCGGCGGGGAAAATGATCCCATTTACAAGACAATAGAAGAAAAAACAGGTGTGAAGCTCGTTCCCCAGAATGTGACCTGGGACGATGCGGATCAGAAAATTCAGCTCTGGGCGACAAACGGCCAGCTTCCGGATATCTTTGCCGGGGATTTCGTAAGCAAGTCCTTTTACGGAAAGTGGATTGAACAGGGCGTGATCCGGGCGCTTCCGGATGACCTTTCCGCTTACCCCAACCTGCAGGAATATCTGAAGATGGACAGGGCGGTTGCGGCTATGAGAGACGGCCATTATTATATGATCCCCCGTCAGACCTACGGGGATATTTCCTACAGCGTCCGGTGATGGTAGAACGTGGTATACCGCTGATTCGGCGCAGGCTGCGTGAGGAGCAAAGAGCTGGAAACCGCGACGAGTTCCGGGATATGCTGAAGAAAATAATCGAAGCGGATCCGGAAGGAAAGAATGTGGGAGGCCTTACCCAGGCGCTTCCCAGCCTGCTGGGCGGATTCCTGTATCCTTACGGCGGAATCATCGACAAAAAATGGGTGGTAAAGGACGATCAGTTTGTACCCGGCTAATTTTGGTAGGATAAGGAAGGCAGCCGCAGCCTGAGAGATATGTATCAGGAGGGAACCATTGAAAAAGACGTGGCGCTTGCAAAGCTGGATACCTCCAAGGAAAAATTCCTTCAGGGACAGTCGGCGGCCATGGTATTCGCGGGAGCAGGCCCTGCATGGCTGTACGATCAGATTGGGAAGGATTATGAAGCCCTGTACGGCCGCAGCTTCCTGGACGATGTGAAAATAGCGAAGCTGTATCCCGGCGTCGATGGAAAGAAGTATTACTTTGTAGATACGGAATCCTGGTCGGAGAGCTATATCTCCGCAAACGTGATGATGATCAATAGATAATACGGGCTACCTATCTGCAAGATGTATCTGATTTTTCTCTACAGTGAAGAAGGAAAACGTCTGGTATTTTGTGGCATAGAAGGCGAGGATTATGATCTGAAGGATGGCATGGTTGTGATGAAAGAAGGCGTGGATCTGGCCGAAAAATATCCGTTCATGAATCCGAATTCCAGCGTAAACAGCATTGCCATGTGGAATCCTTCGGATTGGGATATGACATTCCCCAGCACTCGTCCGCAGGAATATAGGGAGCTTAACGAAGCAAGGCATCAGGATGCGGTTCAGAATGGTTATCTGCCTGAATACTATGATGCGATTATGTTCTTAAGCACGCCTCTGAAGGATAATTTTGTCTATAATTCGGATGATGATTTAATGCAGATTATGATGGGGACGGAACCTGTGGATAAGATGGTGGATGATCTGATGGCCAATTATGAATCCAAAGGGCTCAGTGATATGATCGCTGAGGTGAATGCAGCCGCCGAAGCGGCAGGCATTACCAAATAAATTAAAAACGCACAGGACACAAGTCTGGCTAAAACTGCACAAAAAGCCTCAGGCAGGCGGCGCGGCACCGTATCGGCGGTCTGCGCCGCCTGTTTGCAAACGGTGGGACAGCCGGACAGAAGGGGAAGGGAAAAAGATGATGAAAGAAAAAATAAGGTACGGAAAGGTGACGCAGGCGGAGGAATTTTTATTCCCGGACAGTGAATTGGGCGTATTGCCGGATAAACTGCGCCTGGCAGCTGCAAAGAACGGAAGGAGGGGAATCCAGCTGCTGCTTCCCACATTGGGGGAAAAGGCCGTATGCACTTTTAGCAGCGGGGATTTTACGGCGGAATGGTATGGGATGAGGGCGGTGCCGGTGGAATATAATACCGGAAACGGCGTGGCCCAGGGAGGCGGCATGGTTCTTATGGACCCGGTGGAAGAAAAACCGCCCTATGCCATAAGGAAAGCCCCCTTTCAGGTCTATGACTGTTTGATGCCACGTCCGGAGGGCGTTGTGGAGGCAAAAGACGGGAGGGCAGCCATTTATTTATGCCTTGTTCCCGGAGAAAATATCCGGGAGGGAACCTGCCAGGCAGAGGTCAGGGTTGCGCTGGAGGAAGGGGAATGCCGCCTTTTGCTGGAAATAGAGGTATATGGGGTGCGGATCCCGGAGGAGGAATTCCAGATCACCAACTGGTTCAGCATCCCGGCCATCTGCCGTTTTCATAAGACTGGACAGGGAGAACCGGCTTTCTGGGAGGTGCTGAAAAAATATATTGCCCTGATGCGGCGGGCAAGACAGACCTGTTTTTACATACAGCTGGATAAGGCCTGTGTGGCGGGAACGGATCCGTACCGGTTTGATTTCTCGTATCTGAAGGAAATGATAAGCCTGTTTTTTGACAGCGGAATGAAATATCTGGAAATCGGGCCGCTGCTGTCACGGGGGTTCAGGGAAGATGGTTCCCCGGATATGTTTACCGGCACTTTCCGCTGCATGGCGGCGCCGGAGGTGGATCTTGATTCCTGGGAGGGCTATGAGATTACGGTCCGTTTCATCCGGACGCTGGCGGATTTCCTGAGGGAAAACGGATGGGATGATAAGGTGATGGTGCACATCCATGATGAACCGGATATCCATGTGGATTCGTTAAAAACACTGGAATCCCGAAAGAGACAGTATTACCTCACCGCTTCTATCCTGAGAAAATATCTGCCAAGGGTGCGGATCATTGAGGCGGTCAGCACTTCCGGCTTCCGGGGAGGAATTGATATCTGGGTGCCCGGCACGGCGGGCTATGAGGCGGACCGGGAGGGCTTTTTACGGCTGACGGACCTGGGGGAAGAGGTATGGAATTATGTCTGCTGCGGGCCTCAGGGATTCTGGCTGAACCGTTTCCTGGACTTTGCTCTGATTAAAAACCGGCTGCTTTTCTGGGGCTGTGAGGCCAACCGTCTGACCGGTTTCCTGCACTGGGGCTTCAACCAGTTCCCGGAGGGAATGGATCCCTTCCAGGCGACCAGCTGTCCCAACGATACCGGGCTGGGAACGAACTTTCCCTGCGGCGATTCTTTTCTGGTGTATCCCGGAACCGGGAAGGAAGCATGGCCGGGCATGCGCCTGGAAGCACAGCGGCGGGGGGCGGAGGATGCGGAACTTTTAAAGCTCCTCCGGAAGAAAGACAGAACGCTCCATGATAAGCTGATGGGCCGACTGTTTGTCAGCAATGAAAAGTATTGCGATGATCCGCAGGTTATGGAGGAGGTATATGAAGAGCTGCTGCGCGCCTTAAGTTAACCGAAATTCAGGAAAGTGAAATCTTTATAAAGCCGTCCGGAATGCTTTTCCCGAAAAATATTTTGTGTTATGATAAAAAAGGCCGCAGCGCATCAGCGCACAGGCCGGAATAACACAGGGCTGCGGCCCGGATGTAAAAAAAAGCCGGAAAAAGCCGGAAAAAGGCGGAATCCGGAAGCAGTCGGTTATAAAGGAAAAGGATTATGGAAGAGAAAAGAACGCAAGAATTACAGGAAAAGGATTTGGCCTCGGATCCCTTTACCCGGATTATGGAAGGGGAGCGCCCGGAGGAACTGCTGGAGTCGGCGTTTCCCTTCCTGGAACTGATGAGCAGATACCGCTGCGCCATGATGGAGGTGGAGACCAAGCTCCGGGTGCTGGACGAGGAATTCTCCATGACCTATAACAGGAATCCCTTTGAAACCATCAAGTCGCGGCTGAAGAAGCCCATAAGTATCATTGATAAGATGCGCAGAAAGGGAATGCCGCTTTCCGTAGAAAATATAGAACGGACACTGAACGATATCGCAGGAGTGCGCGTAATCTGTTCCTTCCCGGACGATATTTATGCGCTGGCCGCCATGCTGGTAAAGCAGGACGATATTAAGCTGATTGAGAAAAAGGATTATATCGCCCATCCCAAACCCAACGGCTACCGCAGCCTGCACCTGATTGTGGAGGTGCCTATTTTCCTTTCCAACTGTAAGAAATATATGCGGGTGGAGGTGCAGTTCCGCACCATCGCCATGGACTTCTGGGCAAGCCTGGAGCATAAGCTGAAATACAAGAAGGAAATTGACCACTCGGAGGAAATTGCGCAGGAACTGGAAGCGTGCGCGGAAATCATCAGCAGCATGGATGAAAGGATGCAGGAGATACGCAACCGGATTGAGAGAGGGTAGCAGGGAAACAGAATCAGGTTTATAAAAAAAGGTGCCGCGGTGAGGCATCTTTTTTTACGGCCGGCCGGAGGGGCGGCCGCCGGCCGCCAGCCATTTCGTCCTCCCTGGCAGGGAAAATTATGCAGTAAGAAAAGGATTGTGTTACCCTCTTAAATGCTTCATAATACAATAGTGATGCAGGGATCCGCGGAGGAAACCGGAAGGTTCCTGCCCAACTGCTGATGGATGCCGTATCGCAGGCAGGACTGCGGTATGCGGGAGGAATAGGTATGAAGAAAGCACGCAAACTCAACTATATTCATTTTGTGATTACCTATAATTTTGTTCTGCTGATACCAATGATCATTGTGTTCTGCAGCGTCTTTATCATGGAAGGCAGACAGCAGGTGCAGAAGATAGAGACGATGCTCAGAAGCTATGGCGAGAGGGAAGAGGAATACTGGCATCAGCAGATGAGCGTGGTCAATTTTATAATACGGAATGCAGATATGATAAACGGTATAATTTTACTATGCGGAGAAGCCGCCCGGATATTTTCTGGATATTGAAACGGATCTGAAGCAGAAGGAAGAAAATTTCCCATTTGTGGAGAATATTTATCTCTATCAGCCGGATCGGGAACGGGTGCTGTCCTCCGGCGGCCTGTATGAGGCGGATTATTTTTTTCAGTCCATCTGTATGATGGAACGGGATTTCCCTGAGGAACAGGAAGCCATCTGTGCCAGAAAGGCGGTGGGAAAACGGCAGCAGGAAAAAATGGTTCTGATCTGTCCGTTGCGTACCTGGGGAAAGTCGGGAGAAAACGAGGTGCAATACCTTCTTTTTACCATAACAAGGGCCAGGCTGAAGGAGCAGTTCGGAATCAGCGAGTTTCCGGAAAGCGGCGTGACCAGGATCATTCATGACGGTGTGGTTCTGTATGAGCTGGGAAGGCCTGCAGCTGGTCTGGAGGAGGAGAAGGATTATCTTACATACACGAGGGATCTGGATTCCTTCCGGGTCATCCAGATGATCCCCAAAGACGTGGTGGTATATAAGAATATGGAGCCGTTTCTGAAGGGCTATGGCATCTGGTTTGGCTGTTCGGTGGTGACGGGCTTTGACTGGCCCTGTATTTTCCAGGCGGCGTTACCGTTCCTTCCAGTGGCTTATGGAGAATAATGAGGAGCTGGAGGAGGAACGCAACAGGCTGCGGGCGGAGAAATGCTTATATGAGCTTTGAGACAGGATATCCAGGAGGGGATGAGCTGTGGAAAAGCTGCCTGGAAAACGGAATCTATGTGAACAGACGGTATAAATTTTTCGTTATTGTTCCTCAGTGACAGTGAAAGAAATCAGGAGATATGCGATTTCTTCAATAAACAGATGAGCGGCAGCAGTATTACCACCGCCTATCCGCTGGCTCTTTTTGAGGAGGCGAGGGTATATCTGATCTGTTCGGACGAAACAAGGATAGAGCTTGAACAGAAGCGGGACAGATGCAGCAAAATGGGCGCGGATATCGGAATCGGGGAGCTGTGTATGGACATATCCCGAATCCGGCAGTCCTACCGGGAGGCCTCCCGGGCGCTGCGCAGCCTGGATAAAACGGGAAAGGGCTATCCGGAGGTGGAGATGAACGCCTTCCGGGAAGCGGTGGAGCTTGGCGATACGCTGCGGGCGGATGTATTGCTGGAGGGGCTGTTCGATACGATAAAGGAAGTGAAGGAAACGGCGGCCGTCTGTATTCTCTGGGATATGCTGCGTATGGCGGAGCTGGATCCGGAGCTTTTATTCGAAGAGGAAAAGGACGGGCTTGTGAAGTCCGCGGATCGGTGGAAGGAGCGGATAAGGGAGGCCCTGAGCTGCCGGAAGGAACAGGAAAGGCCGCAGCAGGCCGAAGCGGCCGGAGGCTATCGGAAGAAAAATATCGTGGATGTGCTCACCTATATCCACGAGCATTATCTGGAGGACAATTTTTCCGTAAAATATATGGCCTCCGAATTTGAAACCTCCGTCTCCAACTTAAGCCATTTCTTCAAAAAGAATAAGGGTATGAGCATATCGCAATATGTGGAGAATATTAAAATGGAGCGGGCCAGGGAGCTTCTGGAGGAAAGTGACAGAAAGGTATCGGAAATTGCCCAGCTGCTGAGATATGGAAGCAGCACGGTGTTCATTGAGGTGTTTAAAAAACAGACTGGAATGACGCCGGGGGCTTACAGGGAACAGATCAGGAAACAGGATTTTTAGTCGGCTGCATACGAAACGGGCTTTGGAGGAGACTCCCAGGCCCGTATTCTTTTAATGAATTGGGGCCTGAAAATTGAAAATTCCTGTATTATTTTCATGAAAGCGATACATTATTCAAATGTATGATATATACGGAATGCAAAAATGACGATATGATTGGCGCATCAGATACAGCTGATGTGCATAGTGCACAAAATACTGCGAAAAAGAAAAAGGAGGAAGGTAAATGAAGAAGAGATTTACCAAAATTGGTGCACTTATATTGAGTGCGGTAATGCTTGGAGGAACCATACTGGGCGGATGCGGCGCTTCGGATAATAAAGAAGCCGGCAGCGAAACCGTATCTAAGGAGACGCAGACGGCGGCAGCCGAAGCGGACAGCAATTTCAATGCGGAGGGGCTTCCCATTGTAAATGAGCCGGAAACCTTTGTGATAGCAGTGCCGGAAAGAAGCTCCATTAAATCGGCCGCCGAGAAAAACTGTGTCATTGAAACGGAAAAGGCGACAAATATCCATATTGAATGGATGGAAATACCCGCCTCAGGCTGGGATGAGAAAATCAATATCATGTTCAGCACGGACAGCCTTCCTGATGCGATTATCGGGGATGTGGATATGGCGAGAAATTTTGAACAGCTGGCGATCCTGGATGACTATCTGGATCAGTATGCGCCGGCCGTAACCGAATTTTTCAGCACCAGGGATGACTACCCGCAGGCGCTGCTTTCCCCTGACGGCAAAATCCGTTCCCTGCCTACCGGTGATGAATCCACGCAGAATATTATTGATACCCAGTACTGGATTAACGGCGCATGGCTGGATAAGCTGGGGCTGGATATGCCGGAAACCCCCGAGGAACTCAAGGAGGTGCTTATCGCCTTCAGAGATCAGGATCCCAACGGAAACGGGGAAAAGGACGAAATCCCCTTTACCTTCAATTCCGCATGGGAATGGGGAAACGCTATTGACAATATGATGGGCGCCTTCGGCGTGATAGAGAACAGCAACCACGTATTTACAAAAGATAATAAGGTAATTTTCAGCGCAAAGGAACAGGGATATTATGATGCGCTTGCATATCTGAATGATTTATATAAGGAAGGCCTGATCGACAAGGATGTCTTTACCCTGAGCGACGATCAGTATGCGGCAAGGGATTCCTCCGGCAACAAGGTGGGAATGCTGGCAGGCTACAATCCGGGGGACTGCGGAACCGCCGATACGGACAGCTTCCGTGCGCTTCCTCTTCTGAAAAATGCATCGGGGGACAGGATGGTCGGCATCAACAATGTGACCAAAACAGGCGGATTCGTCATCAGCAAAAACTGCAAGAACCCGGCGGCGCTGGTAAGATGGTATGACTATATCAATTCCACCCTGGAGCAGGCGCTGTTATGGGGACGCGGGGAACGCGGCGTATGGTGGGATATTGTGGAAAAGGACGGCAAAGAGGTTCCCATGTTCCTCACCATGGATGCCCAGGTGCTGGAAGAGCACGGCGGCTACAAGACAAAGGCTGAGTACAGGAATGCGGAAAGCTTCGCCGGCGTTACCCCTTCCCTGTGGAGAAACGAATATGACCTTGAACTTTATTTACATGATGATAAAATGGCCGGAGATCTGAACTGAGGCTGTAAAGGAACAGATGGAATATGGCGTGGTATCCCTGCCAGCCGGAACCGCTTCCCTGGAAAATGCGGAGAGAAGATCCGTGCTGAGTGCGGATATTGACACTTACCTTAAGAAATTCATTGCGGATTCCATCATTAACGGCATCGATGACGCGAAATGGCAGGATCACCTGAAAAAGCTGGAGAGCCTGAAGGTGGATGAATATACGGCGCTCTGCCAGGAATTCGTGGACTCCATGAACAAATAAGGCGCGGGCAGGCTGGATACCTTGCGGCAGGTTGAGGAGACGCTGCCGGCCTCCCGTTGCAGGAAAGTTGCGGGGATTTTAACCCCGCGGCTGGTCCGTTGAATTACACTCGCGCCAAAATGCGCGGACGGGAGCAGGTGTGAAAAAGCGGTTTCACACTCCCTTATTTTTATGTGCGCTTCAGCGCGCAGATGGGAGCATATATGAAAAGTAACAAAATGAATAAGAACAGGGGACGCAGCCTGAAAAAACTGAGAAGAAGCTGGGGCTGCTATCTTTTTGTCCTTCCCATGATGATTTATGTCCTGCTGTTCAGCTATCTTCCCATGTATGGGATCCAGCTGGCTTTTAAGGATTACAGAGTTGCCGACGGCATATGGGGAAGCGCCTGGGTGGGCCTGAAGCACTTTAAGACTTTTTTTGAATCCTATCAGTTTACGAATCTGGTATGGAACACGCTGGCGCTGAGCCTTTATTCTCTGATAGCGGAATTTCCGCTGCCCATACTGTTTGCCCTGTTTTTGAATTATATCAGCAGCAAAAAGCTGAAAAAGTTTTCCCAGATGGTGACCTATGCGCCGCATTTCATCTCCACAGTGGTATTCTGCGGCATGATTCTGATATTTCTTGCCAGCGACGGCATTATCAACCAGATTCTGATGATTCTGGGTATAGATCCGGTGAATTTCCTGTCAAATCCTGCGAATTTCCGGCATATTTATGTCTGGTCCGGAGTGCTTAAGGGAATCGGCTGGGGGTCCATCATGTACATATCGGTGCTCACCTCCGTAGGGCCGGAGCTTCATGAGGCGGCTACGGTGGACGGTGCGACCAGATTCCAGAGAATGCTTTTTATCGACATACCGTCTATTATTCCCACCATGGTGATTATGCTCATCATGCGTACCGGAGAGATCATGGACGTGGGCTTTGAAAAGGTATTCCTGCTTCAGAACAATATTAACCTGGATTATTCCGAAATTATTTCCACCTATGTTTATAAGGTGGGCATCCAGGGCGGGCAGTTCAGCTATTCGGCGGCGATCAGTGTTTTCAACAACGTGATAAACCTGCTGCTGCTTCTGGCGGTCAATACGATTGCGCGCCGGACTTCGGAAAACAGTCTGTGGTAGGAGGCAAGGTCTGAAAGACGCAGCATTGCAGGCATGCCTGCGATATGCAGAAAGAGGTAATTATGAAAAATTTTAAACGGCTGTGCCTGTCGGATAAGGTATTTCTGACAATTGTCTATGCAAGCGTAATATTGCTTACACTGGCGGTGCTTTACCCGCTGTGGTTCGTTATCATTGCATCTGTGAGCAGCCCGGAGCTGGTGGCCTCCGGGAAGGTTCTTCTTTTTCCCAAAGGGGTTACCTGGGAGGGCTACCGTTATATCCTGAGCGACAGGAGGATTTGGACAGGTTATTACAACACCATCCGGTATACGCTGTTCGGTACGCTGATTGCCCTGTTCCTCACCATTCCGGCAGGCTATGCCCTTTCCCGGCCGGATATGGCGGGCAGGGGCGTTGTCATGAAGCCGCTGATCGGTCACTGGCATTTTCCGGTGGCCTGATTCCCACCTATTTGATTGTCAAAGGGCTGCATCTCACCGATACGCCCTATGTACTGATGATACTTGGCTCTTTTTCCGTATTCAACCTGATATTGTGCCGCACCTTTTTTGTAAATACACTGCCGCTGGAGCTGCAGGAGGCTGCGGAGATCGACGGCTGCAACATGTTCCAGTATTTTATGAGGGTGGTAATTCCGCTGTCCAAGGCAATCATCGCCATTATGGTTCTGTATTATGCGGTAGGCCACTGGAATTCCTTCTTTAACGCGCTGATTTATGTCAATAACAACAAGCTTTATCCGCTGCAGCTGATACTGAGGGACATTCTGATTACCGGCCAGTCCGTGGATCCTTCCGTGACGGACCCGGAATCCATCGAATTAATGAAGGAAATCGCACGTACCATAAAATACGGGGTAATTATCGTCTCCTCCCTGCCAGTGCTTGTGCTCTATCCTTTTGTACAGAAATATTTTGTTAAGGGCGTGATGATCG
>SCPN01000106.1_pt1 | contig 103937 bp, 62 predicted proteins | sample 6106831 | NCBI WGS metagenome assembly SCPN01 (sample SAMN10720447, study PRJNA508395) | human gut metagenome | isolation source: Participant 1, 0 month | reverse complement strand
TTATGACAGGGTAGAATATTATCATCAAAAACACAATCATATTATGAAGAGCAAAAACGTATTATTGGGTATGGCCGGTGTGGCTATGTTTTCTTCCGGAGCTATGGCCCAAAAGCCTGCGAATATCATTCTGATCAATCTGGATGATTCGGGCAACGGAGATTTCTCGTGCCGTGGGGCGATCGGTTATCAGACTCCACATATCGACTGGATGGCTGCCAATGGGATGTCGATGAATAACTTTTATGCCGTGCAGCCTATCAGCGGTGCTTCGCGGGCGGGGCTGATGACCGGCTGTTATCCGAACCGTATCGGCTTCGCCTATGCGCTCAATCCGGGTTCGCCATATGGCATCAGCGAACAGGAGGAGACGGTAGCGGAACTGCTTCGCGATAAGGGATATGCTACGGCTATCTTCGGCAAGTGGCATCTGGGAGATGAGAAGAAATTCCTTCCGCTCCAGCATGGTTTCGACGAATATTATGGATTGCCTTACTCGAACGATATGTGGCCTTTCCATCCTCAATATAAGTTTCCGGACCTTCCTCTGATCAAAGGGAATGACATTATCGGCTATAACACGGATCAGACGAAGTTGACGACCGATTATACCAATTATGCGGTTGACTTCATCCACCGGAATGTGAATAAACCATTCTTCCTCTATCTGGCGCATTCCATGCCGCACGTTCCGCTGGCGGTGTCGGATAAGTTTAAGGGGAAAAGCGAACTGGGACTGTACGGAGACGTGATGATGGAACTGGACTGGAGCATAGGAGAAATCTTGCGGACCATCCGCGAGGAAGGAATAGAGGATAATACGCTGGTCATTCTCACGTCCGACAACGGGCCGTGGGCTAATTACGGAAATCATGCGGGCTCGTCCGGAGGATTGCGTGAAGCGAAGGCGAATACGTTCAACGGGGGTACGCGTGTACCTTGCTTCTTTTATTGGAAAGGGAAGATTCCGCCTGCCAGTGTCTGCAATCATGTGTATTCCAATATCGATATTCTGCCTACTTTAGTGGAGATTTCGGGAGCGAAGATGCCGAAATTGAAGATAGACGGAGTGAGCATGCTGCCTACGCTGACGGTAGACCCCACTATCGCGGCCCGCAAATATCTCTGTTTCTATTATCATAAGAACTCTTTGGAAGCGATTACGGACGGAAGATATAAATTGGTGTTCCCTCACAAATATGTGTCTTATGACGGGCAAGTGCCGGGGAACGACGGACTGCCCGGAGAACTGGGCGAAGGTGAGGTGAAGGAATGCGAACTGTACGACCTCCGTCGGGATATGGGCGAACGGGTGAACGTTATCAGTCAGCATCCGGAAGTGGTGAAGGACCTGACCAGAGAGGCGGAAGTATGGCGTGACGAGCTTGGCGACGACCTGACCGGACGTCAGGGAAAGGCGCGGAGAGAAGCGGGTAAGTCGGTTAAGGCAGCTAAATAAATACAATTGGTGGGATATGGATGGATTCGGTGTGCCTTGTTTCATTGGTTTCACTCGGAAATCATTGCGTGTGTGGTGGATGTGGAGTTTCCTTTCTTTTTTCATGGCAAGTGCGGCGGGGGCGGTTTCGTATCGTGATTTGATTCCCGAACCTGTTTCCGTGGTGGATAAGAAGGGTGATCCGTTTGTGGTAAACGACCGGACAAAGATTGTCTACCCGCAGGATCATGTGCAATGGAAGCGGACAGCGGAATTTCTGGCTGGCTATGTGGAAGGGATGACTGGTTACCGGTTGCCCGTTGAAGAGTGCCGTTCGTCCGAGTCGGAACCTGTCATTTCGTCGGAAGATAATGTGATCCGCTTTCAGTGTGACTCACGGATGCGGAAGGATGGCTTTAAGCTAAGCGTCGGGAAGTACGGTGTAGTGATTCAGGCAGCGGACGGAGCGGGAGTCTTTTATGCTGTCCAGTTATTGCGGCAGCTGCTTCTTTCGGGGGCGGAACAGATACAAACGGAGCGGACACAAAAGGAACAGATACAGACGCAGCAAACCATTGCAGCGTCATCGGCAAAGACGCTGGATATTCCTCCGGTGGAACTGGAAGATTATCCTTCCCTGTCTTATCGGGGAGCCATGCTGGATGTGAGCCGTCATTTCTTCTCGGTCGCTCAGATAAAGAGAGTCATTGATTTACTGGCATTCCATCGGCTGAATCATTTTCATTGGCATCTGACAGACGACCAGGGCTGGAGAATCGAAATTAAAAAGTATCCCGATCTGACCAGGAAAGGCGCTTGGAGAGGGGAAGATAAGTACGGCGGTTTCTACACACAGGAGGAGATCAAAGAAGTGGTGGCTTATGCTGCCGAGAGATATATAACAGTGATTCCGGAGATAGACATGCCGGGACATACTCAGGCGGCACTGGCGGCATATCCGCAACTGGGCTGCGTCGGCTCTTCCTACGAAGTAGCTACGGAAGTAGGCGGCGTTCATAAAGATGTGATGTGTGTAGGCAATGACTTTACGCTTCCTTTTGTAAAAGATGTATTTAATGAAATAGCCGCCTTGTTCCCCGCACCGTTCATCCATATCGGAGGAGACGAAGTGCCGAAAGAACGGTGGAGCCAATGCGAGGCATGTCAGAAAGCTATCAGCGACAAAGGCTTGAAGAACGCAGACAAACACACCGCTGAGGAATATCTGCAAAGTACTTTCAATGAAGAAATAGCGGATTATCTGCGAAGTATAGGAAAGCGGATGATCGGCTGGGATGAGGTACTTTCCGATAGCCTGAGCCGGGACATCACCATCATGTCATGGCGTGGACTGGGACGTGCCACGGCTGCTGCCCGAAAAGGACATTCGGTGATTGTGTCGGCTGATTCTCACTTGTATCTGAATCATTATCAGACGATAAACTCCGAACAGGAACCCCGTGCCACCGGCGGACTGGTAGAAATGAAGAAGGTCTACGAAACTCCTTTCTTCTCTCCCGAACTGACAGCGCAGGAAAAAGAAAGGATATTGGGTGTGCAGGCTTGCCTGTGGACTTCGTTCATCGACAGCGATCAGCTACTGGATTATATGCTGCTGCCCCGTCTGGGTGCTTTTGCAGAAGCTGCATGGTGCGAGGAAAGACGGGGGACTTATGCCCGCTTCCTGCATCGCTTGCCTGCCATACTGAATTGTTACGGGCAACTGGGCTACGGATATGCCCCTCATTTCTTTACCATTTCTGCTGCGTATAAGACTGTTTCTACACTCGTTCATGAGGATTCTTTCGATGATAAGTGCCTCGAAATAAGTATGGAAAGTTTGCCCGACACGGAAATATATTACACGCTGGATGGCAGTAAGCCTTCGAAATCTTCTTCTTTGTATACAGCTCCGCTCCAAGTGGAGGAAAGTTGCACGCTGAAAGCTGTCTCCTACCTGCCTAACGGACTTTCCAGTGATGAACTGACGAAGGAAGTGGTGGTCAATAAAGCGACTTTCCGCCCCGTCCAATTGTTGAATCCTCCTTCCGAACGCTATCGGGGAGAAGACGGAAAAGTGCTGGTGGACGGGATTCGAAGTATAAACTTTCATAATACAGGTCTGTGGGTAGGATACTATACTACTGACTTGGTCGCAGTGATTGACCTTGCGTCTTTTCAGCATGTTTCTTCGGTAGAAGTTTCCGCTTTAACCGATTTGAGTGCATGGATCATGGGGCCGCAATCCATCTCCGTATTTGTTTCTCTGGATGGAGAAAAGTATGAAATGGTGTCCCGGCAGACCTATCAAGCGCCGACGGATGCTATGGGAGAGAAGCGAAGTGACTTGAACCGGTTATCCTTTGACAGCGTGCCTGCACGATATATAAAGGTAGTGGCAGAGCCCTTCAAAGGCTTGCCCAAAGGACATTCCGGTGAAGGCGAACCGCCTTTCCTGTTTGTGGATGAGATACGGGTGAATTGAATTACACGATATACTCGCAACAAGTAGTTCCAGTATTAGTTTCACTGCTTGGAACTAGAGTTTCATCGGTAAGAAACTGTAGTTTCAAAGGCTTGAAACCAAAAGTTTCGAGCCTATGAAACCAAAGTTTCAAGTAATAGAAACTAGAGTTTCAAGCAATGGGAACTATAGTTTCAAACGCTTGAAACTTTTTGAAACAACTGCTCTTGACTTTACTTGACTGTACTTCCATTCATTTGACCGCTTAATCTTACTCATTTGATCGCTCGGTTCCATTCCATTCACTCGACCATATTAGTTACTCCGATTGACCTGTTCGTTCAGAAAGTATTAACTCATTTTTCAGTCAATAATGAATGAGTTCTCAGCTATTAATACCTGATTTCTCAATTGTTAATAGCTGATATGACAATCGTTAATAGCTGATGTGTCGGATGTTAATGCCTTGTAAATCAGAGCATAATACAGGATAAATGACCTATATGCCGTGATGGCAAAGTGAGGGCAAACCCTTGCTCTCACTCTGCCACCATACTTGCTGCAATGCTTGAAATGCCGATGAATAAAGGGATACATACGAATAGTGAGAGCGTGAGGGCAAAACTGCTATATTTTTCACTTGTAGCACCCCCTAAGTTCAAGTTATAAATGCGACAGTTCAGTTTCCGTACCGGTCACTGACTTATTATAGTATTTTTCAAGCAGTTCCTGCATTTCCGGATATTTCTCGTCCGTATCTCCGGTTTCTTTGCGAAGTCTCAATAAGTCCTTCTTCATCTGTTTGATGACAGGTGCATATTTCGGATCGTTGTATGCATTATGATTCTCGTGCGGGTCATTCTGCAAGTCATAGAAGTCCCATGACGGAGTGAAGTCGAAGTTCTCCGTATCAGTCATGTCCAGATTTCGGGCATAATAGAAGATCAGCTTGTAACGGTCTGACCGGATGGCGAAGTGCGCGGGACGAATAGCGTGATTGGTCCAGTAGCGATAGTAGATTTCTTTTCGCCAGTCGGTCGGCGTGTTGCCTTCCAGGTTGCTGACGAAGCTGTCTCCTTGCACATTCTCCATCTTTACTCCGGCAAATTCTGCCAGCGTCGGTGCGAAATCGACATTCAGTATCAGATCATCCAGGCGTTTTCCTGCGGGGACCTTCTTCGGATAACGGATAACGAAAGGCATACGAGCCGATTCTTCATAAAACATCCGTTTGTCGAAGAAGCCGTGTTCGCCTAGGAAATAGCCTTGGTCGGAGACGTAGATGACGATGGTATTGTCGGCGATATTCATTTCGTCCAGAGCTTTCAGGAGTTTGCCGATGTTGTCGTCGACGGTAGCGCCACAACGGAGGTAGTCACGGATAAACTTTTGGTAGGAAGCACGTCTGGCGGCTGTCCGTTGCATCCCTTCGGTGCTGAACGGCAGTCCGGGGTAGCGGCACCACCACTTGTCGGGATCCTGTGATGCGATGCGCCAGCGGCGTTCCAGTTCTTCCAGTGTCTGTCCTTTGAAAGAACGGCCGTTGGTTTCCGGTCCCCAGTCCAGCAGGTTTTCGGGTTCGGGGAAGGTGACGCCGTCGTAGAGATGCTCCATGCGTATCGGGTAGTCGTAGGGTTCGTGCGTTGCTTTGAAATGGCAGCACATCAGGAAGGGTTGATTGCCGTCCTGCTCTTTCATCCATCGGATGGCTTTCTCGGTGACGAGGTCGGTGGAGAAGCCAAGGACCCGTTCGCCGAATCGGCGGTTGCCCGGCCACGGGTCGGTGCTCTCTATGAAAGTCGGGTCACGGTATTCGCCTTGATCGTAGAAGATGGAGTAGTAGTCGAATCCTTGCGGTTGCGACTGGATATGCCATTTACCGACGAGTCCGGTGTGGTATCCGTTGGCTTGTAGCAGGGTGGCAAGGGTGGGGATGGAGGTGTCCAGTGAGTCCGCAAGGGTGTACAGTCCGTTCCGGTGACTGTATAGACCGGTGAGGATACTGGCACGGCTGGGTGCTGAGATAGAGTTGGTGCAGAAACAGTTGTCGAGCACTACTCCTTCGTTTGCCAGCCGGCGGATGTTGGCGTTGTGGGCATATTCTGCCAGTATTCCGCCATAGATGCCCCAGGCTTGGGAGGTGTGGTCGTCACTCAGGATAAAAAGGATGTTGGGGCGTTGTCCGGCAGGTTGAGCGCCTTGCAGGTGCGTCATGGTTCCGGCTGCCAGCAGACCGGTAAGTACGAGTTTATTCATATACGTATAGATGTTGCATTTCTTCAAATGTCAGTTTGTGTCCGTCCTGCCACCAGTGCGGATCGGACAAGTCGCAGAAATCCTTTTCCTCTTTCATGCGGAAAGCCAGTTGGTCTTTCAGGCTGCGTGCCGTCTCCTCCTGACTGGGCAACAGGTTATGCTGTTCCAGCGGGTCTTGCCGAAGGTCGAACAACTGTTCGGTGATGGTGCCGCCTACATTATAAATAATATACTTGTGATGTTCGTTGACGAATGCCCGTTGCAAGTTGGAATAGGCGAGGAACAGGTCGCTGCGGTGGATGGCGGCAGAGTCATCCAGTATCTGAGAGAGGGATTGTGCCGTCATGCTTTCGGGTAAAGGGATGTGTGCCAGTTCGCAAAGTGTCGGAGCGATGTCGTGCAGATAACAGAGTGCACGGTTCTTTTTTCCTTTTTGCGCTTTGTAGTTGGGTGCAATGAGAGTAAGAGGTACTTTCACGCTATGATCGTACAGGTTCTGTTTTCCCAGCAATCCGTGACGTCCCACTGCCAGACCGTTGTCGGAGGCAAAGACGATGATCGTGTTGTCCGCCTGCCCTGTTTCCTTCAAAGCCTGCAGCACACGTCCTATCTGTACGTCTACTTCGCTGATCATGCCGTAATAATCGGCAAGCTCCTTCTGCACCTGCTCACCTGTTCGTGGGGCGGGTACTAATAATTCGTCGCGTACATCCATCTCACCGTTGTCGAACGGATGTTGGGGAAGGAAGTTAGCCGGCAGGGTGAGTGCCCCCGGACTGTACTTTTGCCCATAGGCAGGGAGCTGATTGCGCGGATCGTGCGGAGAAGTAAAGGCGACGTAGGCGAGGAAAGGCTGTTGTCCGTCTTTCTGTGACTGCAGGAAGCGGATGGCGGCATCGGCATACATCTTCGAAGAAAACTCTTCTCCTGTAAATTCCGTCTCCTTTCCGTATATGCCGGTGGAGTCGTAGCGGTTGAGATGAGGCGAACAGTGTCCGTTCAGCTCGTAAGGGTGCATACCTCCGAAATAGATATTGTCGCCTTCCTGGAAGGAACGGTTAAAGGAAGCCTTGTCCGAATGCCACTTGCCTGTGGCAAAGGTGTGGTAACCGTGTTTTCGGAATTGTTGCGGGAAGGTGGTATGCGCTTCGGGAATCTTCATTCCGTCTGCCTGAATATCGTATAGTCCGCGTCCGGTCATCAGCATGGCACGGCTGGGCATGGACAGTGCCCGCATAGGGCGCCGTTGGTGTATGTATTGGTAAAGGTGACGCCTTCGGCGATGAGGCTGTCGATGGCGGGTGTATGTACATCTTCGTTGCCCAGGGCATGGATGGAAGTGGCTTGCATATCATCCGTGAGGATGAATAATACGTTGGGATGGCTGGGCGTGCTTACTGTGTTCGACTGGCATCCGAATACCAATGGGGTGAATGCCAACGGAAAATAACGTGATATGAATGAGTGTTGGATAGCTGCTTTCATATATAAATAATGATATATGGATTGAAATTTATAGAGCGATTAAATGATTTAGACGCGAATCGAGTAAGTAAGACGAATTACATATAAATTCGCAAAGGCTACTCAATTCACGTCTAAAGATAGTGAATGTTATTCACGTTGTATTACTTCCCGGTAAAAAAACTCTTATTTACTTTTCGTGAAGCATTGGTCGGGTCTCCATTCTATGATTTTTCCTGTCGCTATGGTAGCGTCATTACCATTGCCGGAGCTGTCGAATATAACATCACCTGAGCCTTCATCCATCTTCCAGTAACCGATGAGGTTGGGATTGACAGTTACAGGACCTCCCATGTTGCTCTCGATCTCCGCTTGTGTCAGTACTTTATTCCACAGACGTACTTGTCCCATCATGTGCTCGTTCTTCGTGTTGGCATTGAAGAATGTGATGGAAGTCATGTCTGCGGGAACACCGGTTGCATCTACTTCCTGTACTTTTTTGCCATTTGCGTAGAAATAACATTTAGTCTGGTCATATACCATAGCCACGTGTGTCCAGGTGTTTTTCTGGAAGTGGAACTCGGTAAAGAATCCTTTGTTGTTCTCAGCACTTTGACCGAAGATGTTGATCTGCATCTGGTCTTTCGAAATCTGATTGTTGGCGTTACCCAGACGGATATAGAAAGTAGGGCTGTCAATGACGCACTGGTTGTTATAGTCGAAACCTGCCATCCATATCCAGAATTCTATCGTGAAGTATTCCATCGAAAGCGTCTTCACATTCTCAGATATAAATCCTCCCGTACTGTTCAGATAAGGAGTAAACTGTGACCACGGTTTGTCGAGTAATAAAATGTATTTAGTACCCTGCCGTTCTTCCTGGATGCTGCCGTCGCTCGATACGCGGATAGGCAGAGCATATTTCACGCCTTCGGCGGCTTCGTAAGGATTGATGGTGACTACAGTCGGCTTGGCCATTGTCTTTCCGCTTTCTATTACCACTTCTTTTTCGAATGTGTATTTGTCCGCCGGCAGTACTTCGTAGTCAAGGTTCATCTTCTCGTTGTATTCTTTCAACAACGATTCGTCTACGGCAATCGTAGCATGAACGTCTTTCCCCATAATGTCTGCTATGCGGACAGTGAAGTCGGTCAGCGTCTTCTCGCCGACATTGACAGCTACGCTTTTCACATTCTTGTGGGCGGCTTCGTTGATATAAATACGGTTTTCTATCGGCTCGTATTCTTGCTTACAGCCTGTCAAGGCTATTACAGCCAATGCTCCGGCAAATAATGTATATATTTTGTTCTTTCTCATAATCTGTTATTTTTTAGCAGGGTTCATGATTTGGATAGCTTGACGCAGATACTTGTAATCTGTGGCGAACTCATACTCCATGTGGAAAGTTCCTGTTCCGCCTTTGCGTCCTTCATCCGGATTCCAGTAAGCCATTCCCAGCAATGAAGGCATCTCTCCACGTTCCGGATCGCGGAAGGTGACTCCTCCCGTTGCGGCATAGCTTTCAAAGTTTTCCGTTACGATGTAACGATTAGAACCTATATATTCTTTTATCCAGTCATATCTTTGTTTCAGTCTCGTAGCGGAACTTGCTCCGTACGCCTGAGACACTGCAAAGTTCGCATAATCCCATCCTTCTTTGGAGATGAGGTCTACAAAACCATCTACCATGATAATCTTGTCCGGACCGATTCTCTGACGTGTTTCTTTCAGCAGAGCAGTCATGTTCTCTTCTTTATAAAACAAGTCTTTTGTACTACATTCGTGGTCAAAGTCAATTCCGTCATAACCATATTTATGGATGGTATCGGCAATGGCTTGGGCGGCAGCCGGAATATTCTCCGCTATGTTTTCGAATTTTCCCGGAAGGTTGGCCATGTTGTGGGAGAATACCGTGAATACGACCCGCGTGCCCAGTACTTCCTGTACATATTTCAAATCTTCTTTCTGATAATCCGTCAGACTGCCGTAAGGTCCCCAGATGGAGACGATGTCCACGCTGTCGGGAATGCCTTTCAGGCTATAGTATAAAGAAGACGATCCTTGATTTGACCAGCTTCCGAACCATCCGAATGCGAGGGCATGATCGCTTTTCTTATATTCTCTGAGTGCCGCATAGTATTCATCGGGCAATGGCGCCGGTTCGAAAGTTTTGTTTTCCATTTCAGTCCAGTCGTCGCAACCAAAGAAGTTCATTGTTATGAACACTGCAATTAGAATGTTGACTATTTTCTTCATATCGTTTTTGTTTTTTATCATCTCAGATTAATTTTTCTTAGCCCACCATAAGTCGGTAGCGTCTGTATCTTGTCCGTTGGACAAGAAAGAACAAGCCTCCGTTACGTTAGTTCCGTTACTTGCATATTCATCTTCGGAGAAGCGCAGGCGGCGTTGCTGACGTTCTTTCGTAACCCCTTGCGTAGAGAGATTGTTGTAGGCAGGGAATACGCCAGGATATCCGGTACGGCGGAAGTCGGCCCATGTCTCATTTCCGATCGGGAAATTGGCAATCATCTTCTGCGTCAGGATGCGTTCGAGATTTTCCTCTTTTGCCTTTTCGCTGCTATCTGTGTTCCAGGCTACCGACAGTTTGCATGAGTTTGAGTAGTTGTAGGCGGAGTTAGCCGGACATACATAGTCAGCAGGTACATTCGTTTTGTTGGCGATGTAGGTGTCGGCACCCGAAATGCCATGTTCGCTGAATGACAGGCGGATACCTTCTTTATAGAACTCTTCGGCGGTTCCTCCCATAGTCCATCCCTTTAATGCACCTTCGGCTTTCAGGAAAGCTACTTCGGCTGCATTGAATATCAGCATGGGTGTCTTTGTTTCTACCTTGACAGTAGAATAAGTGGAGAACATATCCGTAGTGATGCCTTGTATGCCCGAACGTACACCGATATAGTCATAATCTCCGGATGCGGATGACTTGGTGAAGTATGCTTCACGGCGTGGGTCCTGATAGCCGTTCATGAAAGAAACGATACAGGCGTTCGCACGAACTTCGCCCCATGAGTTGACACTGGCAAGTCCGTTCTTATAGTTGGTAGTAGTGATATTGTCATACGCGTCGTATTCATTGCTGTCCATCACTCCATACGGGTGTGCTACCGCTTCTTCCGCTTTTTCCTTCGCATATTCCGGAACGGCATTGCTGATACGGATGGCGATACGCAGCTTCAGAGAGTTGGCAAACTTGATCCATTTCTTGTAGTCGCCCTGATAGATACGGTCTTCCGTAGTCAGCTCATTGAAACTGGAGTCGGTATTCATCAATGACGTGAGTACGTCAATGCTATAGTCAAGATCGTCCATCATCGCTTTCCAGGCAGTTTCCTCGTTATCATATCTTACGGAATATTGTCCGCTCTGAACCTGGGTATAAGGAAGGGGACCCTGCATGGAAGCGATAATCTGCATAATGTGTACCCGCATGATTTTAGCAAGTGCATAGTAGTGTCCCGAACCTTCCGTAAAGCGTTCGATAGAGAAGTAGTTCGGATAGAAGTTCTTGAAATACCAGTCGACAGACCACTTATTCCAGTTGTCGTCTACATTATAGGTATAGAAGTGCTGGCTCCGGCTCCAGCTGCTGGTCGGAGTAAGCATACCACCGAACGGACCTGCCCAGAACGTGATGTTACGCTGTGAGGGGTTCTCTTCTGTGGAGGACATACACGTGATGAGTTGTGCAAACAACAGACGGGAGTTCAACACAGGCGGCTGATATTGGTTCGAATTAAATTCCTCGAATTTTCCCGTACAGTTGCACATGAGTAGTACGAGTAGTACTGAACATATAATTGGGGTTATTTTCTTCATGATTCTTTTCTGTTTAGAAATTAAGTTTTACGCTAAATCCGATATTACGTGTAGTAGGCTGCATAAAGTAGTCATAGCTTTGATAGTAGTTAGACTGTGTAGATGCAGTTGCTTCCGGATCGAATGGAGCCTTGCAGTAAATCATCCAGAGGTTTTTTCCTACTAGTCCGACCGTCATTCTAAGTTTGTCCTGGAACCATTTCTGGGGCAGTGTATAGCTCAGATTCAATTCTGCCAAACGTACGTTGGTAGCACTGTAGGTGTAGTAAGCCGCATAACCTTTTACGGTATCAAAGTATTTTTCCGTATCCACGTATCCGTGATTGATCATGATACCACCGGCGTCACGATAGTCGGCAGTAACTTTCGATACTCCATACTGGTCGAGCACACTCTGAGTGCCGGACAAGGCGATACCTCCGAAACGGGCGGTAAGGGTAACTCCCAGGTTGACGCCTTTGTATGAGAAGTTATTGCTCCAGCCCATGTTTGATTTCGGCAGGATAGAACCCAGCTTGAACTCGTCTACTGATTCGATTTCAATTTTTCCTTCTTTGGATACATAGACGTTGTTGTTACCGTCTCTCTTGATAAGATGAGTGGCATATACATCGCCGATGGAACCGCCTTTATACAGTTTGACACGTGCATCGAGGTTACCGAGCTGTCCCATGTCGTAATTATCTTTGGTGATCGGTTCTCCGGTCATCGGATTCACAGAACCTTCGGTCAGTTTGACGATCTTGTTCTTGTTCCATGAGAATGTCAGATTGCTGTCCCAGGAGAAGCCACGCCATTGATTATTATAACCTAAAGCGATTTCCATACCTTCGTTGCGGACGTTACCACTCTGGATATATGCTTTGGAATATCCGGAAGAGATAGAAAGATCGGCAGTGAAAGTCTGGTTGATAGTGCTCGAACGGTAATAGGTCACATCAAAGGAAAGATGGTTGTTTAGCCATTTGGAGTTGACTCCGACTTCCCATGAACGGGTCTTTTCCGGTTTCAGGTTGCGTACCGGATAGATAGAAGTGGAGGACCACTTTCCGGAAGCGATATTGAACTCATAAGTAGGACGCGTAATGAAGCGTTCGAAAGACGTACCTACTTCTGTATAAGAGCCACGCACCTTCAGGTAAGAAAGCCAGTCCGGCAGTTTCACCATGCTCGAAATGATGCCTGATAAACCTACGGAAGGATAGAAGAAAGAAGATGCTTCGGAAAATGCCAGTTGCGATTCCCAGTCATTACGTCCGGTAGCTGTCAGATACAACATACTTTTGTAGCCCACCTCCGCATTGATGAATACACCTTGCGACTGCTGGATATATCCGGACTGGATTCTTCTGTATTTGGCGGACGTATCGATATTGTGTACGGCAAAGAAGTTGTAGATGCCTTCCAGATTACCGCCATGACCGATCTGTTCTTCTCTCTGGTCGTTGATAGATGCACCGATATTGGCATTCACCGACCAGGTGTTGTCTTTGAATGTCTTTGCTATGTTCAGCATGATATCTCCATAGAAACTGCTGTATTCTTTGCGGATATCGTAGTAGCCTCCGTAAGCGCTGGCAAACTGTTCGATAGTGGAAGCATAACGCTTGTCTGTAGAACGCATATCTGTCTTGTCATATTTCAGACGTCCGGTGATATCGATACCTTCAATGATATTCCATTTCAGAGAGGCGTTGGTCATGAAACGTTTCTTCTTGTTTTCGCGGATGATGCGGTTCATCGTCCAGTAAGGATTCTGCAGCTCCATACTTTGTGTTTCATAAGGCCAGTACTGTTCGTAAATGCCTAAACCTTCATTATAGCGTTCGTACATACGGACTGCATCAAAGTTCTCCGCACGTGGAAATAAGTAGAGGGAGGTCAGCGGATTGAAATAACGTCCCTGCGCTGTCATGTTTCTGTCGTTCTGGAAGATCAGGTTAGCTCCGAAATCCAGCGTCAGTTTGTCGTTCAGGAAACTGGCGGTATTGCGTCCGGACACATTGTAACGTTCATATTTGTTGTTCGGAAGGATACCGGTTGAGTTCGTCGCAGAGACAGAAACGTAGGTCTGATTCTTTGATGTACCTGTAGAGAGCGATACCGAGTTAATGGTATTCACGCCTGTCCGGAAGAAATTGGAAGGATCGTAGTTGCTGTTTACGACGTCGCCCCAACTGGCGAACTGCCCGTCTTTATTGCCATATTTGCTTTGCATCTTAGGCAACATAGTAGCATTGGAGAAGATGGTACTGCTTGATACGCTTACATTCGTCTTATCCTTCGTTCCTTTTTTGGTATTGATAAGCACTACACCGGAAGCGGCTGCATTACCATAAAGTGCTGCGGCTGCGGGCCCGGTCAACATATTGATGGATTCGATATCTTCCGGGTTGATATCGGCAACGGCATCACTACCCGGCTGATCAGCCGTAATACCGGTATCGCTCGATTCGTTCACCACGTTGAACATTGGAATACCGTCGATAACGTAAAGTGCATTGTTCGATTTGGTGATAGATTTCACACCACGCATTACTACACGGGCGGCAGATCCTGCACCCGATGCGGAAGAGTTGATGGTCACACCCGCTACCTTACCGTTCAGTGAGTTCATGAAGTTCGGGTCTTTCACGGTAGTGATATCGTCAGAGCTTAGCTGCTGCACGTTGTAGCTCAGCGCCTTCTCCGAACGTTTGATACCCAAAGCGGTGACTACCACCTGATCCAGTTCGGTAGCAGATTCGCTCAGTGTGATGTTCAGTTTCGACTGACCGTTGAATACGATGTTCTGTGTCTGAAAACCGACATAAGATACGGTTAATACATCACCGATATATACATTGCTCAGACGAAAATCACCATCGATCGAAGTAATCGTTCCCTGTCCGTTTTTGGTAGCGATAGAGGCGCCGATCACCGGACCGGATGCATCGTTTATTACTCCGGTGACGGTATAGGCCTTTTTCTGTTCGTCGGCTGTTTTCTTGAGAAACAAGACAATGCGCTTTTCGGTAATCCGGTAATCTATAGAAGTGCTTTTCAGTAAAGTACTTACGATTTGATTAATGTCATTCGAAGTCATCTTTATTGACGTCTTCTGACTGGTGTTGATATCACTGTTGTAAAAGAAAGAATATCCACTTTGCTTTTCGATACTCTCGATTATTTTGGTAATGGGAGTATTTGTGAAATCCAGCTTGATGTCTCGCTTCGTAGTCTGTGCGAAAGCAAAACAGGGGATCATTAAAAGTAATATTGCCGTACAGATGCTTTTTTTAAGCTCTTTCATGGAAGTGTGGCAACATTTTTGATAAGAAATTTGGTACTTTCTTAAGTTTGTCATACTTTTATAAATTAGAAATTAAGGATTGTGGCAACTTGGTGTCGCCATGATTTTTACGAAGTCTTAGAAGCGAGAAGATACTGGTACTATTTTCTCGCTTTTTCTGTGTTTTCTACAGTATTACGTCATAGGCCATTTGTTTTTTAAGTTTTACAATTCTGTTTATTTTAGTATTATATTTTTCCCTTTCCGTTCGTACTTGAATGGAGTACTGGTCTGCATGGTTTTTAAGATAGACTCAAGTGACTCATTCGTGTAAAACTCTCCGGTGAAGGATTTTCCAATCAGTTCATCATTCATGATGATGATTTTGACGTTAAACAGATGTTCCATACGCTGGCAGATATCGAGCAATGGCGTTTCTGACAATACCCATACATTCTGTGTCCATCGTATCTCACGACTAGCGTTGCTCAGTTCCGTGAGCAGCATATTACCGCTGTTGACATCATATCTTAGCTGTTGGCTGGGTTTCATCAACATCTGCCTCTTTTCGTTGCTGACCTCGATAGAACCTTCCAGCAAGGTTGCCGTAATCTGCGGAGACTGTGAGCTGGCATTGACCGTGAACTTTGTTCCCAATACTCTGATTTTCAGTTCTCCGGCACGTACAATGAATGGATGTTTCTTATCATGCTTTACATTAAAGTACGCTTCCCCTTCCAAAAACACTTCCCTCGAATCGCCCGCGAAACGTTCCGGGTAGATTAGTTTGGAGTGATTGTTCAACTGAATCACAGTTCCATCTGGCAGTGGCACATTCTGTACGATTCCGCTGTTGTTACTTTTTATAATGAACGAAGGATCTGAATCCAGCATCATGTATAGCCATCCGCTCATTGCAATCAACAGGGCTACTGTCGCAGCAGCGAGCCATACCCGGTATTGATGGGTGCGTCGGCGGAAAATGTCAATGGAATTGTTGTCGGTTTGGATTCGTGTCATCAGTCGGGAGAAAGATTTTTCTGCCGAGTGATCTTTACCTGGACTTGGTGATCGCAGTTCGATACTGTTGATCAACTCATCCATTTTCATTGTTTCTTCTTTTTCAGTGCGCATCTTTTTTTCTTGTTTTCTAAAGCTTTATACTATATAGAAAACTCAAGGTGCAAAACTACTAAAAGGAAAATGCACTTTTTTTTAAATTTTTTCTAGAAATGGCTTAATTGCTTCCTTTATTTTGGCTTTGGCGAGTAAAAGTTGCCGTTCTACGGTGCATAGCTTCACATTCAGTGTTTCTGCAATCTCCCGATGATTCATCTCATCTTCCTTTGCCATTTTAAAGATGATACGGCAGCGTTCGGGCAGCGAGATGATGGCTTGTTTCACGGCATGATGCAGTTCCTTATAAGAAAGTTCGTCCAAGGGGGTCTCAGTTGATATGTTTATCTGCAATTCGGTGTCGGGGATATCGTCTCTCTTTGAGATATATCCGCTTTTCAGTACGTTGAGGCATCCGTTGCGTACTGCCTGATAGATGTACGGGTGAAAGTTGGGAATGGAAGTCAGCATACTTCTCTCTTTCCAGATAACAAAGAAAACATCTCCTATCACATCTTCCGATGCGGCTTCCGAATGAAGGAACAACATGGCAAAGTTGAACAACCGGTCGTAATAATGCATATACAACGTACGAAAAGCCTGAGAATCGCCTTCAGATACTAATTTTAGTATCTGTCCCTCATTTTCTATACGTTGATTCTTGTTCATAGGTTCTTCTCTCTTGTTATAGTAGAAGGTTGTGGTTTTAACAGCTACAAAGAAACATACTTTATTTTATTTTTCCTAGCTCTTTTCCCGGGAGTATTTTATTTTTTCTTTTCACATAGCAAACTTTATGTTGATTTTTGGAAGTATTATAGTGATTTTTGAACATCTGTTCTCCTTGTCTATGCGTACTTTTGCGATCAAAACCCACTAATTATCAATCATTATGCTACTACCAAGAAAAATTGTATTTTTCCTTTTTTTATTTGTCGGATTATCGTTGTATGCACAACAAAACTATCTTATCAGTTCGTATGTGCGAGGTAATTTCTACAATCGCGGGCGTATTTCTGCCGAAAGTTTAAGGGCGAGTGACGATCTGATTTTCCTGAACGTTCGTCCGAATAAAGACGGATCACTTTCGTTTGAGAATCCCCGTATTTTTGAGAATGGGAAAGGGGTGACTAGCTGGGAGGAATTGATAAAGTCTGTTCGTGCGGATGTGAAAGGAACAAAGACAAAGTTACGTTTGGGCGCTGCCAGTGGAGAATGGAAAGCGATGGTAGCTGACGAGGCTGCCCGTGCTGCATTTGCCAAAAACATAAAGAAGATACTGGAAAAGAATAAGCTCGATGGCATCGACCTGGATTTTGAATGGGCGGAGACTGAGAAGGAATATGAAGATTATAGTCAGGCTATTCTGAAAATGAGAGAGGTGTTGGGAGATAAATATTTGTTCAGCGTGTCTCTGCATCCTGTGTGCTATAAGATTAGTAAGGAGGCGATTGCTGCGGTCGATTTCATTTCTTATCAATGTTACGGTCCTTCGCCGGTTCGCTTCCCGATGGAGAAATACTGTTCGGATATACAGATGGCGTTAGCTTATGGCATTCCGAAGGAGAAGCTGGTGGCAGGCGTTCCTTTTTATGGCGTGACAAAAGATGGTTCAAAGAAGACTGAGGCTTACTTCAGTTTTGTACAGGACGGGCTGATTACAGGTCCGGCACAAAACGAAGTAACCTATAAGGGAGACGTGTATGTCTTTGACGGGCAAGATAATATCCGTGCCAAGACACGTTATGCGATGGACCAGCAACTGAAAGGAATGATGAGCTGGGACTTGGCTACGGATATGCCGTTGAATGACAGCAGATCGTTGTTTAAGACGATGGTGGAGGAGTTGGGGAGGTGAACTGCTTCAGATAATCTGAAGGGGAGACACCAAACTCATCTTTAAAGCATTGACGGAAATAGCCTGTACTGTTCATTCCTATTTTATAGGCTATTTCCGAGATATTATATTTTCCTTCGAGGAGTAACCGTTCCGCATTCTGCATCTTTACTTTCCGGATGTACTCGTTCGTTGAAAGTCCGGTCAGCGCTTTCATCTTCCGGTAGAGCGTAGAGCCGCTCATACACATCTTGTCGGACAGATAAGTGATATCAATCTTTTCCGAAGAGAGGTTGTCCTCAACCAGTTGCGTGATTTTCTCAATAAATTCGTTATCCAGTTTGCTGAGTGCTTCCGTGATTATGGAACGCTTTTCATCCAAATGAGAATTGGGGTTATGACTCGTTCCGGTTTGCTGGAATTGAGCAATCAGTTTCTTTCTCGAATCGAGCAGATTGTTGATGCGGCTACGCAACAGTGAAGCACTGAAAGGCTTGGTCAGATAAGAGTCTGCTCCCACTTCGTATCCTTCTTCTTTATCCTGCAATGAATCTTTGGCCGTTAACAGGATGACAGGGATGTGGCTGGTACGCACATCCTCTTTTAGTTGGCGGCATAGCGTGATGCCATCCATTACCGGCATCATGATATCACTCACTATAATATCGGGAATGCGGTTGAGTGCCTGCTGTTTCCCTTTTTCACCGTTATTGCCTGTGATCACTTCGAAGGAGTCGGAGAAAGATTCGGCGATGTAATTCTGTATTTCTTCGTTGTCTTCTACAACCAGCAGGATAGGTTTGCTGTTCTCCGTTGCTGCGGTTTGAGAGTCATCCGTGATTGCTTCCTGATCTTCCGGTTTTTCTTTTGTTTCAGTGGAGTCAGTATGTAAGGCGTTCGGGTAGATGTTGTCCGTCAGTAAGCTGATATAGAAAGTACTTCCTTCATTTGGCGTACTCTCTACGCGTATATCTCCTTCATGCAGTTCCACCAGATTTCTCACTAATGCCAGTCCGATGCCGGTACCTGATGCCTGATGTTTCCCGCTTTCCTGATAATAACGGTCGAAGATATGAGGCAGGGCTTCCGCAGAGATGCCGTAGCCTGTATCGCTGACCTTTATCTCTGTATACGAAACCTCATTTCTTGTCGTTTGACACAAACTGAGAGTGACGCGCCCCTGTTCTGTATACTTGATGGCATTGGATATCAGATTATCCAGTATAATAGTAATGATCTCTTTATCAAAGAATAGAAGCATTTCTTCTTTTTCTGTCTGAATACGGAAATCAATTTTCGGCTTCTGATTCAGTTCTTTGTACTTAAGTCCTATCTCATAGATAAGCGGAGTGAGATTGCCTTTGCAGACACACAGCTTCTTGTTCTGTGTTTCCGTTTTCCTGAACTCCAGAATCTGATTGATCAGATTAAGCAAACGAAGAGCGCTTTGATGAATAACAGACAATTTCTGTACCTGCTTTGTCGGCAGGGAGGTATCTTTTTGCATATCCTCCAGAGGACCGAGAATCAATGTGAGCGGTGTGCGCAATTCATGCGTTATGTTGGTGTAGAAGCGCAGGCGTTCCTGATTCAATTCCTGTTCCTGTTCATGATTCTTCTTTTCCAGCGTGTAGAGGCTTTCCAAATCTATTTTCTTTTTGTAAGCGTGTATGATGAGATAAATGATGCTGATAGATATTAGGATATAGATAAGCTTCGCCCACCACGTCAGCCACATAGGGGGATTGATCCGGATGATAAGGGAAGTCGCTTCTTCCGGCCACTCCTGATTGTGTATGCGTGCTTTGATAAGGAACTCATATTTACCGGGCGGAATATTTCGGAAAGTTACACTATTGTTCTCATTAACGGTATACCAGGAGTTTTCAAGTCCTTTCAGCATATAGGTGTACTCCATTTGATTCACGAAGGAATAGTTTTGCACATTGAATGTCAGACTGAATGTATTCTGTTCATGTGTCAGTTCCACTTCCCGTTTCTCGGATAGTGAAACAAATGCCTCACTGTTCTCTTGGGTTCCCAGCCGTTCGAATATCTTCATTTCGGTGATGATCACAGGGGGGATCTTGAACTCGCTCATCGCAATATTGGGAGCAAAGCAGCAGAGTCCGTTGATAGATCCGAAATAGATGGAACCATCCGTATTCTTTGCCACACTGGCTCTCATAAAGTTTCCGGCGGGGACATCATCTGAGTGGCCGTAGTAATAGAACCGTTTCTTCTTTGTCACGTAACATCCGATTCCCTTGTTGGTGCTGAACCAGATATTCCCTTGCTGGTCTTCGGTAATTGCCTGGATAAAGGTATTGGCAAAACCGTCTTTACGTTGATAGGTTTGGTAATCCGTATCTTCCGGCGAACGAAAGCATACCAGTCCGTCACCGGTAGCGACCCATATTCTTTTCTCCTTGTCCTCATAGATTTGATTGATGGTATTGGAACAGAATCCTTCTCTCTGTATATAATGCTTGATCAGATGAAAATCCGGGCTATATACTCCCATGCCGTCGCCGAACGTTCCGATCCAGAAACGTCCTTTGTCATCTTGTTCAATGGTACGGATGAGGTTGCCGTGCAGTTCGCTGTTGCCGGAATGATAGTGCTGTATCACTTCCATCTTGTCCGGATCATAGATGTATATGCCTTCACTGCACCCTATCCAGATACGGTGCTGATTGTCTTCACAGAAAGTACGGATATCCAAATTGGCTCTTCCCATTGGAGTGATCGAGCGGAATGTCTTTGTCTGGGGATTATAGAGACTGACACTTCCCTGAAAAGTGCCGAACCATAAATTTCCCTTCGAATCCTGGAAAGCGGTCTGTACGGAATTGGATAGCAGCTCTCCTGTTTCTTTTTTATAGATAGCCACGCGCTTGTTATTCTCGAAGACATTGATGCCTCCTCCATCCGTACCGATCCATAAACGACCTTGTCTGTCCGTACATATACTGCTTACGATCTTATTATTCAGGCTGCTGCTGTTGCCGGGAATAGGAGAGTAATCGATAGTAGTGAACAGGGAAGGTTCACTGCTGATAAAGTTGATTCCTCCTCCCCATGTGCCGAGCCATACATTATCAAAAGAGTCCTGGTAGATATAGCGCACGCTGGCATTGGAAAGACTGCGGCTATCGTCTCCTTCCCGGAGAAACTCAAAAGTGATTTGTTCGGGTGACAGGAACTGACTTTGTTTTAAATCCAGTATTGTGATGCCATTCTGCTCGGAGGCAATCCAGAGTTTATGATTCTTCAGCTGTCTGATACTGAAGATACGGGTAGAAAGTGTACCATACTTGTCGTTTCGGTTCTGCTTGAAAGTGATAAAACTTTGGTTGGTTGAGTTATACAGAGCCAGTCCTCTATCCGTTCCGAGCCAGATATTTCCGTAGCTGTCTTTGAGTATGGTGCTTACCTCGTTTCCCGGCAGACTGTTGGGATCGGCGGGGTCGTGCCGGAAATTTATTGTACTTCGGTCTTTTAATGAAAGAATGCTGAAGCCGCTGTTGACGTGACCGATATAGAGATTTCCATCCCCTCCGTCCAGCACCGTCCAGGTCTGTTCACTTTCCAGTGTGGGGACGGTGGTCTTATTATAGTGTGTGAATTTGCCGGTAGCGGTATCGAGATGATCTATACCCCTGTAATAAGTACAGATCCATATACCGTCTGTGTCCTGGGCCGGAGCAATGTCGGTAACATCATTCGTTATCAGACTGTTCGGGTTCTGCGGATCATTCTGATAGGCAGTGAAGGTTTGTGAATGATAGTTGTAAGCGTTGAGTCCGTCGCGTTGGGTGGCAACCCAGATAATGGGACGCTTCGGATCAGCATATACCTGATTTAATTCATTGCCGGTGATACTTTGAGAATTTTTGGACGGATCATTCTTATAATAGGTAATGAAGCGGGTGCCATCAAACTTATTCAGCCCTTCTTCGGTGGCAAACCATAAAAAGCCTTGCTTGTCTTGTGTGATGCCGACTACATAATTATTGGAGAGTCCCTGTTCTATACCTAATCGCTTAATAATATAAGGTTGAGCCATCAACCAACAGGAAGATGTCAGGAATGAAAGTATAAGAATGATGTATCGTTTCATAAATTGTGCTATATGTTTCATATTCAGTTTCAAAAATAGAAATAAATATTTTATTTAGGCTATGTAAATCATGCATTGCATGATTTACATAGCTTCTCTGCATGATTTTTATCTGTTACCTCTATGTTATTGGTTTATATTTGTGCTGTGAAACCGAAGAAATAATGTTCGGATTCACAGTGACCCTGAGTTTTCTGAAATATCTATATTAACAATTAATACTATGATGAAAAGTTTATGCTGTAATTCTAAACAAAAGTTGTTAGTGGCGTTATGCCTGCTATTTTGTTTGTCGGGAAATGCACAACAGGCAAGCACTGTTAATCGTGCAGCTGCTAAGGAAAAGACTGTAGGAAAGCGTACTTTGATCGGTACTGTAATAGATGCAGGTACCGGAGATGCGTTGATCGGAGTCAATGTTAAGGTGAAAGGAACGGGAGAAGGCACTATTACCGACCTGGACGGTAAATTCTCTATCGGTGTAACGAGCCAGACTCAGCTGGAAATCTCTTATATCGGTTATAAGACACAGACTTTAATGGTAGGAGACCTGGGTGTGATGACTGTCAAGATGGAGTCCGATAATGAAATGTTGGATGAAGTGGTGGTTATCGGAGCCGGTACTCAGAAAAAAGTGTCTGTGACGGGATCTATCGCTACGGTCAAAGGGGCTACACTGAAGCTGCCCTCTTCTTCGCTTACCAGTTCACTTGCCGGAAAATTATCGGGTATCGTTTCTGTTACCAATAGCGGTGAGCCGGGTTCTACTTCTGACTTTTATATTCGTGGTATCAATACCTTTGGCGGACGTTCCACTCCGTTGATCCTGTTGGACGGAGTAGAAATCTCTTCGAACGACCTGAACCGGATTCCGGCAGAGTCTATTGAAAGCTTTTCTTTGCTGAAAGATGCTTCTGCAACGGCTATTTATGGTAACCGTGGTGCTAACGGCGTAATGCTGGTAACGACAAAGAGCGGTACTGAAAACACGAAGGCAACGATTAATGTGTCTTTGGAGGCTTCTTATTTCCGTCCGATGAACCGGGTGAAATTTGCTGATGGAGCCACCTATATGCAGACCTATAATGAAGCTGCCCAGGCCAGAAGCGCAACGCAGATTACTTCCCCGAAATATACGGAAGAACAGATCACCAACACGGCAAGCGGAGTAAATCCTTATGTGTATCCGGATGTTGACTGGTATGATCTGATTTTCAGAGACGGTAATTTCAACCAGCGTGCCAACGTAAACGTGCAGGGAGGTGGTTCTCGCGTGACTTACTATATGAGTTTGCAGGCAAACCACGATACCGGACTGTTGGACGCTCCTAATTATTACTATAGCCCCAACATCAACAACTGGGAATATAACTTCCAGAACAACATCTCGTATAAGTTGACCAATACGACCACCGTCGACTTGCGTATGATGGCGCAGATCGGTAACAAAAAGGGTCCTAACTATTCCACTTCCGATTTGTATAAGATCGTCATGCAAGCCAATCCTGTAGCATTCCCCGCTTACTTCCCCAGTGAAGATGGCGATGAGCATATACGTTTTGGTAATGCGGAAATAAAATCCGGTGTTTACGGACAGAACCCGTATGCATATATGATGAGTTCTTTCAAAGAAGGCAACTACAATACACTGAACACTTCATTGAACATCAGTCAGGACTTGGGCTTCCTAACCAAAGGCTTGAGCGTGAAAGCATTGGTTAATTTCAAGAACTGGTCAGAATCTACTTACAACCGTTCCATTACCCCTTATTACTATAAAGTGAAAGACGGTTCTTATGATTCCGAAAGCAACCAATATGAACTTCAGACATTGCAGACAGGATCGGATTACGTCAGCCAGTCGGGTATCAGCAAAAGTGCCGACCAGACTTTCTATTTTGACTTTCGTGCCGACTGGAAGCGCAGCTTCGGCGATCACAACCTGACAGCAATGCTTATGTATATGATGCGCGAATATCGTAGCGATGTATTGCCTAACCGCAATCAGGGTTATTCCGGTCGTTTGACTTACGATTACTCCAGCCGCTATTTATTTGAGTTCAACTTTGGTTATAACGGTTCTGAGCGTCTGGCTTCCGGCGAGCGTTTTGAATTTTTCCCGGCTGCTTCCGTTGGTTGGGTGGTAAGTTCCGAAAAGTTTTGGGAACCGATGAGCAAGTATGTCGACCACTTAAAACTCAGAGCTTCTTATGGTCTGGTAGGTAGTGACGAATTTAACGGCAGTGCTCCGCACTTCTTGTATCAGAATAATATCAGCATTGGTGCAGGGCATAGTTTCTGGACCGGTCTTCCTTCCAATGAAATTAACAGAAAAGGACCTGCCTTCTATGTATTGGCTGTTGAAAATGCAGGCTGGGAACACGTGAAGAAGTTTGATATCGGTTTTGATATGTCTCTGTTCAATCAGCTGAGCATTACTTTCGATTATTTCCGCGATCACCGTGACCGTATCTTGATGGCACGTTCATCCTGGCCGAATATGCTGGGCTACTGGGGATCTCTGCCCTGGAGTAACATCGGTGAGGTTATCAACCGCGGTGTCGAACTGAGCGTGAACTGGAATAAACGTTTCGGCAAAGACTGGATAATAGATTTCCGTGGTAACTTTACTTATAATCAGAATGAATATAAGTATGTCGATGAACCGGATTATCCTTATGTATGGCAGACTAAGACAGGTAAACCGCTGAACACCTTGACCGGTTATGTTGCTGAGGGACTATTTGCTAGCGAGGAAGAGATTGCCAACTGGCCGGATCAGTCACAACTGGGTGCCAACATTATGCCGGGCGACATCAAGTATCGTGATATAAATGGTGACGGAGCGATTACGACAGAAGACCAGGTGATGCTGTCTCCTTATAACAATGTCCCCCGTATTCAGTATGGTTTCGGCTTGAATCTGACTTATAAGAAATTCGATTTTGGCGTATTCTTCAATGGTTCGGCAAAACGTAAGATCATGATCAACAGCGGATATGCTCCGTTCCTCTCCGGCGGTGGTGACGGTATGACTACAGAAAGTCTGGAGCGCAACCTGATGCAATGGATTGCCGATGACCACTGGTCGGTAGATAATCCGAATCCGAATGCGGCGTATCCTCGTTTGGGTATAACCAGTGCCGATACATCCAATAATACCCAGCCAAGTTCTTTCTGGTTGCGCAACGGTAATTTCCTGCGCTTTAAGAGTTTGGAAGTAGGTTATCGTTTCCCGTATTGCCGTGTTTACTTTAGCGGTGATAACCTGGCGGTGTTCAGTCCATTCAAGTTGTGGGACCCAGAACTTTCCTGGAATGCTTATCCCTTGCAACGTACCTTTAACTTAGGCGTTCAATTCACTTTCTAAAAGTACAGTTTAACTTATAACAAATAAGAAGTATGAAACTAATACAAAAAATAATCCAAATATCACGGACCTTGCTGATCCCTTGCTGCCTGCTGACTTCTTGTAACTATCTCGATGTCATCCCGCCTGCACAAGCTGACTTTGATGACACCATGAAAGATGAGGCTGCTACGCTGAACTTCCTGTTTACCTGTTACGGCTATATTCCCCGTGTACATCCTTTTGAATTTAAAGCATTCGAGCAGTCTGCCGACGAGCTTATATCACCTAAGATGTGGGATGACTATCAGCAACAAGTAGCATGGGGAACCATCTCACCTTCTTACTATAACAGTTGGGGAGGTGATGACATGAACATCTGGACGCCCAGTTACAACTGGCTGGGTTATGTACATCATTTCCTGAGTCTGATAGATGAACTGCAACCTACCGGAGTGACCGAAGATGACAAGGCGCAATATAAAGCCGAATGTTATTTCCTGGAAGCATACTATCATTTCCGTGTATTGCAGGCATTTGGCCCGTGTCCGCTCATCACGGAAAAGGTGGACCCGAATATAACAAACGATCAGATTCCGGGGCGTTCGCACTTTGATTATTGCGTGAATTACATTGTAGGCAAACTGGATGATGCTGCAAATGTTCTTCCGGCTACAAGATCGACAGAAGACCTCGGCCGTGCCACTTCCACAATCTGTAAATGCCTCAAAGCCCGCGTACTGCTGTATGCCGCTTCTCCGCTTTGGAACGGTTCTTTCTATAAGGCGGACTGGCAGAATAAGAATTATGAAACGCCGGACTACGGTAAAGAGCTGGTCAGCAACTCTTACGACCGCGAGAAATGGACCCGTGCATTGACTGCGTGCCAGGAAGCTCTGACAGCAGCCAAGGCTGCCGGTCATGAATTGTTCGATATCGAAACGGCCAACAAGAAAGCGGAACGTGACGGAGTAGAACTGTCCTTTATTCCGGGTAAGGAAGAAGACACGCCGGAAAATCAGGAATTCAAAGAACGTGTCCGTATGTTCCAGTATCTGATTACTGCCAATGAAGGAGACAATAACAAAGAAATTATCTGGGGACAGCGTATCGACTCAGACGTTAATAACGGTGGAGAAGCTACCGACTCCCGTCTGCCGAACCGCGTAGTGAAGAAAAGCGATGGAAGCTGGGCAGGTGGTTGGGCAGGTCTGGCACCTACCTTGTACGCTGTACAGCATTTCTATACAGAGAATGGAGAACTTCCGGAACAGGACACTGACTTCTATCCGAAATCAGAATGGTATAGCCGCTTTTATGAAGGAACTTCAAGCCCCGAACTTGCAACTAACGGCCTCGACGGTGAAGATGTGAAGAATGATATCATCAAACTGAATGCCAAGCGTGAAGCTCGTTTCTATGCATGGATTGCCTTTGACGGTTCCGAATACGCAAAGAAGATCAACAATGGCAATTCACTTTGGCTTAACTTCAAGAATACCAATACCAACGGATGGCGTTCTTCCGATTCACGTAATATAGCCGGCACCGGTTACCTGTCGAAAAAGTTTATTGATCCGAATATACGTTTCAGCGCAAGTGGCACCCGTAGCCATACTCCTTCAAGACGTCCGTTTATCCGTATGGCGGAACTCTATCTGAATCTGGCTGAATGCTACGCAGCACTGGACGATACGCCGAACGCTATTGAGAATCTTAACATAATTCGTGAACGTGCCGGAGTCAGAGACTTAACAACAGCAGATATGACAGATATGAATATTACCGAATGGGTACGCAACGAGCGCTTTATCGAGCTGTACGAAGAAGGACATCGTTATTATGACTTGCGTCGTTGGGCGATTGCACCTCAGATGCTTAAGGCAGGGTTACGCTATGGTCTGAATGGACTGGCTTTAAATCCGAGTTTTGAGGAATTCAATACACCGATTCAGATTGACCAGCCTTTCAAATGGGACGATAGACTGTATTTGCTTCCGGTATGGTCGAGAAGTGATATGGATGAACTTTACAGTAATCCGCAGATGGTACAGGCACCCGGGTATTAATCATCTAAAAACAACGCGTTATGAAAATAAGAAATACATTATTGTTGGCAGGAAGCCTGCTTTTATTGGGCGCCTGCGACGAATCAAAATATGATCTGGACAGTCTGGTTCCGGAGCAGTATCATAAGATATTGTATGTGAATAATAGTGGCAAACAGGAAGTAACCTTGTACGATACGGGTGAAAACTATGATTACACCTTCTCCATATTCAAATCGGGAAGTGATCCTACTCAGACTGCCAGTGCAGATATTTATATCCTGACGCAGGAAGAGCTTGACAATGAGTATAGTGATCCCGAAGCTGTAAACTACAAGCTGATAGGCACGGACTGCTACTCGATAGAGTCGACTCATCTGGATTTTTCGGCTGCCGACCGTTATAAACCGGTTACGGTATCCCTGGATCCGGAGAGCATCAAGACCATGATAGCGGCCCAGCCGGATGCAGTATGGGTATTACCTTTACAAGTGGTGAGTGAAAACGACTCTGTCAATAGCGAAAAGAATGAGTTGTTCCTGCAAATAACCGGAGTTATCACTCCGTCCTTCGGATTTGGAAGTTCGGCTGTATCTGTGAAAGAGTATAGTTATGGCTTTGCCGTTGCAGAAAAAGTAACTTTTGGCCTTGATACGGAGAATAGCTGGGAGATTAGCTGTGAGTTTGGTGTGGACGATGCGTATCGCACCGCTTACAATACAAAGAACAAGACTATATTCCAGGCTTTGCCCGAGGGCAGTTACTCCTTCCAGGATCAAATGACGCTTTCTCCCGGTATTACCACTACCGAGCTGCCTGTTACGATAAACTCCGATCAGTTGCAGCCGGGTGATTATATGTTGCCTATCCGTATCGAGTCGGTTTCCATCTTTGGAATTTCTTCAACCAATGATGTATATCCTTTGGCTATTCGTATTCTTGGCCCGCAGTTGGATCGTACAAACTGGACGATAGAGGCGAATACACAAGAACCGAACGGTGAAGGTTCCGGAAATGGTGTGCCTTCATGTGCATTGGACGGCAATCCTTCCACATACTGGCACTCATCCTGGCAGAGTGGCAGCCATGCTTTGCCTCATGAGCTGATTATTGATACCAAGGAATCGTATACATTTACTCAGTTCGGTCTGATGCAAAGACAGCACGACAGCTATATGGATGCAGGTGCAGGTGTCTTCTACGTAAGTGACGATAAAACAAACTGGACGGAAGTCGGTACGTTTACCATGCAGAAGATTCATGATACCCAGAACTTTACTTTGGAAACTCCGACACGGGGACGTTACTTCAAGGTACAGATTACACAAAGTAACAGAGGCCTCAATACCTCTCTGGCAGAAATATATGCATACGGGTTATAGTCCCGGGCGATGAATGCTGAATGCTAAAAGATTATCAGTTGTTTTTAAGATCTCTTTTACATAAATATGGCAGGCGGATATTTCCGGCCTGCCTGCATTGACTACTAAATATTTGATATAATGAAGAATAGACTAAAAGGTTTTGCTTTTGTACTGACGACAGTCGTTTCGTCGCTGACTGCGCAGAATGTAGTTGTTAACGGACCCGATGGCAAGTTGCAGGTCACCGTTTCGTGTTCGGAAGGAGGTGAGGCATCCTACTCTCTTGTTTATAACGGAAAGCAGATGCTTGAGTCTTCTCCGTTGGGGCTGGAGACCAATCTGGGCAGTTTTATCAAAGGTATGAAACTGACAGGACATCGGGAAAAACAGATTGATACCACTTACACTCAGTCGCGTATAAAAGCTTCCCGCATACACTATCGTGCGAATGAACTGGTTTGTTCATTTGCCAACGATAAAGGGCAGAAAGCGGATGTAACGTTCCGGGTGAGCAATAACGATGTAGCTTTCCGGTACACATTGCCTCGTCAGGGAGATACCGGAAGCATTGTAGTAGATGGTGAAGAGACGGGATTCCGTTTCCCTGCCGGAACCACCACTTTTCTTTGTTCGCAGAGTGATGCCATGATTGGGTGGAAGCGGACGAAGCCCAGTTACGAGGAAGAATATAAGGTGGATGCTCCGATGGATGTGCGTTCGCAGTATGGACACGGATACACATTCCCCTGTTTGTTTAAAGTCGGGGAAGACGGCTGGGTGCTTGTCAGCGAAACGGGAGTGGACAGCCGCTATTGCGGTTCACGCCTGAGTGATGTCGCAGAAGGGAATCTTTATACGGTGGCCTTTCCCATGCCCGAAGAAAATAATGGCAACGGAACGGTAGCACCGGCTTTCTCCTTACCCGGCTCTACGCCCTGGCGCACTATTACCGTAGGAGAAACGTTGAAGCCTATTGTAGAAACGACTGTTCCGTGGGATGTAGTCGAACCGCTGTACGAAACGGAACATAACTATCGTATGGGACGCGGAACCTGGAGCTGGATACTCTGGCAGGATGGCAGTATCAATTATGATGACCAAGTGCGTTATATCGATCTGGCTGCTGCCATGGGATATGAATATGCACTGATAGATAATTGGTGGGATACGAATATCGGTCACGAACGTATGGAACAGCTTATCCGGTATGCGCGAAGCAAGAAGGTAGATATGTTTCTGTGGTATAGTTCGAGTGGTTACTGGAATGATATCGAGCAGGGACCTACGAATCTGATGGATAACCCCATTGCACGCAAGCGTGAAATGAAATGGCTGCAAAGTCAGGGAGTTAAAGGTATCAAGGTCGATTTTTTCGGTGGTGACAAGCAGGAGACCATGCGTCTGTATGAAGCTATCCTGAGCGATGCCGATGATCATGGACTGATGGTTATCTTCCACGGCTGTACCCTGCCGCGCGGATGGGAACGGATGTATCCCAATTATGTGGGCAGTGAAGCGGTGCTGGCTTCGGAGAATATGGTTTTCAATCAGCACTTCTGTGATGAAGAGGCTTTCAATACTTGTCTGCACCCCTTTATACGCAATTCGGTCGGCTCTATGGAATTTGGCGGCTGCTTCCTCAACAAGCGGCTGAACAAAGGAAATGACGGAGGAACCACCCGCCGGACTACGGATGTCTTCCAGCTGGCGACTGCTGTTTTGTTCCAGAATCCGGTTCAGAACTTTGCTTTGGCTCCTAATAATCTGACAGATGTCCTCCGGTTTGCATTGACTTTATGAAGAAGTACCTACGAATGGGATGAGACTCGTTTTGTTGATGGTTATCCCGCAAGTATGTAGTGCTGGCCCGTCGTCACGGTGATAACTGGTATCTGGCGGCTGTGAACGCTACCGGAGAGCCGTTGAAGTTGAAACTCGACTTACCGATGTTTGCCGGAAAGACGGTATCTTCATATAGTGATGACAAACATATGCAGCCACAGGTGCGACAACAAAATGTAAAATCTGACGGTAAGTTCCAGTTGACGGTTCAGCCGCAGGGAGGCTTTGTCTTAAAGAATAACTGATCGTCGGTAAGCTCTTAAATCGTCAGTAAGTTTTTAACAGGTATCAGACCAGACAATGAAAGGTAAAGTGTTTTTAGCCGTTTTAGGTTTTCTATATATAGGTATGGCAGGCGGGTGTTCCCAGCCTGCCCCCGACCTACGTTATCAGATTGAAGTGGACAAACCTCTGCAGACAATGGAACACTTCGGCGCTTCCGATGCCTGGAGTATGCATATCCTTGGCTTGTGGCCGCAGGAGAAACAAAACCAGATAGCCGACTGGCTTTTCAGCACAGAGAACGATGCGAATGGAAAACCGAAGGGAATCGGCTTGTCTCTTTGGCGTTTCAACGTCGGGGCGGGCAGTACGGAACAAGGGGAAGCCAGTCAGATCGGTTCTTCGTGGATGCGTACCGAATGTTTTCTGCAAGCCGACGGAACCTACGACTGGAACAAGCAACAGGGGCAACGCAACTTTCTGAAACTGGCAAAAGAACGGGGCGTCACTAAATTCCTCGCATTTCTGAATTCCCCTCCCGTATATTATACTCAGAACGGTCTGGCTACCAATACCGGTCGTGGAGGAACCGCCAATCTGAAGCCGGAATGTTACGAGAAATATGCCCGTTTCCTGGCCGATGTAGTAGAAGGAATAGAGAAGCACGACGGAATAAAGTTCAACTATATCTGTCCTTTCAACGAACCGGACGGGCATTGGAACTGGGTAGGGCCGAAGCAGGAAGGTTCTCCGGCAACCAATCGGGAAGTAGCCCGAACCGTCCGTCTGCTAAGCCGGGAGTTTGTGAACCGGAAAATGGATACGCAGATTATGGTGAACGAGTCTTCGGACTATCGCTGTATGCTCCGTACCCATCAGACGGACTGGCAGCGTGGCTATCAGATTCAGGCTTTCTTCTGCCCGCGACAGTGTGGATACGTATTTAGGTGATACGCCCAATGTGCCCCGACTGATGCTTGGTCATAGTTACTGGACAACGACTCCTCTGAGTGAACTGCGTGCCATGCGCTGCCAACTGCGTGAAGCTCTGGATAAATACAACGTCGGCTTCTGGCAGTCAGAAACCTGTATCATGGGGAATGACGAAGAGATAGGTGGCGGTCACGGCTTCGACCGTACGATGAAGACGGCACTTTACGTTGCCCGTATCATCCATCATGACATCGTGTATGCGGGAGCGAAGAGCTGGCAGTGGTGGCGTGCCATCGGCGGCGATTATAAAGACGGGTTGATTCGGGAATATACCGATGAAGATCTCAAGGATGGACGTGTGGAAGATTCCAAACTTATGTGGGCTTTGGGTAATTATAGTCGCTTCATCCGTCCGGGAGCTGTCCGCCTGTCGGTTTCTGCTTTCGATCAAGCGGGGAATTTAATCCCCGGAGGCGATACGGACCAAAAAGGACTGATGTGTTCTGCTTATCAAAATGCGGACGGCTCATACGCTGTTGTTCTCATTAACTATGCGCAGGAAGACAAAGAGTTTTCAATCAATAAGATAAATGGCAAGAAAACTCGATGGCAGGTGTATCGCACTTCGGATGTAGAAGGAGAAGATCTGCTACCCGTTGAGAAAGTGAAGAGTGGAAAAACAGTTCGGATTCCGGCACGTTCGATTATAACGCTTCAGAGTAACTAATAAAAGAGGCTTTGTTTTCTTTTTCTTCTGAAGGAATGGTGCATTTATGTGCCTTTTATTTAGTAGGAAATTCAGTTGACGCAATTTTTGCGACAACTGAATTTCTCTTTATATAGTATTCCTTTTAATAATAGCTTAGATATTAGGCAAAAGGAAGTTGATGAGCATATTATCATAACTTGAATTCGACAGAAACTCAAGATGCTCCCATAGGATTCAGAAAACACAATATTGCCATCATCAGCTTCAATCTGCTCAAATTAGTATTTCTAACCTCATATTCATATTTACTTATATCGTTTCGAATATTACTTTATTGATATATGATTTCTCCAGCGCCACCATAAAATGCCTGAGGGGCAGTATAAATGATTCCTGTACTTAAATCTTCGATCTCTCCCCACAAGACGTGAACTTGCCTCCATGTGTAGGATATGCCGCTAAGGTCAAAAGCAATACTGCCACTGCCTTTACTCTTCGTTCCCAACTCATCATTGACGAATTTGTCATTATTACAATAGCCTGACGTATGGATTCTATACTGCGCATACATCCGATAAGTGCCTTGTTTTTTTATGTCATAGCGTAAAGAGAAATGTTGAGGGGATGTCTCTTTCAATTCTAATGAAATTTCCCCACCTAGTGTTTCCACGGACTGCTCTTGATAATAAATTACTTTGTTACCCTCCTTGTGATAAGGTCGAATAAAATAACGTGTCGCTGGCTTGAGAATGCCGATGTAGCCTATTAAGCCTCCCAATACACTAGCATAATTATTCATATACCCAGACTTTTCTTCATTCACAAACACCGCATTCTCTAACGTAGGATGTGGTGATGTCCCCATACAGAAACCCACTGTCTGTGGAAGTCCTTGTGTAGAGTTCTTGACTACTGACACAGTAATTGTGAAATTTGGATAAGGAATAGACGTTTGGATGGAGGCAAACACACTTGAAATTTTCACACCTAGAAGACTGGAGGCGCTTTTATCACCTCCATCTTCATCAAAATCGGAGAGATCGCCCATATCAAAAGTGAATTTACCGTTCACCCGGTTTTCTCTTTCTATTCCATTGGAATAATACTCGTCGATACCATCAAAGGTCCCTCCATGAGCAGAACTGAAGTTTAGGGTGAGCTCTTCATAATGCTCAACACTCATTTCTCCTATGTTGATTGTATATTCTATTATCAGAAAACCCTCGTTGGTTCCTGTTTTACTGTATTCACAATAAAAATCTGAAAGTTTCCAAGAAGCATCATTGGCTACCATCAGAACTTCGTTTTGCGACTTCTGAAGAATCTTGATGTACCAATTGTTCATTGTTTCTCCCATACTAAGGCACAAGCCTTTATTCCTGATTGAGGTAGGTGCAAAGTCTTTCATCCAATCTTCACTACCTTCATCATTTCCACCATCACTTTTACTGCAAGCCGTCAGCAGGCAAAGCAGCAACAAAACATTTGTCAAATATTTCTTCATGCCTTTATGAATATTTAGTTAAGAATAAAGTTGCCTTGGATTCGGCTATCGTCTCCGTAACCATTGGTCTGCACGCCAGTGTAGGTGCCACTGACTTCTGTAATAAAGTGCAAATTAACATTGAAGACAAATTTAGCATACGTGGTGGTGCCATAATAGGGAATATAGGTTTCTTTTGTGGCTTGCAGATAATAGTCTGCCTCGTCATCACCCGTTTTGGTGTAGGTATACGAAGGGGCATACTTCGAATAATTTACAGTCACATTGTTGATAAGGACTCCTGATTCATTGAGATGATCGGTGGAGAGATAGACAGACCCACTGCTTTTTTTAAGAACCAAAGTCTTTCCAGAGATGTTTCGCGGAGCATAACCACTACTCCCACTATCCGAATCATCGCTACACGAGCCTAAGGTAACGAATATAATGCTGACCAACGTCAGCAAAGCCATTTGTGAATGTTTGTTCATAGCGTAAAGTCATCCTCATCTAGCTCCTGACGAGGAATTAATGAAACAAAAGACGTGGAGCCAAACTGTTGCTCGCTTCACGTTCTAAAGGCCTTCGCATTGCCCGGTAAGTCGAAACGAACAACGCTGAAAGCCCCACGTAAATGCATATATAAACTACAATCCATCAGTCCCAGTTCATGAACTAGTAATAATGGAAACTGTACAATATACACCACTTAGGACATCCACGTTGCTTTGTTTTTGACTTACCGTTGAAGTTGCGAAGTTCTTAGAACGTCAAATCAAAGCGTCAGTAAACGCCTTTAATATAAAATGTATCACCCATCCTTCATCCATGAGGTTTCCAGCATGAGAGATACTTTACAAAGGTATGAATTGTATGGAATATAAACAAGCGAATCAAAGAAATAGTTAGGGATATTCAGTAAATGTTCCTTTTGCTCATTGCAAATTAGGTGTAACCATCTGCCAAACAATAAATTTCAGTAACTTTGCTATCGGTGAATATAGTGGTAAAAGAGTTGTAAATGTTATAATTGGGCACTATTAATTTACTACTTTATCGTTATTGACCAATAAATCAGGAAGGTAAAATTCATCGAACTCAATACCCCATAAGTGCAAAATATGCACTTATGGGGTATTGTTAATGATTATCTTTTTGTTTTTTGAGAGCCATTCAGCTTCTTTTCTTCTCCTTTTAAACGCCTCTCTACTTTTTTGACATCTTCGTTCGCGGGAAATTGTTCTGGCAATATTCCTCTACTGACGAGCATATCTCTAACGGCGATGTTATTATCAACGTGTTCATGTTCAATTGCAGTTTGTCCATATAAGTCTTTTTGTTGAACATTAACAGAAGTCATTTCTGCGGCAAAATCTTTTGCTTTTATGCTGATAGTCGGAAGAAAATCAGCTAATGGGCGGCTATCCGGTATGCCGAGTTTCCGTTTTAACATTTTGGTATCTATGTGAAACAATGCCTTATCTCCTTTGGATCGTATCATGGCAAAGCCTTGGCTATCTACTCCTCTTTCGTACAAAACACCGGAGAGAAGTTTTTCTGTTTCAGCAAGTTTGGTACGTGCTTTAATACGTTCATTTTCTAATAAGCGTTGCTCTACCAACTCTGCCCGACGTGTTTGTATGGCAAAGTAATTTTGTGCAAAGGCAATTTCCTGTTTTCGGGAGTCTCCATTTTGTGCTACCAGATAGCAGGCGTAGCGAGTGAGAAAAATATCATCTATCTCTCTTTCGGCGCTTTTGGCTAACATGATCATTTTGCTGACGTCAGCAAAATGATAAGTAATATCCTCTCCCGCATTTTCACATGCAAACTTTGCCTTCTCTATGATAGATAGGAAATTGCGCCATTGAGAATATCCCAATAACGGATAAAGTTCTCGTGCACTCCAACATTCCACTCCATTATACTCGCAAACAATACTTTCAAACCGTTTAAACAGTTCTTTTATTTCTTCTGATTTCATTTCTGTATTATTTTAGTTTCATTCGTTTTCTACTTCCGGCTTACCATAATACCCCGGCATCGGAATATAAACCGGACTCTGACGAGTATTGATATTCTGCAACTTCTTTTCTTCTTTCAGTCGTTTGATATGTCGGGCGGCAGTGGTAAGCGTAAGTTTGCAAAGTCCTTGAAAGTCCGAGCGGGTCAGTATTTGGTTATTACTGAAATACGCGGTCAGCAGTCTGTCTATCTCTTCGTTGGAGCGTGGTACTGAGTGTAACTTCAGTTTACTGCGTTCCACCTTGACGACGCTTACCGAACTTCTCAGTTTTTTATCCGCCTTGAAGCCGATGTTTGCTTTGAGTTTCATTTGGTTTGCTTTCAGCTTGGGCGAGGTGATCGGTTCCAGACTGTTCAGCTTTACTTGAAAGTAGCCGATGCCGTCGAGGTGAACACGTTCCCCTTCCCGGAGGCGTGATCCCATAAAGTGGCTCAGCGACTCGAGGACGGCTTTTACATCCCCTTCGGTCAGCGAAGTCGCTTGTTGTATTTCTTTGGCGAGATAGTCGGTGTCGATATGCTGAAAGTTGACTACCCGTGCGTGGTAGAGTTCTTTGTCTTCTTCGTCCTTGGGGTTGGGAGACTTGTAGAGTTCAAATTGTATTGCCATGATACTGTTTATTGTATTTTATTTCTTTTTCTTCTTCTTTGTTTCGGCTGTCAGTTTCTTGATACTGTCAAAATATGCTTCTTCTACAGGCGACAGGGTTTTGACATGATATTTTTGGTATTCGCCCAGCGCTTTTTGTTTGGCTTGTTCGTGAGAGATCGTGCCTGTGTTCTGCAAAACTTGCTCTCCGGTGGTCGATAAGATGAGGTCCAGGTGATGTATATAGTCCGACATATACATGGGCGAACGTTTGATAGCTTGTATTTCTGCGAAGTCGAAGTATCCGGAAACCAGGTTGTTCAATATCTTCAGTTCCTTTTCATTGAGATAGTTTTTAGCTATCAGCACATCTTCTTTCCGGGGTTGTTCGCCGGGAAATGTGGCCAGTCCCATAAATGGCTTTTCTGCATCCGCTCGTTCGAAGATCACTTCTGCTGCTGTGTGGCCGTGGGCGGCATAGTGTAACTTATTCTGCACGATTTTGAAAAACCGGATGGATTCGTCTGCCTTTGGGTCATAGTCTACACTGGTGGCATACAAGTCGAGAACCTGCCGGTAGAGTACTTTTTCAGATGAACGGATATCGCGTATACGGTTGAGTAGTTCGTACCAGTAACCGCCGCCGCCTATTTCTTTCAGACGTTGGTCGTCCATGGCGAAACCTTTGATCAGATATTCTTTCAGACGTTCGGTAGCCCAGCGGCGGAAGTGGGTGGCAACTCGTGATTTTACTCTATATCCCAATGATATGATCATATCAAGATTATAGAAAGGTATACTTCTTTCTACCTTTCTTGTGCCTTCTATTCGAACCTGTCGGAATATCTGACAGGTTGAATTTTCCTCTAATTCACCTTCTTCAAAGATGTGCTTTATATGTTCAACTATGTTAGTACGGGAAGTTTGGAATAGTTTACTCATTTGTTGTTGTGACAGCCAAACGTTCTCATTCTCCAAACGGACTTCAAGTTGTGTCCTTCCGTCTTCTGTCCGGTATATGATGATTTCACCGTTGTTTTTCTCTATTTCGTCCATTGCTTTACATCGTTATAACATATTCGTCGTTTCTTGTTTGTTATAAAGATATAGCTACCTTTGATCTGCAAAACTAATCATTAGTTTCCGGACTTGGACAGAACTCGGGTTATATAGTGATTGTCTGCTTGCTGTCAAGCGTTCATACATAAGTTATCCTGCCTTTATCTTTGGTTTATGATGCCTGCATTGTTGGATGAAGGTGCTTGCATCATTAGTTGTTCACGGCCGTGGTAAGCGTTGCTCACGTCCGTGAAGAGCGTTGATCACGGCCGTGGTAAGAGCTGCTCACGGTCGTGAACAACTAGCTATATCAGTAGCAAAGATAAACTATAATAGGGAGATAAACAAAGTATTCCTGCTTCTTTTGGGTATTCGTGCAGCTTGTTCTTTGTGCAGAGGCAATAAGAAAGGGAAATCATTCTTGTATCTCGTGCGATGAAGGAACATAGTCTGTTGGTTGTAGACGGTTTTGTTCATCTCCCTTCTATTTACTCATTTTACTTCCTTAATGGTATTCTTATTAGGAAAATATGCCTATATTTGTGGCGTATCTTCTAAACAAAGATATGTTTTATTGATTTGGAGATAACGTTTTTATTATCTGCTTTGAGAAATCTGGTAAATTTTGCGTCTGCAGATAATAGGCGGTCAGTCTCCACGTTCATTTCGTATATAAATTTGTTATATACTTCTAATGGGCGTGGAGCTATTGCTTATTATTCAGACGCGGGCTTACCAGAGCCTCTCATGGGGTAATATAGTAATAGTTTCCGCGCCTTCTTCATGAAGGTATGCGAATACACAAACAAATAAAAAATAGTAGTGATGAATGATTCTACTTGTCCCCGTCCCTGCCTGATGAAGCTTGATTTACAAAGCTCCACCAATAAACTTGCCTTTTTGAAAGACAACTGGCCCAGCTTTGGACAGATTGAAAGTATCGACCGATTATCGGAAACAGAATTACGATGTACCCTTTGCCTGCTGGATGTGGTGCTGGCTGCTTTGGCTAAAGATGAATGCTTCTGTCCGAATCGGGAAATCATTCGTTTGGTATTGACACGTACCTATGTGCAGAATAGGTGTGAGCTATGCGAGACAGAAGAAATACGTTCGAAGTTGATGAAGGGCTTTTGTACATGGGAAAAGAAGAACGGATTGAGCAGGAAGAACGAAATCCGGAGAAGAGGGATTTCTTTCTTTTATGGTGCCATACTGCGCATGCTATCGAAAGTAAACGGGAAACAAGAATAGACGGGATTTGCCCGAAGATAAAAGGTGCTTGAAGTGAAAGATTCTTGAGGTGAAAGATGAAAGATCGGGTGATAGATTGAAAGATCATCTTTCATCATCGGAAGCCCCGATGAATAAGGAGTTTGGCGACCAATGGTGAAAGATGACAGATGAAAGTTTGTTTTTTCGTCAGGAGGTGATTGCGTTTATTCTACTACTATCTGCTTATCCTTATACTGGAAGTGTGCAATGCCTAAATCATTCAGTACATTCAGTAGAGTCTTTATCGGAACATTCCGGCTGAAGCGGAAATGGACTCGTTTGTGTAAAAGGTCTGCAGAATGGCAGATGACGCTGATATTATACCAGGTTCCTATATTTTGCAGTACGGTTATCATTTCGGTGTTGTCATAATAAAACTCGTCTTTGGTCCATCCTTCTTTTTCAGTCTGCGTGGCTTTCGTCAGACGGATGTCATAGTGGTAATGTGGCGCATTGTCCGGGTACTATTTCTTTCTCAAGGGGAGAGGCTGCTTTGCCGACCTTTACTCGTCCTTGATACAGGGTGACGGCGGGGGCATTGCCGGGATAGGCATTTACGTCGAATACGGTGCCCAGCACTTGTGTCTGCATTTTATCGGCGGAGACGATGAAGGGGCGGTGGGCGTCTTTGGTCACTTCGAAGCGTGCTTCTCCGGTGAGGTTTACGGTGCGGTTTCCCTGAGAGGAAAACTCTTTGGGGTATTCCAGACGGCTGTTTGCACTTAAAAGGACGTGACTTCCGTCCTCCAATGTGAGGCGGGTGGTCGTGGCGGGCGGGGTAGATACGATGATTCTGCCGTTCTCTTCGATAGTGGTAATTTGTTCCGGTGCATGGAGGGCGGTGAAGATTTCGATGTTCTGCTGGATGCCGTCCTTGCCTGTGATGTGCCAAGGGGACCAAAGTAACAATAACAGGGCAATGGCTGCTGCCACACCACCGGATAAACAGATGCGGAGATAAAGTTTGCGCTTCTGCTGTGCCTGCCGTTGCAGGAATGTGCTCCATTCTTCCCGGACTTCGTCCGGCAGAGGCAGATCACCCAACGCTTCACCAAAGGCATTTTGCAGACGGCGTATTTCTGCGTTTTCAGAGAATGGGGTTTGGTTGTCCGTTGCCAGTCCACAACTGTTGCTGTCTGCCGGTTCGCAACTGTTGCTGTCTGTCGGTTCAGAACTATCGCTGTCTGCCAGCCTGCAACTGTCGTTGTCTGCTGTCAGTCCGTAGCCGGAACCTTCTTCTTTGCTGGTACGTTTTTCTTTTTCTTCCATAGCGTGTCCTCCTTCTTTATTCTTTCATGGCTTCGCGTAGTGTACGCAATGCTTTGGATATATGTTTTTTTACCGTGTCGGGACTGATGCCGAGTTGTTGGGCGACTTCCCGATAGGTGAGATGTTCGTAATAGCATAGCCGCAGGATGGTGCAAGTCGGTTCCGGCAGGCTTCGGGCTATCGTTTCCGCTTTCTGCAACAGTGCTTCGTGTTCCCGATAGTTACTTTTTACATCGGCCAGCGTCGCTTCGTAGAGTGCTTTCGCATTGTCCCGTTCCACTTGCAGATGCTTCATCCGGTTGAGGCAGGTGTTGCGGACTGCTGTATAAATCCAGCCTCCGCGGTCGGCCTCGTCCAATTGGTCGAAGTGTTTCCAGGCCTGTTCCATCACTTCGCTTACGATGTCCCGTGCTTCCTCTCCGTCGCCCATCAGTTGTGAGGCGTAACGGACCATTCGCGGGTACATTTCCGTAAACATTTGCCCGAAGGCCTCTCGTTTTGTCTGGTTTTTATGGAACAGGAACATTCTTTATCTGGATTCTGAAGCTGCAAAAATAGTACTTTTCCCCGAGTTCGACTAAAAAATCAGTAGTAACTTTAATGTGTTCACCTACCACCTCCCCCTACGGGTACTCCTCCTTCCCGAAGGAGGAGATTGGGAATACTATTGACTTTTTAGTCAGCCTCTCTTGTGATGGAACCGACTTGTTGGTCATCTTTGTGAAACCGGGAATTACAAACGTGACTTTTCGCTTGCTCCGGCTCCGGTTCCTTTATATTTGCTCTTCGTGGCGTTGAACTGATAGCTCAGCCGGATGCCGAAACGCTGCTGATCGGTATAATCACGGTTGGAACTGAAGGTACGGTCGCCATAGATGGTGAAGTATCTGTAGCCGGTGTGAAAGATGTCTTTCGCGGTTACCGATACTTTCAGCGCCTGGTCTTTCAGGAATGATTTGGTCAGTTGGGCATCTACTCTTCCTTCGGTTTTCCAGATGGCGTAACTTTGTTTGGCGCCGGGCGCCAGTTCTCCTTTGATGTTGAAGAACCAACCTTTAGGGAAACTGAAGTTGTTATCAAAAATGAAATAGAATCGCGGTTCATTCCAGTTTTGGGTAATGCCTATGGAGGTTGCGTGAGAGTTGAACCAGTCAATACCGGTGGTGAACTGAGGCTGCCATATGCCGATCTTTGGCGAAAGGACGATGCTGCCTCCGTATCGGTTGGAATGCGGAATGCTTGCTCTGCCGAACAGCAATACACCGGGATGGTTGATGTCGTCATACGGTCGGGTGTAGCTGGTGTACATATTCCAGCAATGGTCGTAGTTGAGGCTGAAGTTGATCCATTTCCATCCGGCATCAAAGAAAGTCGCACGATGTATCTGAGGAACGAGAAACGGGTCTCCGCTCTGGTAGGAGTACTTGTTCTGATAGGTGACGGCGCTGGTGAGCATGTCATAACTGGGACTGTATTTCAGCGTCCGGTGAGAAAGGGCGAAGAACCAGTTGCCGGAGGTGTATCTGATGCTGACTACCGGTATCCAGTCGCGATAGGTGGGGCTTTGGTCGTCTTGGTGAATCCCTTTCTCGTAGTAATCTGTTTGTTGAAATTCATAGCGCAGTCCGGCAAGGATGTTGAACTTTCCCAATGGCAGGCTGTAGTCGATGAAGCCGGAGAGCATCGTTTGTTTGATGCGGTCGTCGGCATCGGCGGAGAAGCCGCTTTGGAGAAATACGTCGTGGCGGTTGGTGAATGTCTCTTCTGTGCCGAAACTGAGTTTGCCTTTCCAGAGTGGGGCGGTGAGCAGGAGTTTGGCGGCATAGAGGTGGTTGCGTACGCGGTTGCTCGAAGTGGCGTCTTCGATTCCGTTGTTTTCGGCATATTGACGGATGCGGTCCCGGCCGTACAGGTAGTCGGTGTTGAAGTCGATGTTCCATTTGCCGAACGTGCCGTTGTAGTATCCGTTGGCTGCCTGCCACCAGCCGGTATGGGCATCTGTTTGGCGGAGAGCGTGCAGGTGGTCTACTTCTTTGCCGTCTTGCAGGATAAGGGTGGTCCCTTCATTGGTAGTATGTGCATTGCCTATGTTCGTGCCGGGCATATAGCGCATACCGAATGACTGGTCTTCGTCGATTTCGTAATTGAATCCCAGTTCGCCGTTGAAGGTGCGGTAGGTTTGTTTGCTTTTGTTTTCTGTCGATTGGTTCCAGTCGGACGAAGCATATATGTCCTGGCTGGAGATGTTGGTTGTGTGATTGTTGATTTCCGCAAAGTCTCCTTTTACGAAGATGTCCAGTCCGCCGGTGCGGTAGTTCAGGGATATGCCTTCGTTGCCGATCGGTTCGTGTCCTTGCGAGTAGTCGGTGTAGAAACTGCCGCTCATTCCCTGTCCGCGTTTGCGGATGGTGTGCAGACGGATGACGGCGCCTACCGAAGAGCCATATTGTACGCCCGGTGTAGTGATGATTTCAGCCGATAGTATTTCGTTTGCTTGCAGACGGTCCAGTTCGGTTTTGTCTCTGACTTTGCGGCCGTTGATATAGATTTCGGGGGTTCCTCTGCCCAGTACGGTAAATTCTCCGTCTGAGCCGGTGACAAAAGGGAGGTGGGAGATCATTTCTTTGGCCGATCCCATCAGTGAAAGGGGTGTTCCGGCTATGTTGGCTGTCAGTGTTCCGTCTTTCCGTTCTATCAGCGGGCGGGAGGCGGTGACGACGACTTCTTTCAGTAACTCTGTGTCGGGTTGCAGGCGGATGGTGTTTTGTTGCCGGCAGGGGATGATTTGCGGGCGATATCCTATGTAGGTCGCTTTCAGCAGACAGTCTTCTCCCGCTATCGGGGGAAGATGGAAGGAACCGTCTTCTTCGGTCACGCTTCCGGCAAGGAAACTGGAATCGGCGGCAAGGGCGAGGATGTTGACAAAAGGCAGGGGCGTTCCTTTTTCGTCATATACTTTGCCTTCTACGGCGATGGCTTTGTCCGATTTCTTCCGCTGTACGACGAAATACTCTTCCCGTTCGATGCAAAGGAAGGGTTTGCCGGTCAGTACAAGGTCGATGGCTTCGCGTTCCGTCTTTTCGCGGATGCTGACGGTCACCCGATAACTTTCTGTTCCGTTGTAGGTGAAGAGGATGTTTTTTCCTCCTGCCTTTTCCAACTGCTTCAGTGCTTCGGGCAGGCTTTCGTTCTTTAGCTCTAGTGAGAATTTCTTGATGGCGGTCTGCGCCTGCAAAGGAGAGAGGGCAAAAAATAAACCGTATCCCATCAGTAACCAGCTGATTGCTGTCCAAGTAAAACCAAACTGTCGTATCATACTTCTGTTTTAATGATTTTACTTATACTACAACCAAGGTGTCTGATCGGGTACGGTTGATCCGTTTTATTTTTCGATGTTTATTTCAATTTCTTCTGATACTCGCCCGAACGGAGGATTTCCAATGCTTTCTGCACGCTTTCGTTCGTCGTATTCATGACGCGGAAATACTCGTTCATATCCCAGAGGTCGCGGGCTATCAGTGCTTTGAGCTGTGTCTTGATCAGCGGAAGTGCCTTCTGATACTGCTCTTCGTTAAACTTCACCCCTTCTTTCTCGCCCATTTCGCGGAGGGTGGCGAGCATATCGTCGTCGATAACAAACTTTTCGTTGAAGCTTTCGAACTTCTTATATTTATCGGCCAGTTCCTTGCGGTGGTCTTCGATGAATTTCATCGTGAATTTGATGATGACTCCTTTGCCGACCAGCTTCCGGTGATAGTCCGTGTAGAGTGTCGTATCAATCGGAACGAAGTAGTCCGGCATGATGCCGCCTCCGCCGTAGACGGTACGTTTCAGCTTCTTGGTCTGCACTTTCAGAGAGTCGGGGAAGTGGATGCTGTCGGCATTCATCAGTTCTCCGTGGTTGAAGCGGTCTATCAGGTCTTTATTGTAATCGGTCGAGCTGTCATAAGGCTTTTGGATGCAACGACCGGCAGGTGTATAGTACCGTGCAATGGTCAGTCGGATCATGGAGCCGTCCGGCAGGTCGATAGGACGTTGCACCAGTCCTTTGCCGAAAGAACGGCGGCCTACGATGATGCCTCTGTCCCAGTCCTGCACTGCGCCGCTCACGATTTCGCTGGCGGAAGCGGTGTATTCGTCTACCAGTACGATGAGGCGGCCGTCACGGAATTCCCCGTTTCCTTTGGCGAAGAACTCGCTGCGCTGTGCAGTCCGGCCTTCGGTGTAAACAATCAGTTCCTTCTGTCCGAGGAATTCGTTGGCAAGGTCGATGGCGGCGTTCAGATATCCTCCGCCGTTGCCTTGCAGGTCGAGGATGAGGTCTTTCATGCCTTGCTGTTGCAGGCTTTTCATTGCCTTCTTGAATTCTTCGGCGGTGGTTGCGCCAAAGCGGTTGACGCGGATGTATCCGATCTTTGGCTGAATCATGTAGGAAGCGTCGAGACTCAGGATAGGTATCTTATCTCTTTTCACGGTGAACACGAGCGGGTCTTGTACTCCACGGCGGACGATGGTCAGGTTGACTTTCGAACCTTTCGGGCCACGCAGACGCTTCATGATATCTTCCGTGCTCATTTTTACTCCTGCGATGGCGGAGTCGTTGACGGCAATGATGCGGTCGCCGGCAAGGATGCCCACTTTCTCGGAAGGTCCGTTGCTGACGGGTTGTACGACGAGCAGGGTGTCCTCGATCATCTGGAACTGTACGCCGATACCTTCGAAGTTGCCTTGAAGCGGTTCGTTCATCTTCTTCACTTCTTCGGCATCCGAGTAAGTGGAGTGCGGGTCGAGCTGTGCCAGCATCTTGATGATAGCTTCTTCTACCAGTTTGTCTTCATCTACTTTGTCTACGTAGAAGTTGGAAATCGCGAATTCCGCCATTTGGAGTTTGCGCATGGCGGCAGAGCCGAAACTTTGGGCCTGTGCAGCAGACGTTGCCAACAGACAAACCAGGAGGGCGTATACTTTAATCTTCTTCATCATCATTAATTATTATTTCAAGTTTCGCAAGTTACCTTTGCGTTATCCAAACTATCTTCATTCCCCTGAGGCTGACTTTAAAGTCAGCCTCAATAGAGATACTACCGACTTTCAATTTATCTCCATTCCTTCGGGGATAAACTGGCTGATATCTTTGTTGTAAGTCAGCAGCTCGCGTACAATCGTTGAGCTGACGCAGGTCAGTTCCGGTTCTGTGAAGAGCAGGATGGTTTCGATGCCCGCCAGTTTGCGGTTGATGTCCGCGATTGTTTCTTCGTACTCGAAATCCTTGACCGTGCGGATGCCGCGAACGATGAATTGTGCTTCTACCTGTTGGGCAAAGTCTATCGTCAGACAGTCGTAAGACATCACTTTGATGCGGGGATTGTCCTTGTAGAGATTCCGGATCATTTCTTCTCTTTTCTCGATGGGGAAATAGGTATTCTTGTTTTCGTTGATACCGATCCCGATGATTATCTCGTCCATAAAGGTGAGTGCACGTTCCACTACCGAATAATGACCGATGGTGAAGGGGTCGAATGTACCCGGAAATATTGCTTTTCTCATGATGCCAAGTCTTCTTCTATAACCAGATTGTCTATAATAAAGTTCTGTCGTTCCATTGTATTCTTGCCCATGTAGAACTCCAGCAGTTCTTTTACGGCATCTGTCTTACGCAATGTCACTTGTTCCAGGCGCATATCCTTGCCGATAAAGTGCTTGAATTCGTCCGGTGATATTTCTCCGAGTCCCTTGAATCGGGTGATTTCCGGGTTGGGGCTTAGTTCGTTGATGGCGTTCACCCGTTCGTCCTCGCTGTAGCAGTACACCGTTTTCTTCTTGTTGCGCACGCGGAATAACGGCGTTTGCAGAATATATACGTGACCTTTCTTGATGAGGTCGGGGAAGAATTGCAGGAAGAACGTGATGAGCAGCAGGCGGATGTGCATACCGTCCACATCGGCATCGGTGGCAACGATCACTTTGTTGTAACGGAGTCCTTCTATGCCGTCTTCTATATTTAACGCAGCTTGCAGCAGGTTGAACTCTTCGTTTTCGTAGACTACCTTTTTCGTCAGTCCGAACGAGTTCAGCGGTTTACCGCGAAGGCTGAATACTGCCTGAGTGTTTACGTCACGGCTTTTGGTGATGGAACCGCTCGCCGAGTCTCCCTCGGTGATGAAGATGCAGGAGTCTTCTTCCATTCCTTTCCCTTTCGGGTCGTTGAGGTGGATGCGGCAGTCGCGCAACTTGCGGTTGTGCAGGTTGGCCTTCTTGGCACGTTCGCGTGCCAGCTTCGTGACGCCTGCGATGGCTTTCCGTTCCTTTTCCGATTCCTGTATCTTTTGCTGCATTACTTCCGCTACGTCCGCGTTTTTGTGCAGGAAGTTGTCTACTTCCAACTTGATGAAGTCGCCTACGTATTTGTTGACTGTCACGCCGCCGGGAGTCATGTTGGTAGATCCCAGTTTCGTTTTGGTCTGGCTTTCGAAGATCGGCTCTTCCACATTGACGGCGATGGCGGCAACCAGTCCGTTACGGATGTCGGTATAGTCCATGTTCTTGTTGAAGAACTCTTTGATGGTACGGGCGATATGTTCTTTGAAAGCACTCTGATGGGTACCCCCCTGTGTGGTGTGCTGACCGTTGACGAAGGAGTAATATTCTTCTCCGTACTGTCCGGTGTGAGTGAAGGCGATTTCGATGTCTTCTCCTTTCAGGTGGACGATGGGATAGAGGCCGGTTGCCGTCATGTTGTCGTTCAGCAGGTCTACCAGACCGTTGCGCGACAGGATGCGGTGACCGTTGTAAATGATGGCGAGTCCCGTGTTGAGGTACGTATAGTTACGCAACATGGTCTCGATAAATTCGGGCTTGAAGCAGTAGTTGACGAACAGCGTATTGTCCGGTTCGAAGAAGATAAAGGTTCCGTTGTCCTCTTCGGTGTCCTGCGTCACGTCGGTCTGCAGGTTTCCTTTGGAGAATGTGGCGATACGCACTTTACCGTCACGGTAGCTGCGTACTTCAAAACGAGAGCTCAATGCGTTGACGGCTTTCACACCGACACCGTTCAGTCCGACGCTTTTCTTAAATGCCTTGCTGTCGTATTTACCACCCGTGTTCAGTACGCTTACGGCTTCTACCAGTTTTCCTTGGGGGATGCCTCGTCCGTAGTCGCGTACGCTGACGCGGAGGTTCTCTTCAACGGTAATTTCGATTTTCTTACCGGCTTGCATCTTGAACTCGTCGATACTGTTGTCAATGACTTCTTTGAGGAGGACATAGATTCCGTCTTCGGCGTGCGCGCCATCGCCCAGCCTACCGATGTACATACCGGGGCGTGTGCGCACATGTTCCATGTCGCTCAGGTGGCGGATGTTGTCGTCAGTGTACTCTACTGCATTGTTGTTGTCTACAGATATCAATTCGTTCTCTTCCATAGCTGTTATTTAATCTCTTTGGTGAACGCACGGCGGCGCTTATGTTGCTTAGTCTCAAAGTAATCCCATTGTGCCTGAACTTTTCCGTTCAGTTCCAGTTCGGGGTTGCTTTCCGCAAAGATAAAACCTAATTTTTGATAAACCGGAATTAAATCGGAAAATAACAAAGCGTTAACACCTTTATTCTGGTACTCCGGTTTGACTGCTACAAGCAGCAGGTCAAGCATTTTGGCACGGCGTTTCATGAACAGTGCTTTCAGCAGATAGAACCATCCTAGAGGGAGCAGACGGCCGTGTGACTTTTGCAGGGCCTCGGCAAGAGACGGCATGGAGATGCCTACGCATACCAGCTTGTCGTCGGCGTCGGTAATGAGGGTAACCATCCGTAAGTCGAGAATCGGGAGATACATCTTTACGTACTGGTTGATTTGCCGTTGCGTCAGCGGGGAGTAGCCGTAGAGCGGGCTGTATGCTTCGTTCATCAGTTCGAAGATTTCCTGTCCGTAGTCTTTGGCTATTTTTCTTCCGGAGGTGTATTTCTTTATCTTCAGGTTGTATTTTCGTTGAATCAGTTCGGAGATACGCTTGTGCTTGTCGGGGATGGCATCGGGGATGTAGATTTTGTATTCCACCCAGTCGGCGTCTTTCTCGAAACCGAGTCTCTCCATGTGTACGGGGTAATACGGGTGGTTGTAGATAGTAGCCATTGTGCTGAGCTGGTCGAATCCTTCGATCAGCATTCCTTCCGCATCGAAATCGGTGAATCCCAGAGGACCTGTGATGTGAGTCATGCCGCGCTCTTTTCCCCAGTCTTCGACGGTCTTGATGAGTGCGGATGATACTTCGGGGTCATCAATGAAATCTATCCATCCGAAACGGACGTTCTTGCATTCCCACTTTTCGTTGGCGCGGTTATTGATGATAGCGGCCACACGACCTACGATTTTGTCGTCCCGGTATGCCAGGAAGTAATCTGCTTCACAGAACTCGAATGCCGCATTCTTCTTTTTGTTGAATGTGTTGAGCATGTCATCGTAAAGGTCGGGCACGGAATATGGATTGCCCTTATACATCCTGTAATTAAAGCGAATAAACTTCTTAAGTTCTCTCTTTGTAGAGACTTTCTTGATTGTAATAGCCATATCTCGTATTTATGATTGAGGGGCAAAGATACGTGATAATCTTTAAATTACAACGCTGCGGGTGGAGAAAACTGCGTGAGGCGGGATGTACTTTATTCTTCTGCCGCTTTTGACGACAGGCAATAAACATTACCCGCAAAGTCGCAAACAATCATCCTGTTTCCCGATACTGCTACTGTGGAGAAAACTGGTGCTCCGAAGTACAACTTGTCTTTGATAATCCCTGTTGACTGGTCGATAGCGTATAAATACCCGTCGGAAGCTCCGATATAGACTATTCCTTGTGAAGATACAGGGCTTGTTTCTACTGCTGCCTGTGGCGTAGAAGAATAAGGAGCAGTGTATACAAGAGAAGGTAAAGTCTCGGCTCTCCATTTGATGAAAAGAGTCGGTTTGTCGAGAGCGAAGATTCCACGGTCTGCGCTGCCGAAGATAATCTCATGTTCGGTGACAAGCGGGGTAGATGTCACGTCCAGGTTGGCGGACAGTTCCTTTTGCTGGAGTACTTTACCGGTTTGAGGTTCTATCAGGAAAAAGCTTTTGGAGGAGATGATCCATAATTTTCCGTCTTTGTAGACCGGAGAGGCACCTCGGTTGCCGAGTCCGTTGTCCGAGAGTTTCCAGAGTTGTTTGCCAGTGCGGATGTCGTTGCCATACAGTCCTCCCCATTGGGTGCCACTGATTAGTACGTCTCCGGCGATGGTTAACGTGGTGGTCGAGCCTTCCCGTTGTTTCCAGTCCGTGTTGGTCCATATCACTTTTCCTGTTTTCAGGTCGTAGGCTGAAAGTCCGGCGCCGATTCCGGCATAAACGATTCCTTTGTCAACTGTCAGTCCTTCGTTCAGATAGGGATAGTTCTTTAAGTTGATGTATTGTTGCCACAGTGGTTTTCCGGATGCTGCGTCGAGGGCGTACAGATTGCAGGAGGCATCCTGGGCTACAACGATTTCATTTTCGCAGGCAATCGTATTCTTTACCGAGTTTTCCGTGCGGAACTTCCATAGCTGTTTGCCGGAATGGAAGTCGAATGCACAAATATAGGTGTTGAGCGACGTGTTATCATCGGTAGTGGCAATGAATACTTTTTGTCCGACGATGAGGGGAGGCCATGAAGATGTTACTTCCTGTGTTCGCTGTCCATTGTAGTTGCAGGGGAGTTTGATTTGGGAGTCATTTATTCCGCCGGAATGACTTGCATTTTGAAGTAGGGTGTTCCAGTCTTTTCCCGTGATAGTGACCGGTTTAAAATCTTTCTGATAAAGGAACTGGCTGGTGGCAGTCGCTTCCTTTCCGTCGTTGAAGGATGAAGTCACTGTCAGGTTCAGTTTCTTTCCGTTTTCGTTAGCAGGTATTTGAATATTTCCGCTCCAGTTCCAGTCGGTGAGGGGCGACAGGTTACCTTTGGCTATTTCCCGGTTGTCTTCCGGATTGCTCAGCAGATAAGAAACAGACGATGTTTTTGCCTGTGAGTTATAGGTGTTGACCGAGACCGGAAGCTGATAGCCGGTTTCCGGATGTATGGGGGCTGCTTGATTCTTCATCGGAGAAACAATAGCGATTTGCGGTTCGATGAAAGTATAACGCAGTTGCGTTGTGAGGTGATCGTTGGCATCTATCTTTATGTCTCTGAATGAAGAAGGGGAGTGATCGATGCCTCCTTTGTCCAGTGTGCCGGTGCAGATGGTATAAATGCCTTTCTGATTGCGGACGTAGTTGTAGTGCATATGTCCGTAGATTTGTGCTTTCGTGTTGAACGTACGGAGGTCGAGGATATCCTTTTCGTCTGCCTTGAATACGAAGTTATCGCCGGGAGTAAACAGGTCGTGGTTAAAAAGAACAAGCGCCTGATCTTTCTTCATCAGGGCGAGGTCATTCTTCAGCCAGTTGTATACATCCCTTTGCGTGTAATCGGTCGGGTTGTCTCCGCGGTCGATGGGAGTAACGACATAATGCACGTTGCCGACATCGAACGAATACCATGTCGGGCCATAAATCGATTCATAAAGTTCTTCGCCGTAGTTGCCTTTCACCAGGTCGTGGTTGCCTATGCAGTAATAGACAGGGCAGTCCATTGTTTGTGCATTCACAATTTGATTGTGCACTGTGAGTCCCGGTTCGTAGCAGATGTCTCCGGTATGAATCAGAAAAGCCGGTTGTTCGTTCTTTATGTATTGTTGTAAGTCGGTGACCCAACGCCCCACTCCTCCGGTCACTTCCGTGTCGGTGATATGGATAAAGGAGTGTTCTCTGGTCTTGGTCCGTTCGCTTTCGGTCACTATAAAATCATAGCTTTTTCTGTCCTCCTTGACAGGGAGGTAGAATTGTTGTGTCTCGAATCCGGCAGGTGTAGTAATGCTGATAAATCGGGTTTTCTTGAATCCCGATAGTGAGAACCGGCCTTTTTTATCTGTTTTTACTACGTTCATTCCGTCTGTTACCATCACTCCCGCCAGCGGTTTGTCTCCTTTGTCGAATGTGCCCGATTGATTGGTATCGACATAGACGGTTCCTTTAAATTGTGCGCACAACGGAAGATATAGTAAAAATGACAAGAGTATTACGGATAGTCTTTTCATGGTCGGTTCTCTGTTTTATTAGGCACGGATGACACGGGTTAACGTGGTTTTTAATTGACCGATCTTTTAAATCCGTGAAATCCGTGTCATCCGTGCCTAAATTTATGATATAAATTAATTATGCTGATACTTATCGTATTTGTTTCATCTCTTCGTTGTATCTCGCTTCCTCCTTACACAAAGGCTTGTACCAGGTCTTTCTTAATATCAGCGTGGTAATCAGAAGCAAGGCGATAGAACTCCAGAGTCCTAACTGTTCGCGGACAACGAGGTACATTGGGATGATGGTAAGCGTACATTGCCAGATGATTCCTATCGCCACATTGAAGGCATCTCTTTTGAAGTTTTTATTCGCCTGAATATGCGGGTAGCGGGCGATTGCTTTCTCCTGAATCGGTTTCCACCATCCCCACGGGCGTACATTGACATAGAAGTTGATCAGAGTCTCTTCATCTGTAGCCGGAGCGCTGTAAGTCCCGATGATACATCCGATCAGAGAGACGCCGAACAGTACGGGGAAGAAATAAAGTACCCATGCATCCGGAACGGTAAATTTCATCACAATAGCTGCCACTACTCCGGCAGTCATTCCCCAAAAGTAACCTTCACCGTTGAAACGCCACCAATGCCATTTCAGTACGTTGGCTGCGATGTATCCTCCGAACAGTGCACCTACAATCCACTGGAAGATTTCATTGATATCTTTCAGGAAGAATCCGATGACAGTGCTCACCACCACTACTGCCACAGAGATGACATAACTGCTGCGTATCTGAGTTTTCACGCTTGCTTTCGGATTGATGTATTTCAGATAAATATCATTTACGATATATGCGGGGGCTGCATTGACGGTAGAGGCAAAGGTCGACATGAAAGCTGCCAGTAGACCTGCCAATAACAATCCTGCAAGTCCTGCCGGAACATATCGTGTGATCAGATGGGGAAGAATCGTCTCAAAGTCTGTGCGGGTCACTTCCATCTGTGTCAGTCCGCCGTCTTCCTTGAAGAAATAGATGGCAAGTAATGCAAATCCCATAATCATCAGATAGCGTGGAATCAACAGCACTACGGATACGGAACCACTCATCATCGCCGCTTCTTTGGGAGACTTGCAGGATAGAATTTTCTGCATATCATAGTTGGGCGCAGGCCCTGCCATACTCATGAAGATGCCTTTGAGCAACGCCATCATGACAAAGATGCCTATCAGACTGTAAGGTTCGTTCGCCATTCGTTCGGTCAGCAAACTCATTCGGCTGCTCCAGTCAATATCGAGCGTCCATCCGAAGAAAGGGGAATCCCATCCGGCAGGTACAAAGGAGTGTATCATATCCGGCGCCACCATCTGCATACCGATCACTACGATAACGATGCCTGCCACCGTCATGATAAGGAACTGTACGACATCCGTCCATACGATGCTCAGCATTCCTCCCAACATGACGTAGAAGGTAGCGATAGCTGTGAAGAAGATACCGTATACATGCGGAACATACTCCGGTGAAACAGTGAAAGGAATGTAGGGTGAAATGACTTCCCAGGGAATAAAGATTTCCATGAACTTGCCTATTCCTATGAATCCGTAACTTAGAAATCCGAGTACGCTTAATAACGCAAATACGACAACGATGGTATGAGAGAGTGTCGCTCCCTTGCCTTTACCGAAGCGGGTTTTGATCCATTCGGCTCCGGTGAGCACATTGGAACGCCGCAACCACACCGACAGATAAACCATGAGGAATATCTGATTGAATACCGGCCACAGCCAGGGAATCCAGAGACTTTTGAATCCGTAGGCAAATGCCCAGTAAACCATTAGCATCGTACCAGTGATGTCGAACATTCCGGATGCATTGGACAGACCAAGCATATAGAAAGGGAGTGATTTGCCTCCCAGGAAATAGGAGTCCATATTTTGTGCGGCCCGTTTTTTCAGTATGAGTCCGATGACAATCATGGCAATGAGGTAGGCGCAGATGATCAGAAGATCGGATGTGTGTAATTTCATGTTGCTATTTTGATTAGGTTTTGTACATTAATAATCTATCAGGTACAAAAGTAGGTCGAATGTGGGGAAGAAACAAATATTATTTTAACTCATACTGATACTATTTATCTGACTTCTCAGGCTTTAATAGCTGACACGTCAGGTGTTAAGACTTGACGTGTCAGATGTTAATACCCTGCAACTCAGTTGTTAATATCCATCATGCAGAATGGAACATCTTGAAAGACAGATGATAATACTGCTTCCGGAACTATAATATAACGGCATTTTCCGACATCACGAGCTTATTGGCTTCTATGATATCGTATATGCTTTTCACGGAAGTCGTGGAACGGAGTCTGTCTTCCGGTGTATGCCGGCAGTAATCGATTAGCCGTTCGATCGTAGAAGTCGCTACGTGCATCCGTGTGTCGGAGGAAGCATAGTAGATGTATACCGTTCCGTCTTCATCCGCGATCCATCCGTTGGAAAACAAGACGTTGGATACATCTCCGGTTCTTTCTTCTCCCACGGGTGCCATGAAGTAACCTCCCGGCTGGGCTATCACTTTACTGGGGTCATCTAAAGACGTCATATACAGATATAGGACATATCTGAGTCCGGCAGCACAGGCACGGACTCCGTGTGCCAGATGTAGCCATCCTTCGGGAGTCTTGATGGGATGAGGCCCTTCACCGTTTTTCACTTCTTTGATCGTGTGATAATGGCGCTGTTCTATAACGATTTCCTTCTTGACCACTGCATGAGTGATATCGTCTATCAATGCCCATGAAATACCGCCTCCGCTGCCTGCATCGATGAATCCGTCCTGCGGACGGGTGTACAATGCATATTTGCCGTCTACGAATTCGGGGTGCAGCACCACATTCCGTTGCTGGCTTTGGGAGACGAGGTTGGGCAGGCGTTCCCAGTTTTTAAGGTCCCTGCTGCGTATGATTCCTGCTGCTGCAATGGCCGATGTGAGGTCTCCTGCGGGTGCGTCCGGATCTTTGCTTTCCGAGCAGAAGATACCGTATATCCATCCGTCCTCGTGTTTTGTCAGACGCATATCGTAGACGTTCGTTTCTTCCGGATATAGGTCCGGCAGTTGTACCGGATATTCCCAGAAGCGGAAGTTGTCGATACCATTGGGACTTTCTGCGATGGCAAAGAATGATTTGCGGTCATGCCCTTCTACTCGTGCCATAATAAGATATTTCCCGTTGAATTTGATAGCGCCTGCATTGAATACGGCGTTAATGCCGAAACGTTCCATCAGATAGGGATTTGTTTCCGGATTGAAGTCGTATCTCCACTCCAGCGGGTGGTCTGCTGTCAGAATGGGGTATTTGTATCGTTCAAAAACACCATTGCCGGGCAGTATCTTTTCATTTTCACGTGAGATGAGCTCATCATATTCTTTCGTGAGAATATGTAGTCTGTTATCATATCTATTCATATTAATTCTCAAATTATAAAGAGTCTATATGCGATTCTTTTGCATTGCTTGACAAGATAAAAAGAGATTGGTTACAATACAGACAATACAAAGGATATACTGCGTTGCAAGAACAATCTCTTTTTATATTCGTCACTTTAAAAGCATGGGGGTACTTTCAAAAGATATGTGTCAAGTTTACAAATTATTGTTTGGTAATGAAATAAGAACGAACGGTATAGCCCGGTTCTATGAAGCTGACCCAATACCAGCCATCTTCTATTTTATCAATTCGGCAATCTTCTATAGGGTACTCTGTGCTTTTGTCTACTTTACCTTTTGCCACTTTGTAGAGCATAGGTTTCGTTTTGGTACCGACACTCAGATCACCTGTGAATTCTACTGCGAAGCCAGTCGCTGAAGTGGTCGTTGCACTCTTTATAATCAACTGAGAAATGTTGAGTTCAGAAGAATAAATCGCTTCACCGGCTTTTGATGTAGAAGGGTACAGATAAGCATAAGAACCAGCTATCAGATAACGATACGAAGGATTCACCAAATAAGGATCGTCAATGGTATTAACATAAATATCAATAGATTGTCCCTCTTTATCACTGATAGTTATCGTTTTGTTATAGCGGTATCTTTTCAGTCCTTCAACAATAACTTCTGTCCCGTTTTCAGCCATTGAGCATTTCAGATAGGTGGCAGAACCATTACCTTTACAAGTATATTCGCCATTACCATCCAGAATCTTAATAGTGACAGGTTCATCAATTACCAGATAAGTAATATCTGCGCTATTGTCTACAACAAGTTTCCTGATCACTTTTACCGAGATATCAGCCGTTTTGTTATGTTTGTCTTTTACAGAAAGCGTGGTAGTACCCGGAGTGATAGAAGTAATATCTATTTTACCGTCTTCGCTGATTTTGGCGGTTGCAACAGACTCGTCGGAAGAAGTAATACTATATCCACCGTTTCCGGTATATACTTCGAGAGTTTTGGATTCTCCAAAGAACATAGTAGTAGAACTTGTTTTTATTACCAGTTCCTGTTCTTGGTCTACAATGATTTTCACATTTGCTGATTTCTTTGTCCAGTCGGTAACGGTTAATGTCGCAGTGCCATATTCCAGGCCTGTCACAATTACTTCATTGCCCGAAATGACTGCTGTTGCTACTGTTGCGTCTGAACTGTTCACTTTGTAGCCGCCATTACCTTCGACGATACTGAAACTTCCTTCGGTTGTTTCATCCAGATTAATCGTTAAAGTCTCTGCATTTACAGTCAGATTTGCATAACTAGGTAGGTCTTCGTCACAGCCGGAGAATAGTCCGATGGCACAAAGTGCGATTCCTGCTAAGTATATTATATTTCTTTTCATGGTATTCTCTAATTTATAATTCATTATTCAGCTTCGTGGCCTTTTATTTTACCGGTCACAGTTACTACACTGTATTTAGGAACAGTAATGGCACGCAAACCGCTTGAAGACGGATTGATCTTTTTTTGTTGCCATTTCACATTTTCACTGGAGGTATAAGTTCTCATATTTTGAAATTCTACTCCCTCGATCTCCACTAAAGTAGAGAAGGACTCCTTTTCAGAAGCGTTGACCAGCACGATGGTATAAGTATCGTCTTTTATATAAGCAGAAACCAATAACTCTTCCGGAAGCTTGTCGGCCTCTGAAGAAACAGCTTCTACATCCACACGTACAGCATCAGGTTCGATGTACTTAGTGTACTGTCCGAAAGTATAGTAGCGGGGTACTCTATAGTAGGTTGTACTAGGCAATGCTTCTTCCAACTGTATCAGGTTTTCGCCCGTTGAGCTGCAAGGACGTGCACCTGCCCACCATACAAAGCCGCTTACATTGCCATTTGCCATATAACTGTGGAAGGTTTTTGCCCACTTCATTGCATCCGGCCATGTTTCCTTACGGTCCTTATCATCACTGATCTCTGTCTGCCAGATATGGAGATTATGCTTTTCCGCTTGTTCAAAAGGTGCGATGCTTGCATCTGTTGTGGAATAGCCGTGACCAGCAACAATCAAATTCGGGTCTGCCAATTCAGGATACTTTTCAAGGCTTGAATTAATATGTTTAGTAGCCCATGACCACCAGGCATTCTCGCCATATACCAGTTTCATATCGCTATGTCCTCTCTTGTTCATCTCCGGACGAAGGTTTTCGAGTACGAACTTAGCCATTTGGTCTACGCTCCAAGAGCAGCTGGCCCATCCTCCCATGCTGGATAGAACATCCGGTTCATTCCATCCGGACATCGCAAAGATATCAATGCCCAGTCCTTTTTCATAAGCATCTACAAAGTCCATCAGGTAATTTGCATAATCTTCGTAGTAATCCGTTTTCAGGCTTCCGCCATTAAGTTTACCATTGCTTTTCCATACAACAGGGGGACACCAAACAGAAAGAAGAACTTGACATCTTTATATTTTTTGTTGATATGGTCAACCAGCCACATTTGTCCCAGTTGCGTCTGTTCTCCGCACTCTTCACCGTTGTAGTTACGCCAATAGTTATTGATCATAGAAGGATCATCGGGGCGTAACATGAAATTGCGGTCCATTTTGAATTCAATATCACCCGTTTCCGGATTACAATAAGAAGGGAATACTTCGCCACGGAAAATATTCAGGGCTAAACCTGATTTACCAAACAAGTCTTCCATCACCGCATCACGTTGCATGGTATTCCAAATACGGTGTGACCATCCACAGAACGCACAGCCGAAACCGTCAATCACTTGGTGTTTGTTCTCTTCTCCAATCTTCATCTTTATGACAGCGGTAGTGGTTGGTTCCGGCGCAATTCCGTCATCTTCAAAGTTTTCTTCTACAGGGTCCGGAATGTATACATCGCTGTGATCTAAACTTCCATCATCGCAAGAGTATCCTAAAAAGAGGAAAAGCGCTATAAATAATAATGAATATATCTTTTTCATAATTTTCTAATATAAATGGGTTTAAAGGTATTATCTCCACAGTTCAGTTTGTTCCATGGCATTGTTATTGTTTAACTCACCGGAAGGAATCGGATAATATCTGTATTTCTCCTGGAAATTATCTGCTCCCTGCTTTTCATTTGCGTTGAAGATTGTCTTGATCTCTTGAGTGGTATACCAACGTTTCAAGTCGTCAAAACGGTGTCCTTCACCGAAGAACTCAAGTAAGCACTGATGTTCGATTTCTGCCATTAAATCAGCTTGGGCAAAAGTCTTGTCTGCCAATCCGGCTCTCTTGCGAATGATCTTCAACGCTGTATTTGCACCGTTGGCATCGTTTGTCATAGCACAGGCTTCGGCATACATCAACAGTACTTCTGAAAAACGCATAGCACGCAGATTGTTTGCTTTACCTTCCTTATGCCCCATATTATCGGCATTAGTCGCATTCACAAAATATGCAGTGTACTTTTTCAGCAGAAACTTACCGTCTCCCTGGCTAAATGAGGGAGCACCCCCAGTCATTTTACCACTGTTGCCATCCCAGAGATCTTCCATCGAACGGTTGCCGCCATACCATTTTTCATTCTTAACAACGTCATTCATAGATTCCGGATTAAAGAATAAACTTGCGTACATACGTTTGTCAAACTTCGTATCCGATCCGGCAGGACGTTCTTCTTTCACAAACTGGCCGACAGCGAAACTGGAAGGCATCAATTTAGCCCAACCACCGCCGGCAACCGGACCCACAAACTGAGGAAGAGAGTTACCGAGGCTGATGCCACTTTCGTTACCCCATGTCAATTCACCATCACTACTATATTGCAATTCGAATACAGATTCTTCATTGTTCTCTTTTGCTGTAGTAAAGTTTTCAGCGAAGTTCTCTATCAGGTTGTAACGTCCCGGATAGTAAGGAGCGTTCATCAATAATTGCAGTTGTGCTTTTGCTTCGGGATACTTGTGCTGGTACAGGTATACTTTGGCAAGCATAGCGATGGCGGCCCCTTTCTCAATGCGACCTTTTTCATCACCGGAACGGGTCACAGGAAGGTTACAGCTGATAGCATCTTTCAAATCATCTTCTGCCTGTTTCCAAAGCTGTTCTTCCTTGGCGGCGGGTTTGTTGCTTTCGTCTTCGTTGGATGGAACCACACGCAGAGGAACTTCTTTATAGTTGTGTACTAACAGGAAGTATTGGAAGCCTCTCAGAAAGAGAGCTTCTCCTTTAATGGTGGAACGGTCTTCCTCACTAATCCCTGTTGCCGGAACCAAATCAATATTCTTCAGTACCAGATTAGCACGCTGAATACCTGCATAGAGTGCTCCGTATGGATCATTTCCTGTTGTACTGGAGTTCTGGAATGTAGCGATGGCCCACATGGAAGCCTCTTCGTTCAGAATCGTAAAGATATCGTCGCCGCGGCTGTTCAGATTCAACCATCCGTCGAATGCACCGTAATAACCGTTCATTTGATATTTAATCGGTGAGTAGGCGGCAGCGAGACCGCTCTCTGCATCAGCTTTATTCTTCCAGAAATTATTTTCTGTGAAGTGATTGGGATCTGACAGATCCAAAAAGTTGGATTCGTTGCACGAGGTCAATGCTCCGGAAAGGAGAGTCGCCACGCATATGTATGATAACCAGTTCTTTTTCATGTTATAAATTCAATTAGTGTGTATTATCTTCGTATTATAAGCTAACCTGAATACCGAAAGAGATAGTACGTGGTATCGGATAACGTCCTTGGTCGATTCCTCTTGAGAATACGCTGTAAGATGCGCCGATATCTACACTGCCGCTTTCTCCGAGGTCGGGAGAATAGCCCGAATATTTACTCAATGTGAAGAGATTCTCCATTGATGTGTAAATTCTTACATTTTCCAGTTTTACTTTCTTCAGCAAGTTCTTCGGGAGTGAATAGCCGATATCCAGTGTTTTCAGACGGAAGTAAGAGCCGTCTTCCAGCCATCTGTCGGTATATGCCAATCCATTATCTGTACCGTCTGTTTTAGAGAAACGAGGAATGTCGGTGTTCTGATTATCCGGTCTCCATGAGTTAGCCAGCTTAGTGCTGTAGTTACCGTTGAACTTACCCGATTCAAGGCAGTAACGCTGATAGTTATATATTTTGTTACCTGTCATGCCGTCAAAGAACAGACCGAAGTCGAATCCTTTCCATTCACCGCCTAAGCGCAGGCCGAATGTAAAATCAGGGAACGGATTGCCTACATCATGTTGGTCATTCTCATCAATAATACCGTCACCATTCCAGTCTTTGTAACGTACGTCACCCGGTTGTGCGCCCGGCTGAATTTGTTTGCCGTCCTTATTCTTGTAGTTATCAATCTCTTCCTGTGTGCGGAAAATACCGTCAGTTTCAATCAGGTTGAAGTATGACATAGGGTGTCCTTCTTCAAATCTGTTAATACCGCGTCCGCCGGCACCGTGAGCTGAGTAACCGGAAATAGCCATGTTGTTACCACCGGCAGTAATCTTCGTTACTTCATTCTTTTCAGTAGTAGCATTTGCACCGATATAGTAGCTGAAGTCATCACCGATAGTACTGCGCCAATTGATGGATAATTCGAATCCTTTGTTACGTACCTGGCCGGCGTTCTGGATAGACAGACCGCTGATACCGGTAGAAGCAGCATAAGGGACAGGAAGTAATACATCATTTGTATTTTTTACATAAGCATCGGCTGTCAATGTTAATTTGCCGTTCAACAGACTCAGGTCCAGACCTGCATTGAAAGTTTCTGTACTTTCCCAAGTCAGATCGGTGGGAGATACTGCGGTTACATTAGGCAACTGACCGAACCAAATGTTATTGCCTTGCAGGTAATTCATGCCATCGGATACTACGCTGATGGTAGGATAGTATTTATCCATCTGCTGATTACCTAGTTTACCGTAGCTGAGGCGAAGTTTGAATTGGTCAAATACATTTTCCAATGGTTTGAAGAATTTCTCACGGTTGATGTTCCATCCGATAGATGCTGAAGGGAAGCTGCCGAACTGGTGTCCTTTCTTGAAACGTGAGGAACCATCGCGGCGGATAGATGCAGAAAGCAGATAACGGTCATCGTAAGAATACATGATACGTCCGAAGAGCGAAACCAAAGCCAATTCGTTTATTGAGCTGGAGGCTGTCATTGATTTAACGTTACCCGTCATTGTCTCAATGAACTCAGGGATATCTGTATTGCTGCCGTTCAGACCGTAGCTCTTGTCTTTTTGTGCAGAATAGCCGACCAGTGCGGAAAGATTATGTTTGCCAAATATCTTATCATAGTTCAATGTATTCTCCAATACCCATGATTCGTAATCAGCAGAGCCTTCACTCAGGTCAGGGGCATCGTTTTTACCATAAGTTCCCAGGTCGTAGGCACCCGTATATGTACGGCTTTTGGTGTGGTCCTTTCTAAGTCCTAAGTTCAGTTTATATTTCAATCCTTTAATAACTTCAGCTTGTAAATAAGCGTTTAAGAAGATCTGAGTTTTTTCATTGTTTTTGTTCACCGTACTATAATATGCATACGGATTCGGAAGATTGATGTCTGCGGAAGTTCCCCAACCGGTCGGGTTTGTCGGATCAAAGACTGGAACTACTGAAGGGAAACGCAAAATTTCACCCATAGTATCCTGATTAATGTTACCTTCACCTTTAGAGAGGCGGACTATCATCGATTCACCGATAATCAGGCGATTATCCAGAAAAGAGTAATCGCTTTTCAAACGGATATTATATGATTCGTGACTGGTGTTGCGAAGAATACCTTCTTTGTTCAAATAGCTTGCGGACGCACTGTATGAAGCAGTTTTAGAACCGCCGCTAATATTGGCGTTGGCTTTGTAAGTCATTGCAGTACGAAGCATAATGTCTTGCCAGTCTGTGCCTGCACCTACAAAAGGAACAGAACCAACTTCTGTGCCATAACCGTCTGCTGCCAAATTATAATAACGTGCGAAACGGCTGTATTCTTCACCATTAAAGACATTCAACGTTTTTGGAGTCTGGCTGAAACCTGTGAAGAAGTTTATATCAAGTTTGGTAGGCATATCTTTGCGCCCGCTCTTCGTAGTCACCAATACTACACCACCGGCAGCACGAGAACCATAGATGGCGGCAGCGGCAGCGTCTTTCAACACTTCGATAGAAGCGATATCCGACGGGTCTACCATGCTGAGGTCTCCGAAGGAACCATCGATGACATAGAGTGGATCATTATTTGAAAGAGAGCTGATACCACGTACGTTGATAGTCATCCCTTCGTTCGGGTCACCACTTGTACTTGCTACGGATACACCGGCAATTTTTCCTTGAAGAGCTGTGCCCACATTTGTTGCGACAGCGCCGTTCAACTCTTTTGTACCTACTGAACTGACTGCTCCGGAGAGATGGCTTTTCTTTACTGTACCATAACCGATGACTACAACCTGTTCAAGAGCTACGTTGTCTTCTTCCAGACTGACATTAATTGGAGCGTTTGAAGTTATTGTACGCTCTATACTTTTCATACCTACTGTTGAGAATACAAGAATATCGCCTTTATTGACGTTAACGGCATATTTACCATCTATGCTTGTAATTGTACCAGTGTCTTTCCCTTTTACTTTTACTGTAACTCCTGGTAAGGGGTCGTTTGTCGTTGCTTCTGTTACTATCCCTTTTACTTCAATGTTCTGTGCTGTTAGTGGAATACTAACCAAGCAGAGAAAAAGGAATAGTAGAAATTGAATTTTTCTTCTCATAATTTATTGTATTAGATTATAAACTCTGTTCAACTGCTGATTGCTCCATGGAAACCTCAATCAGTAATTGGATGATGCAAAAGTAGGCGATAATGTAATGGCAGACAAGTATTATTTTATCCCATTCTAATACTTTTCTATAATGTGGCATTACAAATATATTAATGTTTTTCTTAAGCGGAGGAATTACTTATAAGAAATAAAATCGTTATAATCGCCAAATCCGTTACTTATAAGAAATAAAAATGCTATATTTGCTAAATCTGTTACTTATAAGAAATAAAGATGAGAAAGCCGGAATATTATAAAAGAGAGTTGTATGTACAACGTATAAAGCCTTTTGTCGATACACAGATGATAAAGGTGATTGTTGGGCAAAGGCGTGTGGGGAAGAGCTATCTGTTGTTTCAACTGATGGATGACATTCGTGACGGTTCTCCGGAAGCAGATATCATCTATATTAATAAGGAGTTATTTGAGTTTGATCAAATTAAAACTTATGCCGACTTGATAAATTATGTGTCTGCGACAAGAAAGGGCGCGGAAGATAAGTGTTATCTGTTTATTGATGAGATACAAGATATTGAAGGTTTTGAGAAGGCCCTGAGGCATTTCTTTGCGGAAAACACTTATGACATCTATTGTACGGGAAGTAATGCCACCATGCTTTCGGGTGAACTGGCTACTTTCCTGAGTGGTAGATATATTGAATTTAAAGTATACGGTCTGACCTATACCGAATTTTTGGAGTTTCATAAACTGGAGGATTCCGTTGAAGCGTTTAGCCGTTTTTACCGGTTCGGCGGGCTTCCTTATCTTGCCAGTTTGCCTTTTGAAGAGCACCTTATAATGGAGTATCTGAGAAATATCTATAATACAATTATATTGAAAGATGTGGTGAATAGATATAGTATCAGGAATGTACGGCAATTGCAGGATCTGACGGTTTATTTGGCTGACACGATTGGGAATCTGTTTTCAGCAAATAAAATAAGTGAGTATCTGAAATCACAGAGGGTAGATATGTTGCCCAAAACAATATTGGAATATCTTACTTATTTGAATAGTGCTTATTTTGTAAGAAGAATCCGTCCGATGGATATTCAGGGAAAGAAACAATTCCAGATCGGAGAGAAATATTATTTTGAAGATTTAGGAATACGTAATGCGATTCGTCCTTTCCGGGCGACTGATATCGGACAGGTGCTGGAGAATGTGGTGTGCCATCATTTGCTGGTATGCGGATATGCGCTGTATATAGGCAGAGATGGCGATAAGGAAGTTGATTTTGTAGCCGAACGTAATGGGGAAAAGCTGTATGTTCAAGTTGCATATTCAGTTATAGACCCCAAAACGCATGAACGGGAGTTTGGCAATCTGTTGGCGATTCAGGATAACTATCCCAAGATAGTTGTCACCATGGATGAAGTGGAAGGAGTTTCCTATCAAGGCATCGAGCAGGTGCCCGTTCGTAAGTTTTTGCTTCGTTGGAAGTAAGGGTGGGTGCAGTATTTATGCAGTCTGTATCATAAGTCTTAAAAGATAAATTACAAAGGAGAAGCTAAAACAACTAGCTTCTCCTTTTCCCTTCCTATTGATAATTCTAAATGATTATTTGAAAACAATCTCCATGGGTCTACCTATCCAAACTTGTGGTTGTTCTAAATGAAAGATGCGGGCGATAGTGGACGCCACATCGTATTGCATCATGCTTACATCGTCAAACCGGAGTCCTTTCTTAATATTCTTGCCGGATATGATGAAAGCTGTTTCCATTTCTTGCATTGTTTTGCCGCCATGACCTTTATCGATACCTCCGTGATCGGAAGTTAATATGAAAATGGTATCATCCAGCAGTCCCGCGTCTTTTACCGCCTGAACGATTTGGCCGACATACATATCCAGTTCTTTAAGTTTCTCATAATATTCCGGTGTGTCGTGTCCGGCAGTGTGTCCGGTGTGGTCGGGGCCGTCATAGCAGATGGCAACAAGAGCGGGGTGTTTCTCCTTTATATAAGAAGAAGCCATATTGCCCAGTTCTTTCGGAGTCTTGTTGCAGTCGGCAACATGATAGTGATAACTTAAAGACAGCGTATCTACTAAATATTTAATTCCTTCCCACTCATACAGGCAGCCGATTTCCGCTTCCGGGCGGGCATCGCGCAGTAATTGAAAAACAGTAGGGAAGATACCATTCTTATTTAATACGCGTGAGGGAAGTTCCGGTGTTTTAGATCCCCATTCGGTGTATCCGTGAAGTTCCGGTCCGGCTCCCATAAACATGGATGCCCAGTTGATGGCGCTGGAAGAGGGGAGGGCAGAACGCTTTTTCAGTGTGTAGGCTCCGTCCTCCATCAGTTTCTTTACGTTCGGCATATCTGCTTTGGGAAGGCTGTAGGCTCCCCAACCGTCCAAACCGATGAAAACAACATGTTTAGCTTTATCTTTTCCTTTGGCATGGCAGGAGAAAGTGAAACTGAAGAGGAGTGCGAATGTAGCAAGTAGTGTTAAAAAGGTTTGTTTATTCATGATATTGTTATTTATAGGGTTAATGTTTTATTCGTTATATAATCAAAGGCCATAACTAATGATGAGCAAAGGTAGGATTATTTTGAGGGGGAGACAAATATAATATTAGCAGAGACTAATACTTTTATGGTATTTCTTTTGAAACTCTGTCTTTTGCTTGGCATTGTTTTCTTCATTGTCAAATTATGTCGTTTGTCTTTTTGTATATAATATTGATCGTTTTAATAACTGTTCTGTTCAACTATGAATATTCTTTCAGCTTGGTTGCAATAATATCCTTACAGTTTTATAATAAACCGTTTGAGCGTTTTTAATAAATAGTTGAAAGGTTTATTATAAACGGTATCCAAGTTTATTAAAAACTATTTTTTGGAAATTTCTGAGTAACCTTGGAATTATATAAACAAAAAGGGAGAAAATCAGTGCTGATTTTCTCCCTTTCCAATTCCTTTATAGTTGGAAACAGATGCCTTATTGGCTGCTATTATGTCTTATATTTTATACGTTTCATATTGTTTTTCTTCTTTTTACTACCTTCAAAGATACAAAATAAAAAAGGAAAAGTCAAGAGCTGGTTTATTAAACATGATAAAGATGGTTAATCCAATATGTTTTTATAGCTGCCATTTATGATAAGGTATTACTTTGATTTTGAGATTCTCAATTTGAAATACATCCTCTTGGTTTAGTGTTATGATGTATCCTTCAGTGAGTTTGTAGAATTTCAATGCATCAATGAGTCCGTCAAATTCGCGTGATTGGTTGTCTGCATTGAGCTCCATACAGACTTGGATTGCTTGGGTAATGGCGCCTTTCTCAAGAGTAATAAAGTCACATTCATTGTCTCTCCTGTGATAGTATATGTCTTTATATCTTAGCCGCAATGTATTGTAGACCATATTTTCAAGTTTGTGTCCTTCATCTCCTTTTATTCTGTTTACATTGGAGGTGACTAATCCCATGTCTATGGCATAAATCTTTTTAGGGTTGATGGTCTGCTTCTTTAATGAATAGTCGAACATAGGGACAAGGCTGACCAAATAACTTTGTTCCAGGTGTGAAAGGTATTCCAATATGGTAGTGGTAGAATTAATACCAGCAGGTTCTCTTAGTTTGTTTGCGGATGTGAGATTCCCAATATTGGAAAGTAGAAAAACGGTCAAACGTTTAAGTCCTCGAATATCTTTTATTCCATAGCGTACTGCGATATCCCGAATAAGGATATCATCCAGTAAATTAGCGAGTATTTCTTCAATAGGGTTTTTTAGGTATTCAGGGAAACCGCCTAGTTGCATGTATTCCTTCGTTGTATGCTCATTAGGTTCAATATCCTTGAATCTACAGAATTCTTTGAACGAGAAGGGGAATAGTTCACTTGTAATATGACGTCCGGTAAGGCTGGTACCCAGTTCCTTGCTCAATAAGGATGCATTGGAGCCGGTTACGAAAACTTTGAAATTTTCATCTAGCTTCTGTCGTACATATCGCTCCCAACCTTTAATGATTTGTATTTCATCAAACATCAGAACTCTATTGCCTGCTTCTGCAATCAATTGATCTAACTTCTGAAAGTCAGATATCTCAAAATCATATAGACGGGGATCATCGAAATTTATATAAAGTGATTCTGTGTGCTTCTTTTTCAATAATTGGTGAAGGAGAGTGCTTTTTCCGCATCTGCGTACACCGGATACAATTAGTGCATAGTTATCAATATCAGGTAAAGTACAGAGGCTGTCTCTGATCATCCCTTCTTCTTTCGCATGCAAGTTTATTTCTTGTTGGCGTATAATTTCTTTTAGAAAGTCTTTTTGTATCATGGCGTTTCTTCTTTAATGCAACAAATATAACTTTTTATATCCATATTATCAAATAGTTTCCAGTCATAATGGAAACTATCTTCCAGTGTGAATGGATAATAGTTTCCAGTCGCACTGGAAACTATTATAAGGCGCTGATTCTCACTTATTTTTTATGATAAGAATGATCTTTCGGAAACTCTTCTCCTTCCCATGCTTTTTTCGAAGTCCAGGATTGTGAAGCATCCGTCCAAAAGGGATCATCGGCAGACAGACCTAGCGGGAGGAAAGCAAGCGATGCCATATACAAGCTGCCGTTATTAGTGTAATAATCGGAAATACCGGGCTGGGAACCGTTGAATCCTAGTGTCAGAAAACCTGCCGTATTGAAGTTGCGTCCGTCCCCGAACATACGTCGGATGACAGCCGTCATGGCTGCGCGTACCTGTCCGTTTGATAGTTCTACGGGAAGCCAGTTGCGCCACGCAAGCAGGGCTAATGTCTGCAAAGAGCCGGTACGGTAAGTGATAGAACGTCCGAAAACAGGCAGTGTGCCTTCCGGAGAGATGAGGCGTTCGAGGATTACCCCGAATCGTTGGGCACGTCTGATCGCTTCATGGTAGTTGCAGCCGGGCATATTTCCTATCTTCTCACGTTTGCCGGCTTCGGTGATTACCTCCAGTGCTTCTATATACATAGGATGTATGACGAAACTATTGTAATAGTCGAATGCGAAACGAGGGCCGTCCGAATACCAGCCGTCACCTACGTACCATTCTTCTATCTTACGCAGAGAGGAACTGATGCGGTAAGTATCACTGGGCGCTCCAGCTTTCCGAAGGAAGGATTCGACAGTAGCGCTGAACAACAGCCAGTTGCTATAGGAAGGATCGACCCGTCTGAGATCCGTAAATTCGGTGATATACCGCCGCTTGGTGATACTGTCCAATGGCATCCATAAGGCATCATAACTTCTCAGGAAACTTTCTGCCAGGAAGGCGGCATCCACCAAGGTCTGATTCTCCTGACGCCATAACAGATAATCGGGGGAAGCGGGATCTACTGCATGAACGTAGCTTTTCAATGCCCATTCCCGCAGTTGTTTGCGTTGGAGTCCTTCCGGAGTTTCATCATCGGGCAATGACAGCCACGGTGCCAGTCCCGCCATCAGACGCCCGAAGCATTCCATATAAGTGACGTTCTTGTCGCGTCCGTCCCATGTCGGACTTAATTCTACGAGCATATTCTGTTTCAGCAGGCCTTCGCTCATATTGCTCAATACAGGAGCTGCCATCCGGTACATTACATCGCACCAGATTTCTCTATCGCTTTTCTCTGTTTTCTTTTTGGCGCTGATACTTTCTGTCGGGATCAGCAGAATCATTAATAGTAAGATCCAATGAAGTCTTTTCATGTATTGCCTTATTTTTAAGATTAAATCTTCAGCTAAGGAGCCATAGCCGAAGCGTATGGCAAAGGTAGAATTATTCCGATAGCAGGGCAAATACAATCTTAGCATTAACTAATACTTTTGCGTTATTTATCCGATACTGATACTTTCTTATACAAAATGTCCAGTAAATAATGCTTGTCATCGGAATTGTTATACATTTGTCCGGTAAACAAAATTATTACTATGAGAAGGAATTGGATAGGTAGCAGCATGATAGTTGCACTCTTTGCTTTATTGGCAGGCGGATGCGGTCATAGTCAACGGACGCTGGAGTTTCGTGGAATCTGTGTAGATGACCCGCAGGGAGAAAATGGATTATACAACCCGGGAAGAGGATTCCGGTTGGAAACTGCGGTGGATGTGCTGTACGAAAAGGACACTCCTACCAAAGAACTGAATGAATTGTCTGCTAAGTATATAGCAGATAGTGTTTCACTCTCACAGAGCTACTTTTATCTGACTTATTTAATAGGTAAAGAACTGTCTGAAGAAAACTTCCGGACCATGCAGGCATATTTTGATGAACTGCAAAAGCAAGGAAAAAAGGCCGTATTGCGCTTTGCCTACGAACGGGACTTTATGGGACGGTCGCCTGTCGGTCCTACCGGCGAACAGATACTGGCGCACTTGGATCAACTAAAACCTTTCCTGGAGAAAAATAAAGACTTGATTCTGGTCGTACAAGCCGGGATGATTGGCGCGTGGGGCGAATGGCACAGTTCGGTTCAGGGACTGGAAAATTCGGAAGAGACAAAGGCTGCCGTATTGGAAAAACTGCTTTCTGTGGTTCCTGCGGAGAGAAATGTACAAGTCAGACTCCCGGAATTTAAGAACCTGCTGAAAGATAAACCGGAACTCTATAAGAGACTTTCTTTCCATGATGACTTCATTGTCATACGCCCCGACAGATGGGATGCCGATATGCACGAAGGGACACCGAAGTTCGATCAGATAGTGGCGGAATCTCCTTATCTCGTGGTAGACGGTGAACTGCCCTGGGGATTCTGGAGCGTGGGCGCTGATCCGGACAGTCCTTCTGCCGGATGGATTATTGACGGTATGCAGGCGGCGAGACGTTTATTCCTCCAGCATTATACTTCACTAAGCATCATACATAATTATAAGGAGCAACATCCCAACAATCGGTTCGATGAGAATAATCCGCCCGAATACTCCATGGTGGTCTGGAAGAAAACGATGATAACGGAAGACGCCCTCCTCCAGCATCACATGCCGGTGTCCGACAGCTACTTCCGTAAGAAAGACGGAACGAAGGTAAAACGCAATGTGTTCGATTATATACGCGATCATCTGGGTTACCGGATTGAGCTGCAATCACTTCAGCTTCCTTCCAAATTAGTGAGTGGAAAGGAGAATGTCTTGAAACTGAGGTTGAAGAACAGAGGTTTTGCCACCGTATTTGGTGAACATCCTGTTTATTTCGTATTGATTGATGATACAGGAGAGGTTACGGAATTTCTGACCGATGCCAATCCAAAGAACTGGCAACCATTCGAACCAAAGGATTCTACCTATACTTCGCTGACGCATACAGTGGATGTATCTCTTGAACTTCCCGCCTCGGTGACTCCCGGAACTTATAAGTTAGGGCTGTGGATACCGGACGGATCGGACAGACTCCGATATAATCCTCGTTATGCCATCCATTGTGCCAATGGAGATACGGACTGGTGGATTTCTAAGGATGGAAAGTATGGTGTGAATGTATTGACTGCGGTTGAAGTGGAATAAATGATTTGTTTCTATGATAAAAGTGAAAGGCTTCGGGTATGATTACCAGAAGCCTTTTATTGTTGGGTATGGATTACCTTATCAAGAATTATAAATCAGCACCACCGTATATGCCACATAGCAAAGTATCATAATACTTCCTTCTATCCGCGTAATGGTCCGCTTGGCAAAGAACAGCCCGAACAGCCAGAGCAGAATACTGGAACCTACCAGTGTAAACAGGTCGAAGTTTGTAATTCCGCTAAGATGGAGGGGCGTGATACTGGCGCTGCATCCCAATACAAAGAAGATATTGAAGAGATTACTGCCGATTACATTTCCGATAGCCATTTCCGGATTCTTTTTCAGTGCGGCGACGATGGAAGTGGCAAGCTCCGGCAGGGAAGTTCCTCCGGCTACCAGCGTTAATCCGATAATGGATTCGCTGACTCCCATGCTGCGGGCAATCCCTGTAGCCCCGTTGACGAACAGCTGACCTCCATAGATGAGTGCCGCCAGTCCGCCAATGATATAGAGAATGGATTTCCACCACGAAAGCAGCTTGATCTCTTCTTCCGGTGCCGTGTGCTCCGGTACTGCCGGTTCCGGTGCAGCGGAGGATTTTGGGAAAGCGATGGCAAACGTATACCCCATGAAAATGGCGAAGAAGCAGAGTAAAAGCAGACCGTCTACTCTGTTCAGTATATTTTCTGTGGCATTATCGAGGAATATGTCATTGGCGCATATCAGCAATACCACAGAAGAAAGGATACAGAGCGGTATCTCTTTTCGTAAAGTGTTCCGGGTGATGACAATCGGAGCGAACAGTGCCGTACATCCCACGATCATCAGCGTATTGAATATGTTACTTCCCACTACATTACCTATGGCAATGTCCGCGCTTCCTTTCAGGGCTGAAGCGACACTCACCGTCAGTTCCGGAGCGGATGTGCCGAAAGCGACAATGGTCAGTCCGATAACGATGGAAGGTATGCGGAAACGCTTGGCTACGGAAGCGGCACCGTCTGTCAGTCCGTTAGCTCCTAGTAAAATGAGAATTAATCCTCCGATAAGTAATAGTATATTCATAATTTTTCTCTTTTGGGGCAAAGATAATCATTTAGGGAATTGTAATGTCAAAAACAATCCGTATGTTTGCCATGTTTATTAAAAAGTGAAATTAAAGTTAATTCACCTAACTTGGAATCATTCTATATGGATATGAAAAAAATAAAACGGTTTACATTGCTGCTGGTGATGGTTTCCCTTGCAGTGAATGTACAGGCGCAACTGGAGCAGGCAGTCAAGAAGATTTTCGCCGGAGATACAGTAGCAACGCATCCAGTCTCTTTGCATCGGGATTCTGATTCTGCCCGTGTGGCAAATCTGCAGAAATCACTGGAAGAAGCGCGGCTCAATGAAGCCAATATGCGTATGGAGATGGAGCAGATGAGGCTTCAGATGCTGTCCGCCGATTCGGTGAAATTCTCCCAGCAACGGCAGCGTATCGACTCACTGCGTCAATTCACGAAAGGAATACCGGTAGTTGCCGAAGGGGATACCCTGTTTTATCTTTTTACAAAACGGGGCGGATACACTCCCCAGCAACGGGCACAGATGACCGGTGCCGCTATCGAAGAGATAGGAAAGCGTTTTAATCTCCGTCCCGATTCCGTTTCCATCGACCATTCGGATATTGTGTCCGACCTTATGTACGGCAACAAAGTACTGCTGTCCCTTACTGACCAGGATGCTTTGTGGGAAGGAGTATCCCGTGATTCTTTGGCTAAAGAGAGGCGGCAGAATGTAATCACTAAGCTGCATGAGATGAAGGCGGAGCACAGCATTTGGCGAATGGCGAAGCGTATCCTTTATTTTCTGCTGGTGATTGTCGGTCAGTATCTTCTTTTCCGTCTGACCAATTGGGCATTCCGCAAACTGAAAGTGCGCATCCTGCGTCTGAAAGATACGAAGATAAAGCCTGTGTCTATTCAGGGATATGAGTTGCTGGATGCTCAGAAGCAGGCTAATCTGTTAGTCTTTTTGGCAGGCATCGGGCGTTATATTTTAATGGGGATACAATTGTTGATCACTGTCCCTTTGATTTTTATCATCTTCCCGCAGACCGAAGGACTGGCATACCGCTTGCTGGGTTATATCTGGAATCCGATTCGGAAAATCTTTGTGGATATTATAGACTATATCCCCAATCTGTTTACGATTGTTGTTATCTGGTACGCGGTGAGGTATCTGGTGCGTCTGGTACTTTATCTGGCACGTGAGATAGAAGCGGGGCGTCTCAAATTCAACGGCTTCTATCCGGATTGGGCAATGCCGACCTTCCACATTGTCCGGTTCCTGCTCTACGCATTTATGATCGCGATGATTTACCCTTATTTGCCGGGCTCCCAATCCGGTGTATTCCAAGGAATTTCGGTCTTTGTCGGATTGATAGTCTCGCTCGGATCAAGTACCGTTATCGGAAATATTATTGCCGGACTGGTGATTACTTATATGCGCCCGTTCAAGATGGGCGACCGGATTAAACTGAACGATACTACCGGCGATATCATAGAGAAGACGCCGCTTGTCACCCGTATCCGCACTCCGAAAAATGAGGTGGTGACGGTGCCCAACTCTTTTATCATGTCTTCACATACCGTGAATTATAGTACATCGGCACGGGAGTATGGCTTGATTATCCATTCGGAGGTATCCATCGGTTATGATGTCCCCTGGCGCCAGGTCAATCAGATACTGATTGATGCTGCGTTGAATACGCCCGGAGTAGTGGATGATCCGCGCCCGTTTGTGCTGGAGACTTCATTGAGCGACTGGTATCCGGTGTATCAGATCAATGCTTATATCAAGGAGGCGCATAAGATGTCTCAGATTTATTCTGATTTGCATCAGACTATTCAGGATAAGTTTAATGAAGCGGGAATTGAGATTATGTCTCCGCATTACATGGCTGTCCGTGACGGGAACGCAACGACGACTCCCAAGGATGATCTAAGCAAGAGTAACACTGCGGATACTGCTAATCAGAGTAATAAATCAGAGTAATATAAGCTCATTACTTAATGAACTTGTGATTTTCTTTGCATCTGTCGGGGCAAAGGAGTACTATAATAAATCAGGGCGCCCCCTTCATCGCGAAGGAGACGCCCTTGTCGTGGTGTTTTTCTGAGAGTAGAATTTCTTTCTTTAATAGAGAACTTATTTTTTCGGGTTACTGTATAAAGTACATTTCCTTTTTTATCTATCATACGCAGGTTAAGCTCCTTCTTGTCGATAGAGCAAACGGAGAAACCCGGTTCGGGACTGCAGAACTTTGTACCTTCGATGGGTTCTACCTTGCGTGCGAGAGAGGCGGCGGAGTTGACTACATAGTCAATGTCGCTTCCCGGTACACGGATATGCTGGAAGTTGTGGATATGACCGCAGATGTACATATCTACGTTGTGCTTGCGCAGGATGCTGTCTACGCGTTTCTGCATATCAAGCCGCTCGCTTTCCTCTTTCGGGGTGTAGGCATAGATGGGGTGATGGCCGGCTACGATGATCCAGTCCTCCTTGGCACTTGCCAGTACAGATTCCAGCCATGACAGCTGTTTGCTGATGTCCTGCTTGCAGGCATCCGGATATTTATCGCTTTCATTGCGGTATTTATCAATCAGCGGAGTGGTGTCTATCCAGACGATGCGGATAGTAGCTCCTTTTTCTTCGAATACCTTGGTGTAGTAACGGTCGGGCATTGACCAGCGGCGGCTGATGTTCGTGTAGTCCAGTACTGCCTGAGTGTTTCCGCGATATTCGTGGTTGCCCAGGATGGAGAACCAGTCGATCATCAGTTCGGGGTGGGAGTAGATAAGCTCGTAGTTGGTCATCCACAAAGGGTCGTTCACGCTGCGCACTCCGTCGAAGTGGTGAACGTCTCCGGTGGCTAATACAAATTCGGGGCCTATCTCTTCGCCCATTGTGCCCATCAGTTCGGCGATTGGCTTCTGGTCATAGTAGCCGTTGCGACCTAAATCATTGGCTACATAGAAGTTAAACTTCTTGTCAAAGATGGAATAATCCGTTAGCTGTGCGTGGGCGAATGTAAAGACGGAAAGGAAAAGAAGAATGAATAAGCTTTTTATCTTCATATTATATTGATTATTAGTTGTTTATAATTGTTGTTATTGAAAGACTGAAATTCTCTGTTTTTTTGGTTTTAAAGGAACGAGGCGTTGGTTTAAAACCAAGACCCCGTTCCTTTAAAACCAACGGGGCGTTCCATTCTTAGGAACGGAGGTTTTCGCTTTTCGCATTGTCAGAAGTTAACTTTTACGCCGGCATTAATCTTTACACCGTAGTACTCCGCCTGCATGGTGCGGTCTTTGGTTCCCTGATAGTAACGAAGAGGCTGGTTCAGCAGGTTGGTGGCATCTGCATAGAACGTGGTCTTTATCTTCTTGCCGAAGGTGTAGCTGGCGTTCAGGTCCATGTAGCTCACTGCGTCATAGTAACGGTCGAGGGCTGCCACTTCTCCCATTTCGTCGATGAAGCTCGAAGCGTAGTTGTAGGAGAAGCGTACGTTGAAACCTTTCTTTTCGAAGTAAAGGGAAGCATTGGCTGTATGTTCGGGTGATCCCGGCAGGGACAGGTCTTTCTCGTTCTCACGACCTTCGAAGTTGAAGTTGTTCACTTGGGTGTGGGTGTAGGTGTACGTACCATAGAAACCGATACATTTCAGTGCGGGAGCAATGAAGCCGAAGTCGCGTTGATAGGCCAGTTCTACGCCCAGCAGGTCGGCGTCGCCGGCGTTTTTGGGTTGGGTGAACTTCTTGTATTCGTTGTTCTGATAGGTGTAGTCACCGATGACCTGATCAACGATAAAGTCATTGATCTTTTTGTAGAAGATGCCTGCGCTGATCAGACCGACACTTTTGAAGTAGTAGTCTGCGCTGAGGTCGAGATTGTAGGAGATGGTCGGGGTCAGGTCGGAGTTACCCATCACCAGTTCGTTGTCGCTGCGGTTGATGTTGACACAGGGGATCAATGCGGAGTATTTCGGACGACTCAGTGTCTCGGTGAACGAAGCGCGGAGCTTTAAGTCGTCGTTCACATCGTATTTGAACAAGAGGCTGGGGAGCCAGTTGACATAGCTGTTCTTATGGTTTCCGGTAGGTTCGAGGGTTTCTGTCTCGTCTTTGTCGTCGGCTACGTTCCAGTTCCAGCCGTTGTATTTGATGTGGGTGGCTTCCATGCGTAAGCCTGCCATCATTTTTATCTTCTTTCCCAAGTTTTGGTCGAAGCGGAAGAAGGCGGAAGTTACGTTCTCACGGGCGTGGTAGTTGCCGGAGGATTCTTCGAGCACCTGTTCGCCTTCCATACTGCTGAGGTCGAGTGAGCCCAGGTATTCTTTGGATACGAAGTCGGTCGCCTTATATTGGTCTCCTGGCATATATCCGTCACGAATCTGGCTGGTGAGGTTGTTCATGTAATCCTTGTCGAAAGCGTCCTTGTACGCATCTGCGTAATCATAGCAAAGGGTGTTGCGGTCTTTGGTCTTGGAGGCGTACTTTGCTCCGAACCGCAGGCTGTTGCCATAGATACCGTTTGTCAGCGGAAGTTCGAAGTCTACTTTGAATTTCAGGTCTTTTTCGTAGATTTCCTGGTTGCTTTCGGTCAGTTCCTTCACTTTCCATTTGCCTCTTTCGCCGTCTGCTTCTCCGTTGTGCAAGTTGACGTCCGTAGTCACGTAAGGGAAACGGTCGCCGGCATCTACGACGGTAAAGCCGAGGAAGTCCTGTTTCAGGCTGAAGTATCTTTCGTTCGGACGGTCTTCGCTGGCACGGGCGTAGGAAGCTCCCCAGTTGACGGACAGCTTTCCGAACTGATGTTCACCGCTCAGACTGAGGTCCATTGTTTGCTGTAATTCCAGACGGGCATTTCTGTTGTCGGGTGTTCCTCCTTTTGTCTCGATCTGGGCGGATTGCTGCATATCTCCTTCGTCGTCTAGTCCTGTCTTATCCAAATCCTTATAGGTGACGCGGTAGCGGTTTTCCCAGTCGTGTCGGCGGTTGTAGATACCTTGCAGCGTCAGCCGGTGGTTCGGGTTGATGTCGTAGTCGAAAGCCAAGGAGTAGCTTTGGCGTTCGCGGGTCACGTAGTACTGGCGTTTCTGTGCTTCCACCATGACTACCTCGCCTTTTTTGTTGACGTCATATTCAAACTCCACATCGTCCGATCCTGACGGAGCGTTCTGATAAGAGATGGCGGCCATCATTCCCAGTTTGTCATTGAAGAAACGGTCGCCGTAGGTAAATCCTAAGTTCAACTGTGCTTTCTGGCTGATCCAGTTGTAGCCGGTTCCTGCTGTGGCGCTGAACATCCGTTTGTAAGGAGTGCTTTTTGTCACCAGATTGATGGAGCCGCCGATGGCATCTCCGTCCATATCCGAGGTAACGACTTTGTTCACTTCGATTGTCTGCACCATGTCTGCGGGGATGAGGTCGAGCTGGACATTACGGGTATCGCCTTCGGCAGAAGGGAGGCGGTTGCCGTTGATGGTCACGGAACTGAGGTCGGCGGAGGTACCGCGGACTTGTCCGAAGCGGGCTTCCCCCTGGTCGTATTGTACATTAATACCGTTGATACGTTTGAGGGCATCGCCGATATTGGAATCGGGGAACTTTCCGACCTGATCGGCTGAAACGACATTGGTGATTCCGAGGTTGTTCTTTTGTGAGTTGATGGCGCGGCGTTGTCCCTGAAAGGCGCCGCCTACCACTACTTCCTGCAGTTCGAGTCCTTCATTGAGTACTACGTCCTTTTCGAGCGTCTTTCCTGCCGGAATGGTGATTTTCATTTCGACGGGAGAGTAGCCTACGTAGCTGACTTTCACGGTGTATGTGCCCGGTGTGAGATTGGCGAATGTATAATAACCGTTGACGTCGCTTGTCACTCCGGTATGTAGTTTTTCGATGTAGATGGAGGCTCCCGGAAGAATTTGCTTGGAAGTGTCTACTATGCGTCCGCGGATCGTGCCCTGTCTGGCTACGTTTACTTTTTCCTCTGCAAAAGTATTTCCGCTTGTACTCATGATTAAAAGAGTCAAAGAGACTAATCTGAGAAATCGTTTCATAAATGTTAGCGTGCGTTAATTATTTGCTGCAAAAGTAGGGGCTTGACGTTTCTTGCTTTTTACAGTTGATTGAAGAACGCGTAACAAATATGCTACGATTGTGTTACGCAAGAAGGGCGCCCGCCTGCGGACACCCTTCGATACCTAACCCGATAAAAAGTTATCTTGAATGTATCTGAGATACGATCAATTCATTGGAATTTCGATACGTTCGCCCGTAACGGAAACGGCGCTTAACTGGAAACCATCTTTCCAGCGAACCGGAATCGTGAATGTGTCTGTTGACGACGGGGCATTTTCGCCGCTGCAGATGAGGATGAATTTGCCGGTTTCATCTTTCACTTCGTAAGTCACTACATTGGTCCAGTTCTTGATCGTGATGGTCTCACCGTTGTAAGTCACTGCATTATCGCCGGAACCTACCGTAAATGTCTTGGGAGCATGAGTGGCATTCTCTCCTTTGATGATGGCGGGTTTCGTTTTATACAGTTCGTACGTATTATCCGAAATGTATTCTAGAGCGACATCCGGACGGGTGCCTCCCAGTGCGTTTACTTTCTGTTTGAGAGCGTCTATCATGTCTTGTGTCACGGTCAGCTGCTTTTTCCCGTAGTCGTCCAGTTCCTTGTCGACCGGAGTCAAGAATCCCCATTTGGTGAAGAAGTCGAGTAAGTTCATACCGGAAATCTTGGAGCAGGCATATACAAAGTCAAGCTGAATCTCTCCGTGAGTCATTCCGGTATAGTCTTTATTGCGGGCGTATTCATATACCTCCGGATAAAAACCTCCTTTGTCTGCCTGTTGCAACGGAGTCCTGCCCAGCACTTTTCCGAAATAGAGTTCCAGTTGCCAGAAGGGAACAAGTTTACAGAATACATCATTGGCATTATTCTTTCCCAGATTTTGGAAGTCAGCATGCGGGCTTCCGGTGGCAATAATCCCACTCCATGCTTTGGAGTATCTGTTTCTGTAGGTGATTCCCATGTCTTCAACCTGTATGCGGGAAGGCTGGCCGAAAATGGTGGTCTGTATGTACTCGGACATGATGTTGTTCGTCACTTCCGTGTTGCCGCCCCACAATACTCCCGGACGGGTCTGGTTGCAATGCCCTATCTCGTGTGCCGGTCCCCAGCAAGCGCTTGTCTTCAGCTTTTCCGGACTACAGATTTCATTCATTGTTGTTCGGTTGTAGGCTGTGTGATAAGCCGTGGCGTACATATAGGACTTATACATGACATTCAGATACATCCGGTTTCTGAACATCTTGTCATATTTCTCCAAGCCCAGCAGCTGCTGCTCGCTGTACACGATCTTGTCATAAAGGTCTATCAGTTCATCTCCCTTGGAACCTGCGTAGGTCCGGAGGTCACTCGTCTCGAAAGTGAGGTGGGCATATTTCCCCAGTACGTCAAAATACCGGTTGGTTGCTTTGTTGAGCAGTTCCGACCAGCGTCCGTTATGCTCCGGATTTTGCGAGTCGAAGTAGCCGTTCACTTTTCCCGATGCAAAATGGATTTTGATTGGGGCCGCTGACGGATCGTCCAGCGTTTTTGTGACGTACATCACGTACACCAGTCCTTGCTCGCTGATAGAAAGCTTGTTGATTCCCTGATTCAGTAAGTAGGTCACTCCGCCAAAACCGTCATTCTCAGGTGCATCCAGATTCTGTACCCGCAGTCCGATGTCATATCCGTGTGTGTCTCCCACCAGTACTATCAGGTTTTCATCTGCCTTGACCGATATTCCGGTCGGATTGTCCAACTGGCTGTAAGGGTTGGTCTTGTGGGTTTCCGACTGGATATCCGGATTGGGATATGCCTTGAACTCGCTGATACGGAACTCAGCAGGATACTTACCTTTAATCATATAGTAGGCTATATTTTTAAAGAACGGGTATTCGCACTTTGCTATGTCATCTTCCGTAATACCGGTTTTCAGTTCACTGCAACTTGCATCGGTGAAGAGAGTCGAATAATCAAAGTTCACGGGATTCTTTGCAAAGAACTCCATCTCGGCGCATGAAGCAAATCCTTGTCCGTCGCCAGTACCGCTCTTTATGATGAAACGGAAAGACTTCGCCTGTATCGTTTGGTCAAATGTAACTTTGCCTGCCATGCCCGAACCTTGAAAATCCTTATCAATAAGTTTTGTGAATGTGTGACCGTCTGCTGAATATTGTATTTCTGTATCTTTAAATCTACCATTATTTCCGTTGTTGCGCGGATGATATATCAAATAATCGACATCTGTGACTGTTTCAAAATTATAGGTTAATGTGATGGGGAAATAGTTGCTTGCACCATTACTCCAACTGGAATGATAAAGTGTCGAATAATCTCCGTCAAAAGACTTTTCGATATTGCTGCCGGGTTGAAAAGAAGAAGCCGTCCCGCTTACTATTTTGATCTTGATGTCACCTTTTACGTCTTCTCCGTTGCCTTCGGCAAATTCGTTGAGTCCTTTCTGGGTAACAAATACGGATGCGCTTACAGGTTCTGCCTGTTCCGTATCGGGATCGATAGTCGGTAATACTTCTGTTATTTCAATGTTGCCATGACGCTGACTGTCAAGTCCGGTCGCTTTCACCATATATGTATGGGGGGTGGTGACTGTGGCCGGTGCACGGCTGATAGGTTTTTCGGTAATCCATTCCGGCAAAGTGATGGCTACTTCTACATTTGTCGTCACGTCAAACTGGATTTCTCCACCGATAACACCTACCTCAAAGTTGGACTGGTCAACCAGAATGGCTGCTTCGTATCCCAACTGGCGTACTGTGATTGTCTTTGTCTGGTCGGCAGCTATCACGGTAACGGTTGCTTTACGCACGTACCGTTCGTCGCTTTCGTCTACAGATATTTTCAGTGCCTTCCCGTCTGCTGACGGGTGGCACCAATTTTTATCTGATTTGACAGTCCAGGTATCCACATTGGTAGTGACAGCTACATTCTGGCTACCGGACTCACTATTGAAATCAACTGTCTCTTTTCCAACGGTTAAATTGGGGGTTGAAGAGCCGTCATCGTCAGAGCATGCCGTAGACAGGCATGGCAGCAACGATAATAGAAAGAAAAGCAGTATATATTTCTTCATTCTTTTTTTTATTCAAGTACGACCATTGAACATTGATAGATTTCCAGTTCTCCTAAAGCAAAATAAGGAGTGCCCTTCGTGGTCTCTGTCACTTCGAACCAAAGATAGCGGGAAGGTTTTGACAGCGGAATTACCTCTGAGTTGTACACTTCGCTCACTCCGTCGGGAAGTCCTGTTAAGGTAGTTTCCTTGTGGGTGCCTGCCTGTGAGATATCCACTGTATTGCCATCAATTTTCTCGACGCCATCAAACCATTCTGCTGGATTATAACTATCACTTGTATATAAGTTGATCGTTTTCCATGAACTATCGTTCGCACGGTTGGTATTGGTCGAACGGAATTTAATAGCGCTGACTTCTTCGCCTAAATCTACTACCAGATAATGTGGCATTTCCACTAGTGAGCTCCACCATGAGTGGAAGAAGGTTGCTATATTTCCGTCTACCAGGTCTTTGATCGGACGGGTAGGAAATGGAGCATTCGTCCATATTTTCTTATAGTCCAGATCTATTTTTACGGGAGTGCCAAACGTAGGACTTGCCTTTTCTGCTTGTGCAGTTATCTGATGGATGGTACCTGCGGTGTTGCCACGATTGAAGGCTTGTACGGTGAAGTTGATTTCACCGTACTTTTGGAGCAGATTGTCTATTACCAATTCGCTGGCGTATTGGCTGACTTGTTTTCTGTATGACTTTCCTGTGGCTCCGATAGTATATTCTATCTGTACATAATATAAATTTTCATCGGCAGGGTTGGTCCAGCTCAGGGTAATCTGTCCCGGAGCGGGAGTCGCTTTCAGATTTTCGATGTCGCTGGGTACCGGATAGGAATCTTTGTCATCGCTGCAAGACCAGAGCATGGCTAATCCTCCGATAAGACATATCGTTATAAGTATCTTTTTCATGATCAGATTATTTTTAATAATTGTTATTCATCATTGATTAGTAGCCCGGATTCTGCACCATGTTCGGGTTCTTGCTTACTTCACCTGCCGGAATAGGCATCAGATACTGACGGGGTGCATCGAATGTACGCTTGTCCTGTATCTCCACAATCTTAGCGAAGTCCTCCATTGTCTCGGCAAGAATGTTCAGACCACGTGCCTTGACATTGAAATAAGTTTCTCCCATTTTCCAGCGGCGGATGTCCCAGAAATTATGATTCTCCTGATAAAGCTCGATCATACGTTCCTGTCTGACGATTTTCATCACTCTGCCGTCGGGACCGCATTGGCCGTCATAGCTTGTCAAAGGAACTTTGGCATTTGCCCAGCTTTCCAGTACCGGTTTTAGTCCGGCGCGTTCGCGTACTTTGTCCAGATAAGCCATTCCTTTTTCGGGATAGCCTTCTTTACCGTATCCTACGCAGGCTTCGGCATAGTTCAGGTAGAGTTCGGCGAGACGTATCACAGGCCATGGATATTCTACCGTTGGTCCGGGGGTACCAACGGTAGCTTGTATTCCTGGGTGTACACCTTTTTTGTTCAGGTATCCTGTTTTGGAGTAGTTCTGAGAGCGTGCCGCAGTGACTATCTTTCCGTCATCGGCTCTGACACCGCAGTTTTCTGTTGCCAGAAATCCGGTCAACCACTTGTCTCCTTCAGAACGCTCAGCACCCCAGAATTTGTGATAAGCATATCTTTTATCGTCTGTACGACATTCATAATAACCGTTCTCAAAAGCAACCCACGCATAGAATCGGGGTTCGCGGTTCATGTTCATGTATAATGTTCTCTTTCCCGGTTCGGCATAGGTAGTGCCTTCAGGGATGGTTATGATATCCAGCTTATTGTTTGTACTGAATGCCGGGTCCTCGTCAATCGGCAATCCATTGGCTGTGTAGAAGCGGTCGAGCATGGTAATCGTGGGGGCTATACCATTCCACGAACCACGGGGGAAGAAAGGTATGGATTTACGTTGGATACCATAAGCACCTGCTTTACGGGTTTCGGGGAAGATGACTTCTTTGAAGTTCTCGCTATCCATGAAAGTCATACGAAGTGTACGTTCTGTCAGGTTGGTCGGTTCCGGATAAGCATTACTTGTAGTACTGGCTTTATAGAGCTCGTGACCGACTCCTGATGCAGCTTGAATGGCATCCCATGCTGCATCTGCTGCACGTTTGTATTTTTCTTCCGAATAAGTGGTTGGCATGAGCTGTTCGCCGTCCGGGTTCTTAAAGTCTGCATAATCAGGATTCCCGTTGAATAATGGTGAGGCGGCATAAAGCAACATTCGTGCTTTTAAGCTTTTGGCAATGACGCTCGTGGCACGTCCATAATCCGAGCTATTGCGTGTGGCAGGAAGTCTGGTGGCTGCATCGTCAAGTAAGTCGGCAACCCAGTCGATACATTCATCGTACGGACGACGTCCGAGCATATTATTCGCAGGAGTGTCGAGTGCCGGAAGTTCTTTTACCAAAATGGTCGGCCCGTAACATTTGATCAGAAGGAGGTGGAAATAGGCGATCAGGAAGTCGGCTTCTGCCGTGTAAAGATCGACTTCCTCCTGGCTGATCTTAGGAACGGAGTGGATATTTTCTTTCAACAAATAGCATTGACGTATTCCCTGAAACAGTGTATTCCAATAACTGATAATTGTATTGCTTGAGTCATAAGAACCTTCAGCGAATTTTACGTAACTTTCGGCAAACGGGCTGATCGTTTCGTCACCGGTAAAGTCCATACATGACTGAACCATGTTTGACTGAGGCAGATATCCGTAGCAGGAATATAAATATCGCAGTGCAGCGCGGGGATTGGCAAAGGCATCCTTTTCCGTGGCTGTTTCGTCGGGAACAATATCCAGATAGTTACAGGAAGTATTCAGCCCTGTAATCAATAAGAGGATGAATAGATATAGTGTATTCTTTTTCATATTTTTTAAGGTGTTATTTATTGTTAATAGTCATTTGGAATCCAATGTTGAATACGCGTTGGGTCGGATATGAAAGACCACTGCCACCACCCTGTTCAGGATCCCACAGATCGAACGGAGCAAAGGTCATCAGATTAGAACCGCTGATGTATAAACGCATATTCTTATAGGTATATCCGATCTCAGCATTCTTTAATTTCAGGAAGGCACCGTTACGCTCCCAATAGCTGGACAACTTGTTGTTATTGTTATTGGTTTTGCGTGACAAGCGCGGGTAAGTCGCATTGGTGTTTTGATTGTCGGGACTCCAGCGTTCGTCTGCCACCCATGAAAGTACGTTGCGCAGCATACTGTCACCGAAGGGATGGAAATCTTTTACCATGAAGGAGGTTTTGGCTACTCCCTGAAAGAAGAAGGAGAAATCCAGATTCTTCCATTTAATAGAGGGACCGAAGCCATATACAATCTCCGGTACGCCGGGATGTTTTGCCCATACCCAGTCGTCTGTATCTGTCAGGTTATCATCATATCCGTACCAGTCTCTTGAAATATTGATATATTTGATATCTCCCGGAATCACTGCCGCTCCCAATTGTTGTTGGTGGTTGGCAATATCTGCTGCATCAATGAAGAGTCCGTCGGCAATATAAATGGCATTCTTATTGGCACTGACTCCGATTTTTGACTGCCATGGGTATTTCGGTGATTCATCATATTTGGTGATTTCATTATGTGCATACGTGAAAGTTCCTTTGAAACTGACGAACCAGTTTTTGTTGAACTGCTTGTTATAGCTGGCTGCTAATTCAAATCCCTGATTGCGCATAGCTGCCAGGTTGCCGTATACTTTAGTGGTAGCCGTACCCATATATGTCGGAGTGGTACCTTTCTCCTGGAAGATGTCGCGACGATTTTCGCGAAAGATATCAAAAGTAAGGTCTAAAGAGTGGAACAATTGTAAATCGACTCCAAAATTAATCTTTTCTCCTACCTCCCATGTAATATCTTCATTGGCATAGCGTTGATAAACGGGACCATTGTAGGTTACATTCTGATTGACACCTGTTGTAAATCCTTTGCCGCCCAGGTCAATTTGAGACATGTAGATAAAACGGCTGCCATTAATCTGGTCGTTACCTACCAGACCCCACGAACCGCGTAGCTTCAATTTAGAAACAACGTTTTTCAAAGGTTTGAAGAAAGATTCTTCACTGATGTTATAACCTGCGGCAATGGAGGGGAACAGACCGAAACGGTGTCCTTTGGCAAAGTTCTCCGATCCATTGTATCCTACGTTCACTTCAGCCATATACTTTCCGGCATAAGCGTAGGAGGCGCGTGCTGCAAGACCTTGTTTGCGTTGAGGCAATGAACCGATAAAGTTACCATCGCCCGGTGTGTTGTTAACAAGTTCGTCCTGGCTATAGATTAGCATCGCATTGACGTCATGTTCACCGAATGTACGGCTGTAATTGACCATTCCTTCCAAATAGAAACGGCGGTCACCGGAATTTGTATTCTTTGCGGTCAGGTTTGTCGTATATTCGTCTCCAATACGGCTTGTTGTGTAGGTGTAGCCACCATTGCCATCGTCTTCGTATCCGGTCAGTGCGAATTTGTTCCACTTCCCTTCACGTTTGTTTTCGGAACTCGACCAGTTCTTGAATGAAGCCAGTGCTTTGAAACTCAGACCTTCGGTGATGAAATCCAACTTCTGGTTAAATTCCAGTGCTGCAATGACTGTGCTTTGGAATCCTTTGTTGTAGCCTGTAGCAGCCTGAGCCACCGGGTTGGTCTGATAGTCGGCGTTGACACGTTCTGTAGCTCCCCATTTAATATAAGGTGTTTCACCGTCATCCGGAAAATATACCGGGAATTCAACAGGTGATGTATTCATGGCATTGGTAAAGATGGCTCCTACTCCCTGGTTAGGAGTAGTCATGTCACGCAACTGTACGTTCAGGCGCAAGGACAACTTAGAAGAATTACTCAATTTGGCGTTGATGTTATTCTGGAAGTTATAGCGCATGATTTCAATATTGTTATTATAGGAGAAGAAATCCTTTGAACGATTCTTCAACATACCGGATTCGTGGTTGACAGAGATGCTGGAGAAGTAGTCTACACGTTTACCACCGCCACGGATGTTAAAGTTGAACTTTTCGCTATAAGAAGCGTCTTTGAACAATTCGTCATACCAATTTACGTTCGGATAGATATAAGGATTCAATCCGGCACGTGTTCCGTCAATTCTATCTTGGCTGTAAAGCACGTCACCGCTATTGTCATTGTTTACGGCCTCGTTGAAAAGTTCCATGTAAGTGGCACCGTCTACGAATTTAGGGGTACTGGTCGGTTGAGACATTTGTGCTTCCATACGGAAGTTGATAATCGGCTTATCCAGATTCATACCCGATTTGGTGGTTACAATCATCACACCGTTGGCACCACGGGTACCGTACATCGCTGTTGCGGTAGCATCTTTCAGGATAGAGAAACTATCGATAATCTCGGGATCAAGATTATTCAGGTCACTTGAACTTACCTGCACACCATCCAGAATGATTAGTGGATCGGTGACTCCGTTCATGGTCGAAACACCGCGAATCCAAAAGTTGGCGCCATCAGCTCCCGGCTGACCACTTTTCTGGACGGCAATAACACCAGCCAGACGTCCGGCAAATGCAGTAGACAGATTGGTAGAAGGTACCTTTAATTCAGTTGGTTTAATAGATTCAACAGAGCCTACCATACTGGCTTTCTTTTGTCCTGTACCATAAGCTGTGATGACTACTTCTTCCAACTGCTTGGCATCTTCATTCAAATCGATGGATAACACTTTGCGTGAACCGATCTTGATTTCTTTGGGTGTGTATCCTACATAAGAAATGAGAATAACATCCGAAGGAGCAGCCATGATCGTGAACTTTCCGTCAATGTTGGTGATTACTCCTGTAGCAGCCCCTTTGATTTGTACGGAAGCACCGATAATGGATTCACCTGTATTGGCGTCGACTACCACACCTACGATTTCCGACTTTTTCGGTCCCTGACTTTTTTGCTGAACAGTCTCTGCTTTCGCGCTTTTCAAGATAATTTCATTATTTTTGATGACATAGTCAATTCCGCTGTTACTGAATACTTTTCTTAAAACTTCATTAATGTCTCCTTCGCAATCGTAGTCCTTTTTCTCGTCATTGGCGACAACGCCGGACTTGAAGAAGAATGTGTACTGGCTATTTTCTTCGATTAGCTGAATAGCCTGTTGCATGGTGATGGACTGACCCTTGAGAATGATTCTCTTTCCTTGTGCGCCATGAGCGTAGAGAGCCATTGGAAGGAAGCAAATCAATAGAACGGCATATCTGAGTATGCTGTTACTAAAATGCATGTTTTTCATGTTTCTAAAAGGTTAATAGTGAATATATAGATAATTTGTTTTTAATGTATTAATATAATATGATGTCGTTATTTTCTTGTTTCTCTTTTAAATCGAGGCTGATACATATCTTTTCGATGATATTGGTAAGCGGCTCGTCTTTATGTATGGTTCCGTTGAACTTCAGCTTTTTGAGCTTTTCTTCTTTAATTATGATGTTTACATGGTATGAACGGTTGATAAAATCGATGAATTCCTGTAATGGCTTGTTGGTAAAGCGATATTTACTTGAGCGCCAGTCATACTCGTTGATATCTATATGCGTACGTACAATTGATTTGGCTTGGGTATTGTATACGATTCGTTCGTTCGGTTTCATTGGCAGTTCTTGCTGTCCTTCCTCTGCCTGGAATTTGATGGAGCCGGTGAACAGGGTAATTTCTGATTCCATGTGTCCGGCTTTGATGTTGAATTCCGTTCCGGTCACTTCAATATGCGATTCCCGGAAATAAACCCTGAAGGGTGCTCCCTGAGCTTTTTTCACTTTAAAGAAAGCTTCTCCTTTTTCCAGGAAGATTTCTCTGTTGTTCAGGAATGACTTGTGATAGCGAATTTGGGAAGCTGCGTTGAGCCATACTTCCGAACTGTCCGGCAACATGACTGCCAGCTTATCATTCATTGGAGCACTGATATTAATGTCGGATGATGAAATATTGTTGGCAATCCAAAAGCCGATAATGAAGATGGCAACAGTGGCAGCGATGGAATATCCGATACGATAGTATTTCTTGTTTCTCTCTAAAGGCTGTTTTTCGTTCCGGCATCTGACCATAATCTTATTGAGTATGGTGTGCGGGGGAACATGATCTTGTATATGAGCTTTAGGAGCTTTATCCCATTGTTGAGACTGAAAGTTAACCATAGGCTTCTCATTGAGAAGCTGTTCCCTTTCGGAAGTTGTCAGTCTGTCTGCTAACATCTTTTTTATAATATTAATGAGTTCTATTGAATTCACGTCTTTGTATATTAGTGACAATGATCGTTATTGACTTCAGTTACATACTAAATACTCCCCATATTACATTTACCCCTATCGGATATAAAAAAAATGTGTTTTATTTTTGTATCTTTTAAATAATGTATAGCTTTGTTGTCACTAATATTTGCACAAATATGAACGAAAGAGAAAGAGTATTGGCTATTAAGGGCGGTGATCATCAAGCGTTTATAGATTTGTATAACGAGTATTGGAGTCAGGTTTATGACTTTAGCCGATTGTACATCGCTACAATTGCTGATGCAGAGGAAATTGTTCAGGATGTGTTTGTGAAGTTGTGGGAATCAAGGCATTTACTGAAGGAAGATGAAAATATCAAAGGTTTTCTCTTTATTGTTACCCGAAACATCGTATTTAATAAAAATAAGAAGAGAGTAAATGAGAATCTTTTCAAAACCTCTGTTTTGGTAGCCTATGGAAACGAAGGTTATTATAACTCCACTACTGTGGAGGAAGATTATTGCGCTTCTCAACTAAAAATATTCATTGATCGGTTAATCAATTCACTTCCTGAACAACAAAGAAAGTGTTTCTTGTTGAGCCGTGAAGAAAACCTGAGTTACAAGGAGATAGCCGAGAGGCTTGGTATTAGTCAGAAGACTGTAGAAATACATATGGGTAAGGCCTTGAAATTCTTGAAAGATAAGGTGAAGCGAGGCTGGGAGATTCTATTGTCGCTTCTTTCATTTTAGTTATAAAAATAAGACATTCCTTCTTTCTCATTATTTATATAGTGTCGGAATATACTTATCTTCTTTCTTGCTGTTCTTAGCAGGCTGTTACTTTATCTGTATTTTCAATAGCCTCTTTTCTTTTCAGATAGACTTTCTGAAGTAGTCAGATTATTAATGATGTAATAGAAACTCATGTACTTTTGGCTATAATCAAGTTTGGAGGCTGATAGTAATAAGCTTTGATTCGCAAAAATTATTTAGTAATAAAAATAGTTGGAAAAAAGTTTGGTATAGCAGCTTTTTTTGCACTACATTTATCATTCATCGCTGTTTCAAGTTAGGCGTTTCCATTTGAACAGATAAATCAGACAGCATTCCCCGATCATAGTTATTGTATTTGAAAGCAATGATTAGAATGTAGTTTTCCGATGTGAAATTGCAAGGTAACATAATAAATAAAGCTTTAATTAATTTGGACAAAATGAAAAAAGTACTGTTAACTTTAAGTTTGAGTATCGTTGCGTCGATGGGCAGCTTCGCGCAGAATGAACCTTATAAGAATCCGAAACTTACTCCCGAAGAGCGTGCGGAAGACTTATTAGGGAGATTAACTTTGAAAGAGAAAATAGGATTAATGAAAAATTCTTCTTTTGCGGTAGAACGGTTAGGAGTAGCTCCCTATAATTGGTGGAGTGAGGCTTTGCATGGTGTTGCCCGTAATGGACTGGCTACAGTGTTTCCGATAACTATGGGTATGGCATCTACCTTTGATGATGAAGCAATTGAAAGAGTGTATGTTGCCGTTAGTGATGAAGGACGTGCTAAATTCCACGATGCCCATCGCCGTAATCGCTATGGATATGGAAACGAAGGGCTTACTTTTTGGAATCCGAATGTGAATATTTTCCGTGATCCGCGTTGGGGAAGGGGACAGGAGACTTTCGGCGAAGACCCTTATCTGACTACCCGTATGGGAGTAGCTGTAGTAAAGGGAATGCAGGGGCCGGCAGATGCCGAATATGACAAGGCTCATGCGTGTGTCAAGCATTATGCAGTGCATAGTGGTCCTGAGGCGAAACGTCACTCTTTTGATGTAGAAGACCTCTCTCCCCGTGATCTATGGGAGACTTACCTTCCGGCTTTCAAGGCTTTGGTGCAAGAGGCAGACGTGAAGGAAGTGATGTGCGCTTATCAACGCCTGGAAGGAGAGCCCTGTTGTGGTAGCAACCGGTTGTTAACGCAAATATTGAGGGATGAATGGGGATATAAACATTTGGTTGTAAGTGATTGCGGTGCTATTGATGATTTTTTTGTGAAAGGCCGCCATGAGACACATAAAGATGCTGCCGATGCCAGTGCTTCTGCTGTGATCAATGGAACTGACCTTGAATGTGGTTCGATATATTCGCATTTGGAGGAAGCTGTAAAGCAGGGATTAATCACAGAAGAACGTATAGACACAAGTTTGCGTCGTTTGTTGAAAGCCCGTTTTGCTTTGGGCGAGATGGATCCGGATTCTATCGTTCCCTGGAGCAGAATTAGTATAGATACTGTGGATTGTGATTTGCACAAACAGATGGCGTTGGATCTGGCACGTAAATCTATGGTATTGCTTTGCAATAATGGCGTGCTTCCGTTGGCAAAAACAGGGCACGTATCGCAGTGATGGGACCGAATGCGGTTGATTGGTGATGCAATGGGGAAACTATGAAGGTGTACCCTCACATACATATACTATTTTGGAAGGGATTCGCTGCAAGATAGGCGATGTGCCTTTTGAGAAAGGATGTGAGTTACTGGATAATCGGATTTTTGAATCTTATTTTAATGAGATCTCCAACAATGGGCGTCCCGGTCTGACGGCTACCTACTGGAATAATATGAATTTGAGTGGTGATGTCGCGGCTACAAGTCAGATTACTTCTCCGATTAATCTGAGTAATGGTGGGAATACAGTCTTTGCCACAGGTGTGGGCTTATATAATTTTACTGCTGTTTATGAAGGAACTTTTCGTCCGAAAGAGAGTGGAGCTTATGAGTTGCTGATTGAAGGAGATGATGGCTATCGGGTATATGTGAACGGGGAAAAGGTGATTGATTATTGGGGAGAACATGCCAGTGCTAAAAGGGAATATACGTTGAAAGCAATTGCGGGGACAGATTATAAGATCAGAATAGAATATATGCAGGCAGGTGCGGAAGCGTTGCTTAGGTTTGATTTGGGTGTTTATCGTCATATTTCACCTGAGATGGTTGTCGATAGAGTCAAAGAAGCGGATATTGTTATTTTCGCAGGTGGCATTTCGCCGAGTTTGGAAGGCGAAGAAATGTACTCCGTTAACAGTCCCGGTTTTGCTGGCGGCGACCGTACTTCAATTGAACTACCGCAAGTGCAGCGTGATATCCTGAAAGCATTGAAGAAAGCGGGTAAGAAGGTGGTTTTTGTAAACTGCTCTGGTTCGGCGGTCGCATTGGTTCCTGAGATGGAGTCTTGTGATGCTATCTTGCAGGCATGGTATCCTGGGCAGGCTGGCGGACTGGCTGTGGCGGACGTTCTGTTCGGAGATTTTAATCCGAGTGGAAAGCTACCCGTTACTTTTTATAAGAATACGGACCAGTTGCCGGATTTTGAAGATTACAGTATGAAGAACCGTACCTATAGATATATGACGGAAGTTCCTTTGTTTCCTTTTGGATACGGATTGAGTTATACTACTTTCGATATTTCTAAAGGACGTTTGAATAAGAAAATTATATCTGCCGGACAGGATTTGAATTTTAAAGTCAATGTGAAGAATACAGGGAAGTATGATGGAGCTGAAGTTATTCAGGTGTATGTCCGCAAAGTAGATGATGCGGAAGGGCCGATAAAGAGTTTGCGCGCTTTCCGTCGGGTACCGCTGAAGGCGGGAGAGACTTGTGTTGTATCTATTGATCTTTTGCCAACTACATTTGAGTTCTTTGATCCGACTACAAATACTATGCGTATTATGCCCGGAAAATATGAAATCATGTATGGCAATAGTTCGGATATACCTTCGGGGAATAAATTGAGTGTAACACTTCGGTAATAATATTACCTCATTAATGGGGGCAAAAGTCAGTAGCAATAGCTTGTGTATTCACCTACCACCTCCCCCTGGGTACTCCTCCTTCCCGAAGGAGGAGATTTAAGATACTGCCGACTTTTGTCAGCCCCAGTTTCGTTACTTTTGACTTTTTACACTCTCATTTATTTTCGGGAAATTCAGTCTGGGATTTTAAGGACAGCTGAGTGATCCTTATCCTTTTTTATCGTTCCTATTTCATATACTGATGTAATGGTGCAGGAAGGGGCTGTGTTGTAATGCTATTACAGACTCAGGCTTTCTCACAGCGGATCAGTACTTTTTGTCCGTTGTTTAAGGTGCTGGCAAACAGATAAGTGTCTCCACCTTCCGACAATTTGATTCGTTTACGGAGTTCGGCAACCGTAGCCGGAAAGTTACGTACTGTGATATTTGCTTTTTTCAAGTCTCCGAGACTTTCTTTTAGTTCTTTTTTATTAAGGCTGCACTGACTAATGATGTGGAAAGCCCTGCCGGGAAAGCTCTCGACCAACACATCAGAAGTATAAAGATGACTGTTAGGATGCAGTTTTTTAACAGGAAATGCGGAGGCGATGCTGCGGAAAGCTCCGGCTTTCAGGAGTGAAGCGTTCGGCTCATAGAGATAATTTTCCAGTACGTTGGTATAGTTGCATTCGCTGCACTGCTCCTGTTCGCGGGTGAATACGAAATGCTGTTCTTCCTGTATCCCCTTGGTAGGGAGATTTACGCAATGGATGGATATTTCTTCTACCGATGCTTGTCCGAGTATCAGTAGTAATTCTTTGCATTCATTATTGGCAGATATGATGTGGACTTCCTGTACGTGTTGTAACTCTTTCAGTGCCAATGACAAGTCCAGCATGGGCGAGAGTTTGACCATGACCTGTCCCGCTTTGTTCAGTAAGAGTTCTTCCAGTTCGGCTACATCGGGTTCACAGTCTGAGATGGCAACAGTCTTTCCTCCGTGCTCGTTGCGGCGGGCAGGATCGAGGAAGATGCAGTCTACCGGAGACATAGCTTGCAGATAACTCACTCCGTCCTCGTTCTTTACGTTGATATGGTTTAGGTTCAGGATGGGAAAGTTGTGTGCTGCTATCTCGCAGAGTTCCTGCTGGCGTTCTACGTAAATGGCGGATTTGAATTTGGCAGCAAGGAAAGCGCAGTCTATTCCGAATCCTCCGGTCAGGTCCGTCAGGGAGTTACCTTTTAAAAGGGTTGCTTTGTAGCGGGCGGTGACTTCTGACGAGCATTGCTCCAGTGACAGGTGCTTCGGGTACCATATATCATCCGTATCTCTCCATGATGGAATTTTTTCGGCAGCAACCTGCCTTCCTGCTATCTGTGTGATGGCGGTCGGCATATCTACGTTCGGGTATTTCCGGGCTTGCAGGGCCAGAGCACGTACATCATCCGTCTGATGTTCGCGGATAAAGAGCTGGGTTTCGGGGGAGATTTGCATCATAGGTTGTTTATATTTGGTGTTATATGGTGGTACTCGTTTATGGTATTACGTTGTATTTCTTCCGGGCTTCTTCCCGGCTGCAGAAGTTGAAATGCCACCATTCGCTGGGCAATGCACGGAATCCGGCGGCTTTCATTACTTTCCTCAATAATATCCGGTTCTGACGTTCTGTTTCGGTGATTTTTCCGTTGCGTATCAGTTCGCCTTCTTCGGTGATGTGCGCTTCTACTCCAAGATGATCGACCTTTGTGCCCATAGGCAACGGTCGCCCCAGCGAGTCCTGAATGCTGATGTCTACCGCCAGGCCGTAATTATGAAGTCCGCCTCCACGGTTGGGATTGGAGACATATCTGTATTTGGAAGTTCCTTTGACCACATCCCACATTTTTCTCTGTACGGACATCGGACGTGCAGCGTCGTAAATAATGAGACTGTAAGATGGATGCAGTGCCTTCAGTGCTTCTTGTGCTTTTAAGAGGGCATACGCCGCATGGGGGTGCAGATAGGCTTCGGACAGGTCGTCATAAAGAATTTCTCCGGTGAAGTTATCCGCTTTTGTGTACATTAGGCTGATGGCGATGCTGTTGTCCAGCTCCGCTATATTTATTAGTCCCAGAGAATCCATGTAAAGAGCCATCGGGCTTTTCTGATGTTTTGGAACCAGTGTGCTGGCGGATTCATTTTTCTGCGAGGGGGATGTATAAATAGAATCTGCATCAATGGAGTCCGCATGAGCAAAGGATATACAGTCGGATGCTGTACCTTCGGGGCTTATATCTCCGGGTCCTGCGCATATAGAGTCTGTGCACGTTGTTTCGACCTTTGCAGATGTCTTCGTCTCCTTATGCCCCGGTACACAGGAATACCCTGCCAGCAGAAAGCAAAAGACAAATAAACTATATTTCAGCATCATCATTACTCCTTTGGGTTTTGTGTGCCAAAGATACTTCTTTTTGAATTTAGCACCAATAAAAAGCCTTTTTTACGCTGTTTGTTGGATCTATATATCCTGCGCGTTGGACATATATGCCCTGCGTATTGGATATATATCCCCTGTACGTTGGACATATATATCCTGTATGTTAGGTTACTATACCCTGCATGAACGGTAACTATACCCTATATGCAAATATAGTCTGAATACCGGCACACCTTCTTCTGTGATTTATCCGGATTTTCAGCGGTTGATACTGACTATTACTTTTTTTAGATTGGCCGTATTCTTCCATATTTCGAGTAGTTGCAGAATACGTTCATCCGTTACTCTGCTGTTATTGACAGACAGCAGTTCCGAATATATTTCCAGCAGCTTCTTCAGTTCCTTGACAGGCTGTTCCGGAAGTTCGGCAATCAGTGATGTAAGTAGCAGCTCCAGTTCCCGGTTGTGTAGTGGGCTGACGTTTATCATTTGCTGTTGTATCAAGTCGGTAAGTCTTTTCAGAGGTCCCCATCCAGTACGTTGGTGCGAACCCAGTATCCTGCCGATACGTGCACTGTCTATACATCCTGTGCTGACACGGTCCGTCCATATTCCGGCGGCATAAGAACGGGAAGTCTTGTCGGCTACCAGCATACAACTCGCTTCCAGCAGATAAGAGGTCTCATGCCATTCGTGCCTTAATTGGTGAAGTGCCTCTATAGTGGCTTGGGTGATACCAACTTCTCTCACTTCATTTAGCATCGGATCATAAATGGCACAGCGGATGCACCATACAAACAATGGTTCCGGTGTATTGGGAGCTAGCCATACAAGGCGGGGCAGATCGTTTTGTATATCGTCATAACGTTCTATCTGTGAATACATTTCCACCAGTAGCGGATGCGGGTCATACGAGTGATAACTCACTCTCTCATCATACTTTCCTTTGTTGACGATGTGGATGTTCTCTCCTTCCGGAACATTGAAACTAAGGGTTGAAGATGTCCAGTTAACCACTTTGTTGTGATAATCAGTATATGAATGAGGCGTTTGGAAAGTCCACCATGAGAAGTTTCCCGTCAGAAATTCGCGTGAGCTTTTGCTATAAGAGAAATCTTTGAATTCAGTATAAACCGTCTCCGGTGATTTGATCAATCCTGCTGTCATCCACCATGAAGGGTGGGTGAAGGGAGCTTGTGGGACTGCATCTTTTGCTCCCATCAAGAAGGAAAACAAATTTTGGTATTCCCCTTCCAATTCCTGAAGGACAGTCGGAAGGTCTTGCGAGGGATAATCATTCAATGCCATCCTCGACAGGGCTATCTGCATATCCATATCGTCCGGCTCGGCATTGGCCTGCTGATATTGTCCGAGTCTTTTTATCAGAACTATGGGGTCAATAAATGTAGGCGTATGCGTAGGAGTGGATAGCATGGGAAGTCGGTTCTCGTTACTTTCTAAAAGGTCTAATGTCCGGCACAGTAATTGTTTGTGAATAGCTAATTCCGTTCTTTTATTATTCTTCTGGCGGATGGTTATTTTCTGCAGATTGCGATATCTCCACTGACCTTTCTGAAGTTCGTCTTTCTGCACCATTTTCTCGTGCAGGGTGCTCAGTTCTTTTGCTTCTATGGGGAAACGCTTGATTAATAGTTTTGCATAGTCGATAAGGAACGTTGCCATCATAGAATCCGATATTCCGTTGCGTGAACTTCCGCCATTGATAAGTAACTTATAAGCACGTTGAAGAACAGGTGTCCATTGGGTGATATGTTTCGCTTCCAGTTGCTCATTCCATTCTACCAACGCATTCAGGAAAAGGTCGAAGTGGTATAGCTCATTGGAATCTAGTATTTGGCTGGCCAGAAATATCAGGTCTTCGATGGAAGTAATTTCCTGTATCCGGTTGTCTTCCCGAAGGATGGGTGGCATCGGTTCATAGTCGAAGGAGGCGACATTTGCCTGCTCGTCAAGAGTAGTCAGCAAGACTTTATCGGTAGATAAAGCATCTGAAACATTGTCTTTCAGATAAGCTGCCAACTCTTTTTTAGTGCTGGTCAGCATTGTTTCTGCATAAGCAGAGAGTGCTTCTTTCAATGTGGGCGACTCTGTTTCTCCAAATGTTTGAATCAGTTTCACTATCTTGTTCTGAGTAGATTCGTCGCGACTCATCAACCCTTGTGTGGCAGCGCAACAGATGGCATCATGATATTCTTTTTTCTCTTTCGCCAGTTTGCTGAGAACTCCCAGCGTGTTTTGATGGACAGCTTTTACGTCCGAAGCGAAGAGGACAGTGGTCTGATCCAGAAAATCATCTGTCAGGAACCGTGGATGGCTGCACAGATTCTTCAGAAGACCGAGAATGATATTGATCGGACGGCTATGGGGAGAAGATAGTGCGGCAAACATTTCCGGCTGCAATGTCAGTTGTTCCTCAACGCTGGGATTGAGTGCCGTAAACATACCGGCAAACCAGCTGCACAGGTTCTTGTTGAAGTTCCGGTTGATTGCCAGCAAAGACTCTTTCAGTACACGCATACGGTCTAACTTTCCGTTCTCGGTGAAGTGCTGGAATGTATAATAAGGATATCCTTTGGCCGGATTGGCGTGCCAGTTTTGCCCGCAGTCGTATTCAAACAAATACCAGATGTGCTCGTTGATTGTAATATCCCGCTTTTCTAATACGGGGGTAGTGTGGATATAGTTAACCAGATAACCTGCTATCGTCTGCGGAGAGGGGGAAACGGTGAGAATCCCCCTTTCTATCCAGTCCATCAATATCTCATAGTCCATATTGTAAAAACCGCCAAACTCCTTACCTTCACCTTCAACAAAATAACTGTCCAGCCACGTGGGAATATGCCATGCGGCTATCTCGTTCAGATGCGCTGTGTTTATCCCCCATTCGTGTTTGCGAAATTCCTTGAGGGGAAATATCACAAGGGCGGCAAGATCAATAATGTGATGCTGGCCCGACGTGGCACGCGTACCATATGTCCTTTCTTCCAGCTGGACAAACTTATTATAGTATTCTTCCAACCGGCTGAGGCAAGGGATGAGGCTCTTCCGCTCCTCCTGTGTCAGTTTCTGCAGAAAAGGAATGATCTTCTGCCCTTGCTCTTTTTCTACTATCTCGGTAAGCTGTGTTTCTAGTGCAGTCATGGTTATAATTTTGATTGAAGGATATATGATAACAATATCCGTGTTTATAAATTAGTCTACTGTAAATCAATTAAGATCACCTGAAATGATAAAAAACTGATACCAAGCAATATTACCTATTACTTATTACCTGTTACCTATTACTTATCACCTGTCTAATGCAGTAACTACTTTTTTCAGATTAGCATTCTTTTTCCACATTTCCAGGCGCTCACGGACTTTTTCGTCAGTTACGCAATGACCGTTCATGCGAAGCACTTCCGCGTAGAGTTCGAGTAACTGTTTTTGGCCGGTGACCGGATTGTCGGGCAATCCGCCGATCAATACAGTGAGTAACTCTTCCAGTTGTTGATTGTGAAAGGCGCTTCGTTTGTATATGCTTTCATACACTTCTGTGGTGAAGCGTTTTAGCGGAACAATGCCCATATTGATAATTCGTGCTACTATTTCTCCTAGCCGGTGATTGTCTATTCTGTTGTTAGCGATGCCTTCCACCCATAGCTCCGCAGCGTATGAACGGACGGTTTTGTCAACAAAAAGCAGGCCTCCGCCCAGCAACAGTAAACTCATCTCCCGAAGCGGACAGTGAAAAGACAATAACATACGTAAAGCATTGGCTACACTGCGTTTGCTCTCTTCCTGCGGTGAACCGAAATCCATGTAGCAGTTAATGATTTGTGCAACCAGTGGTTCCGGTTGGTTGGGGAAGAAGCTGAACAGACGTTCCATATAGTCGGAATCGCCTATATTGTATCTGCTGTTGATGACCAGATGTTCTTGCCAAAGCTGGTGGCTGTTGTGTTCTGCATACTCATGCCACTTGTAGAAATCGAGCTGGAGCAGACGTGTATCTGCTGCATATTGATTTTCTTTCTGTGCCGGTTCTTTCCAGCCGTAATTTCCTGTCAGGTAATTGTGGGGCAGCGTGTTGCAAGAGAAGTTTTTGAATGCTTCAAATTCTGTATCCGGCTCTTTCACCAGTCCGGCTGCAAGCCAGGCAGATGGATGATTATACGGTGGTTCGGGCTGCGTCTCTTTATCTAATAAAAAGAGACAAAGATGCAGATATTCATTATTTAATAATTGTCGGGCGACAGCAATGGCTTCTTCCTTGTCTTCTAGAGCGCAGCGTGCTATGGCCAGCTGAAAGTCCCATGAACAAGGCTTTACATTCGCTTCCTGATAAACGGCGAGCCGTCGTATAAGTTCGGTGCTCTGGATGTATGCCGGGCTATGTGTCGGAGTAGAGAGTAAAGGTAATGAGTCGCCTTTTTGGATTTTATGGATTACTTCCAGCCACAATTGTTTGATAGGTTCAAAACAGGTTCTATTGCTGTAAGTTGGCTGCCAGTCTGCAAGACGCTTGAAAGCACGTTCGTCGTAGGCTCCTCTGTTTGCGTCTATTCCTTTAAGTCTTTCTTCCAGGCGGGTAAAGAGCTTACTTAGGAATCCTTGGTTGGCAGTGTCTTTTTGTGTCCATAAACGTTGATATTCCAGCAGGAAAGTGGCAAGAAAGTTCTCGTATACCGCCCAACTGTTGATAATGATGTTGGCTGCCCGTTGGAATACAGGCTCCATCCGGCTGAAATCTTCTTCATCCAACTGAGGATGGAAGGCGATGAGGGCGGCAATCGCTGTGTCTGTTTCCCAACTTTCATTCATGTCGAACAGGCGGCTGAGCTGGAACAGAAAATCTTCTTTATTGGCAGGAAACGGGATGCGGTTGTCTTCCCGACAAATACGAACCTTTTCTTGGAAGGTTGTTTCGGGAAGGCCGGCTTCTTCCGCAGGCTGCTTCATGAAAGAAACAAGTATATCCTGTACGCTCTGGAACATCTCGGATTGGTAAGATAGCAATGTCTCTTGCAATGTAGAAGAGGATGCGTCTCCGTATTTTGATATAAAGCTGGCAGCTTTCTTCTGCAGGCTTTCATCTTTCTTCAGGAATAGTTGGCAGAGTGGGATGCAACATGCTTCTTTCATTTCGGGGTGCCCGGTAACGATCTGCTCAAAAATGGAATAAATAGTGAGCAATGAGTTTTTGGGACTGGAAAAGAAAAGAGTAGTCGCACGCTCGATAAACTCCTGATAGTGGAACCCGCCTTCGGAGGCAATCTTTTTTAGTTGTTGTAACATCACATTCACCGGTTTGGTGTATGGAGAGGTGAACACTTGCATGATTTCCTCTTGCAGGGATATGAGTTCTTCCGCCCTTGGCTGCAATTCTTCAAAGAGTCCGGCAAACCAATTTACCATGTCTTTTTTAAAACTTCGGTTGAAGGTGGAAAGTGTCGCTCGCAGAAGTCGGTTTCTGTCCAGATGTCCGTCGAGCGAGAAACGATAGAAAGCGGCGCTAAAGCTTTCATCCCGTGAGGTGGTCCCTTCTTTATAGGCTGTTTGGGCACGGTCATTATGATAACCAATGGATGATTCCTGTTCGAAAAGATACCAAATGTGTTCTTTTAGGGTGATTTCTCTTTTTAACAGTAAATCGCTGTTAAAAGTGTCTTTCCCTTTAGGAAGGGAAGATCTGATACAGATGTAACCGGGCAATATTTGTGCGATACGTTTTGGAGAGAGTTCTTGCATATAGCCCATATCTGTCAGCTGCATGAGCTGTTCGTAGGATATATTGAAATTCAAGTAACTTTCCGCATCATTTATATACTCTGCCAGCCAACTGGGAGTATAAAGAGAAAGCAATTTGCAAAGTAAGTTGAAGTCTATGTGGTATCCCAGGTCTATTTCTCGTTTATTGCCACATACGAACTGTACGGCACCCAGAAAGCGTGCCCGGTGATGATCGCAAAAAGTTTCACTAAACTTGCCTTTTATCCATTGCAGTTCCCGGATGGTGGGCAGGAGTTTTCTCCGTTCTTTTACAGAAAGTTCTAACAACCTTTTGATAAAAGGTATTAATATCTTTTCTTCTTTCTCCGGAGTATCCACATAAGTTTTGGATAATTTCTCCAACTCGCGTTTCAGTTCTTCCATTGTACAAGTTTCTTTACTGCCAAAATATGTTTGCAGGCTCCCCGTTCTCCCTGATTGCCGCTAAACCAGGTACAGGTGCAACGTTCTTTTTCACTTTCCCTGTCCAGAATAACCGTATGTCTTACCCCTCCGCTCCCTGCAACACGTGCTTCTGTCCGGTTTCCGTCATTTGATATAATTTCCACTTTCTCTTCTTCCAATAGCTTCTCGGCAGCCATCATACGCGGATTGAGACTCAGGATGCGCTCTGTCTTAAAAGGCAGGCGACGATAAAAGAAACTATTCTCATCCAAGTCGAATCCCAGTAACCCCATAGTTGCCAGTCGTGCGGACAGAGAATCCACCTTATCGAGATCAATGTGCTCCTCAATAGCGAAAAGAGTGGGGTTGAACTGCTGGTTGGCGTAACTGTATTTATCCATCGCTTCTATCCATTTCTCCGGTACGTCTTCAAGCAGAGCGTCCAATGTCGCACCTTCTCCTGAGAATCCGCGCCAACATTCCCTCGACAGGGAAAGGCTGAAACGAACCGGACCGAAATAGAGTTGCCAGATGGTCGATTGCATTGTCGGATGAACAAAGACTCTCAGCTCGTCGGCAAATGGCAACAGGGGTTCGAGCAGGCGCAGACGATGTACTCCTCCGATACAAACGGCATTCAGACTTTTCACCGGTGAAAAGGCCGGTTTTTGTCCGCGCATCACCAAATAATAGTCACATTTCACGGTTCCTTTGGGGAGTGTCTGAAAGAGTTGCAAAGTCTGTATGCGATTGAAAGAATACATCCGTTCGGCAACAGACTGGTAAATCTGTACCGTGGTCAGCCCCTTTATCCATTTTACGGGCAGCGGTACTTTGCGTTCTATTACTTTTTCACCTTTATTGTAAAGCCCTACCTCCTTAGGTCCGACTGACATCACTACTTTTTCTTGTTTGCTGATGCTTCCCAATGCAGAAATCATACCGGCATTGAAGTCAACATTCGTTGTTCCGTTCTCCAGAAACTCTCCGTCGTGTCCATCGGGCAGTACGTCGACTCTGGCATATACGCCTGCACAATTCGAAAATCCTTCGAAGCGTAAACGTTCATTTCCTGCCGTTACAATCGGGTCTTTCAGCATGGAAAGCTGGGCAGGAGTCAGATTAAAACTGGATTGTACTACGTTGGACAACGCAATGAGGCAGCGTGCCGTCATATAAGGTTGTGTCAACTTCCCCCAAAAGAAACAGGGAGCTTCTTTCTTTTCTATTTCACTGTATTTTGCCAGAAATAATTCGTCTTGATCAGACGAACGTTGTAACACAGACGGAGCAGCGTATTGATATGAAATAGTATCGGTCATAGATAAATATATAAGTGCTTGTTGGACATTTCCCAAATATAGAAATTAAATCTCAGAATGGAAACTTGTTGAGTAGTTTACTCTGTTTGTGATGCTGGGATTGTGATTTTATAAAGTGAAATATTTTAGGTTGTTTGCTTCGCTTTTACGTTTTGAATGCGAAAGTCAATGTTCGCTTTTATGGATTGTTTTTTGTTTCAGTATAAATGATTGTTTATTGTATGTTGCTGATAAATAAAGAGTTATTTGATTATTAAAAATTATTCTTAATAGTTTTAGATAGATCTTTATATCTAAATAAATTATTTTTTATAACTATAATTATATAGATTTTTTATATGTAATGGAGAAATAATATTTTTGCGGTGAAATATTACTTTCACATTAGAGAGAACTAATAAGTGTTATGAAATATAGATTAAGAAAAGGAAGCTGTTTGTGAAAATCGCTCCAATATTGTTTGTTTTGTTTGTGTTATCCCATTTTGGTGCCAAGAGTGGTTTTCAAAATGGGATTTTTTTTGGCTGACTAAAAAGTCGGTAGTATCTTAACTCTCCTCCTTCGGGAAGGAGGAGTACCCGTAGGGGGAGGTGGTAGGTGAATACGCAATTCTTTTATTCATAGTAAATTAGAGATAACCTTGTTTACCTACCACCCCGGCTTTCAGCCACCCCTCCTTCCCGAAGGGAGGGGAATTGGAGATACTATTGCCTTTTTAGACCCCCAAATTGATGATACTATTGACTTTTTAGTCAGTCCCTATCTAGGGTTTCTTTAATGATCCCCGTTTTATTTACCTCTTCCATATCTTTAAAATCATAATTTTGTGGGAACTAGTATATTCTCATATACTTTGGCATGGAATAAATTCTCTGAAAGGAAGCGAAAATTAGAGGAAGCAATAGATTCGGTTCCGATACCGGATATAAAAAAAGGTTGTAACAACTTGTGTTACAACCTTTTTTTGTGGACCAGCCTGGGCTTGAACCAGGGACCTCCAGATTATGAGTCTGTTGCTCTAACCAACTGAGCTACCTCATTATCAACACGTTAATTATCTCAATGCAAGTTCTAAGGTCAACAATAGGTCAACAATAGGTCAACACTTATCTTACAATGCAAAGTTACTAATAATCTTTTAATAGAACTTATTATCAGTCTTTATTTTCGCTTTCTTCAATGCTGCAATATATCCTTTTACTTTAGAACCCTCATCATAAAGAAAATCCTCATCCGTCTTTTTATTCTGTGTCAGCTTAGTAAGTCCTATCAGTTTGGATATTAATTTGTATTTGCTTATCACGATTCTTTCTCCATCCTTATTAGTAAAACTCTGTCTATTGGGTGTTTCATAGTCTTTCAAGAAATAATCAAACATGGTTACGAATGGAACTCCAATAACGAAATCCGCAAGCAATCTCAATGGCAATCTCAATTGCAGTAAAGAGCTTGAACACTATGCATCATGATAGTATGAGCGTGAATTTTGTCCATCTGTGATACCTTTGGTGAGTCCACAATGGACTTAGAGTCAATTACTCAGATTAAAACCATAAGGAACGGACTTTATCCGAATCCAGTTTTGAAAGGTCTTGCATAAGCCCGGTTTTCAGTATAGATATTCAGCACGTATTGCCTTGCTGTCATGATCCACTTGGCAGGTACGGAGATGAAGCTGAAGACAAAAGCCTTTATGCGACTCGTTTCCTTGAGCCCGAAAGCCTTGGTGTCAAGCTTGCTAATGATGGTCTTATAGAAATTGTGTATCAATGCCGTAAGCAGAAGGAATACAGTGTTCTCTGACATGAACGACTTGGGGAGCCTGTTCCAGCCGAATCCGTTGTTCATATCATCGAATATACGCTCTTTGCCCCCACGCTTGTTGTAAAATTCGACGATGTCTCTTGTTGATGAGTCATAATCGTTGGTAAGAATGGATCTGTAGGTGTATTCACCTTCCCACAAGTCAAGCTCTCCATCCATGCGCTTTTGTCTCTGAATGACAAGACGATAGCACTTGCCTTCCCATTTCTCAACAAGAATGGAATTGAGTTCAAACTGGATGCCGTTGATTTCCTCCGTCTTCCATCCCCTCAGAGCAAAGATGTCATTGTAGAGACGAACTGCATCGGTTGGCACGGATGTAGAAATGTTTGCAATGCTTCTCTATCACTGACGATTTCCTTCGAGCAGGAACCGCAGTCTGCCCACGAAGCGATTTACACGGATGTTCTGGGTTCCAGAGGCAAGAATCTCTTATGGGTGTACTGCACAGTGAAAACATTCATTTACCATCGCCTGTTCTCGATATAGACTATCTTGTCACCGATAACGCTATACGCCAGGCCTGTAGCCGAGGAACTTTTTATGGGTCGGTTTTACATCATACTTCTCTGTTTCAATGAACTGATGGTCAAAAGTCAACATCGTATTCCCTCAATTTCCTTCAACTCGCCTGTAGAAACCAAAGCGTTTATAAGCAATGTGTTGAGTTTGTCTGCAGTATTGAAATCATGGAGTCTTGCCTTGGTCGGAAGTATAGGGAGATGTTTTCCTGTCAGTTCCTTGATCTGAGGATGGTATCTATTACGAAGGTAGGATGATACGAGAGATGGCGCATCAGTTGTGACGTTACATCTTCCACGCATGACGCCACAGAAATAAACGCTCATCAGCGAACAGGACTATCTCGCTGAACTGATATCCGAAGATACTGCTGCATCTCTGACCCAGTGTTGAGTCGATAACGGTGAAGCATGGAGTCAAATTTCCCATGATTGAAAATTCCTCAAAGGTTGCAGGTTTCAGATTTTATTTGTACCTTTGCCATGTCATATTAGAGTTTTGCTTGTCTTCATTTCACAACTTACTAAGGTAAGTGAAATTTCTGACATGGCAAAATCCTGGAGCAACATTTGCTCCGGAACTTATAAATAAAGTTAAATTTATAGTGTTGCGGAATTAAAG
>SCPN01000503.1_pt1 | contig 104405 bp, 133 predicted proteins | sample 6106831 | NCBI WGS metagenome assembly SCPN01 (sample SAMN10720447, study PRJNA508395) | human gut metagenome | isolation source: Participant 1, 0 month | reverse complement strand
ACAAAAAGGTTCATATTATACAAAGATTTTTCCGATTAATACCAAGCCTTTAAGTATTGATACGGTAAATCAGGTTAGAATATTTGCCAAGAAAATCGATGGTGTTAAAGAAACGAATATGCTGGCGTTTGTTGAATACTGTTTCCAACAAATGCCGGGAGAAGAATTATGGGGATAATAATATGGATAAAACAAAGAATATTTTTGTTTCGCATTATCATACTGATGCAGATAGTATTTTAAAGTTAAAATCGTTACTTGATAGGCATGGCCTGAAAATGAAGGATAGCTCAATTTATGAGAGTAAAAATCCTAATAATGCCAATAATGAAGAATATATAAAATCACTTATTCGGCCACGAATTGATTGGGCTGGAACAACAGTGGTATTAATAGGTAAGAATACAAGTAAAAGTGATTATGTAAATTGGGAAATAGAACATGCGGCAAGTAAGGGAAAAAGAATTGTTGGAGTGTATTTGCAAGGCGAAAGTGATAGTGAAATTCCAGAAGCGTTGAATAAATATGGGAATTCACTTCAGAAATGGAATGGAGAAAGCATTATTTCGGGAATTACCGGAGATAATACATGGAATGGACCTGGCAGAAATTGGGCCACGGAAAGAGTAACCTGCTGAAAGAGGAGATGAATAGATGAATTTGTATTCATATGTAATTACCAGAGATTATGGATTTGCACCAAATCCATTTTGGAATATTTGTACATTAGCAACTTGCAAGCCGCAGATTCGAGAACATGCATTAAAGGGAGACTGGGTAGCTGGATTTGGAAGTGCACATACTGAAATAGCAAAGAAAATGGTCTTTTTAATGCAGGTTGATGAAGTGTGTACGTTTGATGAGTATTGGGATGATTCAAGATTTTTCATAAAAAGGCCTCGTTTTGATGGAAATTATCAGCAATGTTATGGTGATAATATTTATCATCATGTTGATGGTGAATGGATGCAGGAAAATTCACATCATAGTTATGCTGATGGGATAAACCAGAATAATCTTGTTCACGATACGAGAATAGATAGGGTATTGATATCTTTTCACTATTGGTATTTCGGAGATAATGCTATAACGCTTCCACCGGAGTTTTCAGATGTAGTTGCAACTGGAAGAGGATACAGAAAATATCAAAATTCCGATTGTGCTGATACTATAGCTTGGGTTGAGAAAAAGTATGAGCTTGGCCAGCAAGGTTTGCCTTTTATGTGGAAGAAAATAAAGAACTTTGCCAGATTTGAAGGTGAAAGGTGATGGAAGAAGGGTCATGAACAATATAATGAATATATTTGACGTTGGATTAGATGGATGGAATATTATATATGTAAGGTTTAATTGGGTTGCAGTAATCGTTCTAATAATAGCATTTTTAATTCTTTCATTTATATTAAAAAGAGTCGTAAATATAGCTAATAAACATTGTATAATTTTTGATGAGATAATTTTAGGTATAGGTAGGAACAGTAGTGTTAAACTAAAATATAATAGGAAGGATCAGGAAGTCGCATATAAATTGTGGGTGGAGTTAAGTACACGAAAAATAGGTTTACCGTTTGATCAGGAAAATGATGTTATAACTGAAGTGTATAACTCTTGGTATGATTTTTTTAAGATTGCAAGGGAATTATTGAAGGATATTCCAGCTAGCAGACTTCCGTATTCTAATGATTTAATTAAACTTACTGAAAGAGTGCTTAATGTGGGGTTACGTCCGCATTTAACAAAGTGGCAGGCAAAATATCGGAAATGGTACAATAATGAATTTATTAAAAAAAACAATAAAAAATCTGAGACACCACAAGAAATTCAAAAACGATATCCTGAATATTCGGTGCTTGTAGAAGATTTGGTATTAACAAATAAAAGGATGATTGAGTATAAAGACCTAATGGGCAAAATAGCTTTTAATAGGTAATATAAAATGAGTAGTGGCTTATATTTTTTGGAGGCTTTTATGGCAAATACTTTGAAGTTACCGGTTGGAATTGAAAATTTTGAGGAAATTCGTAAACTGGGGTTCTATTATATTGACAAGACAAGGCTTATTGAACAGCTCTTACAGGGATGGGGGAAAGGTGACTCTTTTTACCCGTCCAAGCCGTTTTGGAAAGACACTCAATATGAGCATGCTAAAAAGCTTCTTTTTGAGATAGGCACAGATAAGACCTTGTTTGACGGCTTATATATTTCTGGCAACAAAGTACTTTGTGATGAGCATATGGGGAAGTATCCTGTCATATTTCTTTCATTCAAGGGTGTGGATGGTTTAGACTTTACTACGGCAAGACGTATGCTGTGTGCTATTTTAAAGGATGAGCTTGACAGACATTACTATTTGAAGACCAGTGATGTATTGACTGATGAGGATAGAATACTGTTTACAAAGATGCTTCATGGGCAGGATGACAATATTGAGGATAGTATACGAATGCTTTCAAAGCTGTTGTATAAGCACTATGGTCAGAAAGTAGTTATTCTCATAGATGAGTATGATGTGCCGCTCGATAAAGCTTTTCAGAATGGCTACTACAAGGAGATGGTTTCTCTCATCAGGGGGCTTTTCGGGCAGGCGCTCAAGACCAATGAGTTTTTACAGTTTGCGGTGCTCACGGGCTGCCTTCGCGTGTGTCAAAGGAGAGCATTTTTACAGGTCTCAATAACTTTGAAATCAATTCTATTGTGGATATTGACCATGATGAGCAGTTTGGCTTTACTGATGATGAGGTCATGAAACTTCTTTCTGATTATGACAGGAGCGAGAGGTACCCGGACGTAAAGGAATGGTATGACGGTTATCATTTCGGTAATGCAGATATATATTGTCCATGGGATGTGATAAATTTTGCCAAGAAGCTTGTTTCGGATCTGTCAGCCAGACCAAGTGCATTCTGGATTAACAGTAGTGGCAATGACATGGTGAAGCACTTTGTGGACAAGGCTGATCAGACCACGAGGGATGAGATTGAGAAGCTCTGGCAGGCGGGTTTGTAGAGAAGCAGCTTCGGCTTGACCTGACCTATGATGAGATTGACAATACGATTGACAATCTGTGGAGTGTGCTCTTTTACTACAGGGTATCTCACCAAAATCGGAGAGGTGAAGGTGCCTGACAGTGAGAGCTATGCCTATAAGCTTGTGATTCCTAATAAAGAGGTGCGTGAGGTGTTTATTCTCCAAATTCAGGAGTGGTTCAAGGCTGTAGTTACAAAAGATGATGACACCATGAAGCTTTTATCCAGAGCAATTTTGGATAAAGATGAGAAACAGATTACCAGGCAGCTTAAACATCGTTATGAGCCGCATGATAAGTATACTCGATACAAAGGCTCCTGATGATATGAAGGAGAATTTCTATCATACTTTACTCGGTTCTTCAGGCGGCAAGCAACCGGACTATTGATTAAGTCCAATCGTGAGTCGGGAGATGGCTTTAGTGATATTTTGATTGAGCCGGAGGATCCGGATGCTGGGCAATTGTTATAGAGGTGAAGTATGCTAAGGAGATGAAGGAGCTTGACGCAGCGTGCGAGGCTGCGATGGCACAGATTAAGAATAAGCGCTATGATGAGGCTCTGCGGGATGAGGACAGGTGTGATATTTTAGCCTATGGCATTGCTTTTTGCAGGAAGCGGTGCAGGGTGGTTGGTGAGAAGCTGTAAATTATTTTTACTTTATACCAGAGGCTGGGATAGCGGATTATTTTGGAGGTATTTCTATGAAGCTTAAAACAGGACAAAAGTGCGCATTTGGATTTGGTGCATTTGGAAAAGATATTGTGTATATGCTTATTTCATCGTATTTGCTCTACTACTACAATGTAGTGCTTGGGATGAGCAGTGTGTTTATCGGCACGGTGATGATGGCGGCGAGGATTTTTGATGCGTTCAATGACCCGGTGATGGGCATTATCGTAGCAAAGACGCGTACCGGGTGGGGCAGGTTCAGGCCTTGGATTTTTGCCGGCACGGTGCTCAATGCCGTGACCATCTATGCTTTATATGCAACTCCTGAGTCTATGGGGGATTCAGCGCAGAGAGTGTGGCTTACGGTGTTTTACTTTGCATGGGGCATCACATATACGCTTATGGATATTCCGTTTTGGTCTATGATTCCCGCAATCACTGAGCCGGGCAGCGACAGGGAGCAGCTTACATCGCTTGCGAGGACTTGCTCTGGCATTGGAGCTGCTATCCCTACGGTGCTTACGATGACAGTGGTGCCGATTCTTGGTGCAGGAAGCTCTATGGCTGACTACAGGATCGGATTTAAGTGGTGGGCACTTATTATAGCGGTGGTATTTGTGATTTCTGAGCTTGTATGCGTGGCATGTGTGCCTGAAAGACCGGTTGCCTGTGATGAGAAGCCGGGAAAGATATCCGATATGTTTAAAGCCTTATTTAAGAATGACCAGGCTATGACTGTTGTGGTATCAATCATTCTCGTGTATACCTCACTCAATATCTGCGGCAACCTGGTGCTTTATTTCTTCCGGTTTGATGTGGGAAACGAGGGCGCATATTCCATATTTGCCGCAGTTGCTTTTGCAGCACAGGTGCTTGTCATGATGGTTATACCGCTGCTTCGCAAGAGATTCAGCAAAAGCCGGCTTTTTATATCAGGATTTATTATTCAGATATCAGGCTTTGCGGTTATACTTATCATGGCATTTGCAAAGCTCTACACACCGCAGAGCTGGTACATACTCTGCCTGCCGGGTATTTTGATTTATCTGGGCTATGGTATGCTCAATGTTATCATGACTATATTTCTTTCAGATTCTGTTGATTATGGTGAGGTGATGAATGGCACGAGAGAGGAGTCGGTCATTTTCTCAATGCAGACATTTACGGTAAAGCTCGCATCCGGTGTAGCGGTATTTCTGGCTGGGCTGGTGGTTGACTGGATTCATCTGGATACCGCGGCTGCGGTACAGACACAGGATACACTTAATGCTCTTCGTATGTGGATGACGATTCCGTCTGTTATCCTGCTCATTGTGGGCATATTTGTATTTAAGAGATTTTATAAGCTGGATGATACAAGGATGGAAGAAATTAAATCCAAGCTTAATTAAAAACTGCTTAGAGTCTGTAGAATTGCATACGAAAACCAACAACGCCCATGCATGAATGCATGGGCGAATTTTTTATTTCTTAAGCTTCTTCTGTGCCGTAGAAAGCATCAGCTTAATACGGTTCAGCTGGTTCACCTCAGAAGCACCCGGATCATAATCGATAGCCACGATATTGGCATCCGGATGATCATGTCTGATTCTCTTTATAACTCCCTTACCCACAATATGGTTCGGTAAGCATGCAAAAGGCTGCGCACAGATGATGTTTGTGACGCCCTCATTGATGAGCTCAAGCATCTCACCTGTCAAGAACCAGCCCTCACCGGTCTGATTACCGCAAGAAACGATAGGAGAAGCATACTCTGCGAGATCCTGCACGTGAGCGGTTGGCTCAAAATGCTTGCTCTTAGCCAGCTCATCCCTAGCATCCTTTCTGAGCCACTCGAAGAAGGCGATAAGTCGGTTGTTCATAAACTTAGCTTTCTTTGAAGCACCGAGATAGTCAGCCTTGAAATTCGTGTTGTAGCAGCAGTAGAGTAAGAAATCAGTCAGATCAGGCACTACAGCCTCGGCTCCTTCAGCTTCGAGCAGGTCAACCACATAGTTGTTTGCTGCAGGCAGGAATTTGACGAGAATCTCACCGACCACGCCGACACGCGGCTTAACCTCATCTGTCATAGGCAGATTGTCGAAATCCCTTATGATTTCGCGGCACATCTTTTTGTATTTCTTGTGAGAGAGCATCTTTGTGTTGCCGACAAAGTCGATGACTCTCTTTTTCCACTTCTCATGGAGTGCATTGGCACTTCCCGGCTCTTTCTCATAAGGACGTACCCTGTAGAGACAGCGCATAAAGATATCTCCAAACTCAAGTGCATACAGTCCGTGCTGGATAAGGCTTGGAGTAAACTTAAAGCCCGGGTTTTTCTCGAGACCTACCATGTTGATTGAGATAACAGGCACATCAGGATATCCGGCCTTTTTCGAGGGCTCTTCGGATAAATCCGATGTAGTTTGTTGCACGGCATCCGCCACCTGTCTGTGAGATGAGGATGGCTGTGTGTGTCATATCATAGTTGCCTGATTTGACGGCTGCCATAATCTGTCCCACGACAATGAGTGAAGGGTAGCATGCATCGTTGTTTACGAACTTAAGTCCCACGTCCACACATTCCCTTGCAGGGATATCCGGTATGACCATATTGTAGCCGGCTGCCTTAAAGGCCGGCACAAGAAGGTCAAAGTGTATAGGTGACATCTGAGGGCAGATGATGGTGTAGTTGTCCTTTTTCATCTGCTCGGTGAATACAACACGCTCGTAGTTAGACGGTTTTAAGTCACGCTTTTCATGCTTGGTTTCCTTGACTCTTATGGCGGCAAGGAGCGAGCGGATACGGATTCTTGCTGCGCCAAGGTTGTTTACCTCGTCGATTTTCAGGCAGGTGTATATCTTGCCTGAGCCTGTCAGTATATCGTTTACGCAGTCGGTTGTGACAGCATCGAGACCGCAGCCAAACGAGTTGAGCTGGATCAAGTCAAGGTCATCACGGGTCTTTTACAAAGTTGGCTGCTGAGTACAGTCTGGTGTGGTACATCCACTGATCCATGACGATGAGAGGTCTCTCAAGCTCGCCAAGATGGGATACTGAGTCCTCTGTCAGCACACAGATGCCATAGCTTGTGATGAGCTCAGGGATACCGTGGTTGATTTCCGGGTCCACATGGTACGGACGGCCTGCGAGCACGATTCCGCGACGGCCGGTGTCTTCCATGTAGTCAAGCACTTCCTCGCCCTTTCGCTGTATCTCAAGCCTTGTCATGGCAAGCTCCTTCCAGCCTGCGGCTACCGCATCACGAATCTGTGACTCAGGCAGGTTGAAATCACCCTTTGAGAAGGTGGCTACGAGCTGCTGTGAGATAGTTTCCTCACTCTCAAATGACATAAACGGATTTATGAATTTAACCTCGCCTGAGGTAATCTCGTCCACGTTGTTTTTGATATTCTCAGAGTATGATGTGACAATAGGGCAGTTGTAGTGATTGTTTGCATCAGGAAACTCCTTGCGCTCATATGGCACTGCCGGGTAGAAAATAAAATCTACATTTTGTTTTATGAGCCAGCTTATATGACCATGTGTGAGCTTTGCAGGGTAGCACTCTGATTCACTTGGGATGGAGTCGATACCCATCTCATAAATCTTTCTGGTAGACTGTGGTGACAGCACTACAGAAAAGCCGAGACGTTTGAAAAATGTAGCCCAGAACGGATAGTTTTCGTACATATTCAAGGCTCTTGGGATGCCGACTGTACCGTGTGGAGCATCCTTTGGGTCAAGTGGCTCATAGTCAAATATACGCTTGTTCTTGTATTCAAAAAGATTTGGGATGTTATCCTTGTTCTTCTCCTTGCCCAGACCCTTTTCACAGCGGTTTCCGGTGATGTACTGTCTGTTGTCGGAGAATTTGTTTATAGTTAAAAGACAGTGGTTTGTACAGCCCTGACAGCGTGCGAGCTTTGTGGTGTAGGTGAGCTCGTTTATCTGGTCGATTGTGAGCATTGTTGTCTTGTAATCAGCCTGTGGCGCTCGCGTGCGATGAGTGCGGCACCAAAGGCACCCATGATACCTGCGATATCAGGCCTTGTGGCATGTACACCTGCAATTTTTTCAAAGCTTCTAAGAACGGCATCATTGTAGAATGTACCGCCCTGGACTACGATATTTTCACCGAGGTCGCTTGCATCAGACAGCTTGATAACCTTGAAAAGTGCATTCTTTATTACTGAGTAGGCAAGTCCTGCTGAGATATCTGCGACAGATGCGCCCTCCTTCTGGGCCTGCTTTACCTTTGAGTTCATGAAAACCGTACATCTGGTTCCGAGGTCGATAGGGTTCTTTGCAAAAAGTGCTTCCTTTTGCAAAATCCTGTACTGAGTAGTTTAAGGACTTTGCGAAGGTCTCAATAAATGAGCCACAGCCTGAAGAGCAGGCCTCGTTGAGCTGTACTGAGTCGACAGTCTGGTTCTTTATCTTGATGCACTTCATGTCCTGTCCACCGATATCGAGGATACAGTCTACCTTTGGGTCGAAGAATGCTGCTGCGTAGTAGTGGGCTACAGTCTCAACTTCGCCGTCGTCCAATTTTAAAGCTGCCTTTAATAAAGCCTCTCCGTAGCCTGTAGAGCAGGAGTGTACGATGTGTGCATCCTCAGGAAGCTTTGCGTAAATCTCCTGGATAGAACGGATGGCTGTAGCGAGAGGGCTTCCGTTGTTGTTGCTGTAGAATGAGTATAAAAGGTCTCCGTCCTCGCTTACGAGAGCGATTTTGGTGGTGGTTGAGCCTGCATCAATTCCGAGATAGCAGTTGCCCTTGTATGTAGAAAGGTCACCGGTCTTTACGTGATTGTTGCCGTGACGCGTTGTAAATTCATCGTAATCAGCCTGATCCTTAAAAAGAGGCTCCATACGTGCCACCTCAAATTCCATCTTTATGCCGTTTGAGAGGCGGTCGATTAAGGATGAGAGTGTGGTGACAGAGTTGTCTTTATAGTTTAATGCAGAGCCTATTGCTGCAAACAAGATGAGAGTTCTCAGGAACGATAGTGTGCTCGTCATCGAGATTTAAGGTTCTGATAAATGCTGATTTAAGTTCTGACAAAAAGTGCAGAGGACCGCCAAGGAAAGCAACATGTCCCTTGATTGGCTTACCGCAGGCGAGACCGCTGATGGTCTGGTTTACCACTGCCTGAAAGATTGAAGCGGATAAATCCTCGCGTGTGGCTCCCTCATTAATGAGCGGCTGGATGTCTGTTTTTGGCAAATACTCCACAGCGGGCTGCGATAGGGTAGATGGCCTTGTAGCTTTTTGCGTATTCATTTAGTCCTGTAGCGTCTGTCTGGATGAGAGAAGCCATCTGGTCGATAAATGAGCCTGTACCGCCGGCACATATGCCGTTCATACGCTGTTCCACGTTGCCGCCCTCGAAGTATATGATTTTGGCATCCTCGCCACCTAGCTCTATTGCCACATCGGTCTGTGGAGGCATAGTGTGTGAGTGCGGTAGATACAGCTATAACCTCCTGTACGAATGGCACCTCAAGGTGCTTTGCAAGAGTGAGTCCGCCGGAGCCTGTTATCATAGGACAAACTGAAAGGTCACCTGTCTTGTCGTAGGCCTTTCTGATAAGGGACTCAAGTGTCTCCTGGATATTTGCAAAATGACGCTCATAATCGGAAAAGAGGATATTGTCATCGGCGTCAAGAAGTGCAATCTTGACGGTTGTTGAGCCGATATCAATACCCAACTTATGTAAGCTGTTATTTTCCATAGTGGTTCCTCCATAATGTATTACTTATATGTTTTTATATATCTTTCTTCTTATTAAAATATATAATTGTTCTATTATCAAAACAGAGATTATTATACGACAGATATCGACAAATTACAATGACTATAATTATAAAGAATTTGTGAATAATTCGCTGTCTCGTTGACAAAGTATGATTTAACTATCATAATAAATTTTGTAATAACCGCTGCCCTTTGCACTATAGTGTAAAAGGCAGCAATAATATGACAGGAGGATGCAGATACGTGGTTTTATATTGCATCAAAACCATGTCTGCTAAAATGTATGAACTGGCTTAACAAACTAGAACAAAAATATGGAAGTAAAGCGATTCCGAATATCACTAGAATATTTATCGCTGCGAATCTGATAGGCAGTGTGCTGCTTTTGACAAAGGGAGATGTTGTACCTTTATTATCTGCAGTTTTCAGCCTCTGCTATTTTGCACGGACAGGTATGGCGTCTTATAAGCTGGATTTTTGTGCCGAGCGGCAGCATATCATTTTTACAGCTTTTATTTATATTCTGTCTGTGGACGCTTGGAGACAGCATGGAGTCATATCTTGGCTCTTTTAGGATGAATGTGTACTTTTTCGGAGGCTTTTTGCTGTATGATATAGTAGGAATGCTTGCATTTGCAGTGACACATGTATCCATCAATCTGACTATGTACTATATACTTATAGCTATGTATCTGATGCTTGGTCTTTTGATGCCGGAGGCAGAGGTGAGGCTTTACTTTGTGCTTCCTATAAAGATGAAGTGGATGGTGCTTGTTTACTTCGTGATGTTTGCATATGATGTGTATACCTATATGAGCTTTGGATGGCAGATTGGATTGGCATACGGCTCAGAAATCGTACTTGCACTTATAAATCTGTTGGTATTCATTTATGGCTGCAAGCACAGGCTCTCATTCAGACAGAATATGCACCAGAAGAGGAGAAAGGCACAGTTTAAGGCTCAGTTTTCCGAACCTCGCCCGGGAAGTGGCATCTCACGTCACAAGTGCTATATATGCGGCAGAACGGAATTGTCAAATCCTGAATTAACATTCAGATACTGCTCGAAGTGCACCGGCAACAAGGAATACTGTCAGGATCATCTGTTTACACATACGCACGTATAATATACATGTACTACTTTTTCTAATTCATTGACAAAGTAAACTGATGAATTTATAATGGACACAGTATTATTTTCGGAGGAACATTTATGGAGAACGAGGCAACAGTTTCGAAAAATTTTATTGAACAGATTATTGAGAAGGACTTGGCTGAGGGTCATTGTAAGACTGTAAAGACCAGATTCCCACCGGAGCCAAACGGTTATTTGCATATCGGCCATGCGAAGTCTATTCTTTTAAACTATGGACTGGCAAAGAAGTATGACGGACAGTTCAATCTCAGGTTTGATGATACAAACCCTACCAAGGAGCGTCTGGAGTTTGTAGAGTCTATCGAGGCCGATGTTAAGTGGCTTGGTGCTGACTGGGCTGACAGGAAGTTTTTTGCATCCAATTACTTCGACAAGATGTATGAGTGTGCAGTAGGACTTATAAAGAAGGGAAAGGCATATGTATCTGATCTGACACCTGATGAGATAAGAGAGTATAGAGGTACACTCACAGAGGCCGGCAAGGAGGATCCATACTCAAAGAGAAGTGTTGAGGAAAACTTAGACCTTTTTGAGCGCATGAAAAACGGTGAGTTCGAGGATGGCACAAAGGTACTTCGTGCGAGAATTGACATGAGCTCTTCAAACATCAATATGAGAGATCCGATTCTTTACCGTGTGGCTCATATGACGCATCACAATACAGGTGATAAATGGTGTGTATATCCTATGTATGATTTTGCTCATCCTATAGAGGATGCTATTGAGGGCATCACACATTCTATATGTACTCTTGAGTTTGAAGACCACAGACCGCTGTATGATTGGGTGGTTATTGAATGTGGATTTAAGAATTCTCCAGAGGAGTCGCCAAAGCAGATTGAGTTTGCAAAGCTCTATCTGACTAATGTTGTAACAGGAAAGAGATATATCAAGCGTCTTGTTGAGGACGGCATCGTTGATGGCTGGGATGACCCGAGGCTTGTTTCTATAGCAGCGCTCAGACGCAGGGGCTTCACACCGGAGTCTATCCAGAATTTTGTTGATCTGTGTGGTATATCAAAAGCTAACAGCTCTGTTGACTACGCTATGCTTGAGTACTGTATCCGAGAGGATTTAAAGGCTAAGCGCCCTCGTATGATGGCTGTGCTTGATCCGGTCAAGGTGATTATCGACAATTACCCTGAGGGACAGGTTGAGTATCTTGAAGTGGACAATAACGTGGAGAATCCTGAGCTTGGAAAGAGAAAAGTTCCTTTCACCAGAGAGCTTTATGTGGAGAGAGATGACTTCATGGAGGAGCCACCGAAGAAGTATTTCCGTATGTTCCCTGGCAATGAGGTGCGTTTCATGAATGCTTATTTTGTGAAGTGCAATAGCTGCATGTGAAGGACGAAAACGGCAATATTACAGAGATTCACTGTACATATGATCCGGCATCAAAGGGTGGCAACAGTCCTGATGGCAGAAAGGTCAAGGGAACTATCCACTGGGTTTCAGCCGAGTATGGAAAGCAGGTAACTGTACGTCTTTACGAGAATATCGTAAATGAGGAGCTTGGAGTGTACAATGAGGACGGAAGCTTAAATCTTAATCCTAATTCACTCACAGTGCTTGATAACTGTGTAGTTGAGCCGGAGCTTATGAATGCCAAGGCTTATGACAGCTTCCAGTTTGTCAGAAATGGTTTCTTCTGCGCGGATTGCAAGGACTCAAAGGATGGACAGCCTGTATTTAACAGAATCGTCTCATTAAAGAGCTCATTCAAGCTTCCGACAGCTAAATAGTTTTTGACTAAAAATAAACAGAAGAGAACGAAATTATTAAAAAAATAAGAGATGTGAAATAATTGCTGTTATTTCACATCTCTTTTCTTTTATTTGTTGTAACAATTAATTATTTTTCTTGTTCTCAAGCTCAAGAAGCTTCATTGCACGAACCTTGAGTGGCAGACCAAACAGTGTGATGAAGCCGTCTGCATCATGGTGATCATATAAATCTCCTGTAGTAAAGCTTGCAAGAGACTCACTGTAGAGTGAATATGGTGAAGTAGTGCCGGCCTTGATGATATTGCCTTTATATAATTTGAATTTAACTTCTCCGGTTACATATTCCTGTGTTGACTCTACGAAAGCCTGGATTGCTTCACGAAGTGGTGTGAACCATTTTCCTTCGTATACTACCTGAGCGAGCTTGTTGCCCATTTCTTTCTTTGACCTCCATTGTGGCACGGTCAAGGCAGAGCTCCTCGAGCTGGTCATGTGCCTCCATGAGGATTGTTCCACCAGGAGTCTCATATACACCACGTGATTTCATACCTACTACACGGTTCTCAACGATATCGATGATACCGATGCCGTGCTTGCCACCGAGACGGTTGAGCTCTCTGATGATGTCTGCTACCTTCATCTTTTTGCCGTTGACAGATGTAGGAACACCCTTCTCAAATGTCATTGTAACATACTCACCCTCGTCAGGAGCATGCTCAGGTGTGACACTTAATACGAGCAGATGGTCATAGTTTGGCTCCTGTGAAGGATCCTCAAGCTCAAGTCCCTCGTGGCTGATGTGCCAGAGGTTACGGTCACGGCTGTAGCTTGAATCTGTGCCGAACGGAAGGTCGATTCCGTGTGCCTTGCAGTACTCAATCTCAGCCTCACGTGAATCCATTTTCCAGTTGTCCTGACGCCATGGAGCGATTACCTTGATATCAGGAGCGAGTGCCTTGATACCGAGCTCGAAACGGATCTGGTCATTTCCTTTACCTGTAGCACCGTGGCAGATGGCTACAGCGCCTTCTTTTCTTGCAATCTCTACAAGCTTCTTTGCGATGCCCGGTCTTGCCATTGCTGTTCCAAGCAGGTATTTGTGCTCATAAACTGCGCCGGCCTGTACACAAGGTACGATGTAGTCCTCACTGAACTCATCACAGATATCCTCTATGTAAAGCTTTGAAGCTCCGGATAATTTAGCTCTCTCATCGAGTCCGTCAAGCTCCTCTCCCTGTCCGCAGTTGATGCAGCAGCAGATTACGTCATAGTCATAAGTCTCTTTAAGCCATGGAATGATAGCAGTGGTATCAAGTCCGCCTGAATAAGCTAATACAACTTTGTCTTTCATAAGTGCGTGTCCTCTTTTCGTTTATTCTTTATGATGGTAACCATTAACTGCTTTTGTGTCTAAAAGCCTTGAATAATTACTTTAGAATAAATATATACCAGTTCTTTACATATTGCAAGTGAAAAAATATACATTATTCATGTATAATTATACATAATTTTGTATAATTTTTCTCTTTACGGATTGAAATTACTGTACTATATTATTATGTATGATGCGTCAGACCCATTTTATATGGTTATGCAGAAATACAATATGAAAAGAGGAAATACTATGATAAAGGCTGGTATTATTGGAGCCACCGGATATGCCGGAGCAGAGCTCGTGAGAATTTTGATGAATCATAAAGAGGTAGAGATTGCATGGTATGGCTCACGAAGCTATGTGGATGAGAATTATGCCGATATCTATGGAAATATGTTTCAGATAGTTGATGCAAAGTGCATGGATGACAATATGGAGGAGCTTGCAGAGTCTGTTGATGTGATTTTCACTGCGACCCCACAGGGCTTTTTGGCAGGCGTGCTCACTGAGGATATATTAAGTAAGGTAAAGATTGTCGATCTGTCAGCGGACTTCCGTATCAAGGATGTAGCCACATATGAGAAATGGTACAAGATTGAGCACAAGTCGCCGCAGTTTATTGATGAGGCTGTATATGGTCTGTGTGAGATAAACAGGGACAAGGTCACAAAGGAGACAAGGCTTGTTGCAAATCCGGGCTGCTATACCACATGCTCCATCCTTACAGCTTATCCGCTTGTGAAGGAGGGACTTATTGACACAGATACACTTATCGTCGATGCAAAGTCAGGCACATCTGGCGCAGGACGTGGTGCAAAGACACCTAATCTGTTTTGTGAAGTAAATGAGAGCATGAAGGCATATGGCGTTGCCTCACACAGACATACACCCTGAGATAGAGGAGCAACTTGGATATGCGGCAGGAAAAGAAATCCTTATCAACTTTACTCCGCATCTTGTTCCGATGAACAGAGGAATCCTCGCTACAGAGTATGCGACACTTAAGAAAAAGCCTGATGGAACACTTCCTACATATGATGAGATTAAGGCAGTTTACGATAAGTATTATGCAAATGAGAAGTTTGTCAGAGTGCTCAAAAAAGGTGTCTGCCCTGAGACAAAGTGGGTTGAGGGCAGCAACTATGTGGATGTAAACTTTGTGATTGATGAGAGAACCGGCAGAATTATTATGATGGGTGCTCTTGACAATCTGGTAAAGGGTGCTGCAGGACAGGCGGTTCAGAATATGAATCTGTTATTTGGCTTCGATGAGGCAGAGGGACTCAATATGGTTCCTATGTTCCCGTAATAATTAATAATAGGAAAGTGATTATCAGAGAGATGCTTTATGATGCTGATAGTTATATAAAAATATAAGGATGATTTAATAAAATGAGTAATGAGAATAAATATGAAATAAGGGTTATGACGATAGATGACTATGACGAGGTGTACAGCCTCTGGCAGACCATCCACGGCTTTGGAATCCGTTCTATTGACGACTCAAGAGAGGGAGTCCTTAGATTTCTTAAGAGAAATCCAACTACCAGTGTTGTAGCGGTAGAAGATGGAAAGATAGTTGGTGCCATACTCTGCGGACACGATGGCAGAAGAGGCTGCCTGTATCATGTATGCGTGGATGAACATTACAGGAAGTGCGGCATCGGTAAGAGTATGGTGGTTGCCTGCATGAGAGCGCTTCAGGCAGAGCATATCAACAAGGTGTCAATCATAGCCTTCAAGGTGAATGAGCTGGGAAACCACTTCTGGAAGGAAGAGGGATGGACATTCAGAGAAGACTTAAACTACTATGATTTCACACTTAACGAAGAAAATATAACAAGATTTAACAAATAAGGAGCAGTACAATGGCAGATAAGAACATGGAACAGGTAATGGAAAAGGCACAGGTGCTCATAGAGGCACTTCCGTATATACAGAGATTTAACAGAAAGATTATCGTTGTAAAGTACGGCGGATCTGCAATGGTTGACGAACAGCTTAAAAAGCAGGTAATCCAGGATGTCACACTTCTCAAGCTGGTCGGCTTCAAGCCTATCATCGTACACGGTGGCGGCAAGGAAATCAGCAAATGGGTAGGAAAGGTCGGCATGGAGCCTGTATTCGTAAACGGACTCAGAAAGACTGATGCCGATACAATGGAGATTGCCGAGATGGTACTGAATAAGGTAAACAAATCTCTCGTCACACTCGTTGAGGAGCTTGGTGTGCAGGCTGTCGGGGTGAGTGGCAAGGACGGAGGTCTCTTAAAGGTAAAGAAAAAGTATTCAAACGGAGAGGATATAGGCTTTGTAGGTGAAATCACTGATGTCAATCCAAAAATTCTTTATGACCTGCTCGGGAAGGATTTTCTTCCAATCGTGTGTCCAATCGGTCTTGATGACGAATACAATACATACAATATCAATGCAGATGATGCAGCATGTGCTATTGCCAGAGCAGTTTCAGCAGAAAAGCTTGCATTCCTCACGGATATCGAGGGTGTATACAAGGACCCTTCAGATAAGAATACTCTTATTTCAGAGCTTACAGTCTCAGATGCAAAGAAGCTTATAGGTGATGGTTTTATCGGCGGAGGCATGCTTCCTAAGCTCAACAACTGCATAGATGCTATCGATAACGGAGTTTCAAGAGTACATATTCTTGATGGACGTATCGCGCACTGCGCTTGAGATATTCACAAACAGAGGAATCGGAACAGCTATTCTTGGAGATTCGGAGGAGAAATTTAACAATGAGCAATAATATGGATAAACAGTCATACATTGATGAGGCAGAAAAGGAGCTTCTTCACACCTACAACAGATTTTCGCTTGTACTTGATCAAGGGAGTACATCTTTATGATACAGACGGCAATGCATATCTGGACTTCGCTGCAGGAATAGCCGTATGTGCACTTGGATACAGCAATGAGCACCACAAGGAGGCATTAAAGGCACAGGTTGATAAGCTTTTACATACATCAAACCTTTACTACAATGCGCCTGTCATCGAGGCGGCAGACAAGGTGCTTAATGCAAGCAAAATGGACCGTATTTTCTTTACCAACAGCGGTACAGAGGCCATAGAGGGAGCTATCAAGGCAGCAAAGAAATATGCTTTCACAAGAGACGGCCATGCAGGTCATGAGATAATTGCCATGAACCATTCCTTCCACGGAAGAAGCATCGGAGCGCTTTCTGTCACCGGCAATGCACATTATCAGGAGCCGTTTGAGCCACTTATGCCGGGCGTTAAATTTGCAGATTTCAATGATTTAGAGAGCGTTAAGGCTCAGGTGACAGATAAAACCTGCGCCATTATTATGGAAACTATTCAGGGTGAGGGCGGTATTTACCCGGCAAAGAAGGAGTTTATCGAGGGTGAGAGCTCTGCGACGAAAAGGATATTCTTCTTATCCTTGATGAGATACAGTGCGGCATGGGCAGAAGCGGCGAGATGTTCGCATGGCAGAACTATGATGTAAAGCCTGATATCATGACCTGTGCGAAGGCACTCGGCTGTGGTGTGCCGGTTGGTGCTTTTCTCATGACACAGAGGGTGGCAGATAAATCCCTTGCACCTGGCGACCATGGCACCACATACGGCGGCAATCCGTTCGTAGGAGCTGCAGTAAGTGCAGTGTTTGATGAGTTTAAGCGTCTTGATATAGTAAGCCATGTAAAGGAGGTTGCACCTTACCTGGAGAAGAGGCTTGATGAGCTTGTTGCAAAATTCGACTGTCTCACAGCCAGAAGGGGTATGGGACTCATGCAGGGCGTGGAGTGCAGCCTTCCTGTAGGAAAGGTCTCAGCAGAGGCTTTAAATCAAGGCCTTATAGTCATTACGGCAGGCAGCAATGTGCTTAGATTTGTGCCTCCTCTTGTTATCGAAAAGAGTGATGTTGACGAAATGATAGAAAAACTTGAAACAACACTTGTAATACTGTCAAAAAGTCTGTAAAATAAAGAGGACATCGATTTCTCCTTTGAGGTTATGATATTAATCAAAGGAGACCATATGAAAAAAATAATATTAATAAGTGCGTTTATTTTAACAATAGCGTTTGGCCTTTGCGGCTGTAAAAAGGATGATGCCACAGTTCATTTTGCTTCTGAAACGGAGCAGACTGCTGTGGTTTCAAGTGATGTAAACAGACAGACTGCTGATTCCAAGGAGAAGAAAGCTTCATCCGATGGAGAACAGGAGCAGAAGGTAAAAGACACAGCAGATGACACTGATGAATCTACTGAGTGGTGCGTCTATATCTGTGGTCAGGTTGCCAATCCCGGTGTATACAGAGTAAAGCCGGGCGCGAGAGTTTGTGAGCTCGTTGATATGGCAGGAGGCATGCTGGATACAGCTGACAAGAAGCTTTTGGAATCTGGCATCAGAGCTGTATGATGGGCAGATGCTGTATTTCCCGACTGTAGAGGAGCTTAAGTCAGGATCACATACCTGAGGGCACATATACCACCGGCATAGATGGCTCGCTGATGAAGGGCGGCGCTGAGGAGCATATAGGCGTAAAGGATGGCAAGCTCAATATCAATACCGCAACTGTCGAGCAGCTAATGGCTCTTTCCGGAATTGGTGAGAGCAAGGCAAAGAGTATTATTGAAGATCGTGCCAAAAAATGGATTGTTTTCTTCGATTGAGGATATCACGAGGGTGTCTGGCATCGGTGAAGCGATGTTTAATAAAATAAAAGATGATATAACAGTAAATTAGGAGTGTATAAATGGCAAAAAAAGTGCTGGTCGTTGACGACGAAAAGTTAATTGTAAAAGGAATACGTTTCAGTCTGCTGCAGGATGGCATGGAGGTAGACTGCGCATATGACGGTGAGGAGGCCTTAAATATGGCGAAGGCCAATTCATATGATATGATTCTTTTAGATGTCATGCTTCCAAAGATGGATGGCTTTGAGGTGTGTCAGGCAATAAGGGAGTTTTCTGATGTCCCGATTGTCATGCTCACTGCAAAGGGTGATGACATGGACAAAATTTTAGGACTTGAGTACGGCGCTGATGACTATATCACAAAGCCATTTAATATTCTTGAGGTAAAGGCCAGAATCAAGGCAATCATGCGGCGCACTTCACCGGAACGCGTACCACAGGTACAGTCATCTGTAATTGAAAAGGGTGATATCAAGCTCGACTGTGACAGCAGACGTCTGTTTATAAATGATAATGAAATCAATTTGACAGCAAGAGAGTTTGAACTGCTCGAGATTCTGATCAAAAATGAAAATAAAGTGTACAGTAGGGAGAGCCTTTTAAAGATTGTATGGGGCGAGGATTACCCGGGTGACGTGCGTACGGTTGATGTGCATGTCAGACGTCTTCGTGAAAAGATTGAGGCAAATCCAAGCGAGCCGAAGTACGTTCATACCAAGTGGGGTGTGGGATATTACTACAACCAGAAGTAATACTTTCAGAAAGGTTCTAAAATGTTTAAGAGTAAAGTACATTTTGCATTTTATAAGAGTCTGAAATCCAGGCTGATTTTCATGATTTTTGTTCTCGTTCTGGTACCGGAGGTGGTGCTGTGCTTCGGCATACTTAACACCTACGAGTCCAGAGCGGTTTCAATCCGCGAAAGTGAAGTGCTTAGTCAGGCAAAGATTCTCGCAAACAAGATATCCACAAGTAAATACTTTGATGAGGATGGTAGTGACTTGAGCAATATTGATGCTCAGATTGACACTCTTACTACTATATATGAGGGTCGTGTGCTCATAGTTGACAAGCATTTTAAGATTATTAAGGATACGTACAATTTAGATGATGGCAATACTATTGTCTCAGAGGAGGTTATCAAGACCTTCTCTGCTTCAGAGATTACGAACTATGATTCTAAAAACCACTATATCGAGCTTTCTGTTCCGATAAGCAATCCAAACGACAAGGATTCAAAGATAGAGGGAGCACTTGTTGTAAGTGTGTCGACGGACAATATATCGCTAAATATGTCGTATCTGACACAGATTGCGGTGACGGTTGCCATTATCGCAGGTGCGGTGGTGCTCTTTTTTGGTGTGCTTGTGCTTTTGCACCTTTTTGTTCCGATTAAGAAGCTTTCTGACGAGATATCAGACATTAAGGATGGCTTTGGAAAAGAGCAGCTGGATGTAGATGACTATGCGGAGACTGCTATAATAAGCAGGAATTTTAATGAGCTGATGAGCGGAATGAAGGTCATGGATGAGTCCAAGACAGGAGTTTGTATCGAATGTGTCACATGAGCTCAAGACACCTCTTACTTCCATGAAGGTACTCGCAGATTCCATCAACAGCATGGGTGATGAGGCTCCGATTGAGATGTACAGGGAGTTCATGGGAGATATCACAAGCGAGATAGACAGAGAGACAAAGATAATAAATGACCTGTTATCACTGGTCAAGATGGATAAGTCGGCTGCCACGCTGAATATCGAGAGTGTTAATATCAATGATCTGCTCGAGCAGATTATGAAGAGACTTCAGCCGATTGCTGACAAGCAGCAGGTGGAGCTTGTACTCGAGAGCTTCAGACCGGTAACTGCAGAGATAGATGAGGTGAAGTTGACGCTTGCTTTTACAAACCTCATTGAGAATGCCATCAAGTACAATGACAACGAGACAGGTGGCTATGTTCATGTATCCTTAAATGCGGACCATCAGTATTTCTATCTGAAGGTGGAGGACAACGGTATAGGTATACCGGAGGAGTCCTTAGAGCACATCTATGAGAGATTTTATCGCGTGGACAAGTCGCATTCGAGAGAGATTGGCGGTACAGGTCTGGGACTTGCCATTACAAGAAGCTCTATTCTTATGCATAGGGGAGCTATAAAGGCTCACAGTGTGATGGGAGAGGGCACTACCTTTGATGTGCGTATACCGCTCAACTATATTGTATAGGAGGCTTGATGTGAAAAGAATAATTATATTCGTGCTCACTGCAGTAATTCTGCTCTCCATGGGCGGCTGCACAAAGAAAAAAGCAGACAATACGGTTGAGGTGTTTTGTCTGAATATGGATGTTACGAGCAGCGTGCCGGAGTCATATGTGCTTAGAAGCAAAAACTCAGATGTGGACAAGCAGGTGGATGAGCTTCTAGGAAGACTGCAGGATAAGCCTGAAGACTCAAGACTGCGCAAGGCAATTCCGGATGAGGTGTCTGTGAGAGGTCATGACGAGAAAAACTATAACTGCACTGTGGATTTCAGCAAGGAGTATTATGACCTTACGGCTGCGCAGGAGGTGCTTTTGAGAGCTTCTGTAGTCCGCACGCTCACACAGCTGGATAGTATTTCATATGTGACATTTACCGTAAACAGTATTCCTCTTGTGGACTCGGATGATGAGATTGTTGGTAGCATGGGTGCTGATGATTTTGTTGAGAATCCGGGTGAGCAGATTAATACAAGTGTAAAGGAGACACTCACGCTTTATTTTGCTGACAAGGATGGTACAGGGCTTGAGAAAACAGACCAGAGTGATACATTACAGCTCAAATATAGCGCTTGAAAAGCTTGTTGTTGAGCAGCTTATTGAGGGACCGAAGGGCTCTAAGCTCAAGGCAACTCTTCCGGGCACAACAAAGCTTATCAATGTGTCTGTGGCAGATAGAATATGCTATCTGAACTTTGACTCTTCATTCAGAAATACTATTGACAATAAGCTGACAGAGGATGTGGTGCTGTATTCGATAGTTAATTCACTCACCTCACTTCCTACTGTGGACAAGGTACAGATCTCACTTGACGGTGAGAATGACGGCATGCTGCTTTATAATTACAAGCTAAGCGACATGTATGAGTTTAATAAGGATATAGTGGATTCTGATGATTCCACGGAAAAAACTGAAAAATAGAATAGATTGGATTAGATTAGGAGGAGAAGAGTATTAGTAAAAGACCGATGTTTTTATTTGCGTTGGTCTATACTGCAGGAACTGTTTCAGTATGTATGGCAGGGGCTTTGGCTGTTTTGGTTTTTGCCATGCTGGCTTGTGGCTTTAATAGCTGAGTGTGTGGTGTCTAAGGGCAGTTTTTCCGGTGTCAGGCGCATAGTTGTTTTGCTTATCCTGACATCGTCAGCTGTTTTTGCCACAGCACAATTCAGATACACTTCAGTGGATGAAAACCGTGACGGCTATATGCAGTATATGACAGATGAAAAATCTGTCATCGTCTGGGGGAAGATTTATAAAACTGAATACAAGTATTTCTCATACAGGTATTATATGACGGACTGCGTAGTGCAGCCCGGGTACGGCAAGGCTTTTGGCAGAAAAATATCCTGTGGTGATGTCGTGGTATACTGTGACAGCAAAAGCGCACATCTGGGCGATTATATGAAAGCTTGTGGCAAGATAGGCTTGTTTAAGTCTGCAACCAATGAGGGAGAGTTTGACAGAGAGCGCGCTTTTACCGCTCACAGGGAATTGATTTCTCGGTGAATGCAGACAGTATTAAGACAAGCGCCGGTAAACATGCATGGTATTACCACAGACTTGAAAAACTTCGTGATACGCTGTCAGCTTCACTTCTTGAGGTGACTGATGAGACAACGGCAGGAGTGCTTTCGTCCATGCTGCTTGGAGACAAGTCGTATCTGGATGATGAGATAAAGGATTTATACCAGGTCAGCGGTATTTCACATATACTGGCTATTTCCGGACTTCATATTTCTATAGTTGGCATGGCCTTTTACAAGCTTCTCAGAAAAAGAAGGGTGAGCTATACAGCGGCATTTGTCTGTTCTGCGGCACTTATACTAAGCTATGCTGTTATGACAGGAAATGCCGTGTCCACAAGGCGTGCCGTGGGGATGTTCATACTTACAATGCTTGCGGCAGCTTTAGGCAGATGCACAGATATGCTCAATTCTCTTGGCATCATGGTCATTTACCTGCTGTGGGACAATCCTATGGTTTTGGGATATGCCGGATTTGTGTTCTCGGTAGGGGCGATACTTGCTATAGGTATTGTGACGCCTGTGATGAGTGCTCCTAAGGGCGGGAAATTCTGGGCATCAGTATCCATACAGCTTCCGATGCTTCCTGTTGTGGCTATGAACTATTATGAGCTGCCTCTTTTTGCGGTGTTTGTAAATCTCATTGTGATACCGGCTTTACCTGTCGTATTTATTTCGGGTCTGCTTGCGTCTGCCGCAGGCTGCTTTGGCGTGATGCCCGGCAAACTGCTGGTGTTTCCTGCATTTGCGGTGTTAAAGCTCTATGAGGTGCTTTGCAGTCTTGTTATGAAGCTTCCGGGGGCATCGGTTATCACAGGAGCTCCTGATGGATACAGGATTTTTCTTTTTTATGCTGTTATGAGTGGCTTTTTGGTGGCATTTTCGCTTAAAAAACGTGCCATAGAGTGTGACTCAAAAGAAAAAGGCCAAATCCTTTACAGTGTCCAAAGAGTGGTGTGTACAGCAGTCCTGCTTGCAATTTTACTTGTGAAGCCAAAAACTGCTGCGCAGCTTGATATACTTGATGTGGGGCAGGGAGATGGCATATTTTACCGCTTTGAGTCAGGCACATGCATCTTTATTGATGGAGGAAGCTCTGACCGAAAACAGCTTGGCGAGAATGTGATTATGCCGTTTCTTAAGTATAACGGCATACAGAGTATATCATACTGGTTTGTTTCACATGCAGACAGTGATCATATAAGCGGATTGTCTGAGGTGATAGACAGCGGGTATACTATAGAGCATATAGTTGTGGCAGAAGCAGCGGCTAATGAGGAAGCTATGGAGGAGCTGCTTTTTAAAGCTAAGGAAGCAGGAATTGATATATGCCTTATGTCAAAGGGGGATTCGATTGAAATAAATGATGCATCAGGTTCGCGCAGTACTGCAAACGAAGAAGCTGATGGCATCATGTGCCTGTATCCGGGACCTTCGGATATTGCCTTAGACAGAAACGATATGTGTCTTGTGCTGAAGCTCACGGATGGCAGGTTTAGTGGTATTTTCGGCGGAGATATATCATCTGAGGTAGAAAAGAAGCTTGTTAATGAGTATGGGGATGAACTTTCTGTGGATTTTTACAAGGCAAATCATCATGGTTCCAAGTATTCAAGCTCTGCGGACTGGATTGAGGCTTTAAGCCCAAGGTGGGCTGCAGTATCATGCGCGGCAGAAAACCGCTATGGACATCCGGCTGATGAAGCCATGGATAGGCTTATGGATGCAAAGTGCCGTATTTTATACACAATGCAAAGTGGTCAGATTAAGTATAAAGAGAGTACTATATATGAAAACAATAGACAATGATATAAAAGCAGGAGATTTCAAAAAGGTTTATCTGCTGTATGGACAGGAGAGATACCTCATAAAACAGTACAGGGACAAGTTGATAAAGGCTATGGTCAGTGAGGGCGACAGTATGAACTTTTCATCGTTTGAGGGCGATGGAATCAACCAGAAGGAGATAATTGACCTGGCGGAGACACTTCCGTTTTTTGCGGATAAAAGAGTGATTCTTATAGAGGATGCAGGCATTTTTTCAAAGGCAGGCGATGAGCTTGGAGAGTATTTAAAGGATTCACCTGAGAGCACGCACTTTATATTTGTTGAGGAGAGCGTTGATAAGCGCTCAAAGCTTTATAAGGCGGCAGCCAAGTGCGGTAATCCTGTGGAGTTCAAGGAACAGACGGATGAGACACTTGCCAGATGGATAGGAATGAGGATTAGAAAAGATGGAAAGGGTATGAGTCAGGCTGCCTACAACAGCTTTATAGAAAAAACCGGCACAGATATGGAAAATATCGACAAGGAGCTTGAGAAGTTGCTGTGCTACTGCATGGACAAGGACGTGATTGAGCTTTCGGATGTTGAGGCTGTAACTACAGAGCAGATCACAAACAAAGTGTTTGAGATGGTCGATGCGATTGCATCACACAAACAAAAGCGTGCGCTTGAGCTGTATTACGATCTGCTGGCACTTAAAGAGCCGGCCATGCGTATTATGTATCTTATATCGCGCCAGTTCAATATACTGATGAATGTGAAAGCCATGACAAATAAGGGCTTTGGCAACAAGGATATAGCATCAAAGGCCGGATGTCCGGAGTGGGCGGTGCGCAAATATCAGGCGCAGTGCAGGGCATATTCGCTGGATGATTTAAAGAGGGCTGTGAGAGACGGTGTGGCATATGAGGAGGCTGTGAAGACCGGCAGGATGAATGACCAGATGGCTGTGGAGCTTTTTATAGTGCAGTACTCTGCAGATATGACCGGCACTCATGCGACAGGCAGTAAATGATATAACGCAAATATACAATAAAAAGCAAATAAAAAAACCCATCGGTATGACGGCACCGATGGGTTTTTATTTATTGTTATATAGTAATTAAGCTAATCCGTTAACAAGCTTTGTTAAACGAGATACTTTTCTGGCTGCGTTGTTCTTGTGGAAGATACCCTTTGAACCAGCGCTTGCGATAGCAGAAGTTGCATCCTTTAATGCAGCCTCAGCAGCAGCCTTATCATTTGCAGCTACAGCAGCCTCAACCTTCTTGATTGCTGTCTTAACTCCTGATTTGATTGCTTTATTTCTTGCAGCCTTAGTTTCTGTTACTAAAATTCTCTTTTTTGCTGATTTAATGTTAGCCAACTCGTACACCTCCAAATATTTAATCTAATGTATGCCAAAACAGACACGGACGCTTTGGCACAAACATACTAGAATATAATATGTCAACCTTTCTGCTCTGTCAATACATATTTTGAAAAAAATTGCAAAAAATTAACATATATGTGATTTTGGAATATCATACAGGGGAGGTGTATTGATTTGTCGGCTGATAAATGGTGTGCAAGAACTGATCTGGCGCTTGAGACGCAGGAGAGCCTTAAAAAGGCAAACACAGATATGAGAGGTGTGAATTTCTCTGAAAAAAAGCTGGATAATGGAATCATAGTCAGTGTAGTGACAATTGACTCGGAAAATGCAGTCAGGGCTACAGGCCGTCCTAAAGGAAAATATGTGACAATTGAGGCTGCTATGCTGTCCGAGGGAGATGAGGAGTGCTGTCAGGCTGTGACGAGGGAGCTTTCAAGAGAGCTTAAGAGCTTTGTAAAGGCTGTCTGTGACAAGCGTATATATGCGGCGCTTGTTGTCGGGCTTGGAAACAGAAATGTAACTCCTGATGCGCTTGGGCCAAGATGCGTTGACAGCTTGTTTATCACCCGCCATATAGTAAAGGAATATGGCAGGTATGCGTTTAGCAACGAGAATGTAAACAGTGTGTGCGGCCTGGTGCCTGGGCGTGATGGCTCAGACAGGCATGGAGTGCCTTGAAATAATAAAGGGTGTGGTGAGCGAGGTGAAGCCTGATTTTGTTGTGACAATTGATGCGCTTGCGGCACGCAGCACAAAGAGGCTGGGCTGTACCATACAGCTGACGGATACAGGCATAGTGCCCGGAAGCGGGGTAGGAAACCACAGGGACGGTATTAACCATGGCAATCTCGGAGTGCCTGTTATCGCAATTGGTATTCCGACAGTCATTGATGCGGTGACTATTGTTTCAGATGCGGTAAATGCCAGCCGGGAGAACACCGCAAAGCTCATGTCGCCTAAGTTAAACGGCATGTTTGTGACGCCGAAGGATATTGACGAGACGGTTAAGAGACTGGCAGGGCTTTTATCTGAGGGCATAAATATGGCTTTTTCAAACGATGAATATGATGACTATAGTGAATAATTTTATTGCTTCGAATATCATTAGAGCCAGCCGCATAAGCTTTATGTAGCAGGGGCTGCCTGATGCTTTAGATGGGAGATGATATTGTGAAGAAAAAAATGATTGTGCTTATAGCATTTATATATATTGCGTCTATGCTGTTTTGCGGTGATGGTGTGGGAAAGAAGTTCGTGGAAGAAAAATTTCCGCACCTTACATATTCTGACAAGGAGTGTGATGATTCAAAAAAGAAGGAGCTGCGTATTGTGGAGGATGAGGATACAGCAGGAGGTATTCTCTCATATGAGGAGCTTGCTGCGATGGAAAATGAAAATGCAAGTGTCAGGAACAATATGCTGCCGGATACCGACCAGCTGGCATTTGTTGATGAAGCTGAAAAAAACGGTGAGCTGGCAGAGCTCAAGGAGCAGCAGAACGTGAAAATGCCGCAGGTAGATATGAGCTTTGACAATCTTGTAAAAAACTATTATCAGGTGGACAAGACTACATATATAGGAGCCGATGAGCTGTGTGAGGAGGCTTTGCTTGGGCGCGATATGTCTATAGAAAAGTCAGGCGACGGTCCTGATATACTCATATACCATACACATTCGCAGGAGGGGTACAGTGATTCCCTTGATACATCAGAGACAGAGACTGTAGTTGGAGTGGGTGACAGGCTCGAATCACTTTTGAGGGAAAAATACGGCTATAATGTGCTGCATCACAAGGGGCAGTATGATGTGAATGACCGCGACCATGCGTATTCTAATTCACTTCCTGAGATTACAGAGATTATTGAGAAAAATCCGTCTATAAAGGTGGTTATTGACCTGCACAGGGATGGAGTGGCTGAGACAACAAGGCTTGCTGCCACAATAGATGGAAAGCCTATGGCACAGATTATGTTTTTTAACGGGCTGTGCCGCACTGCTGCAAGGGGACCGATTAATAGTCTGCCCAATGAGTATCTGGGTGGACAATCTGGCGTTTTCATTTCAGCTGCAGCTCATGGCAAATGAGTATTATCCGGGGCTTGCAAGGCGCATATACTTAAAGGGCTACAGATATAATATGCATCTGTGTCCGAAATCGTTGCTCGTGGAGGTGGGAGCGCAGACAAATACCAAGGAGGAGGCGTACAATGCAATGGAACCACTTGCAGATATACTTGATAAAGTGTTAAAATAATATAGACTTTATTTCACAAATCTGATAAACTTTGATGAGTTATTGAAAGCATTAGGAGGACATATGTCAATAGATCAGAGCAAAATCCGCAATTTTTGTATTATTGCCCATATTGATCACGGTAAATCTACACTCGCGGACAGAATTATAGAAAAAACAGGCACACTTACCAGCAGGGAGATGCAGGCTCAGGTGCTCGACAATATGGATTTAGAGAGAGAGCGTGGTATCACAATCAAGTCTCAGGCAGTCCGTATTATATATACCGCAAAGGATGGCGAAGAGTATATTTTTAATCTGATAGATACACCGGGACACGTGGATTTTAACTATGAGGTATCAAGGAGTCTTGCGGCATGTGACGGGGCTATACTTGTAGTGGATGCGGCCCAGGGTGTTGAGGCACAGACACTTGCAAATGTTTACCTTGCACTGGATCATGACCTGGATGTATTTCCTGTTATAAATAAGGTGGATCTGCCGAGTGCACGCCCGGATGAGGTGGCACAGGAGATTGAGGATGTTATCGGTATTGAAGCTATGGATGCACCGCGTATTTCCGCAAAGACGGGACTCAATATAGAGGATGTGCTGGAGCAGATTGTAAAAAAGATTCCGGCACCAACAGGCGATAAAGATGCACCGCTTAAGGCGCTTATATTTGATGCAACATATGATTCTTATAAGGGAGTCATTATTTTCTGCCGACTGAGAGAGGGCTCTGTAAAGGTAGGAGACACAATAAAGATGATGGCTACAGGTGCATCTGATGTGGTTACAGAGGTGGGTTATTTTGGTGCAGGCCAGTTTATACCATGCGATGAGCTTTCGGCAGGTATGGTTGGATACATTGCGGCCAGCATCAAAAATGTCAGGGATACACGCGTGGGTGATACAGTTACACTCGTTGACAGACCGTGCGATGAGGCGCTTCCGGGCTATAAGAAGGTCAACCCTATGGTTTACTGTGGTCTTTATCCTGCGGACAGTGCAAAGTATCCTGATTTAAGGGATGCGCTTGAAAAGCTGCAGGTCAACGACGCTTCATTACAGTTTGAGCCTGAGACATCACTGGCACTAGGCTTTGGCTTCAGATGCGGATTCCTTGGTCTTTTACATCTGGAAATTATTCAGGAGAGACTGGAGAGAGAGTTTGATCTGGATCTCGTTACCACTGCACCTAGTGTTATTTACAAGATTCACAAGACAAGCGGTGAGGTGATAGATTTGACCAATCCTTCAAATATGCCGGATCCGTCAGAGATTGAGTATATGGAGGAGCCATACGTATCTGCAGAGATTATGGTCACAAGTGACTATGTAGGTGCGATTATGAAGCTGTGCCAGGAGAGACGAGGAGTCTATATCAGCATGGAGTATATCGAAAAAACACGAGCTCTCATAAAGTACGACTTGCCATTAAATGAGATTATCTATGATTTCTTTGATGCTTTAAAGTCACGCTCGAGGGGTTATGCTTCGTTTGACTATGAGATGAAGGATTATGAGCGCTCAGAGCTTGTCAAGCTTGACATCTTAATCAATAAGGAAATGGTCGATGCACTTTCATTTATCGTATTCAAGGAGAGTGCATACGAAAGAGGCCGTAAGATGTGCGAGAAGCTTAAGGGTGAGATACCAAGGCATCTGTTTGAGATACCTATTCAGGCAGCAGTCGGTGGCAAGATTATTGCAAGAGAGACGGTTAAGGCGCTTCGCAAGGATGTGCTTGCCAAGTGCTACGGTGGTGATATTTCACGTAAGAAGAAGCTGCTTGAGAAGCAGAAGGAAGGAAAGAAGAGGATGCGTCAGGTGGGCAATGTAGAGATACCACAGGAGGCATTCATGAGTGTGCTTAAGCTGGATGAGGAGTAATCGCACATATGAAGAATCTTGAGATTTATATTCATATACCATTTTGTGTGAGAAAATGTGAATATTGTGATTTTTTATCATTTCCCGCAGACGATGATGAAAGCTTCGCTATGTCAAGGGGCTTATGGCGGAAATGATATTTTACGGCCCGCTTATGAAGAACTATCAGGTGTCATCTGTCTATATCGGAGGAGGTACACCAAGCTCTATAGATGAGCAGTGGATTGCTGCTTTGATGGAGGGAGTGTTTGACTGCTTTAATGTGCTGCCTGATGCTGAGATATCCATAGAGTGCAATCCCGGTACGCTTAGCAGGGAAAAGCTTTTAGCATACAGGGATGCGGGAATCAACCGCCTGTCCATAGGACTGCAGTCGGCAAATAATGATGAGCTTAAGCTGCTCGGGCGTATACATACCTTTGAACAGTTTGTGACGAATTACGAGGTAGGCCAGAAATGTGGGCTTTAAAAATATCAATGTAGATTTGATGTATGGTCTGCCGGGACAGTCAGCGTCACAGTATATGGCGACAGTAAACAAGATTATAAGGCTTCATCCGGATCATATATCGGCGTATTCTCTTATAGTGGAAAAGGGTACTCCTTTCTATGAAAAGTACAAGTTTGACATGGTGCGCCAGGAGGCGGGCATGAGAACGGAGTTTCTGCCTAACGAGGACGAGTTATATGATATGGAAAAGGCGGGACAGAAGGCGTTTATGGATGCCGGCTACAGGCAGTATGAGACATCTAACTATGCTAAAAGAGGCATGGAGTGCCGCCATAATATAGGCTACTGGACCAGAGCTGACTATTTAGGGCTTGGAATAGGGGCGGCATCGCTTATATCAAATGTCAGATATACCAATACATCCGATATGGATGAATATCTGTCCTTGCTGCCGTCATATACATGATGTGGGTGATGATATATTTAAGGCCAATCTGCATGTGGCAGCTGATGTTATAGACAAAAAGGACAGAGATGGAGTTTATGTTTCTTGGACTTCGTATGAATGAGGGTCACAAGAGAAGCTTTTGAGAGGGCATTTGGTATTTCGATAGATGCAATCTACAAGGATACGATAGACACAGCCTGAAAAAAACAGGAGCTGCTCGTGGTAAAAGGCCGGGCATATCTATTTATCGGAGAGAGGAAAGGATGTAGCCAATTACGTTATGGCACAGTTTTTGAGGATTAACGGAGAGCAAATTATGGATATGACTTTTAAGCTTCAGGTGTTTGAGGGACCGCTTGATCCTTTTATACCTGATGAGAAAAAATAAAGTAAATATTTATGATATCCCGATTGTCGAGATTACAGCGCAGTACATGGAGTATGTGAATCAGATGAAAAAGGATAACCTGGACACGCTCAGCGAGTTTCTCGTGATGGCAGCTACGCTCCTCGACATAAAGTCAAAGATGCTTCTCCCAAAGAAAGAGGAAGAAGAGCAGGAGCAGGAAGATCCAAGAGCAGAGCTTGTGCAGCAGCTGCTTGAGTACAAGATGTACAAGTGCATGGCAAATGAGCTTAAGGATCGCCAGCTGGATGCCGGCAAGGTGTGGTATAAGAAGAAGGACATACCTGATGAGGTCCTTGCATATGAGGAGCCTGTTAATCTTGAGGAGCTTGTCGGAGATATCCGTCTTTCTGATTTAAACAGAATCTTTCAAAGTATAATGAAGAGACAGGAAGAAAAGATAGATAAGGTCCGTTCGAAGTTTGGAAAGATTGAAAAGGAAGAGGTCTCCTTAGAGGAAAAGATGGACTTTCTGACAGACTATGCTGCCTCACACAAGCACTTCAGCTTCAGAGGGATGCTTACTGCATCGTCAAGCAAAGTGGAAGTCATAGTTACATTTCTTGCCATACTGGAGCTTATGAAGACCGGCAAATTAACTATCGTTCAGGAGCATATTTTTGATGATATCCAGATTGAGTCAAGAATTGCTGCATAAAGAGGGTTTGAGGATATATGAATTATAAAGCTGCAATAGAGGCTATTTTATTTACCATGGGAGAATCCGTGGAGCTTGGAAGGATAGCCGATGCAATACAATTAAATGAAAAAGAAACAAAAAGCTGCTTGACGAGCTGATTAAGGAGTATAGAAGCTCTTCAAATATAGGTATGAATATCATAGGGAGCTTTGGTGCTTATCAGATGTGTACAAAGCCACAGATGTATGAGTATCTCATCCGCATAAGCAGCCTAAGAAGAGGGTGCTTACGGATGTGCTTTTAGAGACTCTTTCGATCATAGCGTACAAGCAGCCTGTAACAAAGGCAGAAATAGAAAAATCAGAGGTGTCAAGTGAACATGCCGTAAGCAAGCTTGTTGAGTACAATCTGGTGCAGGAGCTTGGAGAGGAGCTTGATGCTCCGGGAAGGCCGCTTTGTTTGGTACCACAGAGGAATTTCTAAGGAGCTTTGGGGTTTCGTCTATCGACGAGTTGCCGGTACTAAGCCCTGTGCAGGTTGAGGAGTTTAAGCAGGAGGCAGAGGAAGAGATGCACGTGAAGCTTGATGTGTAGTGCAGGTGTATTGCGTAAGCTGCCATTTCATATAATAAGGACATGCAAATAATCATATATATTACCGATGGAGGTAATTATATGGTTATTTTTTTAAAAAAATATAAGTCGAAAATAGCTTTAATGGTTTTCATTTGTGTGTTGGTTTGTACTGTCAGCTGTTTGCTTGGTTTTAAGTCGCTGGAAAAGCAAAAAATGCCCGGTTTGGAAAAGAAAAGTGTGTTTATGGCAGCGGAAATGGGCGGTGAAATGGCGGCTGAAAATACTGACAAAGCCGTAAATGAGCCCAGGCTTCATGCTGTTTCAGCAGCATTATATGATGCGGATGACGAGACGTTTATATATGGTAAAAACATGAGAGACAGCATGGCAAATGCCAGCACCACGAAGATTCTTACGTGCATTGTGGCACTTGAAAAAGCTGATATAAATGATACTGTTACGATTTCACAAAATGCCGCATCACAGCCTGCGGTCAAGCTTGGACTTGTGGCAGGGAACAGCTATAATATGAAGGATTTACTCTATGGCATGATGCTTGAGTCGTTCAATGACTGTGCCTATGCGATTGCGGAGCATGTGGGCGGCTCGACGGAGGGCTTTGCAAAGCTTATGAATGAAAAAGCAAATGAGATAGGGTGCCTCGGCACGTATTTTATTACACCAAACGGGCTGGATGCTGAGAATGATATAAGCTTTCACCACTCCACAGCGGGAGATTTGTGTGTTATAATGTCTTATTGTGCGTGGAAATCACCAAAATCAACACAGTTTCTTGAGATAACACAGACTATGCAGTACACGTTTGAGACAGAGGAAGGTCAGATGGTTTTTAGCAATCACAACAGGCTTCTTACGGAGACGGACTACTGCATATCGGGAAAGACCGGCTTTACCACAAAGGCAGGCTACTGCTATGTAGCAGCAGTTGAAAAGGATGGAAGGAGAATGTGCCTTTCTCTCTTGGGCTGTGGGTGGCCAAACAATAAAAACTATAAGTGGGCTGATGCAAAGAGTCTGGTGGAGTATGCGGTTTCAGATGCTGCCGAAGATTCTTACTGTGATGCTGCTTGTGTAACAACACAACAGACCGGTGATACACAGACAACGGATAAGCAGGCGGCTGACAGAGACATAACTGATAAACAGGCAGCAGGAAAAGAAACTCCGGCGGTAAAAAAAGAGGATAGAAACACAATTAACTTAAAATATATAGAAAATAACAAGAAAAATAAGAAAATTTGCAAGAATTTTCTCAAGAATTTTACAATTAATATAGGAAATTTTTTCTAAACAAAAAATAAGGTTAAAAATTTAACAAATTAGTTGAAAAAAAATTAGAAATAGTCTATTATCATACTAGCGAAAAATTTTATTTTTTTATAGATGGAGGATATAAAATGAGTAGTAACAATCAAAGCTTGGCAATGCAGCGTATTGCTAAGTTAGTCGACGAGAACAGTTTCATGGAAATTGGTTCTCTTGTGACAGCTCGCAGTACAGATTTTAACCTTACTGCAGCAAAAGCTCCTTCAGATGGTGTTATTATCGGACACGGTCTGATTGATGGAAATCTTGTATTTATCTACAGCCAGGATGCAACAGTTCTTAACGGAACAATCGGCGAGATGCATGCAAAGAAAATTGCTTCTGTATATGATATGGCCATGAAAATGGGCGCACCTGTTATCGGATTTATCGATTGCGGTGGTATCAGACTTCAGGAGTCAGTTGATGCATTAGACGGATTTGGTCTTATCTACGCCAAGGAAGTTGCAGCAAATGGCGTTATTCCACAGATTTGTGGTGTATTCGGTAATTGTGGTGGCGGACTTTCTGTAGTACCGGCTCTTTGTGATTTCGCTTATATCGAAGAGTCTAAGGGCAGAATGTTTGTTAATACTCCTGATGCAATAGAGGGTAATCGCGTTGAGAAATGCGATACAGCAGCAGCTTCATTCCAGAGTGAGAACAATGGATGTGTAGACGGAATCGGTTCAGAGGATGATATTATCGCTGATATCAGAGCTCTTGTCAGCATGCTTCCGCTCAACAACGAGGGAGATGTATACACAGACTCATGTGAGGATGATCTCAACAGAGCATGTAACAGCATGGCTGATATGAAGGCTGATCCAAGATTCCTCTTATCAGAGCTTTCTGATGATTATGTATTCTTTGAGACAAAGAAAGACTTTGCCAAGAATATGGTAACAGGTTTTGTTAAATTAAACGGCATGACAGTCGGTGCAGTTGCAAACTGCAGCACAGTATATGATGCTGAGGGCAAGAAGGCAGAGGAGTTTGCACTCTCTCTTACTGCAAAGGGCTGTAACAAGGCAGCTGAGTTTGTATCATTCTGTGATGCTTTCTCAATTCCTGTACTTACACTTACAAATGTAAACGGATTCAAGAACTGCATGTGCTCTGAGAAGAAGCTTGCAAAGGCTCTTGCCAGAATGACATACGCATTCTCAAGTGCAACATGTCCTAAGGTTAACCTGATTACAGGCGAGGCTTATGGAAGCGCATATGTTGCAATGAACTCTAAGTCAATCGGAGCTGATATGGTTTATGCATACCCTGATGCAAAGATTGGTATGATGGATTCAAAGATTGCAGCTGAGATTATGTATCCGGGCGCTGATGCAAAGGAAATCGATGAGAAGGCAGCTGATTACGAGAAGCTTCAGTCTTCTGTTTCATCAGCAGCAGCCAGAGGATATGTAGACCTCATCATTGATCCGGCTGACACAAGAAAATATCTTGTAGGTGCTTTTGAGATGCTTTACACCAAATATGTAGATGCACCAGAGAAGAAACACGGAACTAAATAATAGAAAGGCGCATTTTGTTATGAAGAAAAAAATAACATATATCCTTAGCCTTCTTATGATTGTATGTATGCTTGGAGCATGTGGCTCTGACAATGCCGAAAAGACATACGGCGGATACACAACAGACGAGCTTCATACTGAGGCAACAGACAGCCTTGGCAACATCCAGAACTACATTGCGCTCGTAGATAATTGTGGCGGTTATGACAACTATGAGAAGAGTGTCAAGGAAGTTGAGGAGAAGACAGGCATGACAGAGGGTGAGGTTGTTTACAACACACTCGGACAGTCGGGAGCAAGCGTTTCAATGAAAAATATCGACGCTGAGCTTGATGCTGTTTCATCATGGCTTGATCTGGTTGACAAATACGGAGACGTAAAGGATGCAACTGATGGCAAGGATTTTACAGTAACTAAGTCAGGTGGTACACTCACTACCGATATGACACTTACATTTGGCAAGCAGGATGTAACATACGAATTAGTATATGATTCGGTTACCATGGAGGTAACAGGTATCTCACTTACTCCTGTTCAGACAATGGGGCAGAAGCTTGCTAAGGCAGGACAGAACACAGTAATTTCAATGAGTATTGTATTCTGTGTACTTATTCTTATCTCTCTTATCATTTACTGCTTCAAGTTTATTGCTCTTATCGGAAAGCCAAAGCAAGCAAGAGCAAAGCTAGAGAAAAGAAAGAGGCTGTTGTTGCAGCAACGCCTGCTACAGACCTTACAGATGATACAGAGCTTGTAGCTGTTATCTCAGCAGCTATAGCAGCAAGCGAGGGTACTACAACAGAGGGCTTTGTAGTCCGTTCAATCAATAGAAGATAATTTAGGAGGACATTTGAGATGAAAAACTATACAATTACCGTTAACGGAAATGTTTACGATGTTACAGTAGAAGAGACAGGAAGCACACCTAGCACAGCAAGCACACCTAGAAGAGCTGCAGCACCTGCTGCCGCTGCACCAAAGGCTGCTGCACCTGCAGGAGCAGGAAGCATCAAGGTTGAGGCCGGAGCTGCCGGAAAGGTATTTAAGCTCGAGGCTAAGGTTGGCGATGCAGTAAAGAAGGGTGATACACTTCTTATTCTTGAGATCATGAAGATGGAGACACCTGTTGTTGCACCACAGGATGGAACAGTAGCAAGCATTGATGTTGCTGTTGGTGATTCAGTAGAGTCAGGTGCATTACTTGCAACATTAAACTAATTCCAGGAGGTAAACTAATTTGAGTTACGTAGGTGAAACACTTTCAAACCTCCTACATCAGACTGCCTTTTTTAATCTGTCAGTCGGAAACTATGTTATGATTGCCGTAGCATGCGTATTCCTGTTTTTGGCTATAAAAAAAGGATTTGAGCCTTTACTTTTAGTACCTATTGCTTTTGGTATGCTCCTTGTTAATATCTATCCTGATATTATTGTAAGCCCGGAGCACTCAAGCAATGGAGTAGGTGGTTTACTTTATTATTTCTATACACTTGATGAGTGGTCAATTCTTCCTTCACTGATTTTCCTCGGTGTCGGAGCTATGACAGACTTTGGTCCGCTTATCGCAAACCCTATCAGCTTCTTACTCGGAGCTGCAGCACAGTTTGGTATTTTCGGAGCTTATTTCCTTGCAATCCTTCTCGGATTTAATGACAAGGCAGCAGCAGCCGTATCTATCATCGGTGGAGCTGACGGACCTACATCTATTTTCCTTGCCGGAAAATTAGGTCAGACAGGTCTGATGGGACCTATCGCCGTGGCAGCGTACTCGTACATGGCATTAGTACCTATCATCCAGCCGCCAATTATGAAATTATTTACTACAAAGAAAGAGCGTGCAATCAAGATGCAGAACCTTCGTCCTGTAAGCAAGCTTGAGAGAATTCTCTTCCCTGTAGTAGTTACTATCGTTGTTTGTACACTGCTTCCAACTACAGCACCACTCGTTGGTATGCTCATGCTTGGAAACCTTTTCCGTGAGTCTGGTGTAGTACGTCAGCTTCAGGAGACAGCAAGCAATGCCCTTATGTACATTGTAGTTATCTTACTCGGTACATCAGTAGGTGCTTCTACAAGCGCAGAGTCATTCCTTAATATGAGCACAATCAAGATCGTTATCCTTGGTCTTATTGCATTCATGGTGGGAACTGCTGCCGGAGTACTTTTTGGAAAGCTTTTATGCTTCCTTACAAAAGGCAAGATCAATCCACTTATCGGTTCAGCCGGTGTATCCGCTGTTCCTATGGCTGCCCGTGTATCTCAGAAGGTCGGTGCAGAAGAGGATCCAACAAACTTCCTTCTTATGCATGCTATGGGACCTAACGTAGCCGGTGTTATTGGAACTGCCGTAGCGGCCGGATGCTTCATGGCTATATTCGGTATTTAGATTTAATTAAGGAGGATTAATCATGTCAGAAGTGGTAAAGAAACCATTAAAAATAACAGAAACTGTTCTTCGTGATGCACATCAGTCACTGATTGCAACCAGAATGACAACAGAGCAGATGCTTCCAATCGTTGACAAAATGGACAAGGTTGGATACAACGCAGTAGAGTGCTGGGGTGGTGCAACATTTGATGCCTGCCTTAGATTCTTAAAGGAAGATCCATGGGATCGTCTCAGAAAATTAAGAGACGGCTTCAAAAATACAAAGCTCCAGATGCTTTTCCGTGGACAGAATATCTTAGGATATCGTCCATATGCAGATGATGTTGTTGAGTATTTCGTACAGAAGTCAATCGCAAACGGAATCGATATCATCCGTATTTTCGACTGTTTAAATGATATCAGAAACTTACAGACAGCAGTTACAGCATGTAACAAGGAAAAGGGACATGCCCAGGTAGCTCTTTCATACACACTTGGAGATGCTTACACACTTGACTACTGGATGGATATGGCAAAGAGAGTTGAGGACATGGGTGCTGACTCACTTTGTATCAAGGATATGGCCGGTCTTTTAGTTCCTGCAAAGGCTACAGAGCTTGTTCAGGCTTTAAAGGATTCTACAAGCCTTCCTGTCGAGCTTCATACACACTACACATCAGGTGTTGCTTCAATGACATACATGAAGGCTGTTGAGGCCGGAGTTGATATCATTGACACAGCTATGTCACCATTCGCTCTTGGAACAAGCCAGCCTGCAACAGAGGTTATGGTTGAGGCATTCAAGGGTACAGAGTTTGATACAGGTCTTGATCTTAATCTCTTAAGTGAGATTGCTGATTACTTCAGACCAATGAGAGAGGAAGCTTTAGCTTCAGGTCTCATGAACCCAAAGGTACTCGGAGTAAATATCAATACTCTCCGTTATCAGGTTCCTGGAGGAATGCTTTCAAACCTTATCTCACAGCTCAAGGAGCAGGGCAAAGAGGACAAGTACGAGGAGGTTCTCGCAGAGGTACCTCGTGTGCGTAAAGACCTCGGTGAGCCACCACTTGTAACTCCTTCTTCACAGATCGTTGGTACACAGGCTGTATTTAACGTACTCATGGGCGAGAGATACAAGGTTGCTACTAAGGAGACTAAGGATATCCTTCTTGGTAAGTATGGTCAGACAGTTAAGCCTTTCAACCCAGAGGTTGTTGACAAGGTTCTTGGTGATGATAAGAAGAATGCCATCACATGTCGTCCGGCAGATCTTCTTGAGCCAGAGCTTGACAAGATTGAGGCTGAGATGAAGCAGTGGAAACAGCAGGATGAGGATGTTCTTTCTTATGCTCTTTTCCCACAGGTTGCTACTGATTTCTTTAAGTACAGACAGGCACAGCAGACAGGTGTTGATGCAAAGGCCGCTGATACTGAGAATAAGGCTTATCCTGTATAGTATTTAAAAATATAATTCATGCTTTGAATTTCAAACAGGTCCGGCTTTGCCGCCTGTTTTATATTGTTGGATAGGAAACTTACGAGTCTATTTTATGGCAAAAATAAAAATATAAAATTCGCTCTTTCATTATAGAGGGAAAAGTGATAATATTTTAAGGTATGAAAAATTGCTGCAAACACACAAACGTGTGAAGCACAGCCATAAATGGGAAAGCTCAGGAGTTATATGATGTCAAATACTAACGACTTACTTAACAGGATAAATGCTAAATACAGTTACGATGAGCAAGGGGCACAAGCTGCTTGCTACATACATAACTGATAATTATGATAAGGCTGTCTTTCTGACAGCGGCTAAGATGGGCGAGACGGTAGAATTTCTGAGTCTACGGTTTGTCAGGTTCGCTATCAGCTCGGATACAAGGGATATCCCGATTTTCAGAAGGCACTTGAGGAGCTTGTAAGGAACAAGCTCAATTCGGTTCAGCGCATGGAGGTCACATATGGGCGTATCAGCCAGTCACAGATTCTTGAGACTGTACTGCAGTCTGATCGTGACAAGATTAAGACCACTCTGGAAAAAATTGATGCGGATGCATTTGACCTGGCGGTAGATACTATTTTACAGTCAAGGAAAATTTATATTGTCGGAATCAGAAGCTGTGCACCTCTTGCAAGCTTTCTTGCATTTTATATGAATCTGATGTTTGAGGATGTGTGCCTGCTTACGACAAACAGCTCGAGCGAGCTTTTTGAGCAGATGGTGCGCATTGGCAAGGATGATGTGATTATCGGCATCAGCTTTCCGCGTTACTCTATGCGTACTCTTAAGGCATTAGAATTTGCCAACAACAGGAGTGCAAAGGTTATCACTATCACAGACAGTATTCATTCACCGATGAATCTGTATTCTTCATGTAATCTGATTGCTGACAGCGATATGGCCTCTATAGTTGATTCACTCGTGGCTCCGCTTTCTGTCATCAATGCCCTTATTGTAGCTCTTTGCATGAAAAAGCAGAGTATTGTCGCAAAGACACTGACAGAGCTTGAGGATATATGGAATGAGTATCAGGTGTACGAGAATGATGAGATAGATTACATTGATGACTCTATAAAGGTACATTACGCAAAGCTGGGGGATTCGCAGGATGAGTAAGAATATTATTGTGGTAGGTGGCGGAGCCGCCGGAATGCTTGCGGCATATTTTGCTGCAGACGCAGGAAATAAGGTTACGCTTCTTGAAAAAAATGAGAAACTTGGGAAAAAAATATATATAACCGGCAAGGGCAGATGCAACCTGACCAATGCGTGCGATGTCGAGGAGCTTTTTTTAAATGTAAAGAGCAACAGCAAGTTTTTGTACAGTGCTTTTTATGGCTTTGACAACAGCAGGGTGATTGATTTTTTTGAGAGTCATGGCATGCCTGTAAAGGTGGAGCGTGGCAATCGTGTGTTTCCGGTATCTGATAAGTCGTCGGATGTGATTTTTGCTTTACAGAGAGCTTTGAAGGAAAAGAAAGTGGAGGTATTGCTTCATACGGAGGTATCGAAGCTGTGCTATGAGAAAATCACTGATACTAAGGCAGATGAAGAAGCTGCTGATAAAAAAACTGAATTAAAAATAACAGGTGTCATATTAAAGGATGACACCAAAATGGATGCTGATGCAGTCATTGTTGCCACAGGAGGACTTTCATATCCTTCTACAGGCTCTACAGGTGACGGCTACAAAATGGCAGAGGATGCAGGCCATACTGTGACAGAGTGCACACCTTCACTCGTTCCTTTTAATGTAAAGGAAGAGTGGGTAAAGAGTCTTCAGGGACTTTCACTTAAAAATACGGGTATTTCCATATATAGTGGCAAAAAGAAGCTGTATGAGGATTTTGGAGAGATGCTTTTTACGCATTTCGGGGTCAGCGGCCCTATGATTTTGTCTGCGAGTGCATCAATTAAGCAAAGCCTTATTAAGCAGCCTCTTGACATGTATATTGATTTGAAGCCGGCTCTTACGCAGGAGGCCTTGGACAAGAGGATTCTCAGGGAGTTTGAGGAGGCAAAAAACAAGCAGTTTAAGAATTCGATAAACAAGCTTTTGCCTGCAAAAATGATTCCGGTGATAATTGAGCTCTCAGGCATTGACCCGGATAAGAAGGTCAATGAGATATCGAAAGAGGAAAGAAACAGACTTCTTATGCTCTTTTAAGAAGCTGCCTGTCACTCTTAATGGTCCAAGAGGATATAATGAAGCTATTATCACAAAGGGCGGCATAAAGGTGAAGGAAATCAATCCATCCACTATGGAGTCGAAGCTTGTGAATGGCCTCTACTTTGCCGGCGAGGTGCTGGATCTGGATGCATATACGGGAGGTTTCAATCTGCAGATAGCATGGTCCACCGGATATCTGGCAGGAACAAGTGCAGCGGTTTGATGATTTTGAAAACTATTTTGAGACACTTATAATAACAGTTATTTATGCGCATAGTGAATTGAACAGCTGGGATTTTAATAAAAATGATGAACAATAATATTTTAAGGAGAAATTATGAGATACAATATAGCAATTGACGGACCGGCAGGAGCCGGAAAAAGCACTATAGCAAAGAGACTTGCAAAGGAACTTGGCGCAATTTATGTCGATACAGGTGCCATGTACCGTGCCATGGCATACTATTTTATCCAAAAGGGTGTGGACAAGGATGATATTGACACCATCACGAAGCTGTGTAAGGATGTTGAGGTTTCAATCAGTTATGAAAACGGTGAACAGCAGGTTATCTTAAATGGTGAGAATATCACAGGATTTATAAGACAGGAGGCTGTCGGCAATATGGCATCAGCAACAAGTGTCTATCCTGTAGTTAGAGAAAAGCTTGTTGAGCTTCAAAGACAGCTCGCTGCCAGAGAAAATGTGGTGATGGATGGAAGAGATATAGGAACTGTTGTGCTTCCTGATGCCAATGTCAAGATATTTTTAACAGCAAGCTCTAAAGTACGTGCAAAGAGACGCTTCGATGAGCTTACTGCAAAGGGTGAGAAATGCGATATTGATGCAATCGAGAAGGATATTATAGAGAGAGACCACAGGGATATGACAAGAGAGACATCACCTTTGAAGCAGGCGGATGATGCTGTGCTGCTTGATTCGTCTGATATGACAATCGATGAGGTGGTAGATAGAATGAAACAGCTTGTGAAAGAGGCATAGCGTATGGGAGAGCTTACTATCGCAAAGAAACGCCGGCTTTTGTTTTGGAGTGACGAGAGCAGTAAATATGGTCTATGAGGCAATTGAAAATGAAAATGTGCCTATATACACCTATGGCCCGATTATTCACAATGACGAGGTCGTAAAGGATATGGAAAAAAATGGCGTAACCGTCATAAACGATCTCGATGAGCTTTTTTCTCATGAAAAGGGTGTGATGATTATCCGTTCACACGGTATAAGCAAGGCTGAGTATGACAGGATAAAAAACTGTGGCTTTGAGGTGCTTAATGCAACATGTCCTTTTGTATCAAAAATTCACAGATATGTGGAGGATTACAGCTCAAAGGGCTATGATATTATAATTGTCGGCAGTCCAAAGCACCCTGAGGTGTGTGGAATAAAGGGCTGGGCAGACGAAAAATGCCATGTAACTATAATAAATTCGCCTGAGGATGCCGAAAATTACATGAAAAATAGTACAAAAAAACTATGCATAGTGTCACAAACGACATTTAACTACAATAAATTTCAAGATATAGTTGAAATTATTGCAAAAAAAGGTTATGATATAACTGTTTTAAATACAATCTGTAATGCTACAGAGGTCAGACAGACCGAAGCAAGAAAGGTAGCACAGTGCTCAGATGTCATGATTGTCATAGGCGACAGGCACAGCTCAATACGCAGAAGCTATTTGAAATATGTAAAAACGATGCAAAATACTTACTATATACAGACAAGTGACGAAATGGATTATACACAAATCAGGTCCAACAATAACGTAGGTATTACAGCGGGGCTTCAACCCCAAATAATATCATTGAGGAGGTTTCAAAGAATGTCAGAAATGAGCTTTGAACAAATGCTGGAAGAATCTTTTAAAACTATAAGAAATGGAGAAGTGGTAGAAGGTACCGTTATTGATGTTAAACCTGACGAGATTTTCTTAAATATTGGATACAAATCAGACGGAATTATTACTAGAAACGAGTACACAAATGAGCCGAACGTAGATCTTACTACTGTTGTAAAGGTTGGCGACAAGATGGAAGCCAAGGTAGTTAAGCTTAACGATGGCGAGGGCCAGGTTATCCTTTCTTACAAGCGCCTTCAGGCAGAGAAGGGCAGCAAGCGTCTTGAGGAGGCTTTTGAGAACCAGGAAGTATTAAAGGCAAAAGTTACACAGGTATTAGCCGGTGGTGTATGTGTCAGTGTTGATGAGACAAGAGTATTCATCCCTGCAAGCCTTGTATCAGATACTTATGAGAAGGATCTCAACAAGTTCAAGGATCAGGAGATTGAGTTTATCATCACAGAGTTCGATCCAAGAAAGAGACGTATTATCGGAAATAGAAAGGTATTACTCGTTGAGCAGAAGGCTAAACAGCAGGAAGAGCTTCTTGCAAATCTTCACGTTGGCGATGTAATCGAAGGAACAGTTAAGAATGTTACAGATTTCGGTGCATTCATCGATCTTGGCGGAGTAGACGGATTACTTCATATCTCAGAGATGTCTTGGGGCAGAGTAGAGAACCCTAAGAAGGTATTCACTGTTGGACAGACTGTAAGAGTATTTGTTAAGAACATCAATGGTTCTAAGATTGCTCTTTCAATGAAGTTTGATGACGAGAATCCATGGAATGGTGCAACAGAGAAATTTGCTCCTGGCAATATCGTAAAGGGCAAAGTAGCCAGAATGACAGATTTTGGTGCATTCATCGAGCTTGCTCCTGGTGTTGACGCACTTCTTCATGTTTCACAGATTTCAAAGGATCATGTTGAGAAGCCATCAGATGTTCTCAAGATTGGTCAGGAGGTTGAGGCTAAGGTTGTTGAGTTCAATGAGGACGATAAGAAAATAAGCTTAAGCATGAAGGCTCTCCTTGATTCAGAGGATGATGGAGCAGATGTTGCAGATGTAAATATCGATGAGGTTGCTTCTGATAACGAGTAGTTTTTGATTTTAAAGCTGTCATATATAATTATATGGCAGCTTTTATTTGTATCGGGTGGCACATATTGGAGAATTTCAGGAAGCCATGATATCTTATCAGAGATTAAACAGATGGTCTGTTATGTGTTTTACATATGACAGTACCATCTGTTTTGAATTTATAAAATCTTCAGTCAGCAGGAAATAGCTGTACTTATCCTTTATATCGAATCGAAACTCTGGCTTCATGAAGTCAGAGTACTGTCTGATGAAGGTACCGGTTTTGCGCACATAGCAGTTGTACGCCTTGCATTTTTCGCGGTATTCGTGGTCGACATATGCTGCGACGCTCTTGTGTATGGCCATGTCCTCCTTTGGCAGATAGTAATAGTTTTTGTAATCGCTGTAGAAATGGCGCATTTCCCCCTCGAATATCTCTGCACGCACATAGCTTTTTGTAGTGCCGATGGTCAGATAGATGTCATTGTCATGGAAGCTTACAGATTTTGGAACGGAAAATTTATTTTCAAATGATATGATAAGCTCATTCATCAGACTGCCGTCGTAAGCTGTATATGGGTTTACGGATACACCGGTGATGTCTGCAATGCCATGTATGCATTCTTTATACGAAAGTATACTAAGGAGCTTTGTCATGCCAAGGACATCCTCGTAGTTGTGTGTCAAAAGCAGGGATAGCTTTTCATCGTCCTTTTGGGCAAGATATTCATAATAAACGTTTATGAGCTCACCACCGGAATATTTATCCTCCCTATCTATACCCAGAAATGCTTCGATGCTTTTTTGCTTGTAGTTTTCGAGGCACAAAAGAGGCTTTATCGGGGAAAGTTCCTTAAAGATATCGAGTATCTGCACATTACAGAAGGGGTCTTCCTGCTTATATTTCTTGTATTTATTCTTTAAAAATGGTATATCAAAACCGACGCCATTGAATGATATGATAGTGCTACAACCTGACAGACTTCCTGCGAAGGCTTCAATTACAGCTGCTTCGTCATCGGCAGATTCGGCAAAATACTGGTCTATTACAATGCGGTTTTTAATGCGCCTTGCACAGCCTATCATGTAGACAATCGCTTTCACCGGTGAAAAGCCTGTTGTCTCAATATCAAAGAACATAGTGTTTTCTTTAAATATGCTGTCTGAAAAATTATCGGTTTTTATGTAAATTTCTTCATTGTGAAATATTTTCATTTCTGATTCCTGCCTTGAATATCATTTGTATAAACATTATAACATAAAGTATTAAAAAAAGTACATAATATACTATTTAACTAAAAATCATAAGTGGTATAATAGGGATAGTAATGTGCAATAGCATTTCCACGTTATTAATCTAAAAGAAAGAGGGGCACAAAAATGGGTCATAAAACGTTTATTGGCGGTGTTCATCCATATGATGGCAAAGAGCTGTCTAAGGATTCACCAATTAAAGAAGTTTTGCCCAAGGGCGACATGGTATATCCGGTTTCGCAGCATATCGGCGCACCGGCTAAGCCTGTTGTTGCCGTAGGTGACACTGTGTTGAAGGGACAGATGATAGCAGAGGCCGGTGGCTTTGTTTCATCACCTATCTATTCATCAGTGTCAGGAAAAGTTAAGGCTATTGAGAAGCGACGTGTGGCGGTCGGCGATATGGTTGACAGTATTGTTATCGAAAATGATGGCATGTTTACTGAGACAACATATGAGAGCGTCGAGGATGTCACTGCGCTTTCAAAGGAAGAAATCATCGAGAAGGTCAAGAATGCGGGAGTTGTCGGCATGGGCGGTGCCGGTTTCCCTACACATGTTAAAGCTTTCTCCAAAGGAGCCGGACAAGATTGAGTATATTATCGCAAACTGCGCAGAGTGTGAGCCTTACCTCACATCTGACTACAGACGTATGCTTGAGAATCCTGAGGAATTAATTGGCGGCATGAAGATCATACTTCAGCTTTTTGACAATGCAAAGGGTATCCTTGGTATAGAGGATAATAAGCCTGACTGTATCGAAAAGCTCACAGAGCTCACGAAGGATGAGCCACGTATTGAGGTTTGTCCGCTTATGACAAAGTATCCACAGGGTGGTGAGAGACAGCTCATCTATGCTACAACCGGCAGAGCCATCAATTCTAAGATGCTCCCTGCTGATGCAGGCTGTATCGTTGATAATGTAGAGACAATCATTGCTGTCTACAATGCTGTAAAGAATGGACAGCCAGTCCTTAAGCGTATTTCAACAGTTACAGGAGATGCTGTGAAGAATCCTTCCAATATTTTATACAGCATCGGTACCTCATATCAGGAGCTGGTTGATGCTGCAGGTGGCTTTAAGAGCCAGCCGGAGAAGATTATATCAGGCGGTCCTATGATGGGCTTTGCCATGTTTAGTCTTGATATCCCTACTACAAAGACTTCTTCATCAATACTGTGCTTCACACATGATGAGGTGGCAGCATTTGAGCCACAGGCCTGCATTAACTGCGGTCGTTGCGTGGAGGCATGTCCTGAGCAGCTCATTCCAAGCCGTCTTGCGAAGTTTGGTTTGCGTGGACAGATGGATGAGTTTGAGAAGTGGCACGGACTTGAGTGTATTGAGTGTGGAAGCTGTTCATTTGCATGTCCGTCAAGGAGACAGGTGGCTCAGCCTATTAAGACAATGAAGAAGCTTGTTCTCGCTGAAAAGAGAAAACAGGCCAGCAAAAAATAAAGAAAGAGGTGGATTAAAGTGAGTGATTTATTTCATGTTTCATCATCACCACATGTACGTGCCAAGGATTCCACTGACAGAATAATGCTTTATGTCATTATAGCATTACTCCCGGCAAGTCTTTTTGGTATTTACAATTTTGGATTTAGAGCACTTTTTATCATTCTGCTTACCATCGCATCGTGTGTGGCATCAGAATGGGTGTTTGACTACATAGTTAAGAAAAAGAGCACAATTACCGACCTTAGTGCGGTTGTTACAGGACTGCTTTTAGCACTAAACCTTCCGGTTGCACTTCCATGGTGGGAGGCTGTACTCGGTGGAGTATTCGCAATCATCATTGTCAAGTGTATGTTCGGAGGACTCGGACAGAACTTTATGAACCCGGCACTTGGTGGAAGATGCTTCCTTCTCATCGCATTTGCGGCTGATATGACCAATTTCAACGTCACAAGAAACGGTGTGGATGTATACTCAGGAGCAACACCACTTGCGCTCATCAAAAATGAGGGACTTTCAAGTGTCAATGTAAGGGATATGCTTATAGGAAATACTGCAGGAACAATCGGTGAGACATCAGTTATAGCTATTTTAATAGGTGCTATCATCATGATTTTACTTGGAGTCATTGATTTAAAGATTCCTGCATCTTACATTATTACATTTGCTGTTTTCATGTTCCTTTTCGGAGCACAGCAGTTTGATATCAACTATGTTGTTGCAGAGCTCTGCGGTGGCGGACTGATGCTCGGTGCATTTTTCATGGCGACCGATTATGTCACAAGCCCGATTACGCCGATGGGCAAGATAATATTCGGTATCTGCTGTGGTATATTGACAGGAGTATTCCGTTGCTTCGGTGCCAATGCAGAGGGAGTTTCCTTTGCTATCATCTTAAGCAACTGCCTTGTTCCTATTATTGAGAAGGTTTCTATCCCAAGAGCCTTTGGTATGGTAAAGGAGGCAAAGAAGAATGAATAAACGTATTGTACATGACGCTTTGATTTTAACTGCCTTTACTTTGGTGCTTGGTTTTATTCTTGCCCTGGTTCAGGGAATCACGGCAGATCCTATCGACAAGGCCAATAAAGCAGCAGCACAGAAAGCATATCAGGCAGTATTTTCGGATGCAAAATCATTTGAGAAATATGATTATGATGCTGATGAAGCTGATAAGCTTGTATCTGATGCGGGCTACAAGGATACAATCGATGATATTGAGACTGCCCTTGATTCAAACAAGAGACATTAGGCTATGTCATCACAGTTACAGCCAAGGATGGTAGCCAGGGAAGTATCACATTCTCTGTAGGTATCAAGAATGATGGTACTGTAAACGGTTACTCGATCACAAGCATCAGTGAGACTCCGGGACTTGGAATGAAGGCTGAGGAGGCTGATTTCTATAAGCAGTTTGAGAACAAGAAAGTAGACAAGTTCGACGTTGTAAAGGCCACACCTTCAAAGGATGATGAGATTGAGGCCATCACAGGCTCAACCATCACATCAAAGGCTATGGCCAACGGCTGCAACGCAGCTATTACTTACTTCCAGAATAAATTACAGGGAGGTGCCAACTAATGAACAAATATGTAGAGCGTTTATATAATGGTATCATTAAGGAAAATCCTACCTTTGTACTTATGCTTGGTATGTGTCCTACACTGGCTGTTACATCCAGTGCGGTAAACGGACTTGGAATGGGACTTTCCACCACGGTGGTACTTATATGTTCAAACCTTTTGATTTCACTTTTCAGAAAAGTGATTCCTAACGGAGTGCGTATGCCGGCGTATATCGTCATAGTTGCATCTCTTGTTACAGTAGTACAGTTTTTAATGCAGGCTTATCTGCCTAGCCTTTCAGCAGCACTTGGTGTATACATCCCACTTATCGTGGTTAACTGTATCATCCTCGGACGTGCCGAGAGCTATGCTTCAAAGAATCCGCCTGTAGAGTCTATCTTTGATGGAATGGGAATGGGACTTGGATTTACCATGGGTCTTACAATCATCGGACTTATCCGTGAAATCTTAGGTGCAGGAACATTCTTCAACATCAAGATTTTCGGTGACTGGTTTTACACCAATCACAATCTTTATCATGGCACCGGGAGCCTTCCTCGTACTTCCTTGTTTGCAGGCATGAATATCATCCGTAAAAAGATGGAAGCAAAGGGTACACCTCTTGCTGAGCCGGCAGGCTGCCTTTCAGGAGATTGTGCACATTGTGGAGCATCATGTCCATCAGCAAAAGCAGCACAGGCCGCTGTTGCGCCTAACACTACAGAAGGAGGGGATAAATAATGGGTACATTAGGTCATTTACTGCTCATTGCAGTAGCATATGCAATAGTTAACAACGTAGTACTTAGCCAGTTCCTTGGTATCTGTCCTTTCCTCGGCGTATCAAAGAACACAAAAACTGCTGCCGGAATGGGTGGTGCGGTAATTTTCGTTATCACAATCGCCACATTCGTTACACAGCTTATTTACAATTTTATACTGTATCCGCTTAATCTGTCATATTTGCAGACTATCGTGTTCATTCTTGTAATTGCAGCACTTGTTCAGTTTGTAGAGATGTTCTTAAAGAAACAGATGCCGCCTCTTTACAAGGCACTCGGTGTGTATCTGCCTCTTATCACAACAAACTGTGCCGTACTCGGTGTAGCACTTAACAGTGTAACAAAGGGCTACAATATCTTAGAGAGTGTAGTTTACGGCTTTGCCACAGCCTTTGGTTTCTTTATCGCTATTGTGCTTATGGCTGGTGTACGTGAGAAGATTGAGTATAATGATATTCCAAAGCCTTTCCAGGGAACAGCCATCGTGCTTCTTACAGCGTGTCTTATGGCTATCGCCTTTATGGGATTCTCAGGAATGGTTTCTGTATAGGATTGGAGGAAAAGTGATATGAATGTTACTGCGATTATTATTGCAGCTTTAGTTGTTGGAGCTGTCGGTATAATTCTTGGATTTTTCCTCGGTATTTCAGGAGAAAAATTCAAAGTAGAGGTTGACCCGAGAGAGGAAGCAATACTTGAGGTGCTTCCGGGCAACAACTGTGGTGGCTGTGGATATGCCGGATGCTCCGGACTTGCTGCCGCCATCGCAAAGGGAGAGGCACCGGTAGGACAGTGTCCTGTTGGTGGAGACCCTGTTGCGGCAAAGGTCAGCGAGATTATGGGTGTAAAGGTTGAGGCCGGAGTAAAGAAGGTTGCATTTGTTAAGTGCGCCGGTACCTGCGACAAAGCAAATACAGACTACGACTATACAGGAGTAGAGGATTGTGTTGCCATGTCATTTGTACCGGGCGGCGGACCTAAGTCATGTAATTATGGCTGTCTCGGCTATGGAAGCTGTGTGAAGGCATGTCCTTTTGATTCAATCCATGTGGTTGACGGAGTTGCATGCGTCAATCCGCTTACATGCAAGGCCTGCGGCAAGTGCGTAGAGGCTTGTCCAAAGCACCTCATCGAGCTTATTCCATATGACACAAAGCATGTTGTAAAGTGCAGCTCAAAGGACAAGGGCAAGGATGTCATGAAGGCATGCTCGGTTGGCTGTATCGGCTGTCATCTGTGCGAGAAGAACTGTCCGTCAGATGCTGTCCATGTAGTAGACAATGTAGCTTATATTGATCAGGAGAAATGTACAGGCTGCGGAATCTGCGCAGAGAAGTGTCCAAAGAAGATTATTTTATAATGCATAAAAGCTGTCACATATCATTATGATATGTGGCAGCTTTTTTATAAGCTTGCAGCTATTCTGTGCTTACGTTATATTCATCTGATGTCGTGATAATACTATAATCATCTGTCACAAATATTGCCTCAACACCGGAAAGGGAATTGATAAGCTCCTTTGCTTTATCAATGCCAAGAGAAAAGCATGTGGTGCTTAAGGCATCTCCGTCGCAGGAGGAGTCGCTTATGATGGTGACAGAGTACAGATTGTTTTTGACGGGATAGCCGGTTGTGGTGTCCAGTATATGGTGATATAGCTTGCCATCTACTCTGTAGTACCGCTCGTAGATGCCGGAGGTGACGACGGATTTGTCCTTGATTTTGACAGTACATATGGGCTCACCGCTCTCGTCGAAGGGCTTTTTGTATGCCGACTGTATAATCACTTCCGTCGGATTTTTCACCGACAGTGAGGACATTGCCACCCAGGTTTATGATGCCTGAGGTGATTTTTTTGGACTGTAAATAAGCCTTCATCTTATCGGCGATAAAGCCCTTTGCGATTCCACCAAGGTCAAGCTTTGCTTTTGAATCGGTTAGCATCACATCGTTTCCGTTAATCTGTATATTGCGGTAATTTACATGTGACAGCTCACTTTGTATCTGTGCATCAGACGGAACGACTGATGCATCCACCTCATTATCTTTAGAGTCGGTATTTTCAGCTATTTCGGAAAAATTCCACAAATCAGACAGCTTTCCTATAGTGATATCAAACCTGCCGTCACTTGTGTCGCCGTATTCGATGCCTTTTTTTATGAGCTCAAGAGTATCATTGCTTACTGTGACATATTCTTTGCCGGCAGCGTCATTTATTTTGCTCACCTCTGAGTAACTAACTGTGTTTGAAAGCATATCCTCATATTTCTTTGCCATATCAAAGCAGTCGTCTATGTATTTCTCGTCGGTAGTGCCATAAAGCGTAATCTGTATTATCGTGTCAAAGTAGAAGCCCTGTTTTGAAACCTTCTGCTGAGCCTTGGGCTTTAATTCACATGCAGACAGGCTTCCTGTTATTGTGGCAAGCGCCAAAAGGACAGGGACAAGGTGTTTTAGTTTATTTTTCATAGTGCATCCTTTATTAATTTCCTGGTTGTAAATTATTTATAGTTAAAGCTTAAATAGTAAAAGCATAAATATAATAACACAAAATAAAAAAATGAGACAGTAGTAAAAATGATTTTGTATTTTGCATGAATATATGGTAAAGTAGTAAATGTATGCGTAATGTAATTATGTATGCATTTAGACTTACAATAGGAAAGATGATAGAAATGAGTTTTTTAGACAATTATAAAAGAGTGGTAATAAAGATAGGCTCATCGACGCTGACACATGCAGAGACGGGAAGCCTCAATTTTTCAAAGATGGAGCGTCTGGTGCGCTCGATATGTGATTACAGAAACAGCGGTATGGATGTGTGCCTCGTAAGCTCCGGCGCCATCGCGGTTGGACGGGATGTGATAGGCATAAAGGAGCGCCCGAGCGACATTTCAATAAAGCAGGCATGCGCCGCAGTGGGACAGGGCAGGCTTATGATGACATATCAGAAGCTTTTTTCCGAGTATAATCAGAATTCTGGACAGGTGCTCATGACAAAAAATACCATAGTCAATCCTGTTTCCAGACGCAATGTTATGAATACATTTGAGGAGCTTTTTGATCTGAACGTGGTGCCTATTGTCAATGAAAATGATACGGTAAGCACATACGAGATGCAGTTTGGTGACAATGATACGCTGTCTGCTATTGTTACATCAATCACGAAGGCTGATCTGCTCATACTGCTATCTGATATAGACGGACTGTATTCCGACGATCCTCATGACAATCCGGATGCAAAGCTTATCAGAGAGGTTGATACGCTTGACAGGAAAATACTTGGCATGGCAAAGTCATCAACCGGCAGCGATGTCGGAACCGGCGGCATGGCGACAAAGCTTACAGCGGCAAAGATTGCCACATATTCCGGTGCCGATATGATTATCGCAAACGGTGGCAATATGGGAATTTTATATGACATTATGAATGACAGATATACAGGAACACTTTTCCACAGGGCAAAGGATGCAGAGTTTGTGCTTGCGGATTATATACAAAGAGAGATGGCACCTACATCTACAGGCGGCCAGTAATCAGCTATAAATTTGAAATCAGGAGAGTGCTATGACACAGGAAAAAATACAGCGAATCAATGAGCTTTACAGGAGTCACAGGCAGAGGGCCTTTCTGAGGCAGAGAAAAAGGAGCAGGATCTTTTGCGCAAGGAGTATATAGCAAACGTGAAGAAGAATTTAAGAAACCAGCTCAACAATATCGATATGGTAAACGATGACGGTTCGGTTGAGAACCTCGGCGAGAAATATGGAAACAAAAAAAGAAATTCGTAGCAGGCTTAAAAAAGCAAAGAGGCCTTCTGGGTGCTGATGAGTGCCACAACATGAGCCATGACATTTATAAAAGACTCATGGTATCAGAGCTCGACAGGGAATATGACAACATACTTTTGTATTCAGCTATCAGAAATGAAGTGAATACTGATGAGTATTTTACCTATTTAATAAACAAAGCAAAAAGGATATATTATCCGAGGGTTTCGGGCAATACAATGTCCTTTTACATGGTAAGAAGCCTTGATGAGCTTAATTGTGGTTCATTTTAATATTAAAGAGCCTGATATGACGAAGGAGTATACGCAGGCGGATGGCAGGGCGCTTATGATAGTGCCGGGGCTTGCATTTTCGGATACCGGTTACAGAATCGGCTATGGAAAGGGTTTTTATGACAGATATTTATCGTCTTTCACAAAAAGAGACACTGTTATGGCAGTTGGAGTGGGCTACGATTTCCAGTTACTTAGCGGCATGACGTTTGAAGATGAATATGACGTACCCTTAGATGGGGTGATAACAGATAAGAGAGAGGTGTTTATTGATGAATGATTTAGAAAAAATTTGTGCGGATGCATACGAGGCCAGAGTAAAGATAGGAACACTGGATACAGATATCAAGAATAAAGTATTAAATGATGCAGCGGACAATCTGCTTAAGGCAGAAAAAGAAATCCTTGAGGCAAACAATAAGGGATGTGGCCACAGCAGAGGAAAATATGAAGGCAAAGAGCATGATTGACAGGCTCTCGCTTGACCATGACAGGCTCCTTGGCATGGCTGACGGACTCAGACAGATAGCAAAGCTTGCAGACCCAATTGGGGAAGTGATGTCTATGGCAAAGCGTCCTAATGGCCTTATTATCGGAAAAAGAAGAGTTGCAATCGGTGTTGTGGGAATCATTTTTGAGGCTCGCCCAAATGTCACATCAGATGCCTTTGGTCTGTGTTTTAAGACAGGCAACTGTGTCATATTAAAGGGTGGAAGTGATGCGATAAATACCAATATCGCAATAGTTAAGGCACTAAAAAAGGCCTTAACGGACAATTTGGTTTCTGCTGCTGCACTTGCACTTATTGAGTCAACAGACAGAGAGACAACAAATGCGTTTATGAAGATGGATCAGTATGTGGATGTGCTCATACCAAGAGGTGGTGCAGGACTCATACAAAATGTTGTCAAAAATGCCACAATCCCTGTCATCCAGACCGGTACAGGCAACTGCCATGTATATGTGGACAAGGATGCTGACTTTGACATGGCTGTTAATATTATTAACAATGCAAAGACACAGAGAATCAGTGTCTGCAATGCATGTGAGTCGATTGTAGTACACAGTGCCATAGCAGAGGAGTTTCTGCCAAAGCTGTATGATAAGCTAAGAGAGCATCATGTACAGCTGCGCTGTGATGAAAGAGCACAGGCAATTCTTGCCGGAAGAGACGATGTGACAGAGGCGGCTTCCGATGACTGGGGTATGGAGTATCTTGATTACATTATGTCTGTAAAGATTGTTGACAGCATTGATGAGGCAATCGAGCATATCAACAGATACAACACATCACATTCAGAGGCAATCGTCACAAATGATTATGACAATGCGCAGAAGTTCTTAAATGAGATAGATGCCGCATGCGTTTATGTAAATGCCTCAACCAGATTTTCTGATGGAAATGAATTCGGCTTTGGAGCAGAGATTGGCATCAGCACACAGAAGCTTCATGCAAGGGGACCTATGGGGCTTGAGGCACTGACAAGCTATAAGTATATTATTTACGGCAGTGGTCAGATCAGGGAATAGTCAGGTAAAGTATCATAGAATTAATTTGAGAGGAAACATAATATAACATGAGCTACGAGATAGATATAACAAATACACCACCGGCACATGAGCCTGAGAGGCAGTATTATTACATGGCAAAGGCAAAGGATTTTGTTGAAAAGAAATCTAAAGAAATCGGTCGTCCTATGACTTATTTCGTAAAGACCTTCGGCTGTCAGATGAATGCCCGCGACTCAGAAAAGCTTGTCGGAATACTAGAGCAGATAGGCTACGTGGAAGGAACTGATGAGCACTCTGATTTCATTGTATACAACACCTGCACCGTACGTGAGAATGCTAACAACAAGGTGTATGGCAGGCTTGGATATCTGCAGAACTACAAGAAAAAGAATCCTCTGATGAAGATTGCTCTCTGCGGCTGCATGATGCAGGAGCCGGAGGTTGTTGAAAATATCAAAAAGCACTATAAGTTTGTAGATATCGTATTCGGAACCCACAATATATTCAAGTTTGCAGAGATTTTGTGCAACAATATCGAGTCTGGCTCACAGGTGATTGACATATGGAAGGATACCAATCAGATTGTCGAAGATCTGCCGGTGAAGAGAAAGTTCTCTTTCAAATCAGGTGTCAATATCATGTTTGGCTGCAACAATTTCTGCAGCTACTGTATCGTGCCATATGTGAGAGGACGTGAGAGAAGCAGGGAGCCTAAGGATATCATAAGAGAGATAGAAAAGCTTGTTGCAGACGGAGTGTGCGAGATAATGCTTCTCGGACAGAATGTCAACTCATACGGTAAAACTCTTGACAATCCTATAACCTTTGCAGAGCTTCTTCGCGAGGTCAATAAGATTGAGGGACTTAAGAAGAATACGTTTTATGACATCTCATCCAAAGGATTTATCCGATGACCTGATTATGGCGATAAAGGAGTGCGACAAGGTGTGCAAGCATATGCATCTGCCGCTTCAGTCAGGAAGCTCAAGGGTGCTTAAGGAGATGAACAGGCACTATGACAAGGAAAAATATCTCGACGAGGTAAAGAGACTTCGTGAGCAGATTCCTGATATTGCAATCACAACTGATATCATTGTGGGCTTCCCGGGAGAGACTGAGGAGGATTTCCTTGAGACAATGGATGTTGTTAAGCAGGTCAGATATGACAGTGCTTTTACATTTATTTACTCAAAGAGAACAGGCACACGCGCAGCCACCATGGAGAATCAGGTGCCGGATGATGTGGTCAAGGACAGGTTTGACAGGCTCTTAAAGGAGGTTCAGACTATCTCATCAGAAAAGGCAAAATGCTATGAGGGCAAAGTGGTGCCGGTACTTGCAGAGGAGATGGATGACCAGAAGGACGGGCTATGTGACCGGACGTATGGACAATAATTCAATCGTACATTTTCCGGGTACCGAGGATATGATTGGAAATATCTACAATGTGAAGCTTGATGAGTGCAGAGGCTTTTACTATATGGGAGAGATAAAAGAGGATGCGTAAGCGTTTTGGCAGAAATGATATAATCCTGATATCGGTTATTGTAATTATCTCTGTCGCTCTGCTTCCTATATGGAAGCTTGTATATTTAAAGGGGCAGGATACGGATAGCGATGCATGTGTCGAGGTGACTATCGATGGAAGGGCCTATGGCACATATCCGCTTTCAAAGGATGATACAATTAAGATAAAAAACGGCGATGGCGATGTTACTAATACCCTTGTCATAAAGGGTAGTGTGGCGGATATGACCTCTGCCGACTGTCCGGATCATCTGTGTGTGAAGCAGAAGGCGATATCCAAGGAGGGAGAGTCGATTATCTGTCTGCCGAATAAGGTTGTTGTGACGGTAAAAAGCGACATGAAATCCGATATAGATTCGATATCCAAGTGATACCCGAACATTTTTATAGAAAGAATGAGATAAATGAAAACCAGAAAGATTGCATATCTTGGTATGTTTATGGCACTGGCACTGGTGCTAAGCTATGTTGAGTCACTTATACCGTTTGCAGTAGGTATACCGGGAGTGAAGCTTGGGCTTACAAATATAGTGACAGTAATCATGCTTTATATAGCAGCACCCATGGAGACGTTTCTGCTATGTGTATTTCGCGCGGTGCTTCAGGCTTTATGTTTGGAAATGCGTTCAGCATCATATATATTCACTGGCAGGCTGTATACTAAGCTTTATCGTTATGTACCTGCTTAAGAAATCAGATAAATTCAGTCGGTTTCAATAAGCCTGGTCGGTGGAGTGTGTCACAATATAGGACAGATAATAGTTGCGGCTATAGTTTTGTCAACCTACAGCGTAGTGTATTATATTCCGGTGCTTCTTGTGGCGGGATGCATCACGGGACTTGTGATTGGAATAGTAGCTTCACAGGTGCTTTTAAGAATTTCTGACAGCTTTCATGTATAGTTTTAATGGGCTGTAATCTACGTGTATTTAATAATAAAAGGAGATGCTGCTGTTTTTATGCCTGTGTGTCAGGCTGCAGTCGAAACAGTAACAAATGGATTCAATGTATGCATATATAAAAGGAGAGCTTGCAGAAAAAAATATAGACAGCATTGTAGTGGAGGCAGCAGGTGTAGGCTATCTCATTTACATACCGACGCAGTATTTTGATATGCTGCCTGACGAGGGAGAGGATGTAAAAATTTACACTTACCTGTGTGTCAGGGAGGATGCCATGATACTTTATGGTTTTTTGAGCAAGGATGATCTTGAAATCTTTAAGCTGCTGATTACAGTCAGCGGAATTGGACCAAAGGGAGGTCTTGCGCCATTTTGTCAACTCTGCCTGCCGATGATTTGCGTTTTGCGATTCTATCGGGGGATTCAAAGGCTATATCAAAGGCACCGGGAATAGGTGCAAAGACGGCTCAGAGAGTGATACTTGATTTGAAGGACAAGCTGTCGCTTGAGGATGCATTTGAAAAGAAGCTTGAGAATCAGGCATTCCGGTGCTGCTGTATCCATGAACAGCACTGTGAAAAATGATGCTGTCATGGCGCTCAATGCGCTTGGATACTCATCTACTGAGAGTCTTAAGGGCAGTGTCCAAGGTTGATATCACAGAGGATATGGATGTAGAGGATGTGCTGAAGCTTGCGCTCAAAAATATGGGCTGATTGGAAAAGCTGTAAGCTTAAAACAGAAACGGGGAACAAAACGTGAAAAGAGTAATTTCCACACAATTGCAGGAAGAGGACATAAAGATAGAGAAATCCCTGCGTCCTATGTATTTTGATGACTATATCGGTCAGCAGAAGATAAAGGACAATTTAAAAATATATATTGAAGCCGCAAAATCAAGGGGCGAGGCGCTCGATCATGTGCTGTTTTACGGACCTCCGGGGCTTGGAAAGACAACACTTGCAGGAATCATTGCAAATGAGATGGGTACTAAAGATAAAGGTGACCTCAGGTCCTGCAATAGGTAAGCCGGGAGAGCAGCAGCCATACTCAACGGACTTTCTGAGGGCGATATACTGTTTGTCGATGAGATTCACAGACTAAACCGTCAGGTGGAGGAGGTACTCTATCCTGCCATGGAGGACTACGCCATTGATATCATGATTGGAAAGGGCGAGTCTGCAAAGTCAATCAGATTTAACCTGCCCAAAATTCACACTTGTAGGTGGCAACAACGAGGGCGGGTATGCTGTCAGCGCCTCTTCGGGACAGGTTTGGCGTGGTAAATCACATGGAGTTTTACACTGTCGATGAGCTAAAGCATATTATCGTCAATTCCGCAAAGTGCTTGGAGTTGAGATAGATGACAAGGGAGCCTACGAGATGGCGCGTCGTTCAAGAGGTACCCCAAGACTTGCAAACAGACTGCTAAAGCGTGTCAGGGATTTTGCGCAGGTCAAGTATGACGGCAAAATCACCTATGATGTGGCAAGCTTTGCGCTGGATCTTTTGGAAGTGGACAAGTACGGACTGGATTTGAATGACAGAAATATACTTCTCACTATCATTGACAAGTTTGCGGGAGGACCGGTGGGCCTTGATACGCTTGCGGCGGCAATAGGTGAGGATGCCGGAACCATTGAGGATGTTTACGAGCCGTATCTGGTGAAGAACGGCTTCATAAACCGCACACCAAAGGGACGTGTGGCGACAGAACTAGCCTTTGAGCATTTTGAGAGAAAAAGGGCTTAAAGTTGCAATTTATATCTATAAGGCATATAATAATTAAGTATTTGATATTGAAATTGATATTAATAGTAATATTAATACTAATATAGCTGGTTTGAATAAATGTGAAAACGGAGGATGATTAAATGTCTGCAAAAACAAATGCCGAGGTGGTAATAGACGGAAAGGTTTACACACTGTCAGGATATGAGAATGAGGAATACTTACAGAAGGTTGCGGCATACATCAACAACAAGATTGCAGAGTTTGATGATATGGATGAGTATAAGCATCTTCCGGGCAATATGAAGAGCACACTTATCGAGCTCAATATTGCGGATGATTATTTCAAGGCAAAGGCACTTGTCGAAAAGCTCGAGGGTGATATAGAGAATAAGGATAAGGAAATATACGATTTAAAGCATGATTTAATTTCCAATCAGGTGAAGACTGAGAATGCCGAGGCGAGCATGAAGGAGCTTGAGGCACAAAACAAAGAGCTTTTACTCAACAAGGCGAGACTTGAGGCAACTCTTGAGGAGTCACTTCTTGATGGAAAAAAGCCTGTTAAAAAATCTGCACATGCTTCCAAGGGGGCAAATGACAGTAGCGATAAATAGCAATAAAAGGGGAACAGTTATCGTACACTGTTCCCTATTTTATTGCAGGTTTATATGATATCAAATGAGCATCTATATGAGGAAATATATGAGAAATAAAGATTTTGAACTTCTTGCACCGGCAGGCAACCTTGAGATACTTAAGGGTGTGATAGAAAGCGGCGCCGATGCTGTGTATGTGGGCGGAAGCATGTTTGGAGCCAGGGCATATGCCAATAATTTCACAGAGGATGAGCTTTTAGAAGCAATTGATTTTGCGCATTTACGAGGAGTAAAGGTGTATCTGACGGTCAATACGCTGATTAAAAACAGTGAGTTTTCAAAGCTCTACGACTACCTGCTTCATACTACAAAAGAGGGCTTGATGCAGTGATAGTGCAGGATATTGGAGTGGTGAAGGCTATCCATGAGTATTTTCCGTCATTGGAGATACATACGAGTACACAGATGACGGTAACGGGAGCAGACGGAGTGCGCTTTCTTTCGCAGTTTGGAGTGACGCGTGTGGTCATGGCAAGGGAGGTTTCTCTTGCCGAGATGAAGCGCATACATGAGGAAACCGGCATGGAGCTTGAAGCCTTTGTGCATGGAGCATTGTGCTATTCGTATTCCGGACAGTGCCTTTTCAGCAGTATTTTAGGTGGTAGAAGCGGAAACAGAGGCCGCTGTGCACAGCCGTGCAGACTGCCGTATACCGTGGAGGGCAAAAAGGATGAATACATTTTAAGCCTTAAGGATATGTGTGGTATAAAGGCTCTTGACAAGCTGCATGATGCAGGCGTTTATTCGCTCAAGATTGAGGGACGTATGAAGCAGCTTGAGTATGCATGCGGAGTGGTAAAATACTACAGAAGCTATATCGACAGTATGAAGCCTGTTACCGATGCTGATTATGACAGGATAAAGGCACTTGGAAACCGCTGCGGTTTCACAGACAGGTATTATTTCGACCACAATGGCTCTGATATGGTGACTTATGTGAAGCCTAATTTCGTTTCAAATGCTGCAGAGCCTTCGCCTGAAAAGAGAAAGCTCTTCGATAGAGGGCGAGCTTGTTTTAAGAGAGGGCGAGCCCGGAAGCCTCACTGTAAAAAGAGGTGATGTGACATACAAAGCCTCAATAGAACCTGTCAGCGCCGCACTTAAGGCACCGCTTGATAAAAAAGCCGCTATCGACAGGATAAACAAAACCGGTGATACAGACTTTGAGTTTTCACATATTAAAGCTCAAATCGGAGAAAACGTCTTTGTGCCAAACGGAGCACTAAACAAGCTGCGGCGTGATGCAATTTCAGGGCTTTGTGATAAGCTGTTGAAAAAGTATTACAGGAATGATGCACGATACGCTGATATATCAAGTATGTGTGAGCTCCCTGAACATGTCGTAAAAAGCGACGCAGTACATGAAGATGGAGCTGTAAATGCAAAGGATTACACTGCCATATGCTCGTGTATGACACGCACGCAGCTTGATACACTTATTAGCTATGACTGCTTTGACGTATTTTATCTGGATTTTGACATGTATGACAGGAATACTCTGATACAGCAGTTTGCAGATGATGTGAAATGCCTTACAAAGCGAAATAAAAAAGTGTATCTCATGCTGCCTACGATATTCAGGGCGGATTCATCGGATTATTTTGTATCTATCGCAAAAGAGCTTGATAAGGTAAGCTTCGAGGGCTTTGTTGTGAAAAATTATGAGGAGCTTTATCTGACAGAAAATTTGTTTACAGGGAAAAAAGTTATTTTAGACCACAATATGTATACCTTTAATGATGTTTCAAAGAGTGCTTTTTTTGAGCACGGAGTAAGTGGTGACACAGTGCCGCTTGAGCTCAATTCAAGGGAGATTATGCATAGAAACAATATAGGCTCGCAGATGATAGTCTATGGATATTATCCGCTTATGACCACCGCCAATTGTGTGCACAAAAACACAAAGGGCTGTGATAAAAAGCAAAAGCTTATATATTTAAAGGACAGATACAATAAATCCTTTGCAGTTTGTAACAACTGTAAGGAGTGCTATAATACAATATATAATTCACTGCCTACCATGCTCACAAAGAACATAGGTAAGCTTAAGGAGGCAGGTATCAGAAGTTTTAGATACAGCTTTACAATCGAGACTCCAAAGCAGATTAAGGCGGTTATGGATGATAAGGTAGCTGAATATACAAACGGACATTACAAAAGAGGAGTAGAATAACATGGTACATCTGATAGTACAGCTTTCCAAGTATATTATGATAATACTTTTTCTCATATATACTTTTTTATGCTTTCATTTATTCAAGTATCCCGACAAGCCAAAAAAGCAGAGGCATATATATAATCTGCAGAGATTTTATATGTTTCTGATTCATTTAGATGGTTTTTTGGTGCTCTTTGTCACGACAATGGATACAAAGATAATAGGATTTTATATAGCACAGCTTGTGCTTTTTGAATCAATTTATTTGATTTATCATAAGTTTTATAAGAATGCCTCAGAGCTTGTGCTAAACAACATGGTGATGATGCTTTGTATAAGCATGATTATTCTAACGAGAATTTCGTTTGACAAGGCATTAAGGCAGTTTGTTTTTGTACTTGCCGGAACGATATTTGCGTTTTTAATACCGCTTATCATGCAAAAAGGCACGATGTTTCGAAAACTGACATGGACATATGCCGGTGTGGGAATAGTTGGACTTTTGTCGGTGCTTGTGGTAGGAGTGGCGAGCAGAGGAGCAAAGCTTTCTTTGACATTTGGTCCTGTTTCGATTCAGCCGTCAGAGTTTGTAAAGATACTTTTTGTGTTTTTTATAGCATCCATGCTGTATAAATCAACTGATTTAAAGCAGCTTGCCATAACAAGCGGCGTATCGGCAGTGTTTGTGCTGATACTTGTTGCATCAAATGATCTAGGTGGAGCGCTTTTGTATTTCTTTACATATCTGGTCATGATTTATGTTGCGACAAAAAAGTTTTATATTTTTGCCGGAGGACTCGCGTTTGTGGGGCTTGGAATGTACGCAGGCTATCATCTGTTTTCACATGTGAAGAACAGAATTGTTGCATGGCTTGATCCTCTTTCTGTCATAGACAAGGCCGGCTATCAGGTGTGTCAGTCGCTCTTTTGCCATAGGTACAGGCGGACTGTTTGGCTTTGGACTGGGGCAGGGACTGCCAAATAAGATACCTATTGTGTCTAAAGACTTTATCATAGCGGCTATCTCAGAGGAGATGGGCGGTATATTTGCTGTCTGCCTCATTATGGTTTGTGTCAGCTGCTTTCTTATGATATTTAATCTTTCCATGCAGATGAAGGATGCATTTTACAAGTATGTGGCGTTGGGACTTGGCAGTGTATATGCGCTTCAGGTGCTTTTAACTGTCGGCGGCTCAACCAAGTTTATACCGATGACCGGTGTGACACTGCCGCTTGTGAGCTACGGTGGCAGCTCGCTTCTATCTACGATGATTATTTTTGGAATGATACAGGGCATGTATATTATGCAGGCAGCCCCTGAAAAAAGGAGAAATATAGATGACAAGAGACGAAAGGATCATGAGACAAAAAACAGACAAAAGCAGACAGCTAAAGAGCCAGGGGGCGCAGGGAAGTCAACAGAGAAGGAGACAACCGGCAGCAGGCGGCAAAAACAGCACGAAGACACAGAAATAGAGAGTATGCGGTTGTTACATATTTTTTTCCTTATAGTTTTTGTTGGATTGATAGGTTATTTCTTATATTTCCAGTTTGTAAAAAGCGACGAATTCATCAACAGTCCATACAATTCGCTGCAGGATCTTTTCTCTAAGAATGTAGTGAGGGGCGAGATACAGACTAAGGATGGACATGTCATAGCACAGACAAAGGTAGGTTCAGATGCATCTGAGACAAGGGAATACCCTGACGGCAGGATGTTTGCGCATGTAGCAGGCTTTGCCGTAAACGGTAAGGCCGGGCTTGAAAAGCAGGAAAATTTCTCATTGCTTCGCTCACATGAGTTTTTCCTTGACCAGATAGTAAATGATATAAGCGGTAAGAAAAATACCGGTGATAATGTCGTAACCACACTGGATTACGAAGCACAGGCGGCTGCATATAATGCACTTGACGACTATGAAGGTGCTGTCATTGCAATTGAGCCGAAGACAGGAAAGATTGCAGTTATGGTGTCAAAGCCTGATTATGACCCAAACACCATAGCAAGTGACTGGGAGAGCGTAAACGGTGAGGGCAGCACTTCTCTTTACAACAGGGCAACACAGGGTCAGTATGCTCCGGGTTCAGTGTTTAAGATTTTTACAGCACTTGAGTATTATAACGAAAATCCGTCTACATACAACGACTACAGCTTTGATTGTGACGGCAGCATTACAAAGGACGGCTTTACAATCCACTGCGCCGGCAATAAATCACACGGACAGGAGGACTTAACAAAGTCGTTTGCAAAGTCATGCAACTCGTCCTTTTCCAATATAGGTCTTTTGGTAGACAACAATAAGCTTAATACCTTGTGTGACGATATGCTTTTCAACAAGAATCTGCCCATAGCCTTTGATTCAAAAAAGAGTAAATTTGCACTGGATAACAATGCTTCGTCAGCTCTGACCATGCAGACCACGATAGGACAGGGAAACACGCTTGTTTCACCGCTTCACATGTGCATGATTGCCGGTGCAATCTGCAATGATGGAAATCTGATGAGGCCATATCTGGTAGACCATACGGAAAATGCGAGCGGGGCGCTTGTGGAGCAGAATAAACCGGCTTCATACAAGCAGATTATGTCAAAGGATCAGGCAGCTTTTCTTCAGAATCTTATGGCAGCAGTGGTATCTGATGGAACAGGCGCAAAGCTAAGCAATCAGAGCTATGAGGCCTTTGGAAAGACCGGAACTGCCCAGGTATCAGATTCTACAGACCAGACCAATGCCTGGTTTGTGGGCTATGGAAAAAAGGATGGCTACAATGATCTGGCAATCGCAGTAATTGTGGAGGATTCGGGTGCCGGAAGCACATATGCGGTGCCGGTGGCAAAAAAGGTATTTGATAAATATTTCAATGAATAGGCTTGTTGCACTTTTTTTAGAAGTAGGTTATACTTAAGTGTAATGACAGACGTTATCGTTCATATTTCGCTTGAACTGACAGATAGCGTTTAAACCACACTTGGAGGAATGGCAATGATAGAAGCAACGAGCTGTGGCGGTGTGGTAATCTTTCGTGGCAAAATATTGCTCTTATACAAGAACTACAGGAACAGGTACGAGGGGTGGGTACTGCCCAAGGGAACTGTGGAATCTGATGAAGAGTACAAGGACACTGCAATCCGTGAAGTGAAAGAGGAGACTGGTGCCAGTGCAACGATAATCCAATACGTGGGTAAGAGCCACTATTCTTTTACCGTGCCACATGATACAGTGGAAAAGGATGTACACTGGTATCTTATGATGGGCGAAAGTTATTATAGTAAACCGCAAAGAGAAGAGTATTTCATGGATTCAGGGTTTTACAAGTATCACGAGGCATATCATCTGCTCAAGTTTGCAAACGAGAAGCAGATACTTGAGAAGGCTTACAATGAGTACCTGGATTTAAAGAAAAGTAACTTATGGGGGACACACAAGTATTATTAGTATTATTAAAAAGCAGTTTTAAAAACTGCTTTTTGAGGTTTTGGAATGAAATGGTATGAGGATTTATTTGTAGGAGAGTCTGTTACCGGAAAGATAAAGAAAATCAAGTGGAAGATAGAGCATAATGCCGGCATGCTTCACACATACATCATCACGTTTCCGTCAAATGAAGAAAATCTTTTGGATATCATTCCGACAAGAGAATTGCTGCAAAAGGGATATCCGAAGAAGAATCTGCACATAATCGCAGTAGCGGGTAATTATGATGAGGCACTTTTGCTGGCCTGTGATATTGTTAAGGAGACATACGAAAATACAGGTAAAACAGATGTAAAGAGCTATTTAAAGAGCAAACGGAGGAAATAGATAGATGATATTTACGATTTTAAAGGTCATAGGCATCATACTCCTTGTAGTGCTTGCTCTTATACTTACAGCGCTGTTTGCGTACTGTTTGTGCCGGTCAAGTACAGGGCTGTCGGAAGCTTTGACAATACAGACATAAGAGCAAAAGCACATGTGTCATGGCTTTTTCATTTGTTTGCACTGCATATAGAGTATGCACAGGAGACTGACGGATATATAAGACTTGTCTTTGTGAAGAAGGGGCTGTTTGCTGATTCTGAATATGAAGAAAAGCTGTTAATATTGAATTGATAGAGGCTTTGGGAGATAATTATGATGACGTAATGGATGAGGCAGCTAAAACTGAAACAGAAGATAAAGTCAGTGAAAACACCGGAGATGAGCCTAAAATACCGGCAGATGAGTCAGAACACATCACAGATGAACAGGCAGAGGATGAATGTACGGCACGTACGCATAATGAGTACAGGACAGTAAATGATGAGAATCAGCATATAAAACAACAAACTAAGCTCACTCATCAAAAAAAACGTATAAAAAGCGAAGCGAAAAAGCCACATAAAAAGCAATTTAAAGATAGGTCAGATAAAATAAAAAACTGTATCTATAAGCTAAAAAGAGAATACAGTGATGAGAGAAACAAAGCTGCTTTTTCACATCTGAAAAAAGAGCTTTTTATCATTCTTAAAAGAATATGCCCAAGGAGGCTTAAGCTTACAATGGTTTATTCAACCGGCTCGCCTGATACAACAGGCATTTCATTAGGTATTTTAGCATGTTTTCCTGTCGGCTATACAAACAGATGGCGGATTACACCTGATTTCGAGAGTGAAAAGCCGTATGCAAAGGGCAGCTTTGATATAAAAGGGGCATGTGATAGTAATAAGTATTTTAGCGGCAACACTTAGAATTTTATTTGATAAAAACTGCCGCAGATTATATAATAGGATAAGCAGATAGGAGGAAGATATTATGGCAGATAATAGTTTCAATAACACGGTAGAGTCACTTTTCAAGGGGATGGACAGCTTTATCACTACAAAGACGGTGGTTGGTGATGCGATTCATATAGGGGATACAATCATACTTCCGCTTGTGGATGTGTCGTTTGGAGTGGCAGCAGGAGCATTTTCGGCAGAAAAGAAAAATAACGGAGCCGGTGGTATGGGCGGAAAGATTCAGCCTAGTGCAGTGCTCGTTATCCAGAATGGACAGACAAAGCTTGTCAATGTAAAGAATCAGGACGGCATGACAAAGATACTTGATATGGTACCGGACATTGTAAGCCGTTTCTCAAAGGGAAAAAATGATGACCTTAATCTCGACGATGTAAAGGTAGACGATAAAGAGGACGACAAGCAGGATTAATATCATATATGAAAGCAAATAAAAAGGACATCCAAACGGATGTCCTTTAAAATTCAAAAGATTCAAAAATAAAGACTAAGCTCTCTCAACTTTGCCAGATCTTAAACATGAAGTACATACATATAACTTCTGTGGAACTCCATTGACCTTGCAAGAAACCTTCTTAATGTTTGACTTCCAAACATGATTTGATCTTCTATGAGAATGGCTGACATTATTTCCATAATGAACACCTTTTTCACAAATTGCACATTTTGCCATGATATTGCACCTCCTTGCATTTCACTAAGCTTACCATACTCTTAAGCTCACAACAAATGTATTCTATCAGATTAAAATAAAGAATGCAAGGATAAAATATAAAAATATTTGCTTTTTGTGAAAAAAAAGGTATAATAACATTAGCTACGTCACAATATGATGGAGGTATATATTATGAAGGGACAGATGGATACCCAATATGGACAAATTTTAATTGATACAGATGTTATTGCAACCTATGCAGGCTCTGTAGCTGTAGAGTGCTTTGGAATAGTAGGCATGGCAGCGGTCAACATGAAGGATGGTCTTGTAAAGCTTTTAAAGAGAGATTACCTGAACCATGGAATAAATGTAAAGGTAGATGAGAACAACGAAATTACCATTGATTTTCCATGTAATAGTAGCGTATGGTATTTCGATCGGCACTGTTTCGGACAATCTTATCGAGACGGTTAAGTACAAGGTTGAGTCATTTACAGGAATGAAAATTGCAAAGATCAATATTTACGTTGAGGGCGTAAGGGTAATTGATTAAGGAGGACTACAAAAAGTGGAGATCACAAGCATTAATTCAAAGCTCCTTGCAAGGATGTTTCTTGCGGGAGCCAAGAATCTTGATTCAAAGAAAGACTGGATAAATGAGCTGAATGTATTCCCGGTACCGGATGGTGATACCGGAACAAATATGACAATGACAATCATGTCTGCGGCCAAGGAGGTCAGCTCGCTCACAAATCCTACCATGGCAGAGCTTGCAAAGGCTATTTCATCAGGCTCTTTAAGAGGCGCCAGAGGAAACTCGGGTGTTATCTTATCACAGCTTTTCAGAGGCTTCTGCAAGGTTATAAAGGAATACGATGAAATAGATGTCACTATTCTTTGTGAAGCATGCCAGAAGGCGGTTGAGACAGCTTACAAGGCGGTTATGAAGCCTAAGGAGGGAACTATCCTTACAGTGGCAAAGGGCGCAGCAGAAAAGGCTCTGGAGCTGTCAGACGAAACAGAGGATGTTGTCACATTTGTTGAAGAGGTTATAAAGCAGGCTGAGTATGTGCTTGACCAGACACCGGAGATGCTTCCTGTATTAAAGCAGGCAGGTGTTGTGGATTCGGGCGGACAGGGACTTGTTCAGGTATTAAAGGGAGCATATGATGCCCTTATCGGCAAGGAGATTGACTATACAATCGAGGGCGCACCAACAGGAGCAGCTCCTGCAAAGATTTCGGCTGAGACAGAGGCAGAGATTAAGTTTGGTTACTGCACGGAGTTTATTATTGTACTCAATGCGCCGATGTCAGACAATGAGGAGCACGCATACAAGGCATTCCTCGAGTCAATCGGTGACTCTATAGTCGTTGTAGCTGACGATGAGATCGTAAAGACTCACGTACATACAAACGACCCTGGACTTGCACTGCAGAAGGCACTTACCTTCGGTTCACTCAGCAAGATAAAGATCGACAATATGCGTGAGGAGCATCAGGAAAAGCTCATCAAGGATTCACAGAAGCTTGCAGCACAGCAGAAGGCTGAGGAAGAGGCTTATGAAGCTGCTCAGGCTGATGAAAAGACAAATAACATGCCTGCAAAGGAAATGGGCTTTGTATCTGTTTCAATCGGAGAAGGCATGAATGAAGTGTTTAGAGGCCTTGGAGTGGACTATCTCATAGAGGGTGGTCAGACCATGAACCCTAGCACAGAGGATATGCTCAACGCTATCGAGCATGTAAATGCTAAGACAGTATTTATCCTGCCAAACAACAAGAATATCATCATGGCTGCAAACCAGGCAGTAGACCTTGTTGAGGATAAACAGATTATTGTTATCCCTACAAAGACTATCCCACAGGGTATCACAGCGCTTGTAAATTATATCCCTGACCACAGTGCCGAGGAGAATAAAGAGCAGATGATGGCTGAGATAGAAAATGTCAAGACAGGACAGGTGACATATGCAGTCCGCGATACTGAGATTGACGGAAAAACCATCAAGCAGAACGACTTCATGGGAATCGGAGACAAGAGCATCCTTTCTGTTGGAACAGACTTAAGGGCTACCACACTTGAGATGGTAGATGCCATGGTAGATGAGGATTCAGCGATTGTCAGCATTTATTTCGGAAGTGATTCTGATGAGGACTCAGCTAATGAGCTTGCAGCAGCAATCGAAGAGAAATATCCTGATGTAGAGGTTGAGGTCAACGATGGCGGACAGCCAATCTACTATTATGTTATTTCTGTAGAGTAAAGCCTTTTAAAGAATATAAATGACATTTATTATATTTAGGAGCAAATATGGATATAGCTTCACCGATTACCGCGGTTAAGGGAATCGGGGAAAAAACACAAAAAGCATTTGCTAAAATGGGAGTATACACCGTTGGTGATATACTCCTTCATTTTCCCCGGGATTATGTAAAGTTTCCGGAAATAACGGATATTGATGAACTGAATAATGTAAACGTAAGCAGCACCTATGCCATCCATGCTGTGATTAAAAAGGCACCTGTAGTGAAAAATACAGCGAGAATGCAGATTACATTGCAGGATATCGGCTCGCCCGGGCATATGATACAGCTGGTATGGTACCGTATGCCATACCTTAAGGCACAGCTTGTGCAGGGGAGACATCTTATATTTTACGGACATATTAAGCCAAAGGGAGGCCGATATGTCATGGAGCAGCCTGTGGTGTATGAGGTGCAAAAGTACGAGGCTATACGCGATACACTGCAGCCTGTGTATTCCGTGACAAGCGGTGTGACAAACAATCTGATAGTGAAGACGATAAAGGAGACTCTGTCACATGATACACTGTTGTCAGATTATCTGCCTAAGGATATAAGGCACAGGTACGGCTTTTGCGAGTACAATTATGCCATGAAGCAGATACATTTCCCTGATGACTTTGACGCTCTTGTGGAGGCAAGAAGAAGGCTTGTTTTTGATGAGTTTTTTCTCTTTATCATGGGCATGCGGTATCAGAATAAAAAGCAGCAGAAGGACAAAAATGAGTTTGAGTTTACGGATGATGCTTTTATAGACGGACTGATTGAGAAGCTTCCGTATGAGCTGACAGGCGCGCAGAAGAAGACGATAGATGAGATAAAGCAGGATATTAAAAGTCCTTATGTGATGCAGAGGCTTATTCAGGGCGATGTGGGCTCAGGAAAGACGATTGTTGCTTTTCTTCTTATGGCATGGGCGTCAAAATGTGGCTATCAGTCTGCCATAATGGCTCCGACGGAGGTGCTTGCAAACCAGCATTATGAGACGTTTTGCTCACTGGTTAGTCAGTTTGGACTTGACAGTCCTGTTGTGCTTCTTACCGGTTCCATGACGGCAAAGCAGAAAAGAGAAGCCTATGCGTGCGCCTTGAAAACGAGAAAAATGCGCTTATTATAGGCACTCATGCGCTCATACAGGAGAAAGCGGATTTTTCCAATCTGTCGCTTGTTATCACAGATGAGCAGCACAGATTTGGAGTGAAGCAGAGGGAGAGAGCTTCTCGGATAAGGGAAGAAAGCCACATATACTTGTGATGAGTGCCACTCCGATACCGCGTACGTTAGCAATAATCATATACGGTGATATGGATATCTCTGTCATAAATGAGGTGCCGGCAAAGAGACTTCCGATCAAGAACTGTGTGGTTGGCACAGCGTTCAGGCCAAAGGCCTACAGCTTCATCGAGGAGCAGGTGAGAGCCGGCCATCAGGCGTATGTTATATGCCCTCTTGTGGAGGAAACCGAAAACTCGGAAGGGGAAAATGTCACAGACTATGCAAATGTGCTTAAAGCGGCACTGTCAAAGGATATCACTGTAGATGTGCTTAACGGCAGGATGAAGAGCAAGGCAAAGGATGAGGTGATGCAGCGCTTTGCAAATAATGAGTCGCAGGTGCTTGTGTCCACAACAGTCGTGGAGGTTGGTGTAAATGTGCCAAATGCAACTGTCATGATGATAGAAAATGCAGACAGGTTTGGACTTGCACAGCTTCATCAGCTAAGAGGCCGTGTAGGCAGGGGGGATGCACAGTCATATTGCATTTTCATCAATTCGTCAAATTCAAAGAAATCAAAAAAACGTCTGGAGATACTAAATAAATCAAATGATGGCTTTTATTATAGCAAGTGAGGATTTAAAGCTCAGAGGTCCCGGGGATTTCTTTGGAATCAGGCAGAGTGGAGACCTTGCGTTTGCACTTGCGGATGTGTATCAGGACAGCGATGTGCTAAAGGAAGCATCTGAGATGGTGGATGAGGTGCTTGAAGCAGACCCGGCGCTTTGTACACCGGAAAACAGAATACTGAAAAAGAAAATGGATGAATTTGCAAAAGAACAATTAAAGAGGATGAATCTGTGATGAGCTTAAATGGTAAAATAAAAGCTGATATAGCATGCATGACTATGCATGTGTATATCAGCTTTTTAGTTTAAGCGTTTAAGCGTATTGGAATGGTTATGAAATAAGTATGATCTGCTTACTCAATCTGCCTGATATCCGGATATATCCGGGTGAATCGTGAGAGAATAGTTTGTGTAATACACGACAAAGCCGGCTGCGGCACCGTTTGGCTTTTTGACATTTTTCTTTTGCAGATAGTCTATCTCTACCTTGTCGGCATTTTTGCCCTTTGAGTAGTAGCCTGCGAGCTTGCCGGCCTCCTCAAAGGTGCTGTCCGGCAGCTCTTTGTTTTCGGCTTTTACAATGACATGTGAGCCGGGCATGCCCTTGGCGTGGAACCACCAGTCGTTTCCGGTTGCCAGCTTGAAGGTGAGCTCATCGTTCTGGTAGTTGTTTTTGCCAACGTACATATCAAAGCCGTCTGATGAGATATAGTGGAATGGTTTGCTCTTTACCTTCTGTTTCTTTGAACCCTTTCCTTTTTTGATAAAACCGTATTCTATCAGCTCATCCTTTATCTGGACGAGGTCGTCAGCGCTTAAAGCGATATCCAGTGAATTCTGAATTGATTCGAGATGGTCTATCTGACCTTTTTGTTTCAAGAATCAGTTCGTTCAATGCTTCGGCAGTACGCTTCATCTTTCCGTATTTGTCAAAGTATTTCTGCGCGTTCTCGGCAGGAGTTTTTGTGTTGTCGATAGGGATTTTGATGATTTTGTTGTCATCATAATAGTTTGCAGCTTCAAGAAACTTGTCGTCCGGTGTAAGTCCGTAGCCGAATGCGTTGATAAGCTCGCCGTACACCTTGTACTTTTCGCGTTTTTCGGAGTCCTTAAGCTGCTTCATCTGCAGGGAATATTTCTTCTGGTTTCGCTCCAGGAGGGTATTTACGTGTTTTCTCAGGTCGGCTGACTTCTGACGTATACGTGTATAGGTGTTTCTCTCAGAGTAGTAAAGCTCTAAAACCTCTGATATAGATTCATATTTTGTGACCGTTAAATCGCTATACTGAGTCAGCTCTATTGAAGAAAATTCCTTTGGTTCATTGCCGTCACGCACGATATTCGGCGTAAAACGATTATTTTTTATGTCCTCCATCATCCATGTGAAGTTGCTTCCCAGGTGCAAAAGCTCATCGTGTGAATAGGCAGCTACAGGGGAGTCCGCGTCAAGGCCTGCCCTGTGAGCCAGCTCATTTGCCACAAGAGGGGCTGATGCCGGAAAAGGATGAGTAGATAGCCTTTGAAACAGTAAGCGGCTTTGCTGATATAATATCCACAAACTGCTTCGAATCTACAGTCAGAGGATTATATTTATCCTCCTGTGTCGCGGGGATTGTGTAGGCTCTGCCAGGAAGCACCTCGCGCACAGAGCTTACGGATGCGGGAATACGCTTGGCACTGTCTATTATCGTACCATCGGAGTCGGTAAAGATGATGTTTGAATATTTGCCCATCAGCTCGATAATAAGCACTTTGTGGCATAGATCGCCCATCTCGTTTAAGTGCTCGATTTCAAAGTTTATGATACGCTCCATGCCCGGCTGGTAAATCTTTGTGATGCGTCCGTTTGCTATATGCTTTCTTAAAACCATGCAAAATGTAGGGGCAGTGAGAGGGCTTACCTTATTTGTGGGTGTCAGGTAGATGAATGGAAGCGATGCACTTGCAGACATCGAAAGCCTGAACGAGCCGTTTGGTCCCTTTAGGGTAAGAAGCAGCTCATCTGCCTCAGGTTCTGCGATTTTACTGATTTTTGAGTTTAGTATCGTGCTGTTTAGCTCTGCAACTATATTTGAAATGACTATTCCGTCTAAAGCCATGATGTTCCTCCTTATTTCCTATAAATATTCTAAGTTGCTGAATATTTATAATCATGAATATTTATATTATAATATATTTGACGAAAATCTCAAGGAGTTATATAATAAACTCATCTATGCATATGCGAAAGGAAAAATTATGATTAAAAGTATGACTGGCTTTGGCAGATACGAGTACGCAGATGCAAGCCGTAAGATTACAGTTGAGGTAAAATCTGTAAATCACAGATATCTGGATGTCAATATCAAGATGCCTAAAAAGCTCAATTTCTTCGAGAGTGCAATAAGGACTCTACTTAAGGAGTACATAGAGCGTGGCAAGGTCGATATTTATATCACATATGAGGATTTTACAGAAAATAATCTCTCATTGCAGTATAATAAGGCTCTCGCGGGAGAATATCTTAAGTATCTTAATCAGATGGCGGAGGAATTCGGACTGGAGAATGATATAAGAGTGAGCACGCTGTCGAGATATCCGGAGGTATTTGTGATGGAGGAGCAGCCTGTAGATGAGGATGAGCTGTGGAGCAGTCTTGAGAAGGCTCTTCGCGGTGCATTTGAGCCATTTGTTGGCGTCGCGCGAGGGAGAAAATCTTAAAAAGACCTTTGCGAAAAGCTCGATAATATGGTATCATATGTTGATTTCATTGAGGAGCGTTCGCCACAGATTATTATCGAATACCGTGCGCGTCTTGAGGAAAAGCTAAGAGAGCTGCTTGCAGACAATCAGCTTGATGATTCAAGAATAGCCCAGGAGGTCACTATTTTTGCGGACAAGATCTGTGTAGATGAGGAGACAGTTAGGCTCAAAAGCCATATCCTTTCCATGAAGGATTCGCTAAATGCCGGTGGCAGTGTGGGAAGAAAGCTTGATTTCCTCGCACAGGAGATGAACCGTGAGGCGAATACCATCCTTTCAAAGTCCAATGATCTTAAGATTTCTGACACAGGCATCAGTCTTAAAACTGATATAGAAAAGGTCAGGGAACAGATTCAAAATATTGAGTAATTTTAGGAGATAGTGATGAGTAACACAGGAAAATTAGTTGTTTTTTCAGGCTTTTCGGGTTCCGGAAAGGGTACTATCATGAAGGAGCTTATGGCAAAGCATGGTGATGATTATGCACTGAGCGTATCAGCCACGACCAGAGGTCCAAGGCCGGGTGAGGAGCATGGCAGAGAGTATTTCTTTTATCTCAGAGGAAGAGTTTGAACAGATGATAAAGGCAGATGGACTGCTTGAGTATGCCAAGTATGTAGATCATTACTACGGCACACCAAAGTCATATGTCAATGAGCAGCTTAGCGCCGGAAAGAATGTGATTCTTGAGATAGAAATCCAGGGAGCTTTAAAGATAAAGAAGCAGTTTCCTGATACGGTGCTTATGTTTGTGTCAGCGCCGAGTGCAGATGAGCTTAGGGACGGCTTGTAGTGGAAGAGGCACAGAGACAAAAGAGGTCTGTGCACAGAGACTTTCAAGAGCATATGAGGAGTCTTTGGGCATAGAGAAATATGATTATTTAGTGGTAAATGATAAGCTTGACGATTGTGTAGAGCTTGTGAATGATATCATCCACAGCTCTGACGACACAAAAAAGAATCAGGATTATCTTGTATCATCAAATATAGATTTTATAAATAAAATGAGAAAAGAGCTTTTAAGCTTTTCGAAAGGAGATAAATAATATGATACATCCATCGTATGTAGAGTTAATGAAGGTAGTAAACAACAATGTAGAGATAGGTGAAGAGCCGGTAGTAAACAGCCGTTATTCTATCGTTATTGCTGCAGCAAAGCGTGCACGCCAGATTATTGATGGTGCAGAACCACTTATCGCACGCCCTAAGTGCAATAAGCCATTATCTATTGCTGTAGAGGAGCTGTACACGGGAGCTGTCAGAATCGTCTCAGATGATGAGGATTTAAACGAAGGCGAAGAGGCTTAATCTAGGAGGGGAAAGGCTGTTTTGTCTTTCCCTTTAATTGTAAATACTTACATTTGAGAGGTACTATGAAATTATTATTTATTTCGCTTGGATGCGATAAAAACCTTGTGGATTCAGAGTATATGATAGGCATGCTTGCAAATGACGGCATTGAGATGACCGATGATGAGACGCAGGCTGATATCATTATCGTAAACAGCTGCTGCTTCATAGGTGATGCAAAGGAGGAGAGTATCAATACAATTCTCGAGATGGCTCAGTATAAGGAGACAGGCAAATGCAAATCACTTATTGTGACAGGCTGTCTGGCACAAAGATACAAGGATGAGATTTTTAAGGAAATCCCAGAGGTTGATGCCATACTTGGCACCAATTCATATGATACTATAGTTGAAGCTGTCCATGAGACACTTGAAAAACACAGATACAGCAATCTGCACACCTTAGAGGGGCTTCCCAGCATAAAGACAAAGCGTATTGTCACCACAGGAGGGCATTTCGCTTACCTTAAGATAGCAGAGGGGTGCAATAAAAACTGTACCTACTGTGTCATTCCATCTGTCAGAGGCCGTTACAGAAGTGTGCCGATGGAGGATTTGATTGAACAGGCGAAGAAGCCTTGTGGAGCAGGGAGGCAAAAGAGCTTATACTTGTTGCCCAGGAGACCACACTTTACGGAGTGGATTTGTATGGTGAGAAGTCACTTCATAAGCTTTTAGATGAGCTCAATAAGATAAGCGGGCTGTTCTGGATAAGGATTATGTACTGCTATCCCGAGGAGATATACGATGAGCTTATAGAGTCCATGATAAAGGATGAGAAGGTATGTCATTATTTGGATATGCCAATCCAGCACTGCAATGACGATATTTTAAGGCGCATGGGCAGAAAAACAACAAAGGCTGAGCTCATGGAGCGTATCAGAATGCTGCGTGAGAGAATACCTGATATCACACTAAGGACCACACTCATATGTGGCTTCCCGGGTGAGACACAGGATAATCACGAGGAGCTTATGCAGTTTGTGAATGATATGGAGTTTGACCGTCTGGGAGCATTTACGTATTCCCCTGAGGAGGGCACAAAGGCAGCTGCAATGCCTGATCAGATAGATGATGATATAAAGGCTGAATGGCAGGCTGATGTCATGGAGCTTGAGGAAGAGGTCATTTTTGATAAAAATGAGACACTAAAGGGTAAAGAATTATATGTTTTCATAGAGGGTAAGGTGGCTGATGAAAATGCATATATCGGCCGTACATACAGAGATGCACCGAATGTTGACGGATATATATTCATCAACACTGATGAGACACTTATGACCGGTGATATATGCAAGGTTATGGTGACCGGTGCGTATGAATATGATTTGATAGGAGAACTTGTAAAATGAATTTACCAAACAAACTTACAATCTTAAGAGTGATACTTATTCCCGTTTTTTTGTATTTTTCCTTATTTCACCGTTTTTTGACGGATACGGAAATTATATAGCGCTTGCGATATTTATCATTGCAAGTCTGACCGATATGGCTGACGGAAAAATTGCAAGAAAATACAATCTTGTTACCAATTTCGGCAAGTTTATGGATCCGCTTGCAGACAAGCTGCTTGTGTGCTCTGCAATGATATGTCTTGTTGATTTAAAGTCATCCCTGTATGGGTTGTGCTTATTATCATTGCAAGAGAGTTTATCATAAGCGGTTTCAGACTCGTTGCATCAGACAATGGAATTGTCATTGCGGCAAGCTACTGGGGCAAGTTTAAGACAACCTTCCAGATGCTTATGGTTATTGTTATTATTTTTAATATCAATCTGCAACTTGGCTGGTTAAATATCCTTGGAACAATCCTCATTTATGTGGCACTTGTGCTCACAGTTGTTTCACTTATTGACTATATTGCAAAGAATAAGGACGTCTTAAAGGACCAAAAATAGACTATAACAGGGAGAAAAGTATGAGAATAATAGCAGGAACGGCGAGAAGCCTCCCTCTAAAGACTATCGAGGGAAAAGATACAAGACCGACTACTGACAAGACGAAGGAGACTCTTTTTAATGTCATGCAGTTTGATGTTCCCGGAGCATATTTTTTAGATCTGTTTGCGGGAAGCGGACAGATAGGACTTGAAGCGTTAAGCCGTGGTGCAGCCTATGCTGTATTTGTGGAGAATTCAAGAAAAGCCGCTTCATGCATCGAGGACAATATCCATTTTACAAAGTTTGATAAGGTCTCAAGGCTTATGATGACGGATGCTGTCACGGCAGTACGTACGCTTGAGGGCAAATACAAATTTGATATCGTGTTTATGGACCCGCCATACAATAAGGAGCTTGAAAAGGAAGTGCTTATTACACTTTCGGACAGCGATATATTAAAGGATGATACACTTATCGTGGTTGAGGCTTCAAACGATACTGATTTTGATTATCTCACAGAGCTTGGCTATGAGATAGTCAAAGAAAAAATTTATAAGAACAAACAAGCATGTTTTCATAAAGCGTGCATAGGAGATACAATATGAAGGTAGGAATTTATCCGGGAAGCTTTGATCCGGTGACATTTGGACACCTGGATATAATAGAGCGTTCAGCCAGAATAGTTGACGAGCTGGTTGTCGGAGTACTCAATAATAGTGCAAAAAACTCGTTGTTTTCTTTGGAAGAACGTGTTAGTATGATAAAGGAAATGACAGCACATATACCAAACGTTAGGGTAGGGTGCTTCGAAGGACTTTTAGTTGATTATATGAAGAAAATCAATGCAACAATCATAATAAGAGGATTGCGTGCAGTGACAGATTTTGAGTATGAGCTGCAGATTGCACAGGCCAACGGAGTGCAGAATCCGGAAATAGAGACGGTTTTTCTCACTTCTAGCCTCAATTATTCATATTTAAGCTCTACAATTGTCAAGGAATTTGCATCATACGGAGGAGATATATCAAAGTTCGTACCTGAACAGTTCATTGATAGAATTTATGCTAAATACAATATTACCAGGTAAGGAGACAGTATTTATGAGCAGTAAAATGGAACAGATTATTGAAGAAATCGAAGACTATATTGATGGCTGCAAGCCGTCACCTATTTCAAGAAACAAGATTCTTGTCAATCGTGAACAGTTAGAGGAGCTTCTTTCAGAGCTTCGTACAAAGACCCCTGAGGAGGTCAAGAGATATCAGAAGATTATCAGCAATAAGGAGGCTATCCTTGCTGATGCACAGGCGAAGGCGGATCAGATAATTGCGCAGGCTCAGATTCAGACAAATGAGCTTGTCAGCGAGCATCAGATTATGCAGCAGGCATATGCACAGGCGAATGAGGTAGTGCAGATTGCAACAAAGCAGGCACAGGAGATACTTGACAGTGCCACAAACGAAGCAAATAATCTCAGAATGAGTGCCATGGCATATACGGACAGCCAGCTCAAGAGCATTGAGGATATCTTAACAGGCTCTATTGAGACTTCAAAGGCCAGATATGACAGCCTTATAAGTTCACTGCAGCAGTTTGAGGATGTTGTTGCAGCAAACAGAGCAGAGCTTTTCCCACCGGAAGAGAATGGCGATGAAGCTGCAGGAGCGGAGTCGTCTGACAATGAGGCAGCTTCAGATACATCTGATGATGACATAGAAATCACCAATATTTCCGATTCAGATGAGGATGCAAAATAGGATAATACATAACAGGCATGAGAGTATGCTCATGGCTGCCTTAAGCAGTATGTATCTGTAAAGCCTAAAGCCTGTATCCCGGAATATTGATTTGGTCTGGACCATGCATGATACACCGCCAAATGACAGAAGTGCAATGCACAGCACTATTGACAGGGTGCGTGGAATGCATAGACCGCAGACTATGCCGATACCGTTTGTGGTTTCAAAAAAGGCACCTATTATGTCTGCCGACAGTGGCATGCTGCAGTCAGCCTTTTGGGCAATGGTCTGTGGGATACGTGAGACTATAGAGAACAATACAATATATCCACAGAGTTTTATAAGGGTTTCAAACCCTTTCATTATTCCGGCATCAACGATTTGCATGTTAAGCTTAAATCCTTGAGCCGGGATTTTTTGTGTTAAGCTTCTTGTTTTTGTTAATCGAAAGCATAGCTATCATTCCTATAGCAGATGGCAGATAAAGTGACACAAGATAAATGCTGTAGTGGCTGCATATGTTAAGTTGCTCGGACAGTGCATAGGTAATGATAAAGGGAAGGCTGAAATGGTTTGCCAGTACACTCAGTATTTCCCTGTGATTTTTATCTATGTATCCTTTCGAACAAAAATCTGCTGTGAGCTTTGCTCCTATCGGGAATCCAAATATTATGCCTATTATGTATGTAAAAAGCATGATATGCTTTTGAGAAATTTTGTAGCACATTTGTTGAGATAATAAGGTTAGATAAAATCGTAAATATAAACAGAAGCGGAAATATCTGGTTGAACCATAGCATAATGCCTGCTTTAGCGCACGTACTTACCTGTGCCGGAAACAATATGTAATAAATACAAAATAGCAGTATAAAAGCGATAAACAGTAATTTTTTAAGTTTGTTTTTACTCATGTGACAGTATATGTGGAGAGAAATATCAATATGATTCGATTAGATAAATTTTTATCAGAGATGGGGCTTGGCACACGCTCTGAGGTAAAAAAGCTTATAAAGACCGGACAGATAGCCATAAATGGCACGGTGGCCGCAAAGCCTGAGACAAAGGTAGATACTGATGCCGACGAGGTATCAGTTAACGGCAGAATAGTTAAGTATCAAAGGTATGAGTATTACCTGTTTAATAAGCCCTCAGGCTGTGTTTCTGCGACCAGTGACAATGTGCATGATACAGTCATGGACTATATCACGGATGCTGTGCATGATGATCTGTTTCCTGTAGGAAGGCTTGATATAGACACGGAGGGGCTTTTACTTATCACAAATGATGGAGCACTTTCGCACGAGCTCCTAAGTCCTTCAAAGCATGTGGCAAAGACTTACTACGCACGTATTGATGGTGAGGTGACTTGGGATGATATCATCAGATTTAAAGAGGGCATTGATATAGGCGAGGAAAGACCTACAAAGCCTGCGGAGCTTGTTATTAAAAAAAGTGGCAGCGTATCCGAGATTGAGCTTACGATAACAGAAGGAAAGTTCCATCAGGTCAAGCGGATGTTTGAGGCGCTTGGAAAGAGGGTAATCTATTTAAAGAGAATATCCATGGGACCGCTTAAGCTGCCTGATGACCTTAAAACAGGGACTTACAGAGCTTTGACACAGGCTGAAACGGATATGCTTATGCAGATAAAATCCGGCAAATAAAATAATTTTTAATTATGAGGTATGATATGAGTAATGGTTTTTTACCAATTTCAAAACAGGATATGATAGATGAGGGCATTGAGCAGCTTGATTTTGTGTATGTCTGCGGTGATGCATATGTGGATCATCCGTCCTTTGGACATGCAATAATTGCAAGGCTGCTGCAGGCACATGGCTATACGGTCGGCATCATTTCACAGCCCGACTGGAAGGATGATGAGTCTATATCCATACTCGGAGTGCCGCGCCTTGGCTTTTTTTGGTTTCGGCAGGCAATATGGACTCCATGGTAAACCATTATTCGGTTTCAAAGAAAAGAAGAACAAAGGATTCATTTACACCGGGTGGCGTGATGGGAAAGAGACCTGACTATGCGACCGTTGTGTACTGTAACCTGATACGCCATACTTATAAAAAAATCCCTATCATAATAGGCGGCATCGAGGCGAGCCTTAGGCGCATGGCACATTATGATTACTGGTCAAATAAAGTCAAGCGCTCAATTCTTCTGGATTCCGGTGCTAATCTCATCTCATATGGCATGGGAGAAAGAAGCATCATCGAGATAGCGGATGCGCTCGCCAGTGGTATGGATGTAAAGGATATCACGTTTATAGATGGTACCGTGTTCAAGACAAAGGACAGGGATATCATATATGATGCGATTGAGCTTCCTGACTATGATGTTATAAAAGAGGACAAGAGGGAGTTTGCAAGGAGCTTTTACATACAGTACTGCAATACTGATCCTTTCTGCGCAAAGAGGCTCATAGAGCCATATGATAACTCTACGCTTGTGGTGCAGAATCCACCGCAGAAGCCGCTGTCGCAGGAGGAGATGGATGAGGTCTATGCACTCCCTTATATGAGGACTTATCATCCAAGCTACGAGGAGGCAGGCGGAGTGCCTGCTATAAGCGAGGTGAAGTTTTCTCTTATCAGCAACAGAGGCTGTTTTGGAGGCTGTAATTTCTGTGCATTGACCTTCCATCAGGGCAGGATAATCCAGACGAGAAGCCATGAGTCAATCATAGAAGAGGCAAAGCTTATCACGCAGGATAAGGACTTTAAGGGCTATATCCATGATGTTGGAGGCCCTACAGCCAATTTCAGGCAGCCGGCATGTAAAAAGCAGCTCACAAGGGGAGCGTGCCCTACAAAGCAGTGTCTGTTTCCTAAGCCGTGCAATAAACCTGATTGTTGACCACAGCGACTATCTACAGCTGCTCTTAGAGAGCTTCGTGCACTGCCAAAGGTAAAAAAAGGTGTTTATCCGCTCAGGCATCAGGTTTGATTATCTGATGTATGATAAAGATAAGACGTTTCTTCGTGAGCTGTGTGAGTATCATGTCAGCGGACAGCTCAAGGTGGCTCCGGAGCATATCTCCAATGCTGTTTTGAGCAGGCTTGGAAAGCCGAGTGTAGAGGTGTACAACAGCTTTGTGAAGGCATACAAGGATATGAACAAAAAGAATAGGCAAGGAGCAGTATCTTGTGCCGTATCTCATGTCATCACACCCGGGCTCAACACTTAAAGAGGCAATAGAGCTTGCAGAGTATCTGCGAGATCTGGGATATATGCCGGAGCAGGTGCAGGATTTCTATCCGACACCGTCTACCATCTCTACATGCATGTACTATACAGGGCTTGACCCGGCGACACTTAAGCCGGTGTATGTCACAACTAACCCACATGAGAAGGCTATGCAGAGGGCACTCATCCAGTACCGCAATCCAAAGAATTACGATCTCGTGCACGAGGCACTTGTGAAGGCCGGCAGGGAGGACTTAATCGGATTTGACAAAAAGTGCCTGATAAAGCCTAGGAAAATGCATACTGATGGCGGCTGGGACAAAAAAACTTCTAAGTCTGATAAAAATTCAAACAGCAGCTATGGCAGCGGCAAGAATGCAGGTGTAAGGAAAAACTTGAAAAATGCAACAGAGCGAGGGAAAAACGCAAGCGGAAGTAACACCGCAGGCACAGCGCACAAAAAGAAAACAATCAGAAACGTCCACAAGAAGAAAAGATAAATAAAGACTATGAAAGAATTTAAAGCTGGTAAAAACGAGGCAGGCCAGAGGCTTGACAAATACCTTAAAAAGATACTTCCAAACGCATCCATGGGCTTTATTTACAAGATGCTCAGGAAGAAGAACATAAAACTGAATGATAAGAAAGCGTCAGGCACAGAAATTGTGTCAGTTGACGACAAAATCAAGATTTTTCTGTCAGATGATACATTTGCTAAGTTTTCCGTCAATGAGGACAGACTGATGAAGGAATTTTAAGGCACTTAGTGTACTAAAGCCTGACGGACTTGGTGTGGTATACGAGGATGATGACATACTGGCTGCAAACAAGCCCGTCAATATGCTGTCGCAGAAATCAAAGGAGACTGATATTTCTGCGAACGAAAGACTTATCGGATACCTGATAAAAGAGGGAAAGCTTGATTTTGACACATATAAGAGCTTTAAGCCATCGGTGTGCAACCGCCTGGACAGAAATACCTCGGGGCTTATTCTGATGGGTAAATCGCTTCATGGACTGCAGTACCTGTCACAGGTACTTAAGGACAGAACCGCAGAAAAGTATTATATGGCGCTTGTTGCAGGAGAGGTTGATGAGCCTATGACCATAGAGGGCTTTCTGACAAAGGATGAGGCTGTAAATAAGGTGCAGATAACCAAGGAGCCCATAAGTGATGAATCACTGCCAATAAAGACTGCCTACAGGCCTCTTAAGATAATTGAGATGAGTGCTTCGTGCCATAAAGCAACTCTTCTTGAGGTGCATCTCATTACAGGAAGAAGCCATCAGATCAGGGCACATCTTTCATCTATCGGACACCCGAATCATAGGTGATATGAAGTACGGTGATAAAAGGATTAATGCTTTTTACAAAGAAAATTATCATGTGACCAGCCAGCTTTTGCATGCGCACCATGTGATTTTGCCTGATGGCAGATATATAGAGGCGGCTTTGCCTGACATATGGAGCAGGGTGGGACTTTAATTTCGTCATTATTTACTTTACATCGCATAGCTTACAGTATTAAGGAAGATAGAAACGATATGGCAACCTGGAATTCAAGAGGCTTAAGAGGGCTCGACCTTAGAGGACATGATAAACAAGACAAATGAAAAATACAGGGAGAACGGCCTGGCGCTCATACAAAAGATTCCCACTCCGATTACACCTATAAAGATGGAGCCGGAAACCAGACACATTACACTGGCTTATTTCGAGCAGAAGAGTACGGTTGACTATATTGGCGCTGTACAGGGAATCCCGGTATGCTTTGATGCAAAAGAATGTAATACCGACACGTTTCCCCTTGCCAATATACATGAGCATCAGGTAGAGTTTATGAGATGCTTTGAAAAACAGGATGGTGTTGCATTTATCCTTATATCGTACACACACAGGAACGAATACTCATTATCTCACGTTTAAAAAGCTGACAGAATTCTGGGATAGAGCTGCAGAAGGCGGCAGAAAGAGCTTCCGCTATGAGGAGCTTGAGCCCATTTTTCCGGAGGTGCCCGGAATACTTGTGCCGTATCTGAACGCACTTCAGCTTGACTTAAATTGCAGGGCTTGACAGTATTACTATCGTATGGTAGCATATTACCATGATAACACTTTACTACATGAAAGCGAGATTTTACACAATATGGAAAATCAATTATTACACACTCCGGACGGAGTAAGAGACATATATAACGGAGAATGCAAAAAAAAGCTGTATTTGCAGGATAAGCTGCACCGTACACTTTTAAAATACGGATATCATGATATCATGACACCTACGTTTGAGTTTTTTAATATTTTTGGAAGCGATGTCGGAACAACCCCTTCAAAGGATTTATACAAGTTTTTTGACAAGGAGGGCAATACGCTTGTCCTTCGTCCGGATTTCACACCTTCTATTGCAAGAAGTGCGGCTAAGTACTATATAGAGGACGATATGCCTGTCAAGCTGTGTTATCTTGGCAATACTTTTATCAATTCATCGGATTATCAGGGCAGGCTCAAGGAAAGCACACAGTGCGGTGCAGAGCTGATAGGTGACGGCTCTATCTCTGCAGATGCCGAGATACTTTCGATGACAGTTGAGTCGATGCTTGAGAGCGGACTTAAGAATTTCCAGATTTCAGTCGGACATTCGCAGTTCTTTTACGGTCTCACAAAGGCAGCAGGGCTGTCAGGGGAGCAGGAGGAAAACCTAAGAGAGCTCATAGCAAATAAGAATTTCTTCGGTGTGGAGGAGTTTGTTGACAGTCTTTCAATGAACGACAAGCTAAGGAAGCTGTTTGGACTGTTAGACAATTTCGATTTACAGGATGAGCAGCTTATGGAGGCTTTAAAGCTTGCGAATGGATATGATGAGATATTATCATCTATTGATACTCTGCTTAAGCTTAGAGAATACTTAAAGGCATACGGCATCGAGAAATATATTTCGTATGAGCTTGGACTTATCAGTGACTACACATATTACACAGGTATTATTTTCCAGGGCTACACATATGGTACAGGAGAGCCTATTGTAAAGGGAGGCCGTTATGACAAGCTGCTTTCACACTTTGGAAAGGACGCTGCTGCAATCGGCTTTGCAATTGTTGTTGATCAGCTCATGGCAGCATTAAGCCGTCAGGATATTGATGTGCCTGTCATTGAGAATTCCTCACTTATAGTATTTGAGGAGGCTGCATACCATGCGGCAATCAAGCGCTCTATGGAGCTTCGAAGAGATGGAGTAAATACACAGATGGTGCTTAAGGACAAAAATAAAACGAAAGAGGACTATGCTTCATATGCGGTAGACAACCGTATAAACAGAGTTGAGTTTATAGAGGAATAAAAGATGAGTGATGACAGATATTTAACTTTTGCCCTGGGAAAGGGCAGACTTGCAAAGAAGACCCTGCAGCTTTTTGAGCAGATAGGCATCACCTGTGAGGAGATGAAGGATCCGGATACCAGAAAGCTGATTTTCGTAAATGAGGAGCTTAAGCTTAGATTTTTCCTGGCAAAGGGACCTGATGTGCCTACATACGTGGAGTATGGCGCTGCCGATATCGGTGTGGTAGGAAAGGATACAATCCTCGAGGAGGGCAGAAATATATACGAGGTGCTTGATTTAGGTTTTGGAAAATGCCGCATGTGCATATGCGGACCGGAGAGCGCAAGGGAGCTTTTACAGCATCATGAGCAGATAAGAGTTGCCACCAAGTATCCTCATATCGCAAAGGACTATTTCTACAATAAAAAGCATCAGACGGTAGAGATTATAAAGCTAAACGGCTCAATAGAGCTTGCTCCGATTGTTGGACTTTCAGAGGTGATTTGTGATATAGTAGAGACCGGAACTACACTTAAGGAGAACGGACTTACCGTGCTTGAGGAGGTTTGTCCGCTGTCTGCGAGGGTTGTGGTAAACCAGGTCAGCATGAAGATGGACAATGAGCGTATCACAAAGCTCATAAGTGATTTGAAGACTGTTATCAAATAGCGTATAATTTATATCAATACATGATTTTAGACGGAGGCTGTAATGAGAACTTTAAAACTTACAAAGGATTCACAGAAAAACATATTGGAGAGCCTGCTTAAGAGAAGCCCTAACAACTATACAGAGTATGAGAGCACGGTAAATGAGATTATAAACAATGTAAAGGAAAACCGTGACAAGGCTGTTTTTGAATACACAAAGAAATTTGATAAAGCGGATGTGGATGCATCAAATATACGTGTCACAGAGGAAGAAATAAAGGAAGCATATGAGCTGGTTGATGAGAAGCTTCTTGCCGTTATAAAAAAGGCTCTTGTAAATATCAGAAAATATCACGAGAAGCAGCTGCAGAACTCATGGTTTACAACAGAGGACGGCATCATTTTAGGACAGAAGGTAACACCTATAGCAAAGGCAGGAGTATATGTGCCGGGCGGCAAGGCTGTCTATCCTTCATCTGTACTGATGAACGTGCTTCCTGCAAAGGTAGCAGGCGTTGAAAAGATAGTTATGTGTACACCATGTGGAGCTGACGGCAAGGTATATCCTTCCACACTTGTAGCCGCAAACGAGGCCGGAGTAGATGAAATCTACAAGGTAGGCGGTGCACAGGCTATCGCTGCAATGGCATTTGGTACAGAGAGTGTGCCAAAGGTAGACAAGATTGTTGGACCGGGAAATATCTTTGTTGCCCTTGCCAAAAAGGCTGTGTTTGGATATGTCAGCATTGATTCAATCGCAGGTCCTAGCGAGATTTTGGTGCTTGCAGATGAGACTGCAAATCCACGCTATGTGGCAGCAGATTTACTCTCACAGGCCGAGCATGATGAGATGGCATCAGCTATCTTGATCACAACAAGTGAGGAGCTTGCAAGGAAAGTATCAGAGGAAGTTGATAAGTTTGTTGAGGTCCTCTCAAGAAAAGAAATCATCGAGAAATCTCTTGAAAACTACGGATATATACTTGTTGCAGAGGATATGGATGAGGCAATTGATGCAGTAAACGATATCGCTTCAGAGCATATGGAGATTGTCACAAGAGATCCTTTCTCAGTCATGACAAAAATCAAAAATGCAGGAGCAATCTTTATCGGAGAGTACTCATCAGAGCCTTTGGGAGACTATTTTGCAGGACCAAACCATGTTCTGCCTACAAACGGAACAGCAAAATTCTTCTCGGCCTTATCTGTAGATGACTTTATCAAAAAGTCAAGCATCATCTCATATTCAAGAGAAGCACTTGAGAGAATACATACAGATATTGAGCAGTTTGCAGAGTGTGAGAAGCTTACAGCACATGCAAATTCAATCAAGGTTAGATTTGAGGATTAGTCAAAGGAGTAAGAAATGGCAGATAGATGCGCTAAGCTTAGCAGAAAAACAAAAGAGACTGATATTTCGGTCGGTTTAAATATAGACGGAACCGGAAAATCAAATATAGACACAGGCATAGGCTTCTTTAACCATATGCTGGAGGGCTTTTCAAAGCATGGTTTTTTTGACCTCGATATGACATGCGACGGTGACTTAAATGTGGACTGTCATCATACTATAGAGGACTGCGGCATAGTGCTTGGTAATGCTATAGCACAGGCTGTCGGAGACAAAAAGGGCATAAAGAGATTTGGAAGCTTTATTTTACCGATGGATGAGGTGCTTGTACTATGTGCCATTGACTTATCAGGCAGACCGTACCTGCAGTTTGACGGCGAGTTTACCTGCGAGAGAGTCGGAGATATGGATACAGAGATGGTGAGAGAGTTTTTCTATGCCATTTCTTACTCTGCTGCGATGAACCTGCATATAAAGGTTTTGACACCGGGAAATAATCATCATATGATAGAAGCTATGTTTAAGGCATTTGCCAAGGCACTTGATGATGCCTGCACCTATGATAGCAGAATAAAGGACGTGATGTCCACGAAAGGAAGTTTGTAATTTGACTGGTTTTAAGAACATCGTTGCTACACTGTATTTAAAAAACGGCCAGGCCGTGAAATCAGCGTCTGATATGACAGTTATGGGCGACGTCTACAATCTGTGTCAGCTCTACAATGACAGTGGCATAGACAAGATTATTATTTTTGATCTTTCAACTGATGATGATGAGCATGAGAAAAACATACATACGATAGAAAATATAAACAGAAATATCGACATAAAGGTGTGCGCAGGAGGCAATATCAACCGCATAGAGGACGTGAAAAAGCTGCTGTATGCAGGCTGTTTACAGGTCATCTTCAATGCCACAAAGGATTCAAGCCTTGAGCTTGCAAATGTGGCAAGCGAGAAGTTTGGCAAGGATAAAATTCTTTTGTCAATCAGCAATGTAGACTATATTTTCAAGCATCAGGAGGAGATAGAGGATACCTTTCATGAGCTTTTGGTCTTGAATATAGATATAATAGATGCGCTTGAGAATCTCACATCCACACCGTATGTGGTCTATATGCCGCAGTTTGACATGGATAAAATAATTGATGTCATGAAGCGTGAAACACTAAGAGGCATTGCAGGAGAGTTTATCAATGATCCTGAAAATGATATCATGGCGATAAAGACAAAGCTTTCTGACGGAGGAATACTTGTTGACAATTTTACTCCCGACTTAAAATGGTCTGATTTAAAGCTTAATTCTGACGGCATGGTGCCTGTCATAGTGCAGGATTACCGCAATGAGCAGGTGCTCATGCTTGCCTATATGAATGAGGAGGCCTTCAATGTCACGATAAACAGCGGCCGCATGACCTACTGGAGCAGAAGCCGCAATGAGCTTTGGACCAAAGGACTTACATCAGGACATTTACAGTACGTAAAGTCTTTGACAGCGGACTGTGATTATGATACTATCCTTGCGAAGGTTTCGCAGGTGGGAGCTGCATGTCACACAGGTAACAGGACCTGCTTTTTCAATAATATCGTGAAAAAGGAGTATGTGGAGAAGAATCCACTTACAGTGCTTGAATCAGTCTATGCGGTGATAGTTGACCGTATGAAGAATCCAAAGGAGGACTCGTACACCAATGCTGTCATGGAAAAGGGCATAGATGAGATATTGAAAAAGCTCGGACACGAGTGCACTGAGATTATTCTGGCAGCCAAAAATCCGGACAGTGATGATTTGAAGTTTGAGATATCGGACTTTATGTACCACTGCATGATTCTTATGGCTCAGAAAAATATCACATGGGCAGAGATAGCAGGGGAGCTGGCACAGCGATAGCCTTAAAACACAATAATTATTTAGAGGAAATTATATGAGAAAACTAGCTTTAAGTGATGAGATACTTATGAAGGTAGACAAACCGGCTAGATATATCGGGAATGAGTTCAACTCAGTAATGAAAGACACATCGCAGGTAAATATACGTTTTGCGATGTGTTTTCCTGATGTTTATGAGATTGGTATGTCACATCTGGGAATCCAGATATTATATGATATGTTCAACCGCATGGATGACGTGTGGTGCGAGAGAGTTTATTCTCCGTGGCCTGATCTGCATGAAATCATGAAGCAGGAGAATATACCGCTTTTCGGACTTGAGTCGCAGGAGCCTATAAAGGACTTTGACTTTGTAGCCATGACGCTGCAGTACGAGATGTGCTACACAAATATTTTGCAGATACTTGACCTTGCACAGATACCGCTTCGTTCAAGGGATAGAGCGGAAGGCTGTCCTATTGTGATTGCAGGCGGTCCTTGTACTTACAATCCGGAGCCGATTGCAGATTTCTTCTTTGATATATTTTATATCGGAGAGGGCGAGACACAGTACGGCAATCTCTTTGAGCTTTATAAGAAGGCAAAGGCTGATGGTCTTTCGAGGGAAGAGTTTTTACATGAGGCTGCAAAGATTGAGGGCCTTTATGTACCTGCTTTGTATGAGGTGGAGTACAATGAGGATGGAACAATTTGCTGTATGAAGCCTAAGTATGATGATATTCCTGTAAAGATAAAAAAACAGGTGCAGGTAGATTTGACGAACTCAACTTACCCGGAGGCACCGGTTGTGCCTTTTATCAAGGCTACGCAGGATAGAATGGTGCTTGAAATACAGCGTGGTTGTATAAGAGGCTGCCGTTTCTGTCAGGCCGGTATGATTTACCGCCCAAACCGTGAGAAAAAGGTTGACCACCTAAAGGACGTTGCAGCGGCTCTTATCAAAAATACAGGACACGAGGAGATTTCTTTAAGCTCCTTAAGCTCATCCGATTACAAGGAGCTTGATGAGCTTATCACGTTTTTGCTTGATATCTGCAAGGAAAAGAAGATAAATATCTCCCTGCCTTCACTCAGAATTGATGCGTTTTCGCTCGATATCATGCAGAAGGTGCAGGATGTCAAAAAAAGCAGTCTGACCTTTGCACCTGAGGCCGGTACACAGCGCCTTAGAAATGTCATTAATAAGGGCCTTACCGTGGATGATATAATGAACGGCTCAAAACAGGCATTTGAGGGCGGCTGGAACAAGGTGAAGTTTTATTTCATGCTCGGTCTGCCTACAGAGACAGAGGAAGATATGAGGGGCATTCCTGAGCTTGCAAACGATGTTGCGGCATTGTACTATGATACCGTTCCAAAGGAAAAGAGAGCCGGAAAATGCCAGATTACGATAAGTACATCATTTTTCGTGCCAAAGCCGTTTACACCATTTCAGTGGGCGAGAATGTATGAGCCATCTGAGTATCTGGGCAGAGCCAAAATAGTAAATGACCATGTAAAGGAGCAGCTCAACAGAAAGAGCATCAGATACAACTGGCATGAGGCATATGTCACTGTGATAGAGGGCATACTTGCAAGAGGCGACAGAAGGCTTTGCGATGCGATAGTAAAGGTATACGAAAAGGGCGGATATTATGATGCCTGGACAGAGTATTTTGACTATGACAGATGGATTGATTCGATAAAGGAATGCGGACTGGATCCGGATTTCTACACGATGAGAGAAAGGCCTTTAGATGAAGTATTCCCATGGGATTTTATTGATATAGGTGTGACAAAGCAGTTTATGATAAGAGAGTGGGAGACAGCCCATAAGGAGACAGTCACTCCTAACTGCCGCATGAGGTGCTCTGCCTGCGGTGCAAAGAGCTATGGAGGAGGTGTCTGCTATGAAAATTAGAGTGAAGTTTAAAAAATGGGGCTGCATGAAGTTTATAGGACATCTCGATATGATGAGATACTTCCAGAAGGCGGTCAGAAGGGCAGATATTGATATCCGCTATTCAGAGGGGTATTCTGCTCACCAGATTATGTCGTTTGCGGCTCCGCTTGGAGTGGGCATCACAAGTGATGGTGAGTACTTTGACATAGATGTAAATACAACAGAGTCTACAGAAAAAAGCATACAAGCTTTAAATGACCAGATGGTGGACGGAGTAGAGGTGACAGGCTATGTGCTTCTACCTGATGATGCAAAGAAGGCTATGTCGCTTGTTGCGGCTGCAGACTATGTGCTTAGCTTCAAGGATGGCTATGAGAGCCCATACACCATAGAGGAGTGGAAGGAAGCGATAGATAAGCACTTTTTTGACGAGCCATCCTTTGTTGTGATGAAAAAGACTAAAAAGAGTGAGAGAGAGGTAGATATAAAGCCTCTTGTATACAAGCTTACAGTCATGGAAAATAACAAAAAGCCTGAGTTTTTCATGCAGGTATCAACAGGAAGCATTGACAATATAAAGCCTGAGTTTGTGCTTCAAGCCATATACGAAAAGTGCGGCCTTGATTACAATCCGCTTGCCATACAAATCCACAGGCAGGAAGTGTATGCAAGAAAAGACGATGGAACACTCATTTGTCTGCTTGACATGGGAGAAGAAATCTCATAATGAACAGAATTATTCTGACTAAAACAGTAAAAAATAATAAGACATACACAGTGTATGCACTGATGGACGAAAACGGAAATTATAAGGATTTCCAGCTCCTTCCCGAGAAGGATACGATAATAAACAATATATACGCGGCAAGGGTAAATAAGATACTGCCGGGTATAAATGCGGCATTTGTGACCATTGCGCAGAATAAAAACTGTTATCTTTCGCTAAATGATGCAAAAAATCCTGTATACACAAACAAAAAATCAAAAAAAGAAGGATTGTGTGAGGGCGATGAGATACTTGTGCAGGTCATAAAGGATGCGCTAAAGACAAAGGATCCTGTGGTCACAACAAAGCTTTCTATATTCGGAAGCAATGTGATTCTCACCAATTTTGATACACAGATAGGTGTTTCATCAAAGCTGGATAAGGAAAGGGCGGCTCTTTTACGTAAGGCTGTGCTTTTAAGTTGTGCAGACCACGAAAAAGAGGGCTATGGCATCATAGTCAGAACCAATGCCAAAAATGTGGAGGATAAAGCTGTTTCGCAAGATGCGTATTCGGTAGCACAGAAATACAATCAGATAATAAAAAAGGCACCGCATCAGGCACTCTATTCATGCGTATATCATGGGGTGAGCGATTATCTGCTTTTAATGAAGACAATTGATTTTGCCACGGTGGAGTGGATAAAGACTGACTGCGATGACATATATGACAGTCTTCTTACAGAGTACGGCATATATGACCATGCTCCTGAAAAGATAATGAGATATGACGATTCAGCTATCAGCCTGTCAACACTCTATGGCATAAGAGGGCTGATTGATAATCTGACCTCGCGCAGGGTATGGCTGGACTGTGGTGGCAACATCATAATAGAACAGCTTGAGACACTTACCTTTATAGATGTAAACAGTGCAAAGAATATATCGTCGGGGAGCAATAGCATATTAAAGACCAATATGGAGGCCGCAAAGGAGATAGCCAGGCAGCTTCGGCTCAGAAATATCTCCGGCATGATAATAATTGATTTCATCAATATGAAGTCTGAGGCATCAAAGGATATGCTTATTGAAGCGCTCAAACGGTATATAAAGGACGATAATACAGTCTGTACCTTTGTGGATATAACGAAGCTTGGACTGGTGGAGCTGACCAGAAGAAAAAAAGTCCACAAATCTCTTAAACAAATTTTAGAAAAAACACTTGACGAATAGATGGCTCTATGCTAATATACTGGAGTATGCCGCACAGCGAGGTATAAGTTTGCGACTTTCGCAACACCGTAACTGGCGAGTAATGATAAATAGGAGGTGCCATATGTACGCAATTATAGCAACAGGTGGTAAGCAGTACAAAGTATCTGAAGGCGATATCATTACCATTGAAAAGCTTGGCGTTGAAGCTGGTGAGAAGGTTACTTTTGATCAGGTTTTAGTTGTAGGCGGAGATGATCTCAAGGTTGGAGATCCAACAGTTGCAGGTGCAACAGTTGAGGCTTCTGTAGTTAAAGAAGGCAGAGCTAAAAAGGTTATCGTTTACAAGTACAAGAGAAAAACCGGATATCACAAAAAGAACGGACACAGACAGGCTTTCACACAGGTTAAGATTGAAAAAATTAACGGATAATGATAGCTATAACCGTTTATCAGAATTCAAAAGGACATAAGATGGGCTTTAAGTCAAAGGGACATGCAGGTTTTGCAGATTCCGGTTATGATATAATCTGTGCCGGGGTTTCAGCGCTGGTGATCAACTTCATCAATTCCGCTGAAGAGCTGTGTCATGCTAAGTACAGTCTTGATACAGACGAAGAGACAGGTATGATTGACTACAGACTTGACAAGCCGGCGACAGGTGATGTTGCACTGCTTATGGATTCCATGATTCTGGGACTAAAAGGAATACAAAGAGACTATGGGAATGAGTACATCATTCTAGACTTCAAGGAGGTGTAAGACATGTTGAATATGAACCTTCAGTTTTTTGCTCATAAAAAGGGAGTTGGTTCTACAAAGAACGGACGTGACTCTGAGTCTAAGAGATTAGGCGCTAAGAGAGCAGACGGACAATTCGTAAAAGCTGGTAATATTCTTTACAGACAGCGTGGTACAAAGATTCACCCTGGTACAAACGTTGGTATCGGTGGAGATGATACATTATATGCTAAGGTTGATGGCGTATTAAGATTTGAGAGAGTTGGAAGAGATAAGAAACAGGCTTCCGTATATCCAGTAGTGAACGAATAAGATTTAAACCCCGACTTTTATTAGCCGGGGTTTTTATGTTGTAAATTAGCAGCATGTAGTAATCTGATTAATCATAAATGAGGGGCAAAATACCTTTTGACCCTTTATTTTGTTATTACTGTGTCTTATATAGATATAGCATAGTAATGATTTGTCATAAAGTATACTGAGTGTTTTATGCAGACATTCAGCATGAGGTGGAAAATTATGTTTGCAGATCGTGCAAAAATTATCATAAAATCAGGAAAAGGCGGAGATGGCCATCATGTATCATTCCGCCGTGAAAAATACGTGCCGAACGGTGGTCCGGACGGCGGTGACGGTGGAAAGGGCGGAGACGTTATATTTCCTCGTGGATAAGGGAATCAACACCCTGACAGATTATCGTCACAGAAGAAAGTTTGCAGCAGAGCCCGGACAGGAGGGTGGCAAAAAGAACTGCCACGGAAAGAATGGTGAGGATCTTATACTTAAGGTGCCGGAAGGTACACTCATAAAGGATGCAGCAAGCGGAAAGGTCATAGCAGATATGTCCGGTGACAATACAAGGCAGGTGATCCTGCGTGGAGGAAAAGGCGGTCAGGGCAACCAGCACTATGCCACATCCACCATGCAGGCTCCTAAATATGCACAGCCGGGACAGGATGCAATAGAAATCGAGGTACAGCTTGAGCTAAAGGTAATAGCGGATGTAGGGCTTGTAGGCTTTCCAAACGTAGGAAAATCAACACTTCTGTCACGAGTTACCAATGCACAGCCAAAGATTGCCAACTATCATTTCACCACATTACAGCCAAATCTTGGTGTGGTTGATATGGATGAGGGCTTTGGTTTCGTAATCGCTGATATCCCGGGACTTATCGAGGGAGCATCAGAGGGCATAGGACTCGGTTATGAGTTTTTGCGTCATATAGAGCGTACTAAGGTCATGATACACATGGTTGATGCGGCCGGTACTGAAGGCCGTGATCCGGTTGCTGACATCAAGGCGATAAACAAGGAGCTTGAAGCATACAATCCACAGCTTCTCAAAAAGCCACAGGTCATTGCAGCCAACAAAATAGATGCCATAGCGGGAGACGAGAATGAGGTAATTTCGGCCTTAAGAGCTGAATTCGAGCCACAGGGCATAAAGGTATTTCCCCGATATCCGCAGTAAGCGGTAAGGGCCTTAAGGAGCTTTTGTACGAGGTGAAGAACCTGCTTGCAAATTGTCCTAAAGAGGTTACTGTATATGAGCCGGAGATTGATCCTGCACTTTCATTCTTTAAGGATGAGCCGTACGCGGTTGAGGTGGCAGCCGATGGTGCATATGAGATATCAGGTCCAAAGATTGAGAAAATGCTCGGATATACAAATATGGACTCGGAGAAGGGCTTTGCCTTTTTCCAGAGATTCTTGCGTGAGCAGGGTATCATCAAGGAGCTTGAAAATATGGGCATCGAGGATGGAGATACTGTCCGCATGTATGATTTCGAGTTTGATTATTACAAGTAAGGAGAAAGAGTATATATGAATTTATCAAGTAAACAGCGTGCATATTTAAGCAGCCTTGCAAGCACAATTAACCCTATTTTCAATATTGGAAAGGCATCGCTTACTCCGGAAATCATCGAGGCTCTTGATGCAGCACTTGAAAAGAGGGAGCTGATCAAGGTTGCAGTTCTTAAAAACTGCATCGATGATCCAAGAGAGATTGCAAGTGTAATCGGTGAGAGAACACACTCTGCAGTGGTTAAGGTAATAGGCAAAAAAATGATTTTTTACCGTCCTGCGAAGAAAAATCCAAAGATTAAGCTTCCGGAATAAGCCATGAAAACAGGGATTTTTGGTGGGGCATTTGACCCGATACACAAAGGTCATATATACATGGCACAAAAGGCGATGGAAGAGTATTCTCTTGACAGGATTCTGCTTGTTCCGTCAGGTCACTCGCCGAACAAGACTGAGAATGCAATGACAGCATTTAGCCACCGGTACAATATGTGTAAGCTGGCATCAGAAGCAGTGCCCGGTATTGAGGTGTCTGATATTGAGATAAAGGATGAGTCCACCAGCTATACGTATGTTACACTCCAAAAGCTAAAGGCGCTTTATCCGGAGGATGAACTGTATTTCATCATGGGTGGAGATTCGCTGGACTATTTTGAGTCATGGATGAAGCCTGAGATAATAGCCCAAACAGCAATAATCCTTGTTATGGTGAGGGAAAATTTTCCAAAGCTGCAGATGGAGAAAAGATTGCACATATCAAAAAACTGTTTCCTGCAGATATAAGACTTTTAAAGTGTGACAGGATGGATGTGTCGTCTACTCAGGTCAGGAAAACTGCTGCGTGCCAAGTCGCAGGCAGACGGGTATAGGAGTCCTAAAGGAGCGGAAATGTTTCTTGGATGCTGCAGTTATGTCATATATACAGGCTAATAATTTATACAGGTGATAGAGTATGGAAGTAAAAGAAATAAAGAAAAAGCTAAAGAAGAGCCTTGATAAACAAAGGTATCAGCATACGCTCGGAGTGATGTATACTGCCGGCTGTCTTGCCATGGCAAACGGCTATCCGATAGAAAAGGCAATGCTTGCAGGCCTGCTTCATGACTGTGCCAAGTGTCTTTCGACTGAAAAGAAAATCGGACTCTGTGTAAAGAAAAATATAGACATAACAGAGGTAGAGATATCAAACCCGGGGCTGTTACATGCAAAGGCAGGCATGGTGCTGGCTGAGGAAGAGTATGGCATTAAGGATGCGCAGATACTGCACGCCATAAGAGTGCATACTACAGGAGAAGCAGATATGGGGCTTCTTGACAAAATACTCTTTGTGGCAGATTATATTGAGCCAAACAGATGTGAAGCACCGAGGCTTGAAGAGATAAGAAAGCTTGCTTTTTGTGACCTCAACAGGACTGTTGCAGAGATATTGTATGATACAATCAATTTTCTTAACACAAAAAGAGTGGGGCAATAGATCCGACTACCCAGATTACTTACAATTATTATGCTAAATACAGAGACAACAGGGAGGAATAACTGCTATGCAGACAATCGATTTAGTTAAAAAGATAGTGGAAGCACTTGAAGACAAAAAGGCGGAGGATATCACAGTTCTCGACATAGGAGAGGTTTCTTCTATAGCAGACTACTTTATCATTGCAAACGGAAATAATGCAAATCAGCTCACAGCCATGGAGGATGCCGTGGATGAGGCTATGTATACAAACGGAGTGCATCAGAAGCAGGTAGAGGGAACAGGCAACTCTACATGGATTCTCATGGACTATCAGGATATTATCGTGCATCTGTTCTCTAAAGAAGACAGACAGTTCTATGATCTCGACAGAATATGGAGAGATGGAAAAGTGGTGGATGTACATTCACTGTAGTATTTATTCTATGATTAAGGAATTATAAATCGAAACCGGTAATTTAAAATATCGCACCCATATGCCGAGCTGTTTAGCATAGCATATGGGTGCGATATTTTGCAATAAATATTAGAAGAAACGAAATACTCCAAACACTTTGCCGAGTATTTCACAGTCCGGAACTATGATCGGATCCATTGTGTCGTTCTCCGGCTGAAGACGTATGTGACCATTCTCTTTGTAGAAAGTCTTTACAGTAGCGGAATCATCTATAAGTGCTACAACCATATCTCCGTTTGAAGCATCACTCTGCTGCTCGACGAGGATATTATCACCGTCGAAGATACCGGCATTAATCATGCTCTCGCCCTTGACTTTAAGCATAAATGACTGCTTATTTGGCATATATTCAGCAGGAACGGGAAAATAGGTTTCGATATTTTCCACTGCGAGTATCGGCTCACCTGCAGCTACACGACCGACCAGAGGGACATTAACCATCTCGCGGCGCTGTAAACCAAAGCTGTCATCTATAATTTCTATAGCCCTGTTTTTGGCAGGATCTCTTCTTATGTAGCCCTTTCGCTCCAGTGTCTCGAGATGAGCATGGACGCTGGATGTGGACTTTAAATGTACACCTTCGCAGATATCACGCACTGATGGCGGATAGCCCCTGTTTAAAATCTCACTCTTGATAAACTCCAGTATCTCTTTCTGCTTGTCTGAAATCTTTTCTAATGCCATAGTTAAATCCTCCGTCTGAATATTAAAATAATATAATGATATGAGGGTCAAAAGGTATTTTGCCTCTTCGTTCATAATTATAATAAAAAAATTGTATTTAAAAAAATTATATCATAAAACTAAAATAAACGCAAACATATATTCCGAAATTTTGTTCGCTTTTTCTATTGACAAACGATTGTTCGAGATGTATTATGTAACCACAATAACAACAAACACATGTTCGGAAATACAAGAGGTGGTTTTATGAGAGGAAATACTTTATCAGGTAGAAGAAAAATGTTTGGATGGACTGCTGTTGCATTTATAGCAGCTGTCATTATATTGTGCGGTACTATTCATATTTTTGCCAGTTCCGGTGACAGCAGGCCTTATAACAAATATTATACCAGCGTCAGGGTTGAGGAGGGCGACACTGTCTGGAGCATTGCCGATAGATATATTGCCGACAGTCAGGTGAGCAAAAGAGCTTATGTAGATGAAATTTGCAGGCTCAATAGTCTTACAGATGGCAATGTCCGCAGTGGCGATTATATAGTTGTTTCATATTATTCTCAGGATATAAAGTAACGTTTTCTTGCTAAAATTTCCTGTTTCTTATATAATATAGGTTAATTGCAGCGGATTTGGGTTATAGTATCTATGGCTTATCCGTTTTTGAAACAGGAGATTGGATATTTATGTTAAAACTATTTTTTGTTATATTTGCAAATTTTCATAGAGCGCCGTATATTGTTCCCAAAATGAGATACATGGCTGATCATCCGCAGAAATATTCAGAAGCGGAGAGATATGATATGATGCGGCACTGTATAGATTTAATGAATAAATCGGGAAAAATTACAACAGAAGCATATGGTCTTGAGAATCTTCCTGAAACAGGAGGCTATATCATGTATCCCAACCATCAGGGAAAGTATGATTTACTGGGGATTATTACTACACATGACAAGGTGCTGTCGTTTGTTATGGATAAGCAGAAGTCGCATACAATGCTTGTCAGGGAATTTGTTGATCTGGTTCAGGCAAAGCGTTTAGAGAAAGATAATCCAAGGCAGGGTCTTACTATAATCAATGAGGTAGCTAAGGATGTGAAAAACGGCAAGAGATATGTCTTGTTTCCGGAGGGTGGCTATAAGTTCAATAATAAGAATAAAGTGCAGGATTTTAAAGCAGGAAGCTTTAAGATTGCATTGAAATCACATGTTCCTATTATTCCGATAGCTCTTATAGATTCATATAAGGTGTTCAACAGCTTTCATTTCGGCCCTGTTACAACGCAGGTTCACTATTTAAAGCCTATTGAGTATGATGAGTACAAGGACATGAAGACGAAGGATATAGCTGCACTGGTCAAGGAGCGTATAGAGGAGAAAATCAAAGAAATACTTGGTTAGAGTCAACTTTGATTATTATATAATATTATTATGAAAGACAAAGCTTATTACGAAGACGTAAATATAAAAAATGAATTAAAGCTCAGAGATATGATACAGAAGCTTCCGAAGTTCTGTATGGATTTTTTTATCGGAATAGATGCGGATAAGTCCTCAAGAACCAAGATAGCGTATGCATATGATCTACAGACCTTTTTCGAGTACATGAAGAGCGCCAATCCATCGCTTAAGAAATATGATATAAGGGACTACCTATATCTCTGTTAGATCAGATCAGTCCTTCAGATATTGAGGAATATCTGTTTTATCTAAAGTATTATGAGAAGGATGGCGTTGTACACACCAATGACGAGAGAGGCATTAAGCGAAAGCTTGCATCACTGCGCACTTTTTATAATTTTTATTTCAGGAAAGAGTTTATAGATACCAATCCTGCGAGCAAGGTAACCCTTCCCAAAATACATGAGAAGAATATCATCCGTCTTGATACTGATGAGGTCGCACAGCTTCTCGATGAGGTTGAGTCAGGAGACAGTCTGTCCAAGAACCAGCAGCGTTTCCATGAGAAAACAAAGGTTCGTGACCTTGCACTTATGACACTGCTTCTTGGAACAGGTATACGTGTATCTGAGTGCGTGGGGCTGGATATGGATGATGTAGATTTCAAAAACAACGGAATCAAGGTGCACCGAAAGGGTGGTGCTGATGTGATTGTTTATTTTGGTGATGAGGTACGTGATGCACTTCTTTCGTACTGGGAGGAGAGAAGCATAATTACACCTGCCGAGGGGCATGCTAATGCGCTTTTTCTCTCTTTACAGAGGAAGCGTATATCTGTACGTTCTGTTGAGAATCTGGTAAAAAAGTATTCGAGACTCGTAACAACCGTTAAGAATATTACTCCTCATAAGCTTCGTAGTACATATGGCACCACACTTTATCAGGAAACAGGTGATATCTATCTTGTGGCGGATGTTCTAGGGCACAAGGATGTAAATACCACACGTAAGCATTATGCAGCCCAGGAGGACAGCAGGCGTCGTGCGGCAGCCAGGGTAGTACATCTGAGGGAGGATTGATTATATGTCTGATAATATAATCACAATTACAGATTTTATGGACCCCAATCTGGATGTGTATGCCAGATTGACGGAGAATCAGCTTTTAAACAGAGCTAATCCAAAAGAGGGGATGTTTATAGCTGAAAGTCCAAAGGTGATAGAGAGGGCACTTGATGTGGGATGTGAACCGGTTTCTCTTCTGATGGAGACAAAGCATGTAAATGGCGAGGCAAGAGGCATTATCGAAAGATGTCAGAATATACCTGTATATACTGCGTCATTTGATTTGCTCACAAAGCTGACTGGTTTTGCTTTGACCAGAGGCACACTCTGTGCTATGTACAGGCCGAAGCCAAGGTCTGTCGAAGAGGTGTGCAGGGATGCAAGAAGAGTTGCGGTGCTTGAGGATGTGGTAAATCCAACCAATGTCGGAGCTATATTCAGGTCAGCTGCAGCACTGCATATAGATGCGGTGCTGCTCACTCCTGCCTGCAGCAATCCTTTGTACAGGCGTGCAATCAGGGTTAGTATGGGAACTGTGTTTCAGGTGCCATGGGCATATTTTCCCAAGTACAATGTCGGCAGTGACAACACTTTTTCAGATGCTTCATTGCATGATAAGTGTGATAGCCGTGACCAAAATTGCAGCGACCGAAATAGCAGTGTTTATAAACACAATATTGATGTGCTTCATAAGCTTGGATTTAAGACCTGTGCTATGGCGCTGACTGATGATTCCGTGAGTATAGATGACCCTGTACTTCACTCAGAGGAAAGACTTGCAATAGTGCTCGGTACTGAGGGAGATGGTCTTCATGAGCAGACTATAGACTCCTGTGACTACACTGTAAAGATACCAATGTCACATGGCGTGGATTCATCTAAATGTGGCTGCTGCCAGTGCAGTGGCATTTTGGGAGCTGGCTAAATAGTCTGATGAGAGTGCTTTATATTGTAAATTTTGACATTTTCGTCAGCACTGTTTCTAACTTCAGTTCCTTCGCATACGCATCCGAGTGGTAAATCCGCATAGTTTGTGCTATCGCAGAAGGCACTTTGGCGGCTGCAGTCAATTTTATCATCTGATATGCCGTAGATGTTGGATTTATTGGTATTATACTGTTTAAAGTTTTGCCGGCTGTAGATATTCTGGTCGGTATTATGTGTATTGGCATTATATATCCCTGTATTATTCATGAGTATTCCTCCTGATTGATGCTTGTTTATTTGTGTTTTTGTTTATTTGATGTTTTAATTAAATTTTTATTTGCAGCTATCCTGAATATGCTGAATAGTTACTGTTATTTTTCATCCTGAGTATGAGTTTAGCATGTGCTGTGAGTAATTATTTTATGTATCTTATTTTTAATTGCGATTTCGGTTAGATGCTTTTTTAATTAAAATTGTGGCAATCATAAATATAATTTACACCTTTGTACATAATAATGCTGTCAGGAGGTGTCTATTAAATGATTCTAACAGAAAAAGAAACAAACGCTATTGAAGATTTAAAAACACAGGAACAGGCATGCATAGAGAAGTATACCAAATACAGCAATCAGGCAAAGGATCCGGTGCTTAAGGAGCTTTTTGAAGAAATAGCAAGGGATGAGCAAAAGCATTTTGACTCTTTGGATCAGGTGATTAAAGGGAAAGGTTCCGTCAGTTGACTGCAATGATTCTAAGGGGAAGAATTATAACCCTGCTGCAACATACGATTCGCTTGGCAATTCTGAGGACAAGAAAGCTGACTGTTATCTGCTACAGACTGTATAGGAACAGAAAAGCTAGTATCCGGCGAGTACAATTCCGATGTATTTGTATTTGGAAATTCGGATATCAGAAAGTTATTGGCAGATATACAGATAGAAGAGCAGAATCATGCTGAGATGCTATGGAAGTACAAAACTGCAAATGGTATGGCATAGATAAAATATAAAACCATAGAATTTAGTATTAAAACAGGACTGCCTGGAATATCGGCAGTCCTGTTTTATGGTTGTGGCCTAGCGGCGCACGTTTCTAACGGGTTAAAGTCCCGAATCCGCCCGGTAGTGGAAGGATATAGCCGAAGGCAAGGTGTCCATCGTGAGATGGAATCTGAAGGAAGCTGGATGTGAGGAATATACCAACTCACGGGCAAATCCTGGTCTGACGAACAGAAATCTCATATGAGGTCATGCGTATGTGGGTAAGACAGCAACCCAGTTAAAGCCCAATAACTACACGGAATCATGCATGATAAATGAGGCAGATGGATGGAGAGGAAGAAACGTGTGGTACCTAGGAGGTCTGTGCGGTATGCCTTGAAAGAGGTAACCATTGTACAAAAGCAATGCTGAACGCATAGAAGTCAGCAGAGGTCATAGTAGCCGAGAGGTGAAGGACCGAATCAGTAGGAGTCTTGAGTATGGCCGAGAAAGGTGGAATGACCGATGGCAGCAAAACATTGAAAACAATGGCTGTTCGCAAAGAGATAATGCGGAACATGAAGGGTATGTGAAAGCGTCCAGGTCATTCAATCGGATATGGAAAGAAAGAGACAGTGCACAGCCGAGACTTTTGGAAACGATACTGTATAAAGACAACTTTAACAGAGCGTATAAGAGAGTTAAGGCAAACAAGGAGCGCCAGGAATTGATGGCATGACCATTGAAGAGGCTCTTCCATATCTAAAGGAACATCAACAAGAGATAACTGACCGCATTTATCGTGGAAAGTATACCTCCGTCTCCAGTAAGACGAGTTGAAATTCCCAAACCAGATGGTGGTGTAAAGCTTGGCATACCAACAGTGATAGACCGTACACTTCAACAGGCAATAACCCAACAGTTAGTGCCAATCTATGAACCGCTGTTTGCAGATGGTAGCTATGGCTATCGTCCGAACAGAAGTGCAAAAGACGCAATACTTAAGGTTAAGGAGTATGCAGAACAAGGCTATACATATGCTGTAGTCCTTGATTTGTCAAAGTACTTCGATACTATTAATCACGAAATTCTCATCAATCTTCTGCGGAAGAATGTAAAAGATGAACGTGTAGTACAGTTGATAAAGCGCTATCTGAAAAGCGGTGTAATGGAAAACGGAGTGGTCATTGACACAGAGGAAGGCTCACCACAAGGTGGAAATCTATCACCATTGTTGGCAAATGTCTACCTCTATGAGTTCGACCAGGAATTCCTGAAAAGAGGTGTTCCATGTATAAGATATGCAGATGACATCGTGCTTCTTGCAAAGAGCGACGAGCATCAGAGAGACTCTTGGAAAGCAGTACAAAATATCTTGAGGAGAGCTGAAACTTACAGTCAACCGAGAAAAGAGCCGTACAGTCAGCGTGTTTGCAATCCGAAATTTTAAATCCCTTGGCTTTGCATTGGGAAGGAACGGAAAGGCATATATGTCCGAGTTCATCCGAAGTCATAGAAGTTTAAGTCCAGACTGAAGGAGTATCTCCCGTAAGCGATGTCAGTCAAAGCCAAGCCTTGAGAAAATCAAAGTATATGCAAGAGGATGGCTTTAACTACGGAATTGCAAGCATGAAGAACAACATAGATGATATCAACGGATGGCTCTATCACAGAATACGCATGCATGGAAACAGTGGAAGAAACCAGAACGAAATATAAAAATCTAGTCAAGCTGGGAATCCCAGAACACTATGCGGCAACAATAGCAAACAGTCGCAGAAAGTATTGGTATATCAGCAATAACAAAGCCTGGATTTGGCGCTGATAAAGAAAGACTGATAAACAGTGGCTTTTACGATTTAGCCACAGCCTATCAGTCTGTGCACGTCAACCATTGAAAGCGCCGTATACCGAACGGTACGCACGGTGTTGTGGAGAGGACGGCGGTTAGTCACCGCCTCCTACTCGATT